>Ga0180431_10008246_pt1 | contig 11990 bp, 7 predicted proteins | sample SS_ome_11_FD_132459 | JGI IMG/M metagenome (GOLD analysis project Ga0180431, IMG submission 132459) | Hypersaline lake sediment archaeal communities from the Salton Sea, California, USA - SS_1_MS_1 metaG | ecosystem: Environmental > Aquatic > Non-marine Saline and Alkaline > Hypersaline >... | reverse complement strand
TCCTTCGCGATCTTGCCAAGCTGATCGCCGAGGCTCTCCAGCAAGTCGCAGCGCTCAAGGACTTCCAAGACCAGCGCCTCGCGACGTACAAGCAGCACGAGCTAAACGACGCGCAGGTAAACGACCTGCTCATTCGCGCGCTCGATGCCGATGTCATCGCCTCCAGCAAGATCTCGCAGATCCTCTCCGAGTGGAGAGAGCCCCGTCACCCCGAATTCCGAGAAGCGGGACCGACCACCTGGCGGCTGATGAACGCGTTTACCGAGGTTCTCAAGCCCCGACGCGAAAGCAACGACCTCTTCACCCTTCCGGCCAAGACTGAGCAGCTTCACGTCCTGCTCGATGGCTTCTGTGGCCTCCGGCGTGACTTCAACTAACCTGACAACGGCGCGACAGCCCAAGGACGGGAATCGATACCGCCCTTGGGCTTCGGCAGGTGCAACATTGCGATCAAGAGACCTTTCAACCCAGATCGACTTCGTGCTCTCGAACAGGGGCGTCGAGCTTTCCGAGCATTTCCACCTTCGGTTGCCGGCAGGCTACCGCGCCCGGCTGGAGAAGATAGCGAGGGACCGCGGGGTGTCGCCCTCTACGCTGGTACGGGCTGTCCTCCAAGTCGCCCTACCACCCCTGGAAGGCTAATATGGCTAACTACACGGGACGACCTGGCTATCGCGATGCCGGCTTCGGACAATGGGAGAAGTGAGATGAGGACGACGGTCGGGCTAGAAGCAACGGTCGCAGGCGCAGAGATCTGTAGACAGGCAGCGATCGTAGGCGAGCAGTATTCGCGCCCCTCAGTCGTGTTCCGGCCACGCATTTTCCCAGACGGAAACCAGTGGTGCGCGCTGCTAGGCGAAGACTTGCAGGTTGGCGTGGCCGGGTTTGGCGACACTCCCGAGAAGGCGTGCGCTGCCTTTGACCTCGCGTGGATGAACGACAGGCCACCCCGCACCACCGAGCAAGACGAGACCGAGATCCAACGCAAACGCGACGAGTGCATCGGGCGTTACGGAAAGAAGTCGGACAGTGGATAAGCGATACGAATGGAGACCTTCCGGCATGTACGCGGCCGACGACGGCGGGTGGGTGCGGTTCGTGGACCATGTATCGACAACAACTGCACTGCAAGACAAGCGCGACGCAGCCGAAGCGCGAGCGGTAGAGGCATGCATGAGCATCCGAGACCACTCGTCCATCCACATCTCTAGCGACTGTCAAACCGTCTCCCTCCGTTTCGGAGACCAGGCTTACAAGTTTTCCACCAAGTCCCCAAAAGACACGATCGAGACTTCGCTCCTGATGCTTCTTGATCTCGTTGGCGCGCTCGATGAGGCTGGCATCGAGGCCACGTTCCACCCAGAAGAGACCACTCCCTGGAAGGTCAAGAAGAAGTGAGGCCGCCGGAAATCCGGCGGCCCCAAGACTGAGCAACTACAGCACCGACCTGAGGTTGAATATACAGCAGCGGGTGACTTCAACTAACCCGACAATGGCGTGACAGCCCAAGGACGGGAATCGATACCGCCCTTGGGCTTCGGCCGTAGTTGCGAAACACCACGCCATCGATGTGCTGAGAAAGCACCCAATGGCTCCCATGACGTGTCGCCCAGCCCTACAAGCTGCCGTTCGTTCGGCCAAGACGCCCCAAGGACGACGCCAAATCGAAGCGATCTGGTTCGCTGGCGAATACGCCGAACCTGGCTACGACTCTTGGCAAGAGGCTTCTTGCAAGCCCCCGTTTCGTCGCTTCTGCAACGAAGCCCGATCCTCTGATGGGAAAACACGACTAGAACGACTATCGGTAAACGGCTGTCCGAGCAACCTTTCCATTCGGAAGCTCAAAGCCAACCACGGTCTCAAGCTCAAAACCACAATCAAAAGCGCACTCTTCTAGACGCCCTAGCAAGGCATCGGAGAGGTTGAGAGCCATAGCGCAGCCTTGAGGCAGCACAGAACGTGCCTTCCTGACCAAAGGCAAGAGAAACCCCTCTACCCAATCCTCCTCGGAACCAAATCGCATGTGAGGTTGTTCAGGATGGTCTGAATACTGCTCAACGTCATAGTAGGGCGGAGAGGTGAATACAAAGTCTACCTGAGGGATGTCCGCGCCCAATGCCGACCCTTCAATGATCTCCGCGTCATGCCGCAGATCGGAAGCTAACCTGCGATTCCCCTCGACAGTAAGAGCATCAATCTCCGTTCCGATGTATCTCACATTCGCCGCTGCGGCGCCCAAGAGACGCCCGCCCCACCCTGCGCAAGGATCCCATGTTGTCTTGCCTTCCGGGCAGTAGCGGTCATACAAGTATCGAGCATAAGCTGGACGGAAAACCGTAGGAACCCGATGATGCATCAGAATCGCCTTAAGCACTCGTTCTGGTGTCGTCGGATGCAACGAGTCTAGTTGAGTCAGGATAGCAAGCCGGAGCTTCTCATCCGAATTCCACGCCTCTACAGCCGATAGCTGATTCTTGTACCTGGCTTGGAAGAGATTGGGGAAATATGCTTTGCAGACTTTGGTCCCAACCCACGAACGAGGAACGATAATCCCGTCAACTAACTTCAGGCGCTTCCGTTGTAGCCTTTCCAACTCCCTCCGAGTCTCCTCTGGATCGATCACCGGAAACGGAAAGCAATCCCTCCGTAGCTCCCGCAGAATTGTCTCGGCCTTGTCCTTCACCGCCTGACGACTCTTCTTTGGTGCTCGCAACAACTCCATGAAAAACTCACGAGATACCTCTGCATCATAGCGCACTTCGATCACGGTATAGCCAAGCTCCTCCGCTCGCTCTTTTTTGTAAACGTCTCGCTCCCGCAACTTGACAAATTCCTCTGGAAGACGGTGCCATCGAGGAACAAACTGGTAATGCTGAATTCCATGGCACTCCACGATCACCTTTGACTTGGGAAAACAGCCGTCATAATTCAGTAACCTCCCCGTCTCGGGATTTCGAATACGATCGTCAGACCATTCCCACTTATACGCTTCGCCCAAAACATCAGCTACCGTCTGCAAGACTTCTCGCTGCCACGCCAATCGATTCCGCGTAGGGATGTCTAGTTTCTTCGCGTATGTCCGCACCGTATCTTGAGCAACTCCCAATCCCTTAGCCGCAGCCGCCACAATCAAACGATGCTCGTCATCCAGGTACGCCTTGAAGTCCGCGTATGTGAATCCGTACCTGGCATGTGTTTCCCGGATACGAGCACGCCTCCGTGCCTCTGAGATCGCCGAATACAGAGGAGCACCAGGATACTTACGCGTGTAGCTCCTCCAATTTAGGTCGTGTGTTTGAATATGAGCCGAAATCGACCGACCTACGAAGCCACACTCCTGGCAAGTCACGTACTCGTCAGTCCGACTTGCCAGGACTTCCCATTGCTTGCGTCGATACTCCTTATGCGCAGAGCAATTCCGTTGATGCCGAAAATGAGACGCCAACCCCCGAGCGCCTTCGAACACAAAACCACACACCGGACACGCATGCGGATCTTGCTTCTTGCTCTTACACGTTGGACAAATGAGCCGCGCAGCCTTGGCCAAACTCATCATTGTACGGTCGTGTTCCGTGCCGCAGTCTTCACAGGCGACTCGTACAACCGTTTGCGTCTTCGGCAATCCTCTACGGTTATTGGCTGCCGTTCGCGCAGCTTGAAGACGCTTTCCACGACTCCGATATACTTCTTCTCCAAACTCTTCGATCCACCATCGTTGAACCTTGAGATAGTGGACACCCAATCTTCGCGCAGCCTCCTTGACTGCCACACCCTCAGCGAACCACGGCAGAGCTGCTGCCCGTTGCTGAGGATCTTCTTTCTTGGGGCGAGAGCGAAGCCTATTCGCACGTGCTCTTACCTCACCGGCACCAAAGGAAGCCTTCCAGACTTTGAGAACACGCTGTCGACCAACCCCCAACGATTCAGCAACCGCGGCAGAAGACAGATCGGACCGAAAGACTGCACAGATCTCCTCATCCATACCACCACCATACCACCACCACAGACCCCACGGCAAACGCCGCTTTTGGGCTCTGTACTAGCCTAGAGCGCTAGTGTACCTCACAAAACTGAGCGGAGGTTGAAGGTGACGATGATGTATAGTAGCGGGAAAACAGGCTGATACCATGCTTCGACCGCAACCACCGTTGGATCACTCGTTGTCTGAGCCTGCACTCCAGTGAAGGCAGCGATGATCTCCGCCGCGATGAGCCCCTTGAGCATGAAGGTCAGGCGACCTTCGATCTGATTCAGGATACCGGGCAGGAATTTGACCCCGATGAACCTGTCCAGCGTCACGCGAGTCTGCTGCTGTACCTCATCCGCAATCGTCATCAAGGTTGGGGTCTTGGTCAGGACGTTGGTGACATCCGTCGTGAGCCCATGGCGCACACTGATTGCCGGACGGCGATCCTCCAAGATCGTCACGCCGCGCACGGCAACCTGATTCTGCTCGACCGCATCGAGTATACGAGCAAGCTCATCGAACCCGAGCAATCGTGCCCGTGTCCATGGCGTTGCCACGTCGATGTTCGGGCTTGCTCGGTTTCCTGCCATTGCCGCCGAGAGAATCGTGCCGTCAACCAGGAATTGCTTGTCGTTGTTCACCGCATCGGTCAGCGTGATCTTGGCGATGTCTGGGTAGACCATCCTCATCCGTGTGTTGCCCAGCAACTCGGCCAGGTCTCCCGCAGCCGAGGGCTGCGTCCCCGAGGAAACGCCAAAGATCGAGGTTCTCTCCGATCGCAGCCGGATGCTGGACTGGAGATCAACATGCTGACTGATCTTCTGGAATAGCTCCTCCGAGTCTCCACGCAACGGAGTGAGCGTGCTGAGCCTCGCCCAACCTGGGAGGACTCCACGCACATCGTCCACGGCATCGAAGTAGTCCGTGATACTGCCCTGATTGCTGTTGGGCTGCTTGGGAACCTGTTTGAGCCCAACGACAACCGCCCCGTTGATGATCGACACATACGCCGCCAGGGACAGAAGATGCTCTGGCGATGTTGCACCAAACACACGCTCGATCGTTGCCAGCCGTGTGTACAAGCCAGTGTCGAAACTTTCCTTTTGGTAGTTGTAGGTCGCGTAGTAGAGATCGCCCACGGCAGGCTCGCTGCCCCCGCGCTCGATCGTATCGACCACAGCCGTGTCCCCGACCGCGACGCCAGTGGTGTTCGTCACCAAAAGCTCGATTCCGGGGATTGTGTTGACCGGAAGGTTGCTGTCCGTGATGACCTTATTGCGTACCTCGAAAGTGAAGGTTGCACCCACACCAGTCGGGTACACCCCGCCACCCTCACGTGCCAGAACCGTGAACGTGAGACCCGTGACGGTATCTCGATACGTCTGGCCGATCACGCCATCTTGACCCACTCCGTGGTTGAGCCTCGACGTGTTCGCTGACCCGGACCCGTCTGTCGGATCGGACGATGTGACGTAGTATCCGTTGAAGCCTTCCTCACCGGATGCGCCGTCACCAACCTCGGCATTGATGCCCGTGCCTGGAAGCAGCCAGCTACCGTTTCCAACCGTGGGCTGTAGCAGCGCAATGCTGCTCGACAGACCCAGACCTCCGACCGTGCTCGCCTGACTCTGGAGGTACAGGAATTCGGCATTCGCCGCATCCCTGATGACACCAGCAAGAGCCAAGCCAGCGAAGTAGGTCACTCCTGGCGAGGAGTAGCTCAGGAGCTTGGCCGATACCGTTGCGTCGTGATGCGCCATGAGAGCCGAAGCAATCTGCTCGGGCTCTACCTCCGTCCGTGCCGCCGTGCCGCCAGACGAGAATCCCAACACATCGTTGGCATTCCCGGCTCCAACCGTGATCGCTGAGGACACGCGAGACGTGCCGCTCACGATCCGAATACCAGCGCCTTCTGGCAAGGACGTGCCCGCGGGCAACCCAGCCGCCACTGCGGCGGCGTCTAGCTGTGCCAGAATCGTGTTCGCGATCGTTCCCGGCCCCAACGGTACGTCTGCTGTGCCGCCAGCCGGAATGACCACACCCGCAGCATCCGTGAACGTGACGTTCACCATGATGCCATCGATGTTGATCTTGAACACGTTGTTCTGCGGCTGTGTGCCTCCGTCTGCGAAGAACGTCACCACCGGCTGCCCGTCGCGAGCATCCCCGTAGGCGCCTGTCGGCACCTGACCGCTGACAAACCCCACTTCGCCAAACAGCGTCGCTGGCTGCACGACCGCCCCCATCGCCGCCAACCCAGCGTCGTTGGGCTGGAGACCCGTCTCCGTGAACGCATTGTTCCCCTCGATGCGTAGCTCTGTCTGCGCAAGCTGGGAAGGCCCGGCCACGCTGCCCGATCCAGGCATGATGCGGTTGCGGAGAATGATGCGATCGTAGATAAGCGCACCGGAACCGCCCGCTACCGAGAAGCGCCGAGCGATGTCTCCGTTGAGCAACTTGGTCTGCAATCCTCCCGGTGCCGGAGCCACGCTGATGCCTGCCAGAATCGCGAAATCGCTGGCAAGCGTCGGTGCGTCCGCAAACTCCAAATAGCCACCTGCCAAGTCCGTCGCGCCCGAAGGCTGTACGAACGTGAAGGTTGCCGGAGTTGCGGCGGATTCGGCCATGACGACCCGGTTTCCGAGCGTACCCGGAACAGTTGGCACCACTGGAATCGTCACACCAACAGCGCCCGTCGTGGTCACGATCGAAGCCACGTTGTTCGTCACATCTTGAATCGCTATAGCGATCTGACCAGCGATCGTGGCTGCCACACCGGACGACACGTCGAAGTTGTTGCCGCCTGGCGTTGTGGCCGTATCTGCCGTGAGTGCTGCCTGGTTCCCAGCCCAATCCGTGAAGATGATCTGGTCACCCACGACCGGCACTAACGCCACGGTGATGACACCACCGGCCGCGAAAGTGCCGATGTCTCCCGTCGCCGCCTGCAACGTGAATCGGAGCCGGCTATTGGCATCCACAGTAACGTTGATCGCCAACCCGGCAAACGCCGGACCCAAACCACCGACTGCGGCTGCAATCACTCCATCCAGAGCCGTTGCCAGAGCCATGGGGCTGGCGTAGGTCAGCGGCGGAATGATCGCCGTGATCGCACCCGATGGGCCTGCCACAGCACCATTGTAGTGCATGACCAAAGTGTCGTACTCGCCGGCAGTAATGACCGTCGACCCCACGAAACGTGTCTGTGCCGTGTAGAACGGAGCAAACTGTTGCAGCTTGGCGAAAGCATTGAGCGCGTCAACGTAGTTGTCCGCGTTGACACCCGTTCCTGCCGCAGCGATCGACGTAATGAGCACATCATCGACCGTGACCGAAACCTCGTCGTTGGTCCCGGCCGTAATGTCGTAGGTCGTGCTGCCCGAGGCTACGTTATACTCGATCTCCTCGCCCAGCAAGCTGGCCGACACGCCCAAGCCGGTGATTCCGTCCACACGGGCAAGATCGATTCCCGCTCCGCCACCAGTCGGTGCCGTGCCGTCGATCAAGAAACGTGCATGATCAGAGGCATCCTCGATCGTGAAGTACGGTCCCGATCCGGGCACGCTGTACTTCGCAATCATGTCATCGATGCTCGCGAACGAGACCGTGACCGTCTCCTCGACCGGACCGTCCGTACCACTCTCGAAACGCACGTCCGGGGTTAGCTCGCTGCCGCTCGGGAATTGGATGGTGATGCCCGTGAGCGCAGCCCCCTTCACGCCAAACCGCGGCGTGAACATGTCGTTGCTATTCGAGTCTTGGATGAAATAGGTACCAATGCCCGAAGCACCAGCCACGTCACAAACCAGGCTGTACTCCTCATCTACGAGCGTGTTGTAGTAGAACGTGGCGTAGACCGTTGCACCCACGTCCACGGGATCCTTCAAAGTGATCCTGGTTCCCTCGACCGCTGTCACGTCCACCGGACCACGCTGCAAAGCATCCTCGACCGAGAAGCCCCAATAGGCGATCACCAGATCCGGGCGATTGGTCGGAAGATCGATACGGTTGTTGCTGACCGTCTGGAACAGACTCAACCCGATCGGCGTGTTGCGTCCGTTGCCCGTCGTGGGCTGGAACGGAAGGTCGAATTTCGTCCGACTCGTAACTGGCGGGCTGACCGTCGCATCCGTGACAGGAGTGGCTTCCTCCAAGTACGTCTGCGCATCCACCAAGAGCGCGCTGACCTGGCCTCCATCTCCACCGAAGTACGTGCTTCCTTCGGTGTGAACACCCGAAGTGATGAGAACCGACGTACCCCAGACAATGACATCATCCTTGAGCACGAAGTCCGCACCCTGCACGAAATCGCTGTTCCCCGGAACGATGCCGACTCGGGTGATCTCCGTGAGGTTGATGTTCGCCAGATAGTCGAAGGTATCTTGCCAACTATTGAAAAAGTACTCGATGGTGACGGTCGAGCCAGCAGCCGGAGCAAAGGGCAACGTCACCGCTCGCGTCGATCCATTGACGGACGTGGGGATGACCTGGACATTGTTGACGCGGACCGTCACCTTCCCGGTGTCCGTGGTCGTGATTCCTCCGTTGGAACCGTCAACGATCGGACCCTGGAATGTGTAGAACGTCGAGCGCCGATTGGTCGCGTCACCCGTGGTCAGACCAAGAAGTGTGTTGGCCGTACCGGCACCAACGATGAGGTTTTCGTCGGCCACGAATTGGATGGCAGTGCCGCCGAAATTCGTGGTGTAGAGCGAAGCCACAAGAGACGTAGAAGAGGCCGCTCCGTTGATCAACGAGACCACGGTAGCTGCGGGCTTCACGCCCGGCGTCCCCAGGCTGATGGTGGTCTCGACGCCATCGATGGTCAGGATCAACTCATTGTTGTCCACCGTGATGTCGTAGCCGCCTGCGGGTTCCTCGCCGCTCCCGTAAATGAGCGCGGGATCCGCAGTCACCTGATCGCTCACGTCGTCCGTGATCAGCGTGTCGGTCCGGTTGAAGAAATACGTGCATCTCACGTCGTCATGGAGCCCTGGAGCCGTCGAAAGCTCAAGCACCCCTCTGTCCCCTGGACGTTCAAAACCACGTCAGGCTGCCCGTTGATCGTCACCTGGATGCTGGCTGCATCCGTCGCCGTGGTACCCGTCCCGTCGCCCGTGACGATGGGATAATTGCGCACCTGGATGAGCCGCCGATCACCATCGAAGTCACCCAGGACGACCTCGCCGGAAGCCAGAATTGCGACAACCGCGCGGCCGGTCATGTCCTCCTGCGGAACCTGCTGGTCAACTCTGGAAGACGACCCGCCAACCACCGCGAGATCCGTCGGAGTCAGACCCTCGTTGCCCGTGCCGATGAACACCGGAATGCGAACACCCTGAATCGGTGCTTGAACCGGCGTGTCAGTCTGAGTCTCGACGTAGACGTTGGGGGGCGCGTAAATGTGACCAGGAATCTGGGTGCCGTCTGGCATTGGAACCTCTGAGTTTTGGTTGCGGGTAAATTCTCCCTGTCGGGTGAACCCGCCTGGTTGCAGTCAGAAATGCGGCTGCGAACAGCCTGTCCTCATCTGGGTCTGTTTCTGCTTCTGCGACTTATGTGTGCGTTCTTATCTGGCAGCCCGAAGGCGCGGTCGTGTGAGGCGTGCGGTGCCTCGTCCCAGAGTCATCTGCGTATGGGTCTGATCTGTGTGTTCTTATCTGGCACTCTCCTCGCGGAGAGGCATGACTGCTGACTCAGGGGCCAGCCGCTCCCGTCACTCGTGACGCGAGCCAATCGTTCCCTTTCTTGGTCTTCAAGATCTCACTTTGAGCCTCTTGATGGAGACCTCGCGCAGTCTCCGCAGCCTTCCGTTCGTCGGGCTGCATGACGCGGTAATCGCCGTCCGGGGTCCGGCTCAAATCGAAGCCGGTCGCGCCGGGATTGGCCGCAAGAACCTGATGCTTGCGGTCTTGGCGCGCAGCTACCTTGGCCCACTGCTGCTCCGCCTCTCGGCCGATCACCCGATCAACCTCAAGATCCAAGCCGCTGACTCCCGTGTTCTGCGGACCTGCGCCATCCGGCGCGTGCGAAAATGCAAACTCGGGAGCCGAAAGTTGTGCTTGTACGGACCCACCGCAACTCAGGCAATTGACGGCTTCCTCAGCCTTCTTCGCCGGGCGCATCCTCTCGAAGTGGAGCCCACAACCCGTGCAGTGGTATTCGTAGATCGGCAGGATAGACCTCCGCCTACTTTGTGTGGGATATAGGCGACCTAGCGAGGGACGCGCACTACTTGAGCTTCTCGTAGGTGCCCGCGTAGACCTTGAAGAACGGGTCGCGGAAGGACCGCAATCCGAGCCCCAGATCCTCTACCGCAGTCGACGGATTCTGGACTCCGAGCAGATCCTCCACCGGTCGAATGTTGGACTGGATCTGCGCAGCTTCCTCATCGGTCAGTCCCGCAAGATCGTTCGATTGCGCAGCCGTCAATGGTTGCACCCGTTGGATCATTGCCGCGAGCGGAACATGCAAGGACCAGTCTGTCTGGACCGTGAGCGAGAAACTCGCGTTGTAGAAGTAGTCGTCGCCCGTCTCATCGTAGACTTCCTCGGTCTCGCCGCCCAACGAGATGGTCGAAATCTCCATCACCTCCGTTCCCAGCCGCGGTCTCATCACACTCCAGATGTACATGGCAGTCTGATCGAGGATCTCGCGCTGCGTATGGGGGTCACGAGCAATCACGTCGAAGTCGAAATTCAAGTCCCAGCGACCACCAAACTCCTGAGCCGAAAGCGTCCGCGTTCGTTGAACGACAACCGCCATCCGATCACCAGATTCGATTCGGCGCCCAAACGCCAACACCACTCCAGGTAGCGGCTCAACGAGCCCTCGATTGGGCGCTCCTGTCCACGGCTGGTTGTCTGGCCGCACAGCCGGAGACTCTTCAGGTGTCGTTGCAGGCCAGCGATAGTCTACAGAGAGAAAGTCCTCTACCGGCAGCGCGTTCATCAACGTAATGAGGCCCGAGTCGGGGTCGGTCGTGTAATTCACATTCTCGAATAACTCTTGGTTCCCCGGCATCTGGAACACCTTGAGGGTTCCGTCGAGAAACTTGCCAGCGTTGACGCGCCCCGTCGTGGGATTGACCATGAGCAACGACTCATCGATCACGTCGAGCAACGGATCGATGAAGAACGTGAACGTGGACTGGTTTACTTCATCGATCTCGATGAAGTAGACACCCGGAGGCGTGGAAACGCTCCGTCGTTCTTCCTGATCGCCTGTGCATCCTCGCGAACCCACTCCAGCGCAACGCCGGGGTAGTTTTCGAGCCGCGCAGCCAGGACGTAGCTTTCGAGCGTTCCCTGGTAGTTGTCCCACGTGAGTTGAAACTGGTTCCCGCTCGCGTTCTTGACGATGATCCCGATCTGCGGGCGCTCGCGAAAGCTGTACTTCCCTTGGATGTTCGGTACTAGCTCATCGCGGAATTTCGGATGGTACGACCAATACCTCCGTAGCTCCAAGATGAAGCGTATTTGAACAGACTCCGTGAGTTGAAAGTAAATTTTACCCTCCTCTACTGGAGCCCATCCTATAGGGAACCTAGCTAGTCCGGCTCGTACTCCTGTAGAGCCTGGATCAGCAGTCCTTGCGCAACGGCGTTGAGCGGATTCTCGGCGTGTCGAATCTCTTTGATCTCGATGGGAAACTTCTTTCGCTTCCCCTCAAACACCTTCTTGAAGAAGTCCATGAAGCCGCCGCAAAGACTCGTTCCCCCGCTCACGACAAGAGGTATTGGTCTCGGGATCGCAAACTTGTCTCTGATCGCGTCAAACTTCGTGGCGAAGTGCTCAAGCACATACTCGATGAGCGCCTTGTAGTAGACCGCCAGAGCCTCTTCCGCGCGATCCTTCGGACCCATCAGGTCGATGCCCTTCTCCTTGAGAGCACACATGCGAGCAGCAGTTGAGTCTAACGACCGCGCTGCCCCGGCATCCACCCAATCACCAGCGCGTCCAACGGAAAAACTCATGCCTTCAACAGTGCTGAGTACCAACGATACGTTGGTCATCCCCGCGCC
>Ga0180431_10008245_pt1 | contig 11990 bp, 8 predicted proteins | sample SS_ome_11_FD_132459 | JGI IMG/M metagenome (GOLD analysis project Ga0180431, IMG submission 132459) | Hypersaline lake sediment archaeal communities from the Salton Sea, California, USA - SS_1_MS_1 metaG | ecosystem: Environmental > Aquatic > Non-marine Saline and Alkaline > Hypersaline >... | reverse complement strand
GCGCTCCTCGAGCAGCAGCTCCTCCAGGCCCAGCGGATGGAAGTGGTCGGCGTGCTCGCGGCCGGCGTGGCGCACGACCTGCGGAACATGCTCACGCTCATCCTCGGTTACAGCGAAATGACCGAGCGGCTCCTCGCCGAGGACGCGCGGGCGCATAAAAACGTCTCGAACCTTCGGATGGCCGGCAAACGCGCCCGAAAGCTCGTCGAGCAAATCGTGATGTTCACCAACAGCGCCCCCGCGTGCCGAAAGCCGTGCGCCCTCGGGCCGGTGATCGGCGAATGCCTCGAGCTGCTGCGCCCGAATCTCCCCGAAGCGGTCGAGATCGTCTGGGACGGCCCCGCTACGGAGCGGCTCGTGAGCGCCGACCCGACACAGATCCACCAGGTCGTGATGAACCTGTGCCTCAACGCCGGCCAGGCGATGAAACAGGGCGGCACGCTGACCGTGTCGCTCGCCGAGGGCCAACCTGACCCCGAATTGCGGCCATCGGACGACGAGCAGCGCCCCGGGCCCTTCGTGAAGCTCGAGGTCGCCGACACCGGCGTCGGCATGGACGAGGCAACGCGACAGCACGTCTTCGATCCCCTGTTCAGCACGAGGAGAACGCAGGGCGGCACCGGGCTCGGCCTGTGCGTCGTCCAGCGCATCGTGCAGCACCACGACGGGGTGATCACCGTCGAGAGCACGCCGGGGCGAGGCACAACGTTCACGGTGTACTTCCCCGCGATTGAGGCGGACGCGCCGGTCACGACGATGGAGGCCACGCATGGCGGATAAGAAACGTATCCTGTTTGTTGACGACGAGCCGAACGTTCTCGACGGCCTGCGCCGGATGCTGCGCAAAATGCGCGACGAGTGGGCCATGACGTTCGTCGCGAGCGCGCGCGAGGCGCTCGAGGCCCTCGAGCAAGCGCCCTTCGACGTTGTCATCTCGGACATGCGCATGCCGGAAATGGGCGGGGCCGAGCTGCTCGACGAGGTGCGACGGCGCTGCCCGGCGGCCGTGCGGCTCATCCTCTCGGGCCACTCGGACCAGGAGATGATCCTCAAATCGGTCGGCCCGACGCACCAGTTCCTCGCCAAGCCCTGCGACGCGGAACAGCTCAAGGCGACGGTGGCGCGCGCGTGCGCGCTGCGGGAGCTGCTCGCCGACGAGCAGCTCAAGGCGGTTGTGGCGAGCATCAAGTCGCTGCCGAGCGTGCCGCTCTTCTACAGCCGGCTGCTCGGGCTGCTCAATTCGCCCGAGTGCTCGCTCCAGGACGTCGGCAAGATCATCAGCAGCGACGTGGGGATGACGGCCAAGATCCTCCAGCTCGTCAATTCCGCCTTCTTCGGCCTGCGCCACCACATCGAGAGCCCGTCGCAGGCGATCGCCTACCTCGGCATCGAGACCGTGCGGGCCGTCGTGCTGACCGCGAGCGTCTTTTCCGAGTTTGAACATGCGCCACAAGCCAAGAAGACGGCCGAATCGTTGTACCCGCACAGCATCACGGTGGGCAACCTCGCCGGAAAGATCGCCAAAACGGTGAGCGCCGACCGGCGGCTGCTCGACGACGCGCTCATGGCGGGCATGCTCCACGACGTGGGTGAGCTCGTGCTCGCCGCCGAGCTGCCCGAAGCGAAAGAGAAAACGCTCCAGATCGCCCGCGAGCGCAAGGTCCCGCTGCACGAGGCGGAGCGCGACGTGCTCGGGGTGAGCCACGCCGAGCTCGGCGCGTACCTGTTAGGCCTATGGGGCCTGCCCGACCCGATTGTCGAAGCGGTCGCTTTCCATCACACGCCGTCGAAGTGCCTGAGCCGGGCGTTTGCCGTGCTGACGCCGGTGCATGCGGCCAACGCGCTGCTCAAGCAGGCCGATAAAAGGCCCGATGAACAGTACGCCGACGGGCTCGACACGACCTATCTCGAAGAGGTGGGCGTGGCCCAGCACCTGCCGCGCTGGCGAGAGCTCTGCGAGTCGGTGCTCACCGCTGAGGAAACACATGCCCGACGAGACGCCTGAAAAAATCCTCATCGTTGACGACGATGCGAACGTGGTCGCCGGCATCCGGCGCCAGTTCCGCAAGGCGTTCAACATCACGCCGGCCACCAGCGGCGACGAGGGGCTGAAGCGGCTTAAAACCGAGGGCCCGTTCGCCGTCGTGGTCTCCGACTTCCGGATGCCGGGCATGGATGGGATCGCGTTCCTCGCCAAGGTGTGCGAGGCGAGCCCCGACAGCGTTCGGGTGATCCTGACAGGCCATGCCGACCTCGACACGGCAATACACGCGGTCAACCAAGGACACGTCTTCCGCTTCCTCACGAAGCCGTGCGACCCGGACCTGTTCCGCAGGACGTTGCTGGCGGCCACGGCGCAGTACCGCCTCGTGACCGCCGAGCGCGAGCTCCTGCAGCGGACGTTGGGCGGCAGCATCAAGGTGCTCACAGACATCCTCGCGCTGGCGAGCCCGGCCGCGTTCGGCCGCACCGTGCGCACGAGAGAACGGGCGAGCCGCGTCGCCGCCCTCCTCGGCGTCCCGGACGCCTGGCACGTCGAGCTCGCGGCCATGCTCTCGCACATCGGCTGCGTGGCGATCCGCCCGGAAACGATCGAGAAGGTCTACCAGGCCAAACCGCTCAGCCCGGCCGAGACCGAGGTGATGGAACGCTACCCGCAGATCGGGCACGACCTGGTCGCCAACATTCCCCGGCTCGAGAAGGTCGCCGAGATCGTCGCCTACCAGCAAAAGCGATACGACGGCGGGGGCGTGCCCCGAGACGGCGTCTCCGGCGACGAGATCCCGCTCGGCGCAAGGATCCTCAAGGCGGCGCTCGACTACGACGTGCTCGAATCGAGCGGCCTGGGGCGCGCCGAAGCGTTCGAGCGGCTGCACGAGCGCGCCGGCCGGTACGACCCGCGCGTGCTCGCGGCGTTCAAGGAACTGCTCAGCACCGAGGTCGAGGAAGAGGTCTGGTCCGTCGGGCTGGACGACCTCAGGGTGGGCATGGTGATGGTCGAAGACGTTCGGGCCGACACGGGGCTGCTCGTGCTGGCCCGTGGCCAACAGATGACAGAACCCCTGCTGCAGCGGCTCAGGCACTTCGCCCAGGACGTCGGCATCAAGGAACCGATCCGCGCCTACGTGCCGAGAAACCTGGAGATGCCCCAAGAAACGCCGGCGCCGGCGGGGCCAACATCCTGAAGGAGGTACGAGATGGAGCCGACTGTGCTTCTTGTGGATGACGAGCCGAGCGTCGTCGAGGGCCTCAAACGCGCCCTGCGCGGCGAGCCGTACACGATCATCGAGGCCTCGTCCGCCGACGAGGCCTTGCAGGTGCTCACAACGACGTCCGTGGACGTGATCGTCTCCGACGAGAAAATGCCCGGGACGTCCGGGACGGAGCTCCTGGCACAGGTCCGGCTGGAGTATCCGGACATCATGGGGATCATCCTGACCGGATACGCCAGCCTCGAGGCGGCCATCCGCGCCATCAACGAAGGTGAAGTCTATCGCTTCCTCACCAAACCCGTCAGCTACGCCGACCTCGCCATCACGATCCGCCACGCACTCCAGCAGAAGAACCTCATCGGCGAGGTCCGACGGCTGCTTCGGACGGTGAAGCGCCAATCGGCCATGATCGAGGAGGCCGAACGCACCAACCCCGGCATCACCAGCGTGCGCATGACGTCCGACGGGGCGATCGTCGTGGACGACGACCTGCCGCAGGACTTCGACGAGTTCATGAAGGCCGTCGGCGCCCAGGCGGCGCTCGCCGAGAAGAAGCTCTCCAGCGACGCGTAGGCCGCGGCGGCCAGGCCGCCTCAGCCGCGATCCCCTGTTGCGCCCGGCGACGGGTGATGATATGAATGCTCACGGCCCGTCCGAATGCGGGCTGCAACGTGCCCAAGACGAAGCAGGAGGGGCGTGACATGTCGGCCATCGAATTGGTGTTCAACACCAACGTGCTGCTCGCGTGGGTGATCGTCGCCATAGGGCTGCTCGGCTTCATCATCGCCCACACGATCGAGAAATGGTACAAGGCGATTCTGCCGGGCCTCGTGGCGCTCGCCATCATCGCGTTCGGCCTCTACTGCGTCCTGCGGATGACCCGCGAGGCGCAGACAAACAAGCCGGACACCCCCAACGAAAGCGAGGAAGATACCCAGCCCATCGAGCGCTCGAGCACGCCTGAGCCGGCGCCGCAGCAGCCGCCGCAGCAGCAGCCTTTAGCCAACCTCAAGGACCAGCTCGCCACCGAAGTCCTGCCGACGTTCTACATGCGCGAGGAAAAGAGCCTGAAGATCACCGTCACCGTCAGAAACAACGGCCCGATGCCGGTCACCTCGGCCAGGATCGGCGTGTGGCTCCCCTACAAGAGCCAGCCACGCAGCGGACCCCGCATGGCGCAACTGTTCCGATTCGAGAAGCCGCTCGAACCGGGCAAGGAGACCACCGTAACCCTCACGTTTCCAATCACGGCAACCCCCGAGAGCTACAAAGAGCCCGTCACCCACATCTACGAAGCCCACTGAGTCCCTGCCGTCCAGCCCACTAGGCCACTCGCCCCCACTTGGACCCTGTTTGGGGAACTCCTGGCTGCACCCCGGCTGTTGAACATATTGAAAACCTCATTCGTCTAAAGGGACGAGAGAATAAACAGAAGGAGATCCCCCGAAATCACCTCAAAGGGTGGCGCAGCCAACGTTTTAAGGCACTTGGCCCCTTGACAAAACGACGTTTTCGGTGTATGCTATTTGCAGCGGGCAGGAGGGTAGCCCAAACAGCAAGCGATGCGACACCTGAAGGGCTTATTGGGGGATAGACTTGGATGAGTAAGCTCACGTTAGATGAAGCGCTCGGCCTTTACAGCAGGTACAGCGAGCTCGAGGCACGCGCCAACAAGGTCGTCCTCGATGTGAACACCGCTTACCTGCGCGGCAAGCTTGTCAAAATGAAGGAATTGCTGAAGGGGTTCTCGGTCTTCGCTTCTGAGGTCTCGAAGGCAATGATCTCGATCGCCAACGACGTCAAGCGCGTCATGATGATCAACAACGAAATCTCGGGGCCAAGGGGTAGAGAGTAAATCAATACCGTTTTGCCTAGGCAGAACTCATCTTAATGCGCAGGCAGGCGAGAGGCATCTCGCCTGCCTTCCTCTTTCGACGAGCCCCGAGGCAGCGTCGGATAGCCACGGACAGCCCACAGAATATCCACAATTGTCCAACCTCACGTTCCAGTTGAGTTGCAGGCTATAACCTCTTGGTAGTCAAGCTGTTGCAACTGGTGAGCGTAAGCTCCGTCCCTGGGGCACCTGTTATCAACCTGTTATCCACAACCTTTCCGCGTTCGCACGGATCATTCGTGTGCGCACCTGGCATGCTTACAGGCTCACCCAAGCGGAGGCCTAGCGGATCGTGAAGTTGTCGAGCATGATCGTGCCGACATCCGGGCCGCGCCAGTAGTTCGAAGCAAACGATCGGGTGTCGCCGATCAGGATTTGCTGGACGGTGTGATTGCCCTCGCCCGCGACGCGGTCGAGCGCCTCGTCAAGGTTAAATGAGATCTGATGCACCGTGCCGTCGGGCGCGAGGCCCAGATTGCCGATCTCCTGGCGCGAGCCCCACTGCTCGACGAGTTCACCCGTGATAATCAGCGCGTACCACTTCCCGTCGGCCTGGACGATGATTGCTGTGTTGCCTGTGTCCTTTGGGGCGATCGTGAACTCGAGCGTCGGGTAATCCTCGCTCCAATAGGCGAGGTCCCAGTCGCCCTGCGCGCCCTCGGCCGGGCCGAAGAGCACGATGCTGCCGAACTTGCCGCCGCCGCCGTCCTTGATGAGCGCATAGCCCCGCCCGTGCATGGCACGGTCACGCACGCGCTCGACCGAGTAGGTGCCCCGCCCCGGATACAGGCCGTGGAGCTCCTTCTCGAAGTCATAGCGCAGCAAAATATCCTTGCCGCCGACATAGACGCGCCGCGAGCCATGTGAGTCAGGCACTGTGTCCTCCGCCACGTCGAGCGTGGCGCTGAGGTCCACGAAACCGGATCGTTTTTTCTTGTGGAAGGTAAGACTCAACTCCGTCGTGCTCACCTTCGGCAGCGGCTGGAGCAGAAAGCGATCCGAGCCGGGCTTCACCCCCACTCCCCTGCCCTTGACTTTCCAGGCGACCTTGCCGAGGTGCGACGCGTTGTTCGTGAGCACGAGCGTCGCCGTGCGCGAGGTGCCCGACTTAATGATGCCGGGGCCGTCCACGAGGAGCTCGACGCCGACCGGCTGCGCCACCCGGAGCGCGAGCCATTGCTCGATCGTGAAGGGGCCGTTTGCCGTTGAGAAATCGAGCTGCACACGCGCCAGCTTCACCCCGGGCTCGGCCTCCGGCGCCACGCGCAGCACGGGCACCAGCGTTGTCAAGGCATCGCCGGGACGGATTCTCTCGTCGGTGATGGGCGACATGACGATCGCCTCGACGTCGGCGGCGTCGCACTCGACCGAGATTTTTTTGAGGGTGACCGGCTCCGCCGTGGTGTTCTCGACCCCGAGCCGCGCCCGGACGATTTTCGCGGTGAGCGACTCAGCGCGCTCGGGCGCCACGGCAACCTTGATACCCGCGTCTTCAAGCGAAACGAGGCCGAGCTCGTTGCCGGGCGCGTCCTTGCCGAGGTCCGTGTACACGACGTACGCCACTTGCCTGTTGACCGCCACGTACCCGGCGAGCGCTTCTTTCGGCGGGACCTTCGAGTGGCCCTGCAGCCAGCTCAGCCACGGATCAATCACATCCCAGCGGACGAACACGAGGTCGCGGCGGCTGCTTTCGAAGCGGGCATCCTTCGTGGCCGTGCGATACCGGAGCCAAGCCAGGGATTCATTCGCGTAGGTCAGTTGGTTATTGAGTCGGCTGTCGCCGGCATCAATCCCGCCCAGGACCGGGCTGCGCACGGCAATGGCGTCGCCGGGATCAACGAGCAGGACACCGGAGTCGCTCTCGAGGCTGAGCTCATCGAGGCCGGTCATCGCCCGCAGCATTGTCTCGTCGAGCTCCGGCAGCTTCGCCCACGGGTCGTCCTTGACATCGGACCACGCGTACAGCCGGCCGTCCCATGTGACCGGAATCGCGGTGCCGGTCGCGACACGCTTGCCCTCAGGCAATTCGAGCTCGACGGTGAGCCCTTCGACCGGCTGCCCGTCCTTCGTCGAGAAGCGCGCGCAAAAACCCCAGCCGCCGACGCTTTGGTCCACCTTGACGAGCAGCCGGTTCCAGCCCGCCTTCAAGATGACCGGCACGCGGTCCATGTCCTTGGTCACGCCGCGTGTGACCCGACGGCGATGCACCACCAGGCCGTTCAAAAAAACCTTCACGCCCTCGTCGCTCCCGAGCCACAGCAGCGCTGCCTCGGTCCGCTCAGCGTGAAGGTACACGTGCGCATAGGCGACCGCATTGGCCTTCGGCTCGAAGGCCAGATAGAAGCTGACCATGTCCTCCTGGTCCGCTCGCAGGTCGTGCTGCGCCTCGGTGGCGTCCTCCGGCAGCGGATCGAAGAGCGCCGGCGCGTCCACGCCATGCCACGCGGCGTTGTCCTCGACGGGGAAGCTTGTCTCGCCGGCGGCGGCCGTCGGCAGCACGTCGGCCTCACCGCCGAGGAAATCCACGTCGAGCCTGTCCTTCGCCTCGCTCGGAAACGGCCCACGCACGAGCCACTGCCGGATAAAGCTGCCCTCGTACTTCGCCTCCGGCCTCGACCAGACGCGGCGGTTCATGTCCGCCTTCTGCCACATCGCCGGGCGGTACAGCCGGAACATGAAATCGCGGTTCCATGCGAGCCACTGCGGCTGTTCGAGATCCTCCATCGTATAGCCGCAGATACCGGTGTCATGCAGGTTCGGCAGGCCGAGGTAGCCCATATTGAGCATCATGACGCACTCGACCTGATGGAGCCACTCGTGCTGAAGCAGGATCGCCAAGTCGGCGCCCGTCTCGATCCGCTCGACCACGTACGAGATGTGCGCGTTGCCTGCCTTGTACTTGCCGAAGGAATGTCCCCACGAGTCGCCGAAGGCGTACATCGGCATGTCGCCCGGCGGGAAGACGCAGATCACGCTGTCAACCTCTTCCGGCTTCCAGTCGGGAAAGGTTTCGGCCATTTCCTTGACGAAGACGGGCGGGAAAAAGACGTTTCCTTGTTTGGGGCCGGTGACAAGGACGACGGGCTCGGGAAACACGTATTCCGCCGGGGCGAAGGCGAGATGGCCACCGGTGTAGGCGATCGTGAACTGCGCCAGTTTCTTGAAGGCGGCGCGGATATGGTCCATCTGCTCGGGCGTGAGCTTGGAGACGGTGTGCCGCTCGTTGCCGCGGTAGTCCTTCCACGTCACGTCGAAGGTCGGCACCATGATGAGCGCGACCTTCCAGACGTTCGGCTCGACGCCGCTCGCCTCGGCGCGCTCGAGCATTGCGTCGAACTCGCCGGTGCCGCGCTCGAGGAAGATACGGCCCAGGTTGCCGTATTCATTGACCTCTACCTGATAGTCGCCCCAAGGCACAATCGGCGGCTCGGTCGCCCAGCACAACCCGCACAGGCCGACGAGAATCAGGCTCGTGACCCATTGAATGCTCCACTCACGCATGTCGTCCTCTACTTCCTTCTTGGTGCTGCCGCAGAGCGGCGCTGATTTCGGAACGTTTCTTGCTCACCAGAGATCCCGGCACGTCATGCCGCTGGGGCGCGAATGGTAGTACGACACTCCAAGACGGTCAAGCCGCCGGAGCCCATCGGCCTTGACATCGGCGTCGGTCGGCCAGCATAGTGTCCCAAGAAACGCCGGCGGCAGGCCGCCGTCATTTTTTTCGCGCCAGCGAGAGGAACGTCGCGAATGCGTTTCGAGTTGTCCGTCTGCTTGCGCTACCTCGCGCCGAAACGGGGCCGGCTCTTCGTCTCGGCGAGCACGCTGTTTTCCATCCTCGGCCTCGCGGTCGGGGTGACCACCTACATCACCGTGATCGCGGTGATGACCGGTTTCCGCAACCAGATCACGAGCGCCTACACCGGCTACTTCTCCGACCTCATCGCCTACAAGGAGAAGGCGGAAGGCGACCGGCGCGTCTTCGCCGTCGTGAAGGAACGTGACGTCGCGCTCATCGAAAAGGCGGCCAAGGAGGTTGAGGGCGTCGAGGCCGTGAGCCCGTTCATTTACGGCAAGGTCACCGTGCGGGTGGGCAGCCTCGTGTACACCTTCGACCTGCGCGGCGTGGACCCGGTGCGCGAGCCGAAGGTCTCGACGATCCTCTCCGAGCACAAGCTGATCGAGGGCGACTTCAAGTTCAAGCGCGACGGCGATTACGTCGCCGTCGTCATCGGCAAGCCGATCGCCGACAAGGCCGGCCTTCGCCTCAACGACGAGCTGATCATCGCCTCGACGGGCGCCGGCAGCCTCGGCGAGCAGCCGACGAACCTCCCCGCCTACGTTTCCGGCATTTTCAGCTACGGTAACGCCGAGCAGGACCTGAGCGTCTATACCTCGCTCGAGACGGCCCAGGTCCTTCAGAGCCTCGGTGGCGACGTCCACCGCGTGAGCATCAAGCTCGGTGATCCCGAGCGCGCCGACGAGATCAAGCCACGGCTCGCGGCCAAAATCGAAGCACTGCGCCAGCGCGATCTTTTGGGCGAATACCGGACCACGCTCGAAGGCGCACTGGAAACCATTGAGACCTCCATCGCGGCGCTCGAAAAGGCGCCCGAGGCGCTCCGGCAGAAGGCGTCAACCGCCGGGCTCGACGACGAGCAGACCGGGCACGTTGACGCGCTCGTCGCCCTTCTCGAGGCGCTGCCGAACGGGCTCCGCGAAACCAAAACGCCGATGGCGGGCGCACTCGGGTTGAACGACACGTTCGATCTCAACGAACGCGCGCCGCTTGAAGCGACCATCGTGGCCGTCGAGGGCGTGCGAGGGCAGCTCCAGGCGGCGCTCTCTCTGGTCATCGGCCTCGAGGCGACCCTCGACGAAGCCGACCCGTTACGGGCCGAACTGACGGCGCTCGAGGACGCGCTCGCCGACGCCGACGAGGCGATGCGCCGGACACGCTGGGTATGCCACGACATGGTCTTCGAGCCGTTCGCCGTGCTCACGTGGAGCGAGCTCAACCCCGAGCTCTTCAGCCTGGTCAAGCAAGAGCGGGCCATCACGGGGCTTTTCGTCGCGCTGATCGTCGTGGTCGCGGGTTTCATCATCATCAGCGGGCTGAGCATGACCGTGGTGCAGAAGAAGCGTGAGATCGGCATCCTGCGCGCGATGGGCGCGCGCGCCTCGAGCGTGGCGACGATCTTCGGCCTGAGCGGGCTCGTTATCGGCCTGCTCGGCAGCGTGCTCGGCACGATCGGCGGCCTGGTCCTCTCGTACAACTTCAACGCGATTCGGGACGAGATCATGCCGCAGTTTTTTGCGCCGTATCCGGAGATCCCGATCTCGGTGCAGCTTCCCGCCCTCATTTTCATTTGGTGTTTTACGCTGGGGTGGTCGGTCCTCGTAAGCATTGTCCCCGCGATCAGCGCGGCGCGGCTCCGCCCGGCCGAGGCGTTACGATGGGAATAGCCGAAACAACTCGAACTGGAAAGCGTCAGGTATGGCCGACATCCTCGTTGGCATAGATATTGTTAAAACCTTCCCTGTCGGACGGGGACGCCTCAGTGTGCTCAAGGGCGCCGACCTCTCGGTGCGCGAGGGCGAGATGCTCGCCGTGATGGGCGCCTCGGGCGTCGGCAAGAGCACCCTGCTGCACATCCGCGGCGCGCTCGACCGTTGCGACTCTGGGAAAGTGCTCTTTGACGGCCAGGACGTGGCGCGTCTGAACGACGCGGCCCGCTCCGCCTTCCGTAACAGCGCGGTCGGGTTCGTCTTCCAGTTCTATCACCTCCTGGCGGATTTTACGGCGATCGAGAACGTGCTCTTCCCGGCAAGAATTGGCCGCCGCGGGGCAAAAAGCTCCGCCCAGGAGCGCGCGTACGCCCTCCTCGATCGCGTAGGCCTCGGCGAGAGGCTGCACCACCGCGTGCAGCAGCTCTCAGGCGGCGAGCAGCAGCGGGTGGCGATCGCGCGCGCGCTCATGAACGAGCCGCGCGTGCTCCTGGCCGATGAGCCGACGGGCAACCTCGACACCGCCACGAGCGAGGAGATCCACCGGATGCTCAAAGAACTCAACCGGGAGCGCGGCCAGACGATGGTTATTGTGACGCATGACGAGGGGCTCGCGGGCATCTGCGACCGTGTGCTGCACATGGTGGATGGCGTGATCCGTGACGAGGGCGGGCCTCTTGACTCGGCCAGGCCCCCTGGGGTAGCGTAACCGGCCGGGAAGGGACCTCCCGGGGCGCACACCCGGCCTGCCACCCCTCGCGAGGCGCGTGCAGGCGCACAGGACGTTTTGAAATGAAAATCTACATCAACGGGACAATCTACGACAGGCGGGACGCCACCATCAGCGTTCTCGATCACGGCCTGCTCTACGGCGACGGCGTGTTCGAGGGCATCCGGTTCTACAAGCACCGCGTCTTCAAGCTCGTCGAACACATTGACCGGCTCTACGAATCGGCCCACGCGCTCATGCTCGACGTCCCCATGAGCAAGGACGAGATGATCGCCGCGGTCGTCGAGACCGTCGCCGCCGACGGCAAGTCGGACGGTTACATCCGGCTCATCGTCACCCGCGGCGTGGGCAAGCTTGGCCTCGACCCGCGCAAGTGCGCCAACCCGCAGGTCATTATCATCGCCGACAGCATTACGCTCTACCCGAAGAAGCTCTACGACAAGGGCATGGCGATCATCACGATCCCGACCCGGCGCAACGTGCCCGAGGCGGTCAACCCGCGTCTGAAGTCGCTCAACTACCTCAACAACGTGCTCGCCAAGATCGAGGCGATCAACAGCGGCTCGTCCGAGGCGATCATGCTCAACACGGACGGGTACGTGGCGGAGGCGACGGGGGACAACGTGTTCCTCGTCAAGCGAGGCGTGCT
>Ga0180431_10008244_pt1 | contig 11990 bp, 10 predicted proteins | sample SS_ome_11_FD_132459 | JGI IMG/M metagenome (GOLD analysis project Ga0180431, IMG submission 132459) | Hypersaline lake sediment archaeal communities from the Salton Sea, California, USA - SS_1_MS_1 metaG | ecosystem: Environmental > Aquatic > Non-marine Saline and Alkaline > Hypersaline >... | reverse complement strand
TTTGAGGAGGCAGCCCTCGGTATAGCGCTCGTGGATATGGAGGGTCGATTGGTGGATAACAATCCAGCGCTGCAGGCGATGCTGGAGTACGGCGGCGAAGAGGTTCTTGGCATGGACTTTATCCAGTTCACGCATCCCGACGATGCTGGGACCATCCTGGATCTGCACCGGGAACTGCTGGCAGGGAAACGAGACCAATACAGGATTGAGAACCGTTTCGTCCGCAAGGACAATCAGCCCGTGTGGGCCAGTCTGGTTGTTTCCCTCGTCCGAGGACCTGGCAACAGACCCGATTTCGCAATTTGTTTGGTTGAGGACATCACCGAGCGGAAACAGGCCCAGGATGCGCTGATCCAGGCCGAGAAGCTGTCCATCGCAGGCAGGCTGGCTGCCTCACTCTCCCACGAGATCAACAACCCCCTCCAATCCGTCATCGGCTGCCTGGGTCTGGCGGAGGAGACACTGGCTGACGGAGGAGACGTGAGCCGCTATCTTCAGGTGGCGCGCGACGAGCTGCGACGAGCAGCCCGCATCGTGTCCCAGTTGCGCGACATGCAGCGGCGATCCAGCCCAGAGGAAAGAGTGCCCACCGACGTGAATGTATTGTTGGAGCACGTATTGACGCTGAGCAGGAATCAGTGCCAGGACCGCGGCATCGAGGTAGTATGGAACAAGTCGGACGATCTGCCGTCACTTTCGCTGGTGCCCGACCGCATACAACAGGTGTTTCTGAATCTGATACTCAACGCGATCGACGCCATGCACAGAGGTGACCGGTTGCAGGTGAGCACGACCCACACCCATCAGCCAGCCGGTGTGCGAGTCACGGTCACTGACAGCGGAGACGGCATCCCGCCGGACGTTTTGCCTCACATTTTCGATCCGTTTTACAGCACCAAGCCCGAAGGCTTGGGGTTGGGGCTGTTCATCAGCCAGCAGATCGTCAAGCAACACGGGGGTCGCATCAAGATGGACACTGAAGTGGTAGAGGGAACCACATTCACGGTGTGGCTGCCAGGCGATCCCCCCTGACTCCAACTAAACTCCAACGTTCTCCAACCAAAGACAACGGCAAACCCAACCGTAACCATCGGTTGAGGGCTATTCCTTGTGCTATACTGTCCCCATGATGCGTGCTCTGCAATCGTGGGATATTCAAGAGGCAACCCGCACGGCTGGGCGTACGAATCAAGACTGGTTGGCCGAATTGCGTGGACCAGGGCCCGACCAAGCCCTGGCTGACCTGCGTATCCGTCTGGTGCGCGGCCTGCGATACGCCGTGGCCAGTCGGCCCGGCGTCACCGATGCCGACCTACAGGACTTTGCGCAAGACGCCCTGATGAAAATCCTGGCTGGCCTGGACTCTTTCCGCGGGGAGAGCCGGTTCACCACGTGGGCCCAAAAGATCGCCGTCCGCGTGGCCTTGTCCGAGTTGCGGCGCCGGCGGTGGAGAGATATCTCGTTGCAGGAACTGGCCGGCCGCTACCAGGATGCAGGCCGGATGTCAGCCGTGCTCACTGACCCGGCTGCCTCTCCCGAACAACAAGCAGCCCAACGGATGATGCTGGAGATGGTGCATCGTCTCATCACCGAGGAACTGACCGAGCGCCAGCGCCAAGCCGTAACGGCGACCATGATCGGCGGAATGAAGCTGGACGAGGTAGCCCACCGTATGGGAACCAACCGCAACGCGCTCTACAAGCTCTTGCATGACGCTCGACAGCGAATTCACAAACACTTGGCGGCCAGAGGGCTATCCGCCCAGAACGTGCTGACTATCTTTGAACTCTAGGCAGAGCCGGAGGGCAATGCCCAAGGCATACGAGTCAAGGGATGGAGACAATGAGCTTTCGTAAACGTATCCTGATCATTGACGACGAGGCAAACGTGCTCTTTGTCATGCGCGACGCACTGGCAAAGCTGGGCGACGAGGTTGAAATCGTGACCGCTCAGGGCGGTCACGAAGCCATGCGCAAGGCCGTAGCGACGACCTTCGATCTGGTCATCACCGATCTGAGGATGCCAGACCTGGACGGGGTGGAGCTTACACGTGCCGTCAAGACTCTGAATCCTGGCACCATCGTCATCTGGATGACGGCCTACGGCTATCACAAAGTGAGTGACACAGCGGCACGACTGATGGTCTACCGCTGCCTGGACAAGCCTGTTGAAGTCGCCGAGATCAGGCGGATTGTGCGGGAGGCTCTGGAGGGCACCGAGGATCAGAACCCCATCGCAGGGTGAAGGAGGATCGCATGGGCATGCAGAGCAAACTCATCTTGATGGGTATCCTCATGGCACCGATATTGTTGCTGGCTGCGGTCCTGGGAGGAGAGCAGGGTCTCCAGGCAAGACATGCGCTGGCCGACGCTCCCCCTCCTTCCAACGACGAGCCCGAGCGGGGGCAGGATGCCGGTTTGATCTGCATGGTGCTTGTCGGCAGCACGGCGCTGCTGACAGGCAAAGTGTGGATGGAAAAGTTGCGGCACACAGAAACCGGCCTGCCCGACCGGAACCCCGCTGAGTCAAGTAGGCTGGCTTTCCCCACGTCTATCACGCCTTGCGACTGACCGTCCGATGATGACAGCGTGCGTGCCGCTGTCTTTTGTCAGAGTGTGCAAAACAGTGTAGAATCAAGGGCGACCAAGGACACATCAGGCCGTGCTGGACACTGTCGACGATTTCAACCTAGTCCCACAGGAGAGCGCCGAAATCGTCGTCATCAACGCATAAAGCGCAACCGGGCCCATTGCCGTGTGCTGTGTGTGCCAGAGGTATGCGGAGGGAAACGCCAGTGAACGAAAAGGCTCCCAGTCCAGAGCCCACGACCATCGTCATCTTTGGCGCCTCGGGCGACCTGACGCGGCGCAAGCTGGTGCCGGCGCTGCACAGCCTGGGATGTGGAGGCCCCTTGCCCCCAGCCACGCGGGTGCTCGGCATTGCGCGCACGCCGCTCTCCGACGAGGCATTTCGAGAGCGTCTCTACGAGGGCGTGGTGGGCTACGCGCGCCTCAAGCCCAATCCAGGCATCTGTGACCAGTGGCCTCGCTTCGCCGAGCGTCACGCCTACCTGGCAGGCGGGTACGATGACATCGAGACGTACCATCACCTGGGGCAACGATTGGATCAACTGGATACCGAGTTCGGCACCGGCGGAAACGCACTCTTCTACCTGGCCACCCCTCCCATGCTCTATCCCGTGATCATCGAGCTCCTGGGCCGTGCCGGTTTGAACCGCAGCGACCAGGGCTGGCGACGCATCATCATCGAAAAGCCCTTTGGGCACGACCTGGAGAGCGCCCGCCGGCTCAACCAGCAGGTCCACGCCGTCTTTGACGAAAGGCAGATCTACCGCATCGATCACTACCTGGGCAAGGAGACCGTCCAGAACATCCTGAGCTTTCGGTTCGCCAACGCCATCTTTGAGCCGCTCTGGAACCGCAACTATGTGGACCACGTGCAGATCACCATGGCCGAGAGTGTCGGCGTGGGCCACCGCGCCGGCTACTATGACCAGGCCGGCGTGCTGCGCGACATGTTCCAGAACCACCTGCTGCAACTCTTGACACTGACGGCGATGGAACCCCCGGCAATCTCTGAGGCGGACGCTCTGCGGGATGAAAAGGTCAAAGTGCTGCGTGCGGTTCGTCCGATCACCCACACCGTGCGCGCTCAATACCAGGGCTATGGGAAGGAGCCAGGCGTAGCGTCCGAATCACAAACGCCGACGTACGCCGCGCTCCAGTTGTTGATCGACAACTGGCGCTGGCGCGACGTGCCGTTCTACCTGCGCTCCGGCAAGCTCCTGGCGGCCAAGACCACCCAGATCGCCATCCAGTTCAAGCACGTCCCACACCTGATGTTTCCACAGTCTCTCGACAGCGAGATCACGCCCAACGTCTTGTCCCTCTGCCTGCAGCCCGACGAGGGGATCCACCTGCGCTTCCAGGCCAAGGAGCCGGGCACTCGAATGCGGACTCGCCCGGTGGACATGGAATTCCATTACACCGAGTACTTTGGCGATAGCGCGCTGCCGGATGCTTACGAGCGGTTGCTGCTGGATGCGATGCAGGCGGATGCTTCGCTGTTCGCGCGGGCCGACGAGATCGAACTGGCCTGGGGACTGGTCGACCCGATCCTGGCCGGTTGGGAGCAGCCAGCCGCACCCCCAACCGTCTTCTACGAGCCGGGGAGCTGGGGGCCAGCCGAGGCGGACGATCTGCTGGCCCAGGACGGTCGCGCCTGGCAGTATGGCTGTGGCAGACACGGAGACGATTGACAGCCCTGGCAGACTTGCCAAGAGGATATTCTTTGACCCGACGTTTTCTCAAAGCCGTCTTTCCCTACCTCAAACAGGTGTCTGGGCTGCTGATCATCGGCTCACTCGGCGGGATCGTCATGAACACAGCAGTGGTGCTGCCTGCCGTTCTATTGGGCCGCGCCATTGATACGGCCACAGCCTGGGGCGCAGGTCGCGGTACAGGGGCCGACGTGCTGTGGGCCGGGCTGGCCTACGCCGGCGGGATGGCCCTCTACCAGGGCGCGCGGCTAGTCAAACGTTGGGGGCTGCGCGTGGGCCATCAGCGTGTCATAGCCAGCGTCCGCGCCGACGCCCTGCGCGGTGTGTTGGCCTGGCCGATGGAGCGGCTGCACCGTACCCCTATCGGCGACCTTATGGCGCGCATCATCGGAGACGTGGAAGTGATGGGGAGGGGGGTGAGAGAGATCACCACCGAGACGTGGGACACGGTGCTCTTTTCCCTCTCGCTGATCGCAGGGATGCTGGCCTACGACCCCGGCTTGACCCTGCTCACCCTCCTGCCGGTGCCGCTGGGGATGCTGCTGGCCCAGGCGGTGGGCCGCTGGGTCAGTGCACGCACCATCGCCTCGCGAGAGGCCAGTGCCGCGCTGACTGCCTTCTTGCAGGAACGGCTGACGGGCCTGCGCGTTGTGCGCCTGTTTGGCCGCGTCGAGGCCACAGTGGCCCGCGCGGCGGCCCTCTCCGACCGGCTGGCCGCGGCCAATCTGGCCGTCGTGTGGCTGCGCAGCGGCCTGCAGCCGATCTATCGCCTGCTGATGCTGGGCGGCGTGATCTTTCTGCTCTGGCTGGGCGGGCAGCGGGTAGCCACTGGCGCGATGACCCTGGGCGCGTTCGTGGCATATCTCGAACTCTACACCCGGTTCGTGAATCGCGGGCACCGCGTGCCGCAGTTGTTCAACTCGGTGCAAAGCGGCGCAGCGGCCTACGCGCGACTGCAGTCGCTTCTGGCCCAGCCCTTGGACGAGCCAAACACGATCTGCTCTACGCTGCATACAGTCTACGTGCCTGGTCTCGACCGCCCCATGCCGCCGTTGCCAGAACGATCACCGCGCCCGGCCGCTCTCTCGGTGCAGGATGTGACCTTTCGCTACCCCGGCAACGAAACCGTCGCGCTCGACCGGGTGAGCCTAGACGTGCCCGCGGGGGCGTTCGTGGCTGTCACCGGGCCGGTCGGTTGCGGCAAGAGCGCGCTAGCCCGTGCCCTGCTGGGCCTCTATCCGCTGGAAGAGGGGTGGGTGTTGCTCGACGGTGCGCCCCTGGATGCTCTCTCCCCCACCGAGCGTGCCGCGCGGATCGGCTACCTGCCACAGAACCCTTTCCTCTTCTCCGGCACCGTCTGCGACAACATCCAGATGACCATCTCAGATCCAGGCCAAAGCGGCGACGCGGACGATGATTTGGCCCGCTGGGTGCGCCTGGCCGCGCTGGAAGCAGACGTGCAGGCGTTTCCCAACGGGCTGGACACCGAGATCGGTGAGCGGGGGGCACGCGTCTCCGGTGGGCAGCGGCAGCGCATCGCCCTGGCACGCGCCTTTGCCGCTCACCCCGGCCTGCTGGTGCTCGATGACCCATTTTCTGCGGTTGACCTGGACACCGAGGCGCAGATCGTCGCCGCGTTACGCCAGGCGTTTGGCCCGGCGGCCCCCTGCGACCAGCGGGCCACGGTGGTCTTCTTCTCGCACCGCCTGGCCGCCTTTCCCCTGGCCGACCGGGTGGTGGTGCTCAATGCGGGCCGCATCGTGGAGCAGGGTGCGCACGACGCGCTCCTGACCGCAGGCGGCCTGTACGCGCGCATCTACCGCGCCCAGCAGCGCGTCACGGCCAGGGAGGCGGCACGATGAACGTCCAGACTCCATCTGCCCGCGTCACAGCCTGGGGTGAGATGCGCCGCCTGCTGCATCCCTGGCGCGGGCAGATCGTCCTCATCGCCTTGGGTGTGCTCCTGTTCGAGGCCCTGGCCGTCATCCCGTCGTTGTTGCTGCAGCGCATCGTGGACGAGCACCTCACGCCGGGCCTGCCGTCCGGGATACTGGTTCTGGCCCTGCTCTACCTGGCGGTGAGGGTGCTGGCCGAAAGCTTCAATTTCGGCGTTTCCTACCTGACCGCCTGGGTAGCTCAGCGTGCCCTGCGCAACCTGCGCGTGGACCTGTTTGCGCACTTGCAGTGCCTCCCGCTCGACTACTACGACCGTACACCGCTGGGCGACGTGATCAGCCGTTGCACCGCCGACGTGGAAACGGTGGATACGCTGTTCACCACCGGCGTGTCCAGCCTGCTCCTGCGCCTGGTGCAGCTTGTCACAGTATTCGCGGCGATGGTGTCGCTCAGCCCACGCCTGGCCCTGTTGGCCGTGCTGCTGCTCCCGCCAATGGCCCTGGCCACACGCTTCTTCCAGGTTCACATCCGCGACGCGGAGCGCGAGCGGCGCAAGGCCATCGGCCTGCTCAACGTCTACCTGCAAGAGACGCTATCCGGCGTGGAGGTAGTGCGCGCTTTTGGCCGCAAAGAGATCCTGGTGGTCCGCTTCCGGCGCGCCTTGCGCGAGACGGTGGCTGCGTTCTGGCGAGCCGAGTCGTACAACTTGTACTATACCCCATCGCTGACGGTGCTGATGGCCCTGTGCGTAGCCCTGCTGCTGTGGAGCGGCACGGGCGGACTGGGCCAGGCGTGGGGGCTTTCGATGGGCACGATCATCGCTTTCATCCTGCTCTTTCAACGCTTCTTCGAACCGCTGCGCAACCTGGGCAAAGACTGGCAGACGGTACAGAGTGCGCTGTCGGGCATCGAGCGGATCGTGCAGGTGCTGCAAGTCCCGACTGAGACACCCGTGTCGGTGAGCGACAGCGCGCAGCCAGAGGCAAAAGTGGCAGCGGAACTGCGCGGCGTGACCTTTGGCTACCTGGCTGGGCACCCGGTACTGCGCGAGATTGACCTGGCCGTGCATCCGGGTGAGCACGTGGCCATGGTCGGAAGGACGGGGGCCGGGAAAAGCAGCCTGGTACACCTGCTCAGCGGGCTGTACACCCCCTGGTCTGGCGAGGTACACGTGGTCGGGCTGGACCCACGCGCGCTACCTGACGCGCAGCGCCGGAGCGTGGTGGGGGTGGTGCCGCAGGCGGTACAGTTGTTCAGCGGCACGGTCTGGGAAAACCTGACCCTCGATGATCCCTCTGTGCCGCGCCAGGCGGTAGAGCGTGCTGCCCAGATGACAGGGGTGGATCGCTTCGTCGCCTCGCTGCCTCAGGGCTATGACACGCCGTTGAGCGGCATTGGACGCGGCAAGGGCGTGCAACTTTCCGAGGGGCAGCAGCAGTTGCTCTCGCTGGCGCGAGCGCTGATGTGGGACCCGGCGGTACTCTTGCTGGACGAGGCCACGGCGGCGGTGGACAACGCCAGCGAAGCCGAGTTTCGCGCCGCGCTGCGGGCGGCGATCCAGGAAAAGGGCGGGCGGCAGCGTGCGGCGATCACGGTGGCGCACCGCCTGTCCACGGCGCGCGAGGCTGACCGGGTGATCGTCCTCGATGACGGGCGCATCGTCGAGCAAGGGTGCCCGGACGATCTGATCCGGCGCGGCGGGTGGTTTGCGGCGCTGGTCGAATTGGAAGAGGCAGGCTGGGACTGGCGAGATAGCGCGTGAGTGGGCGTGCTCGCTTCCCCTCTGGAGATCCACAGCGTTCCCGCCAGGCGAGCGGGGGCAGGTGACACGAGGAAACATGCAACACGTCATGTGCAACACGGCGCTAGGACCGTCATTGGATGACGTGCAAGTCTATCCAGATCTCGTCTCGGTCATCATCCCAGCGCTCAACGAAGCCGATAACATTCGCCAGTGCATTGCCGCTGCCCGGCGGGACTTTGGGCCGGGCGAGGTCGAGATCATCGTCGTCGACGGTGGGAGCACCGACGGCACGCCCAGGCTGGTTCCCCCCGACGTGACACTGATTCGATCGCCACGCGGGCGGGCGGTGCAGATGAATCAGGGCGCGGCTGCCAGCCACGGCGAGATCCTGGTATTTTGCCACGCCGATTCCCAGTTGCCGTGTGGTTGGCGCAAGGCGGTGATGGAAACACTGGGTCGGCCTGGCGTCAGCGGCGGCACCTTCCAGACGCTGGCCCTGCCGGAGCGAGGGCTTCTCCTGGCTATACGAAACCGGATGCGGCAGGCCACCAACTGGAGACTGATGTACGGCGACCAGGTACAGTTCATGGCCCGGGAAACGTTCGATCAGGTCGGCGGTTTCCCCGAGATCCCACTGATGGAGGATGTAGAGATGTCGCGCGCACTGCACCAGAGAGGGCACCTGGCCCGGCCCCGCGATTTGCGCGTGATCACGTCCAGTCGCCGATTCCTGGAGCGTGGCCCGCTGCGCCAGTGGCTGCAGAACATCTGGGCCATGATCCGGTACCTCTACCTGGGGGCAACGCCGCAGGACATCGCCCACACCTACCGCTCCAGCCGGGAGAAAGCGCTGTGAGGCGGCATCTCATCGTGTACGCCAAGCGGCCGTTGCCGGGGTACGCCAAGACCCGGCTCGGGGCCGCCATCGGTGCAGAACAGGCCGCCGGCGTCTATGCGCGATTGCTCTACACCTACCTGCTGGACCTGCTGCGCGCGGATTTGACAGACACGCAGATCACTCTAGCCGTAGCGCGCCCGGCCGATGTGCCCTTTTTCGCCGCTGCGTTCCCGGAACTGGCGGTGCACCCTCAGATCGAAGGGGACCTCGGCCAGCGAATGGCGGCATCGTTCGCCCAGGCTTTCGCCCGGGGAGCGGACGCCGTCGTCCTGACGGGCAGCGACATCCCTGACCTGGATGCTCATCTCGTGCAGGCCGCCTTCGACGCGCTGGAGACCGCGCCCGTTGTCCTCGGTCCCGCTGCCGACGGCGGATACTACCTGATCGGCCTGCGTGCCCCGGGCGCTCCTCTGTTCGATGGGATCGCATGGGGAACTGCCCAGGTGCTGGCACAGACAGAGGCGCTGATTCAGGCACGAGGGATCAGCGCGATACATCTTCCCGAGCAGTTCGACGTTGACACGGCCGACGAACTGCTGCGCTTTAGGCACCAGCAAAATCCACAAATCGGCGCGTAAGGGACGACACGCCGGGGTCGTCCATGGATCAGGAGGTGGAATGATGGAGCAAGAATCTAGACAAAAGAGAATCAACGTGGCCATTGCGGCCTTTGTCGTCCTGAGCATCGCCGGCACCACGTTGTACTACTTTTCCCAGTGTGACGAGGGGGTTTGTCCCAGCCTTGCCGAATTCGTCCAGGGGTTCGGCCCCTGGGCGCCCCTGGCCTTTGCCGCGCTCTACATCATCAGTTCCCCGATCCCCTTTCTGGCACCATTGCTGTCTGCGGTAGCCGGGATCCTGTTTGGGACCATACTGGGGACGCTGTACACCATCGCCATCGCGGCACTGTCCGCACTCGTTCCATTCACGCTGGCCCGGCGATTGGGCCGCGAGTGGGTCGCGTCCAAGATAAAGGGCCGCCGGCTGGACGAGATGTATCAGCAGTCTGGCGGGCAACAGGGATTCTGGTTCGTGCTGCTTCTGCGGGCGGTCCCCATTCTGCCCTGGGAGGTGCAGAATTACGCCGCCGGATTGACCAAGGTATCCATACCCACGTTTGTGCTCGCCACGATGTTGGGCATCATACCCGGATCGTTCTCACTGGTCTTTTTGGGGGCATCCGTGGCAGATCCCTCGCCTCTACAACTGTCGATCGCCATCGGCCTCAAGGTCATCACCGCACTGGTGCCGGTCGTCGCCATTTACGTGCGCAACCGCCGCGGCAAGAAAGAGGCAGCGGCGTGAAATGGGACGGTCGCGAGTTTGAGGCCAGCTTGAGAAGCGTGGCCGAGTTCGGGCTCGACAACTGCATCGGAGCCAACGGTTGCATGGAAGCCTGCCCGGTCAACCGGCTGCACGTCAACCAGAACGAGCTGGATTCGGTGCTGGTCTCGGGCGCCTGGACCGAGCAGGTACAGACGTTTGTGACCGAGTGTGTGCAGTGCGGCGATTGCACGCTGGCCTGCCCGGCAGGCGTCCACCGCGACCACATGATGCTGCTTCTCAAGTCCATGCTGCCAACTATCCCGAGGTCGTGGCAAAAGTACTATGCCATCAAGGGGCGGCACGACCGCTCCTGGCTGATATCGCTCCTCGACGTCGTGACGCGCATCACAGCCGGACCGCTGGGCAAGTACGTGGACAAGCCCCACCTGGAGCAGAAACCCCTGCTGTTCTACTTTGGATGCTACGTCTTTTCGCCCTCCGGCGCGCCCGCCGCCACGCTCAAGCTGGCCGACCGGCTGGGCCTCGACTATGAGGTCCTGGCCGGCGTGCGCTCGTGCTGCGGCTGGCCCCAGTACCTGACCGGGCGCATGGGATACGGGCAGCAGATGCTGACCCATCTGGGGGAACTGATCGAATCCGCACGGCCCGAGGTCGTCGTCACCGGCTGCGCCGAGTGTTACTCGGCGCTGTTGCGGGTCAAAAAGAAGACCGGCGCCACCTGGACCCCGTTGACCACCCCCGAATGGCTGCTGCAGCACGCCGGCCGGCTCTCGTGGAACAGGTTCGAATCCCCCATCGCGTACCACGACTCTTGCCACGTCACCAAAAGGGCCGGCAAGCCCCAGCCGGCGCGCGACCTGCTCTCGCTGATGGCGGACGTGGTCGAGATCGCCGAGACGCCACAGGCATGTGTCTGCTGCGGGTATTACAACATTCACGCCAACCACGAGCTGAACCACCGGTTGCACGAGGGGAAACTGGCCGCAGTCAGGGAGAAAGGGGCTGGCGGACTGGCAGTGGAATGCGTCACCTGCTGGGAGTCGTTTCACGAATCCTTCAAGGAGGCGAACGTGCCGCTGTGGGAGTTGATGGTGGCGGCCGAGCAGGCCACGCGGCCGGAGGTGGCCGATGGCTGAAGCCGAGTACCTGATCGTTGGCAACGGGATGGCAGGGATCACGGCTGCTCAAGAGATCCGTCACGCAGACCCTGCCGCTCGCATCCTGCTGGTCGGCGACGAGGGAGAGCCCTACTACTATCGCGCATCCCTCTCCGAGTGGCTCTCGGGTGATATAACCGACGAAATGCTGCCAGGCCGGACGACCGAGTTCTACGAACAGATGCGCATAGAACAGGTGACGGGACACGTGGTACAGGTGGACGCAGAGACCCGCCGTGCGTACCTGGCCGATGGTGACCATATTGACTATGCGAAGGCGTTGATCGCCACCGGCGCGCGCGCCAACGCCATCCCTATCCCCGGGCTGGCCGAAACGCTGGTGTTCCGCTCCCTGGCCGACGCGCGCGAGATCAAGGCACGATTGGGATGCTGCGGCCGGGCGCTGATCCTGGGGGGCGGCGTCCTGGGATTGGAGCTCGCCGGCGCAATCCACGAGATGGGCGTTCAACACATCGCCGTCGTGCACCGCTCCGGCTTTGTGGGCCGCCCACTGCTCGACGAGCCAGCGGCGGAATGGATCCAGGCGCAGATGCAGGCCGACGGCATCGACCTGTTCCTCGACGACACGGTCGAGCGGGTAGAGGGCCGGATGGCGCACCTGAAGAACGGCCAAGCGGCTGCGGCAGCCGTGGCAGCTGCAGCAGCCGCTTGGGAGTTCGACGTCTTTGTGCAGACGGTGGGCATCAC
>Ga0180431_10008242_pt1 | contig 11992 bp, 11 predicted proteins | sample SS_ome_11_FD_132459 | JGI IMG/M metagenome (GOLD analysis project Ga0180431, IMG submission 132459) | Hypersaline lake sediment archaeal communities from the Salton Sea, California, USA - SS_1_MS_1 metaG | ecosystem: Environmental > Aquatic > Non-marine Saline and Alkaline > Hypersaline >... | reverse complement strand
ATGGCACGAGCCCAAGGGGCGCGGGCGCAAATGGCGCTGGCGTTCGAAACGACCTATGGCACGCCGCCAGTGAGCGGCTACACAAAGATGCCTTTTGCCAGCACGACGCTGGGGGCTGAGCAACCGCTGCAGACATCGGAACTGCTGGGCTATGGACGCGATCCGCAGGCCCCGATCAAGGATGCGGTGACGGCGGATGGCGATGTGGTGATCCCGATCGATGCCGAGGCGTTTGGCTTTTGGCTGAAGGCTGCTTTTGGCGCGCCCACCACAACGGGTGCCGATGCCCCCTACACGCATGAGTTCCGCTCCGGAAACTGGGCGCTGCCCAGCTTCTCAGTCGAGACCGGCATGCCAGAGGTGCCGCGCTATGCGATGTATTCCGGCTGCATGGTGGACAGCATCAACTGGCAGATGGCGCGCTCGGGGCTGCTGACGGCAACGGCCAGTATCGTGGCACAGGGCGAGGCCATCGCCACGACAAGCGCGGTAGGTACACCGGCTAACATCGCGCTGAAGCGCTTTGGGCATTTCAACGGAGCGATCACGCGAAATGGCGCGAATATTGGCAATGTTGTCTCCGCCGATCTGACCTATGCCAACAATCTCGACCGCATTGAAACCATCCGAGCGGATGGCAAGATCGACGGCGCGGACCCGTCTATCGCAGCGCTTACCGGCAATGTCGTCGTGCGCTTCGCGGACCAGACGCTGGTGACCCAGGCGATCAATGGCGAGGCCTGTGAGTTGGAGTTCTCCTACACGCTGCCCACGGGCGAGAGCCTGACCGTCACAGCCCATGCCGTCTATCTCCCCCGACCCCGGGTTGAAATCTCCGGGCCGCAGGGCGTGCAAGCGACCTTCGACTGGCAGGCTGCCAGTGATCCGGCGGTGGGGCGGATGTGCACCGTGACCCTGACCAATGACCGCGAGGTTTACTGACCATGCTCCGCCTGAACCTGTCGAATGAACCGCGCTGGATTGATCTTGGCCATGGCGTGCGACTGCTAGTGGAGCCGCTGACCACGGCCATCATGTTGGCTGCGCGAAGCGACCCAACGATCGTTGCGGCCGCCGGTGATGCTGAAGGCAGCGCTTCCAACGACGACCTCGCGCGCATCGTCGCCAAGGCTGTGGCCCGTATCGTCGTGAGAGACTGGGAGGGCGTCGGCGACGAAGACGGTAAACCGCTGCCGCTGACGCCCGAGGGCATCGACGCCCTTCTGGAACTCTGGCCGATCTTCGAAGCGTTTCAGACCAAGTACATCGCCGGTGCGCTCATTCTGGACGCGGAAAAAAACGTCTGACCGCTCTCGCCGACTGGGAGTTCGGCGGGGGCTGTGAGTATTGCGCCGCATGCCCATCTGTTTGCGCGGAATGCCCACGGACCCAGCACAAACCTCTCACCCTGGAAGGCTGGCAGGTCTGGGATCTGGTCCAGCGCCTCGGCGGACAGGTGCGCGTCGCGGGCGGCATGAGCGGCGGCGCTGTCCTCGGCTGGGATATCGGCGCGGCACTCCAACTCGGCGCGGCCCTCGGGCTTTCGCCCCTCATCCTGGCGGAACTCCTGCCGCCGATCGAGGCGGTGATGGTGCGCAAGATCCAGTATGTGTTCGAGGATGCGCCCTCGAGCCTCAACCCGCGCAAGACGATCCGCCAGATCATCGCGGCGCCGCTGAGGAGCCTTCACGGCATGCGCGGCGCGGCGATGGAGGGGCGGATCGCCGAACTGCTCGATGCGGTGAACCTGCGCCACGACTTCCTCGACCGCTTTCCGCACGAGCTTTCGGGCGGGCAGGCCCAGCGCGTCGGGATCGCGCGCGCGCTTGGCTCGAGCGCGCGGATCCTGATCCTCGATGAGCCGGTCTCGGCGCTCGATGTCTCGGTGCAGGCGCAGGTGCTGAACCTCCTGTCGGATCTGAAGGCGCGCCTTGGCCTGACCTATGTCTTCATCAGCCATGATCTCGGGGTGGTCGAGGCCGTCAGCGACCGCATCGCGGTGCTCTATTTCGGCAGCCTCGTGGAAACCGGCCCGGCCGAAAGGGTCTTTGCACGCCCGCGCCATCCCTATACCAGAATGCTGCTGAACGCGGCGCCTCTGGTCGGCCGCCCCCTGGCCTCGACGCCCTCCGGCGAGCTTCCGGACCCGCTCGATCCGCCCGCGGGCTGTGCCTTTGCCGGACGCTGCGCCCATGCGACCGAGTTGTGCCGCAGGATCGTTCCGACGCTGCGGCATGTTGACGGAGACCAGCTTGCCGCCTGCCACCACCCGCTCCGGTCCTGAACGCCTATCGCGCCCGCAGCGGGTTGCCGAAGCGATCAAGGCCTGGGTGATGGAGAACGGCTGGCAACCGGGCGACAGGTTGCCGTCCGAGACCGAGCTGATCGCGCGCTTCGGCATGGCGAAGGGCACGATCCGCGAGGCGATCCGCATCCTCGAGGCGCAGGGGCTCGTCAAGTCGCGCACCGGGCCGGGAGGGGGCGTGTTCGTCCATCAGGTGTCGGAGGAGCGCGCCACCGCGCTCTTGGGCAACTACTTCTATTTCCAGCATCTGACCATCGACGACATCTATCAGATCCGTGAGGTGCTGGAGCCCGAGCTTGCCGCCTCGCTCGCGGGCAGGCTGGGCGCGCAGGAGATCGCCGCGCTCGAAGAGGTTATGACCCGCTATTCCGAGCCCGCAAGGACCGAGGAGGAGGAACGCGAACAGCATATCGCCTCGCTGAGGTTCCATGCCGTTCTGGCCGAGATGTCGGGCAATCCGCTGATGCGCTTCCTGATCCGCTTTACCGCCAACATGCTTTCCGACATCACCGTGTCGCGCCGTCTCTATGCCCCGCCTAACCGCGAACTCTTCGAGTCGGGCCTCGACTATCAGTTGCGCCTCGTCGCGGCGCTGCGGGCAGGCGATGCCGACGCCGCGCGCGCGATCCTCGCCGATCACATGAGGAACGCCCACAGGCTCATGCGCCTGCAGGAGACCGTCCTCACCCAGCGGTTCCTGCCCGAGGGGGACATCATCTGAAGGGCGCCTCCGCGACGGCGGGCGGGTGCTCCGCGTTGCGCCCCCGCTGTTCGGCGATCTGACCGCCCCCGCCGTCGCGGTCCCTTCCGCGGGCGAACCGCCCGGATGCTGCCCGCGCCGGCCCGGTCGGAGGGGTGGCGAAAATGTTGGACACTGTCCCGATTTTCGTTAAGCTCTTCACGGGGCAGGTGCCTGGGGGCGGATCGTTCCGGGCCCTGCGCGGGGGGTGCGGCATGACGGATGCGGGAGAGATGGAGCCGGGCGACGACACGGCGCCGGTTCAGGCGATCGTGAACGCGGCCGATGCGCTTGGCTTTATCGCGGGCTCCACCCGGGGGGTGGGGGTGCGCGAGTTGTCGCGCGAGTTGCGCCTGGCGCGGGGGACGGCGGCGCGGGTGCTGCACAGCCTGCATGTCTGCGGGCTGGTCCGGCGCGACGACGAGACGGGCCGGTTCGGTCTGGGCGCGCGGTTTCTCGAGCTGGCGGCGGCGCATCGGCGCTCGCTGTCGCTGAGCGAGATCGCGCGGCCCCATATGACGGCGCTGTCTCGGACCAGCCGCGAGACGGTGTTTCTTGCCGTTCCCGATGGCGCGCATGTCGTGATCGTGGATCGTGTCGACGGCGAGCAGCCGCTTCGGATGACGGGCGAGCTTGGCGTGCGCGAATCCGCCTTTCACACGGCGCTCGGTCGGATCATGCTTGCCGCGCTGCCCCATGCCGCGCGGATTGCGGCCATGGCGGCCTGTCCGGCGGTCGGTCCGACCGGCCGGCCGACCGGGGCGCCCGAGGCGCTGATCGATGCGGCGGGCCGGCGGGGCTGGGCGCTCGATGACGGCGATCAGGTCGAGGGCGTGCGCTGCGTTGCTGCGGCGATCCGCGATCAGGAACGGCGCGTGATCGCGGCGGTCTCGGTCTCGGGGCCCGCGTTCCGCCTGCCGGACGACCGGATCGAGGCGACCGCCCGCCATGTGACGGCGGCGGCGGCGGCGATCTCGCGCGATCTCGGATATGCGCCGGCGCCCGTCGGCATGTCGGGCGGCGGGCGCTGAAGGGCCATGATGCGGCGCGTGATCCTTGCGGGCTTCTATCACGAGACGAACGGCTTTTCGCGCGCGCGGACGGACCTCGATCTTTTCCGCGCCTATCAGTTCGTCGAGGGCGCGGAGGTCATCGAGCGCTATCGCGGGACCGGCACCGAGATCGGCGGGATGATCGCGGCGGCGCCAGCGGAGGGGATCGAGCTTGTGCCGACCCTCTTCGCCGCGGCGGTGCCGGCGGGGATGATCACGGCCGGCTGCCTTGCAGAGATCCGCGCGCGGATCCTCGCGCGGATGGCGGCGGCGGGGGCATATGACGCGGTGGCGGTGGTGCTGCACGGGGCGGCGGCGGCCGAAGGGGTTCCCGACGCCGACGGCGCGATCCTCGCTGCGATCCGGCAGGCGGCGGGGCCCGACCGCCCGATCGTGGCGACAACCGACTTCCACGCCAACATCTCGGCGGCGATGGTCGACTGTGCCGATGCGATCGTGGGCTATCGGACCTATCCGCATACCGACATGGACGCCCGCGGGCGCGAGGCGATCGGCGTCCTCGCGGGGCTGCTGGCGGGCGAGCGGCTCTGTCGGCGCCATGTCAAGCTGCCGCTGCTGACGGTGCCCCAATGCCAGGCGACCGAGGCCGAGCCGATGCGCGCGGTGATGGCGCTGCGCGACCGGATCGCGGCGGGCGAGGGGATCGTGAGCGCGACGGTCGCGATGGGCTTTGCCTATGCCGATTGCGCCGATCTGGGGGCGAGCGTGATCGTCCACGCCCGGACCGAGGCGCAGGCGGATGCGGCGGCCGGCCGGCTTGCGCAGGCGCTCTGGGATCGGCGGGCAGAGTTCGCGCCGGCGCTGATCGCGCTCGACGCGGTCGCGGATCTGATCGGACCCGATGCGGCGACGCCGGTCGCACTTCTCGACCCGGCGGACAATGTCGGGGGCGGAAGCGCCGGCGACGGCACCGCCCTGCTCGGGGCGTTGCTCGATGCCGGGGCGCAGGGGGCGGTCGTGGTGATCTGCGACCCCGAGGCGGTGCGGATCGCGGCGGCCGCCGGGCCCGGCGGCGCCTTCGATGCCCTTGTCGGCGGCAGGGCCGACGATCTGCACGGCGCGCCGGTGCGGCTCTGCGGCCGGGTGAGCTATCTGCGCGACACGAGCTATCGCCATTCGGGCAGCTACATGACCGGGTTCGTCACCCGGATGGGGCTGACCGCGATCATCGAGGCGGGCGGGGTGCGTGTCGTGCTGACCTCGCTGCGCACGATGCCCTTCGACATCGAGCAACTCCGCTCGGTCGGGATCGAGCCCGCCGAGGCGCGCGTGCTGGTCGTCAAATCGGCCATCGCCTGGCGGGCGGCCTATGGCGCGGTGGTGCGTTCGGTCCACACGATCGACACGCCGGGCATCTGTTCGTCCAATCTGGCGCGCCTCGACTATCGGCAGCGCCCGCGGCCGCTCTACCCGCTCGAGCCCGATGCCGCATTCGCCGCCGATGCGGGTCCCGGGGGCGGGGGGTGATGGCGCGCATCGCCGCCGACCCCCGCCGACCCGACCCGACCGGCGAGAGCCGACAGCAATCCCAAGGGAGAAGATGATGAAGCACCAGAACTCCGAGACGCTCTATCGCGAGGCGTCGAACTATCTTGCCGGCGGGGTGAGCAGCAATTTCCGCTATGGCGGCTATGGCGCGAGCCCGGTCCCGATCTTTTACGAGAGGGGCGAAGGCGCGCGGCTTCATGATGTCGATGGCAACAGCTACATCGATTATGCCGCCGCCAACGGGCCGAACATTCTGGGCCATGCCCCGCCAAGCGTGATCGAGGCGGTGACCGAGAGCTTCGCGATGGGGCTTCTCTTTGCGGCGCAGCACCGGCTCGAGGTCGATCTGGCGCGGCGGATCTGCGAGATCGTGCCGAGCGCGGAGCTCGTGCGCTTCGCCTCGTCGGGGTCCGAGGCCGATCAGGCGGCGATGCGCCTGGCGCGCGCCCATACCGGGCGCGCGAAGATCGTGAAGTTCGAGGGCCATTATCACGGCTGGTTCGACAACGTCTTCATCTCGGTCAACCCGCCGCTCGACCAGGCCGGTCCGGCCGCGATGCCCCGCCCCTTCGCGCACAGCCGCGGCCAGGCCGACAGCGTGCTGGCCGACACGATCGTGCTGCCCTGGAACGACATCGAGGCCCTGCGTGCCGTGATCGAGGGCAGCGACGACATCGCCGCCGTGATGATGGAGCCGATCCTGTGCAACACCGGCGCGATCCTGCCGCGCCCGGGCTATCTCGAGGCCGTGCGCGAGCTCACGACGCGGCACGGCGTCGTGCTGATCTTCGACGAGGTGATCACGGGTTTTCGCGTCGCGCTTGGCGGGGCGCAGGCGCTGCTCGGGGTGACGCCCGATCTCTCGGTCTTCGCCAAGGCGGTCGCGGGGGGCTTCCCGCTTGCCGTGCTCGCCGGGCGGCGCGAGATCATGGAGAAGCTCCACACGGGCAATGTGATGCATGGCGGCACCTATAACGCGGGCGTTCCCGTCATCGCGGCCGGGCTCGCGACGCTGGCAGAGCTTTCGCGCGACAATGGCGCGGTGCTTGGCGCGATCGAGGCGCGCGGGCAGACGCTCATAGTCGAGTTGCAGCGGCTGGCCGACCGCCACGGCCAGAACATGAGGGTGCGCGGCTTCGGTTCGGTCTTTCACCCGGCCTTCACGGACGGGGGCGATTTCCACGACTATCGCGGCTATCTCGCGACCGACGCCGCCAAGCGCCAGCGCTTCAACATGCTGCTGCACGAGAACGGCGTGCGTGTCACCGCGCGCGGCACCTGGTTCGTCTCGGCGGCGCATACCGACGAGGACATCGAGCAGACTTTGCGCATCGCCGACCGCGCCCTCGCCCAGCTCACCACCGGCTGATCCGCGCAAGTGGCCCCCGGCCGGCCCCGGGCCGGCCGGGCGGCCTCATGCCTCGCGCATCAGGCGCCCCTGGCCGGGCACGGGGTCCGCGTAGCCCGCCGCGCGCAGGCATTCCCACGAGAGCGCCTGGTTGCTCGTGAACACCGGGCAGCCCAGCCGGCGTTCGAGATCGTCGACGATCCCGTTCGTGCGAAGCCCGGTGCAAGAGATGAAGAGCGCCTCGCTCCCGGGCGCCATGCAGGCGAGCGCACCCCTTGCGATGTCGTCGGGGTCGACCGCGCTCATCTCGAGATCGCCTTCGAGGTCGAAGGTGCTGCGCCGGTCGATGGTGATGCCGTTGCCTTCGAAGAAGCCCGCGACGAGTTGCGCGAGCGGCAACCGGTAGGGCGTCAGGAGCGAGATGCGGCTGACCCCGAAGCGGCGCAGCGCCTTCAGCGCCGCCCCGATCGGGGTCGCCCCCGGCACGCTGGGCCGCGCCGCCTGGATCGCCCGTTCCACCCGGTCGAGCCCGATCGCGACCGTTCCCGAGGTGCAGCTGAACCCCACGACATCGAGCCGCGAGCCCGGCACCAGCAGATCGGTCGCGCCCGTGAGATGCTCGCCCAGCGCGCGCACCGTCTCGGGGGTGCCGACGCTCGACATCGGGACGCGGGTCGAGAAGACGGCGACATCGGGGATGCCGGCGAGGAACTGCTCGACATCCCATACCCCGATGCGGTCGGTCGAGAGCCCGATCATGCCGATCGAGGCGCGGCGCCCGACCCCGCCCGCGCAGTCCGCCTGAAGGATTTTCCAGCCGCTTTCCGTCATGCCGTCCCCCGTTGAAAGGGGGCCGCAGCCTGCGCCGCGGCCCCGGTTGCGTCGTCGCCGGTCAGTTGCTGACCTCGAAGAGCTCGCGCGGATAGCGCGTGAGCGGCTCGCAGCCCGTTTCTGTCACGAGCACCGTCTCGGAGATGTTGATCAGGAAGCGGCGGGGCACGAAGACGCCCGGCACGATGTGAAACACCATGCCCGGTTTCAGCTCGCGCTCGTCGCCCTCGAGCAGCGACATGATGTTGCCCTCGCCCCAGTCGGGGGGATAGTTGATCCCGACCGAATAGCCCGTGCGATGGCCGTGCAGGTCGCCATAGCCGTGGCGGGTGAAGCTCTGGCGGCTTTCCATATGGACCTCGTGCGAGGTCGCGCCGGGCTTCATGCGCGCGATCACCGCCTCGAGCGAGGCGATGCAGGCTGCGGCCAGCCGGCTTGCATCGAGCGGGGCGGGGCCGACGGTGCCGCAGCGGAAGAGCGGGGCGGCATAGCGCTGGCGCACCCCGGGCAGCTCATAGGCCAGCACGTCGCCGAAGCGCAATGTCCGCCCGCCCCATGTCGCGTGGCACAGGCTCGACCGCGGGCCCGAGGTGATGAAGGGTGGCAGGCCCGCGTATTCCCCGCCGCATTCGGCAAGGCGGGCAAGCGTCGCCGCGGCGATCTGGTCCTCGGTGGTGCCGACGAAGGACGCATCGATCGCGGCGCGCATGCCCTCGCCGACGACGGCCGCCGCCTCGCGCAGAAAGCGCAGCTCCTCCTCGGACTTGATGAGGCGGATCCCCTCGACGAGATGGAGGGGCGCGACCTTTCCGCCGGCGGCCTCGATATGGGCCACGAGCGCGGCGTAACGGCGCGGCGTGACGAAGAAGCTGTCGGCCTCGACCCCGACCGTGCGCCCGCGCAGGCCGAGCTGGTCCAGATACCATCCCGTCGCCGCGACCGGATCCTCGGTGTCCTGATAGATCACGGTGCGCCGCGACCATGACCTGAGCAGCGTGTTCGACGATTCGATCCGCCGCAGCACGTTGACGGGCGCCTCGGTCATCGACACGACACAGGCCTGGTAGAAGTAGTAGCCCGGCGTGTCATGGCCGGTCAGGTAATAGATGTTCTCGGGTGTGAAGCTGACGAAGAAATCCACCCCCGCGTCGGCCATCCGCCCGCGAAGCGCGGCCAGTCGCCTTTCGTATTCCTCGTTCGAGAAGGGAACCGGCTCGACCAGTTGGCCGCTTCCCTCCGTCACCCTGAAGCCGCTCATCGCATCTTCTCTCCTCTCGTGTGGATTTCGTTGACGTCCTTGCAGAATGCGGCGCCCTGCCGCCGCATCTGCAACTTCATGCGGTCGGGCGCAGCGATCGCCCGCCCTTGCCGAGCAGCAGGCTCCCGAAGCTCGGCACTGCCGCATGACGGCCGGCGATGCGCTCGGCGTCCCAGATCGTGACCGCGTTCGCGGTCAGAACCGGAACGCCCACGCGCCGTTCGAGCCGATCGAGGTAATGCAGGCTCGGCAGCGCGGTGTCGGGGATGAGAACCGCCTCGATCCCCGGTTCGACCATCTTGACGGCGGCAGGCGTTATGAGCGATTCGCCGAAGCGCGCTGCGTCCCATCCGCTGGGCGCCCCGAGCCAGTCGAGCCGCGCCACGTCGATGCCGAATTCGCCGAGGAACGCCGCGAAGGCGCGCGCGGCGGGTTCGGGGTAGGTCGCCAGCACCGCGACCCGCCGCAGACCGAGATGGGCAAGCGCCGCCGCGAAGGCGAGCGAGGTGCTGGTTGCCGGAATGCCGAGCACCTTGCCGATGGCGGCGGCCTGCGCCTCGGCGAACGCGCGGCCGTTGATGAAGCTGCCGCTCGTGCAGGCCCACTGGAGGCTATCGAGCCGGAAGGGGCGCAGCCGTTCGGCGGCTTCGGCGAGCCACTCGACCTGCGCGGTCTGGCGCAGCGCGTCGGGGTCGTGGTCGTGCCCCGAGTCTCCGCCCACGCGCGAGATCGTGAAGTAGAACTTCAGCAGCCCGTTCGCGGCCTCTTCATAGCTGTAGTAATCGGCCTCGGGCCCGCCGCTCGGGATGATCATTCCGATCCGGGTCGTGCGCATCTCGATCAGCTCCTCCGTGCAGGGGGCGGGTTCGCGGCGGGCGGATGCCGCCGCTTCGTCCGGTTGGTGTCGCGGTGACGGTGCGGGATGCGGTGCGGGGTCGGTTTCATCGATGCTCACCCGCAGCGGCGCAGCCCGAGGGGCAGCGTGCTCAGCACCTCGGCGCCCGTCTCGGTCACGATCACGGTCTGGCTCTGGCCGACGCCGAACTCGCCCTTGATGCGCAGCGTCATCGGGAAGTGGAACACCATGCCCGGCGCGAGCGGCTGGTGGTTCGAGAGCAAGATCGCGAACTCGGCGCTCTCGAGCCAGGTCGGCGGGAAGGCGATGCCGACCGAATAGGCGAAGAAGTAGTGGAAATGGACGATGTCCTTGAGCCGGTCGACGACGGCGCGCCCCGCTTCGGCGACCGTCGATGCCGGCACGCCCGGGCGCATCGCCGCGCACATGGCATCGAGCGCCTCGGCCCCGGTCGATCCGATCCGCTCCATCAGCGGGTCGGGCTCACCCACCACGGCGGCGCGCATGAGCGGCGCCTGATACCAGCGGATCGAGGGCGAGAACTCCAGAAACACCGGCTTGCCGCGTTCGATCCGCACGCCGTCGTGGCTGTGGTGCGGCACGCCCGAGCGGGCGCCGGCGGCGACCATCGGATAGATGGCGAAGTTCTGCGTTCCCTGCCGGACGAGCTCGGCGATGATGCGCGCCGCCACCTCGCTGTCCTCGATCCCCTCGGCGATGGCCGCGAACCCTTCCGCCATTGCGGCATCCGTCACCCGCCCCGCGTGGCGGATGTAGTCGAGTTCGGCGGGCGACTTGATGATCCGGACGCGATCGGCCAGCCCCGAGCCGTTCGTGACGCGCGCGGGTTCGAGCGCCGCCGCCAGCCGCTCGCACAGGAGCGGGGAGAGGAAGGTGCTTTCCTTCTCGAGCCCGATCGTTCCGGCAAGCCAGCCGCCGTCGGCCAGTGCCGCGCGCGTCTCGGCGACCGGATCGGCGCCGCCTCCGAACATGCACAGGTCGGTGTCGACGGCGGTGGCGCGAAAGCGCCCCTCCTCGAAATGCCAGATGAGCATCAGCGGCCGCCCGCGCGCGGGCAGGATCAGGCACTGATAGTCCCAGAGGTTGAGCGTGTAATGGCCCGAAAGGTAGTAGATGTTCGAGGGCGAATGGAGCACGAGCGTGTCGATCCCGCGCTCTGCCATCAGCGCGCGGACCTTGCGCCTGCGCGTCTCGAATTCCGGCGCGTCGAAGGTGAATTCCCGGCGGACGTCCATCATCTCGGGGCCTCTCTCTGGGGCAGGTGGCGCGGCTGCGGAAGGAAGGGCGCGTGCGGGCAAGGCGCGAGGATCGGGAGGCGCGCCGCGCCGCCCCCCTTGCCAAGGGGCGCATGCAGCGGGTTTAGTCGCTGCCATCGCGCAACCGGGCCGCAGAGGAACCCCGCCATGATCGACCGCGTCGGAATCGCCGGCAGCAACCCCTTCCGCCTTCCCATCGCGCCAGCGGTCCGGGCGGGGGATTTCGTCTTTGCCTCGGGGCAGGCGGGGCTCGAGGCCGACGGGTCGATCGTTGCCGGCGGCATCCGCGCCGAGACGGCCAAGACGATCGAGCGCCTGCGCGACATCCTCGCGGCAGCCGGTTGCGCGCTGTCGGATGTGGTGAAGGCGACAGTGTGGCTCGACGATCCGCGCGATTTCGGCGGCATGAACACCGTTTTCGCCGCGTATTTCGGCGACCATCCGCCTGCCCGCTCCACCCTCGTCTCGCCGCTGGTGATCGATGGCAAGGTCGAGATCGAGCTCATCGCCTACAAGCCCCTCGCGTCGGGCTGATCCGCCGCCCAGGGGGCGGGGTCGGAGCCCGGATTGAGCCGTTCCGCGTCGCGGAAGCGGGTGAGCACGTTGCGCACGATGCGCGAGACATTGTTGTCGTAGTCGGCGTGGGAAAGGCTGCCGCAGAAGGTGATCGACCCCACCCCGAAGACGGCGCCGCCGCCCGCGTGCTCGAGAAAGACCATGTCGGCGCGGATGAGATCCCTGACCGGCTCTCCGTTCCATGTCAGCACATGCGACAGCAGGTCCTCGGGCACGACGACATAGCTGCCCGGCAGGTTCT
>Ga0180431_10008241_pt1 | contig 11994 bp, 14 predicted proteins | sample SS_ome_11_FD_132459 | JGI IMG/M metagenome (GOLD analysis project Ga0180431, IMG submission 132459) | Hypersaline lake sediment archaeal communities from the Salton Sea, California, USA - SS_1_MS_1 metaG | ecosystem: Environmental > Aquatic > Non-marine Saline and Alkaline > Hypersaline >... | reverse complement strand
GCAGGGAGTACCGTACCGGAGCGTCCGCCAGGGATTTCACTTTGTTCCACTCTCGCCGGATTGGGCTGACGGACTCGGGAAGGCCGATTCCCATCTTGGGTGGCGGACGGCTGACGGGACACGTCGGCGCCAACGAACTGGGTCTGTTGAACATGCAGACGGCTTCCACCGAAGAGGCTGCTCCCGAGAATTTCACGGTAGTGAGGTTCAAGCGGAACCTGTTTGGGAATTCGTCTGTGGGCGGCATGTTGCTGAACCGACAGGTAACGGAGAGTGGCGGGCCGCACAGTAGGAGTTATGGGCTAGATGCCAACATTGGCCTGTTTGGGAAGATGATGCTCAATTCCTATCTGGCGATCACAGACGTGTCTGAGGAACGCAGAGTCGGCGTAGCCGGCAGGATCTCGGCGGCCTGGCGAGACCGATTGTGGAATTTATCTGCCTTTGCCAAGCACGTTGATGGAAATTTTGATCCGACAATCGGGTTCGTAAGGCGCCGAGGGATTAACCATGGATACGCCACTGTCGGCATTCACCCGAGGTTGTCTTCATCGATCATTCAGGAACTGAATCCGTACAGCGAGATCCACTACATCACGAACCTCGATGACGTCCTCGAAACGCGGCAGGGAACGCTGGGCCTCGGAGTGACCTTCACGGACGGTGGCAGCATGTCGTTCCGATTCGACGACACCTTCGAGCGCATCTTCGAGAGTTTTCAAGTCAGCGGCGATGCTACGGTCGAGCCCGGAGACTACAGCTACAGATCGGGGACTGTAAGCTTCCGGTCAAGTGCGGGTCGGCCGCTATCGGGACGGGTAAGCGTCACCAGAGGCGGGTTCTGGCATGGCGACAGAACCTCCGCACAACTCGGACTGACCTGGCGCGCCGACTACCGGCTCTCGCTGAGCCTGTCGGCAAATCGGAATCAAGTTTCGTTCCCCGATAGCGACTTCACAGCCGACGTGTACGGATTTAGGCTGAAGTGCACTCCCACGACACGGATAGCGACAAGCGCGTTCGTCCAATACAACCAGTCGACCGACGAAATGGTTACCAATCTGCGCTTCAACTTCATCCATGCGCCTCGAAGCGATCTTTTTGTTGTGTACACAGAGAGGCGTTCGATGGACGGTGGCGGGACGCTCGATCAGTCGGTTACGGTGAAGCTCACGAGACTGCTGGCGTTCTAGGACCTTTGAGATACTCGAGGATGTGAAAGAACCTGTTGCTTTCAGGTTGACGTGGGTATTCTGGGGTACGGGATGCTCGGCGGCAGCGTACGGATCTAGACTTCGCTTAGTGCGTCGAGCCGGTCAACAAAGGAAAAGTCTCGCGATTGGTGCCGGGGTATTTCAAGAGTCGATAAGAAGTCTGACGTCGGTCACAAAGGGGCATGAGGGAGATTCGCGTTATGAAATGGGTATGCACCGTCTGTGGATATGTCCACGAAGGGGATAGTCCTCCGGAAGTATGTCCAGTCTGCGGCCAGCCCAAAGAGATGTTCGAAAAGGCTGACGATTCCATTCAAGAGAAAACGACAGAGTCGCCACCGAAGGCCGGCAATGAGGGCGACGCCAAACGCGCAGACAAAGCACTTCGCAAGTGGGTCTGCACTGTATGCGGCTATGTCCATGAGGGGTACGGACCGCCGGATAACTGCCCGGTATGCAAGATGCCGTGGTCCGCATTCATTCCCAGCGTCGATGGTCCCGACGGATCTCGTACGCCCTCTCGCGATTCCGAAGCTCCGGCCGAAGAGACCTCAGGCAAGAGCGCCAAGAAGGTGAACCGCTGGCGTTGCACTGTATGCAAACACATTCACGAAGGATCCGAGGCCCCGGGTGTGTGCCCCATATGCGGCGCCGGCACGGAGTCTTTTGTGCCGGAGGTGGATAGTCCGGAACACCACCACCACGGGTTCGCAGGACTCATCGAGAAGCTCCACCTCCATCCGGTGGCGGCACACTTCCCGAACGGGGCCCTGCCATTGGCCGTTCTGGCGTGGTTCATCTACCTGGTGTTGGGGGACAACTCCTTTGAACGGGCCAGCTTCTACCTCATGCTCGTGGCCACAATGGCGGTGCCGGTCACCGGACTTACCGGATGGTCCGACGCGAGACATCGATTCGGCACCACCACCACAGGGGTGTTCCCCGAAAAGAAACTGTGGAGTTTGGTGCTCACCGCAGTCACCCTCGGCACAACGGTATGGCGCCTTTCAATGGGATGGGCGCATGTCCCAACCGGGGTGGAAATCGCAGTCTTCACGGTCCTGCTGATCGCCGCAACCGGCATGGCGGCCCGACTCGGTATGCTTGGCGGCAAGCTCGTGTTCGGTCACTGACACCAAGGGTGGTACGCCGGAGGAGAATAGCGCGTCTGTTCAGAAACAAACGCCTCAATCTGGGCTAAACAGATTTCATCTGACACGCCGCGAGAGTGTGATGGAGTACGATTGTTTGTGTCGATATCAGGAGCGCAGGTGCATGATGTAAGACTGGTGTCCGCGGGTTGGGCAATCGGTTGCCAAGCTGACGGTTGAAATGCACAAGCGCATTCAGAAAAGATCCGCCAAAATGACGACGTGTGAACCGACCGTAATGGCCGGGCTCTCTTTGTTCACGAAGTGACTGACCGCGTAGATCTGGTCGCCATGCTGAAGAAAGATCTCGGCATGGGACACGGGGACGCAAACACGCTGGTGCACACAGTGCGAAAACCTGCCGGGAAGAACGCCGCTCCCAACGGGCTGGACGGGCTTTATGTCGGGCAGAAGGAGGCTCTTCGGCCCATCCACGACAAGTTGCTCCGGGAAATCAGCAAATTCGGTGTTTGCGAAGAGGCGCCGAAGAAGACCTACGTGAGCTACCGGCGCAAGAAGCAATTCGCCACAATCGGTCCCGCGACGAAAACACAGGTTGAGGTAGGTCTCAATATGAAGGGAGTCAAACCCACCGACCGCCTCGAGGAACTGCCACCCGGGCGGATGTGCAACTATCGGGTCAGGCTTTCCGAGCCAAAAGAGGTGGACGCGGAGTTGGTCTCCTGGATCAAGACCGCTTACAAAGCCGCTGGCTGACTGCAAAGGGCGGGACTCCGCCGAGTCCAGCTGCACCCAGGAGACTCGCAGCCCCGGCGAGAGTCACCGAGGCCTTCTCAGTGAATGGTTGCCTCGCCGCTGGCGCACCGCCAGGACGTGCCACCATCGAAACCCTACGAAGCGCTCAATCCTCTGAACCGGGATGGTTCGATAGCATACCTGCATGCGATTTCCTTTCGCTTCAAGGGCTCAGGTTTTCGCAAGGGTACTGATATTGGAGACGTTGCTCTCAACCCCAATGCTAGCTGTTGTCAAAAGTTATGATCGGGGTCGTTATCAGCGTGCAGAATGTCTATACTGCCCGGACAGTGGTTGTTATGCGGAGGCGAGCGCAAATAAGTGCACGGGGACTGTTACTCTCTCAATTCTGTTGCGAGCCTACATTAGTCTGTGTGGAATCACGTAGCCCAAACGGGCCGAATGCTGCGCTGACGCGACATTCAGTACTGATTGCAGTATTACTGCGTCGTCAGGTGCGCGAATCGCCCACTGGAACTCCTACTGAGGGGCGAATCTCATTCCGGAATCGAGGTGCCCGGGCTCCGTGCCAAGCAATGCAACAAACCCGGCCATCAAGCAGGTATATCCGTACCCTTAGAGCTGACCTGCCCTGACTCCTCGACGCTATCCCTATCCTTTGTCCGAGGCACCGGCCTCCGCTGCCCCACGGATCCCGACTACACGCTCGGGGTCGGCTTGGGCTTCCATAGGAGTTACATAACCGGCGGATTTCCTGATACGCCCTACAATCTGGTGCAGTCGATTCTCGCAGGCGTCCATATCTCGGCTTGCCTCTGCTTTATTTCGAAAACCGCGCTTTGCACCGTCGGCTGCCCAATTCAGCCTGCGGACCTCGTCGATGAACTCGTCGACGACGCCACGGAGTTTCAGAAATTGCCTTCTCTTGTGTCCCTTGATGAGCAACTGGGATACGCGGCTAACCACTCCCAACCTGGCCGAGAGCCATATGATTGGGGCGAGTAGGACCCCGCCGACGCCCAGTCGTGTCATAGGGTCGGGAACATAGTATAGGACCACCACGTTCCCCAGTAAGGCCATGCCGAGAATGGTGGAGAGCAACACTATTTGAGTGGTAGGGAGTTGTGCTCGCATGCCAGATCACCTCCAAGCAAAGCCGGCCCGAGATAAGCGTACGTTGAAAACCCTACCAACCTAGGGTGAACCGCTCAAATGTGCCATATCTCACGCGAAAGGAATTTCAAGCAATGCGGCAGGAGTCAGGTCGATCGTCTACTGCAGAATATTGATGGACCCGGTTTCGCAGATGCCAGCGTTGCATGGCGGGGCCTGACTTGTTGGGAAGCTGACTTCTGAGACGGGCTAGAAACTCGAAAGCATAGGATGCCTCACATCACTCCCTGCTCCGCCTGAGCGTCACCACCGTCACCTCCGGTGGTGTCCCAACCCGCAGTGGTATCCCCCAGTAGTTGGTGCCGGGATTGATGTAGAGGATCGAGTCACCCTGCCTATGAATCCCCATCGAAAACTTGAGAAACATCCCCGCGATATTCCAGTTCCATTTCGGTATCGCGAGTTGGCCGTAGTGCGTGTGGCCGCTGAGTGTGAGATCGACACCTCGCTTAGCCAGCGCGGGCCAGAGAGCGGGGTTGTGGGCGAGTGCTACCACGCGCTCGCCGTTCACGACGTGACGCAGCGTACGCTCGATGTCGGGAGCGGCATCCGATCCGCCGTCGCGCTGCCAGCCTTGTCCGGCCGGGTCACCTGTTCCGGCCAACCAGATCCGTTCTCCGTCGCGTTCGATCGGAACGGCCTCGTTCGCGAGTACCGTCATTCCTGCTGAGGTGAGCCTCGATCTCACCGCGTTCCAACCGGCATAGACATCGTGGTTGCCCGGTGTCGCAAACGTTCCAAGTGGAGCCTCGAGGCCACCGAGCGATGCGACCAGGTGGTCAACATCCTGCGGAAAATCGTCTACCTGATCTCCCGTGTAGACGATCATGTCGGGTTGGGCGTCGCTAACCACGCCCGCAATCCGTGTGAGGAACCTTCGCGAGGTGTGCGGTCCGACGTGTAAATCAGATAGCTGCACGATACGCAATCCTTCGAATGCGGCCGGAAGGCGGGGCAGTGCAATCTTGAGGCTCCTCACGACCAGTTTCTTTGTCCCGAAGTAGCCGATCGCTGAGAAGACCGCAAACATTGCGGCTGCCGCTAGAACGACACTTCTCCCGAAAACCCCACTCGATCCGAACGGTACGCCAACGATCGCACCTAATATCCCGAGCATAGCCAGCAACGGAGAAAATAGCATCGCGTACCAGAACGGTCTGAGCACGAACAGTCGTGTGAGGGCGGACGGGTAGAGGGAATCGGTCAGTCCGCGGACCAGCACTGACAAGGGTATGGTGAACGCAGCGAGCACGGCCAGCACGGTAACCCAGCCACCTGGAAGTACTGGGTGGAGCAGGGAACCGACCACAAGCCATGAACCACCCAACCACACTGCCACGAAAACGAGGATAGGTCCGAGCGCCATTCACCACCCTTCCTTCGCCACTGCGATCAACTCCCTCATATTCTCAGCGGGTGTCGGCGGCCAACGTACAGCCGGAACGCGGCACAAAGCGTTTCCTTCCCGCTGCGCAAACCTGCGGCAGCACCCGTCGTCCGGGCGAAACTCGCTGTAGTAGCGGATCACGCTCCCCGCCAGAGTTGTCGCTTCGAGCGTGTAGTCCTTGAGCGGTATCCCGAAATACCCAGCGCAGAAATGACAGGCATGTGGACCGCATGCCGGCCTGCCAGTCGGCTTGGCGGAAAGCGCCGCGTGGACGAGTTCCTGCGAATTCACCGAGCAAGCGTTCCTTAATTGGATTCGATTATCCGCCGAAGATCCGCCGCTGCGGCGCGCGGATCGGGTGCGGAACAGATGGCGGAAACGACAGCGAGACCATCCGCCCCCGCTTCAAGAACGCCAGCCGCGTTTCTCGGCCCGATGCCGCCGATCGCAACCAAAGTCTTTTGGCTCTTGAGACGGAGCTGCTGAAGTCCTTCCAGCCCCCACTGTGTTTCTAGCTCGGATTTGGTGGGCGTGACAAAGACCGGGCTCACTCCCAGGTAATCCACATCCAGCGCTTCTGCCTCAGCGGCCTGCTCTGGATTCTCCACAGACAACCCGATGATGGCTTCCGGGCCTAGCAGCCTGCGCGCGTCGAGATAGGGCATGTCCTCCTGCCCGATGTGAACGCCGTCTGCACCCGAAGCCAATGCGATGTCAACCCTGTCGTTGATGATGAGAGTGATGCCCAAAGGTGCCAACACGGCTTTCAGTCGGCGTGCTGATTCCACAAACGGCCGAGTGGGGAGAGTCTTTTCCCTCAATTGGACCATGGTCACACCGCCCCGTACCGCCTCGAGGACAACGTCTTCAATGTCACGGCCGACGGAAAGCTCCCGATCCGTCACGAGATAGAGTCGGTAGTCCGCTCTTACGGTCATGATATCAGGCGACGATCCTGATGCGCGTTCGGATGTCTTCCTCCCGCATCTGGTAGAGCGCGTCGAGAAAATGCATTTGGAGGCTGGCGGGGCCTGATGACTTTTCCGCCGCCATCTCGCCTGCGATTCCCATCACAGCCATTGCATGCGCGGCGGCCAGGAGCGTATTCGTATTGACAGCCGCGAACGCTCCGGTGAGGGCGCTAGCCGTGCAACCCAGTCCTGTAACCCGGGGCATCATGGGATGGCCGTTTGCAGTGCGAACGACCTGCGATCCACTGACGATAACATCAACTTCGCCGCTGACGCTGACTACGGCATCCAGCTGTTTCGACAACTGCTGCGCAGCTTCAAGAGCGTCTTCCGAGGAATGGCGGCTGTCCACTCCTTTGGTCTCCTGCTCTGCTGAGTAGAGCGCCCGGATTTCCGAGGCGTTTCCGCGGATGACCGCGGGGCAGCCCTTTTGGATCAATGCCAGCGATGTATCAGTCCTTAGAGCGGTGGCCCCGGCGCCGACAGGATCGAGAATGATAGGTATTCCCCTGGTTTTGGCGGCCTGGGCGGCTTTCCCCATGGCGTTCACCCACGGGCCGCTGAGGGTTCCTATGTTGATGACCAGGGCGCCTGCGATGCCTACCATATCCTCCACTTCTTCGGACGCATGGGCCATTACCGGCGAGGCCCCAAGGGCTAGAAGGGCGTTGGCTGTGGAATTCATAACCACATAGTTGGTTATGTTGTGAACCAGAGGAGCACGCTCCCGGATGTTTTCGATGTCCTTCCAGACCGTATTCGTATCTATCAAAGTTCACCTCCTCACAGAAGAAGACTTACATAAACCTAGCTGCGCTCGAATAATCGGTAGTACTCCTCGGTGTTTGAAGTGCCTGTTGAACATTCCGTTCTACTGCTTGCAGTCAACAGGTGGCTTCGGATCTTCTCTTTCTGGTCGGCTCCAGCGGCGCTCAGCAAGCAGATGGTCGCGCTTGGACTTCGCGCCATAGTCCGAGTAGTCGTCATGGTGTACCTGGTGCAGCTTGGGATCTTGGATCCCAACACCACGACGCCCAATTGCCGTCACCTTGTTCACGTCCTTATTGTCGAGACAGATCTTCAAGGCGTATCCACCCACCATGCCGCTGGCGACTGCTGTAATGAGACATCTTGCGCTCATGGCGACTCCTCTGCTATCGATGCTTTGGCCTGAGCGAAATCTCCCAGTTGGTCTTCGAGACGCGTTCGGGGTCGTAGGGGATCCTTCGCAGGGGTGGTATTTGATCCAACGTCAACGACACAGCGGTCTGAAAGAGCTCCTCTTTTGTCTGGCATTAGTTATCACGGTAAACGCGAAAGTACATTCTCGACGATGCGGTGGTTGCCGCCGCAAGACACCTTCCCAACGCTCTGGCCGGACACGGCACCAAAGATGCGGGTTTAACTTACTAATGCGACCACTCGGCGAAGTGGTGGGAATAAGATTCAGTCACTGATGGAAGGCATTGGAATGTCTGACCAAGAATTGCTCAATGACGCCTTCAAATTCCACGGGCACAAATGCTGGGCTAGTACCATTGGGGTCCGCGGTGGGCTGGCGGCATTGAAGACGCTCGGAGTTGAACGAACCGGTTCTTCTGGGGAACTGCATTGCATTTTAGAGATAGGCGACAACCACGGGGCGCAATGTTTTGCGGACGGTGTTCAATACGACAATGGTTGTACCATCGGCAAATTCAACGTTGAGAAGACAGGTTGGGGTAAGCTTGCCTTCACGCTTGTCGACAAGAATCGAGAACGCGCAGTTCGGGTTTCTTACCGGCCCACGAGACACAAGCAGATAGCCGAGTCTGCCTTCATGCGCAAGCGCGGGCAGGGTGTTCCGCCCACGGAAATCCCGGACGAAGAAGCGTGGGAGATGGTCAACGTGCTTTGGGAGGCCCCAGAAGATGAGGTGTTGACCGTCGGTGAGGTGAAAGCGCACCAGTGGGAGGAATACGGGGAAATAATGGGACTTTCTCCTTGCGACGAGTGTGGTGAAATGGTTGCTGTGGCTTACCTCCGCGTGGTTGGAAATCGCCACGTGTGCATTCCGTGCTCGACCTATGAGGGGTAAGGGCGGGATCATCTTCAGACAGCAACTATGACCACCGCGATTCTAGCCGGCCTCGTCACGTTGGGTTTCACCACCCTACTGACGATTGCAGGAGTTGGTGCTGCGTTCATTCTGATACCGATCTTCATCTCGCTGGGCTTCGACGTTCACGTGGCCATGGCTACCGCTCTCCTGCTGAATTCGATAGCAATGACAGTCGCGTCGTACCGCTTCATCCGATCCAAGCTCGTGTTGTGGAAGGTGGCCATTCCGATCGTCCTGTTTGCGACCGCGGTAGCACCGTTTGGAGCCAAGGTGAGCCAAGGTATCGATCGCGACGTCCTGCTCTGGGCCTTCGTTGGCTTTCTACTCTTCGCAGCAACGATGATGCTGTTCTACCAGCCAAAGCAAAGGGAGCAACAGTACTCACGGCTTCGCCAGACAGCGTACGGCGTTGCAGTAGGTGGACTAGCCGGGTTCCTGGGAGGACTACTCGGTGTGGGAGGCGGCAACTTCATTGTCCCGGTCTTGGTGTGGCTTGGTATTGAGCCGAAGAAGGCGTCTGCTACAACTTCATTCATCGTGATTTTCCCGTCGTTTTCGGGTTTCCTCGGTCATGCCAGCCTGGGCGCAATCGATCACAGCCTGTTGGGCTTCACTGTCGTCGGCTCGGCAGCGGGCGCCTTGATTGGTGCGTGGTTGATGATCGCGAAGCTCAAGCAGCGGCAGGTCAAACTGATCATCGGAGTTGTTTTGATGGTCATTGCCGCCAGAATGGCGTGGACGCTGATGACGTGACCACGGGCAACCTAGTGTATGCATCACGATGTGTGTCTTGTTGCAGAGGGCGCGAGGCTGGGGACACGAAAGAAACGATGCCCGCCGGTCCCAACCAGCGGGCATTCTCTTGCAGGGTTGATGCTGTGTTCGCTCACCTATGCCGTCTTCTGCTCCACCTCCGCGAGAATCGTTTGTGTCGGGAAGGCGAATTCGAGGCCAGCGAGCGTCTGGAGTCGAGTGCTGCGTATGCCGATTTCCTTGATGGTACCGTCAAACCCTGCGACCTTAACCCGCTCGTTACTGGTGAACGGCCTGTCGGTGAAGATGGTGAACCCGCCGAAGATGTTGGACACCGTGTCCTTGGCTGCCATGGCGAGTCTGTTGAATCGGTATTCTTCGACGGCGCGGGCCTGTCAGCTATGAACGTTTAGTTCTTATCCCCAACAGCCAAGCATGCAGCCACGGACAGCTGCTGCCCAGCGCACCGGTGCTGTTCTCGATCTGTGCCAACGCCACCGCCAGTGATGGCAACGACTCTGGTCACGCTCAAGTTGCTTGGCCTGCCAAGCAACAGAAAAACCCATTGCACTACCGCTTCTCGAAAACCCCAGCGTCGATCATTTGCTGGAAGAAGTCGACTACCGTTTCCTCGAGTGGCCTGTAGGTGAGGCCGAGTTCGCGTATGCCCTTGCTGTTGTCCCCCCTCCAAGGGAGGCCGACGTTCAGGCTGATGGCTCTGCGGGAGATAGCCTTGTTGAGCATGGGCCCGACCAACCACATCAACCACTTCGGCATAGTGCGTGTGGGAAACGGGTATGCACTGCCAAAGTGTTTACGCAGCGGAGCGGCCAGGTCGGCGAGATCAGAGTTGTGACCTGAGACGATGTAGCGTCCCTTGGCGTCCGGTGTGAAGCCGGCGCGGTAGTGAGCCTCTGCGACGTCCCGCACATCGACAATACCGATGCCCCACCTCGGAACTCCTGATTTCAGCGTGCCGTCACCAAACTGCTTTATCATGGTGAAACTCTCGGAAGTGCCGTGAGGGTCGATGCCTGGCCCCATCACCAGTGAAGGGTTTACCGTAACCAGGTCCCAGCGATTCTGTTTGCCGTTTATCTCCCATGCCTCGCGCTCTGCGAGGGTCTTGGAGTGGGAATAGGCCTGGTGATCCACCGAAGAGCTGGTGTTCCAAATCTCTTCTGTGAATACGCCGTCGGGCGCCTTCCTGAGATCTGCGTTGTCACCGTAGATCGCAGCGCAGCTACTGGTCACCACCACTCTCTTCACAGATGGTGTCTGGTTGGCCTGCTCGAGTACGTTCCGCGTTCCAAGCTTTGCCGGCTCGATCAAATCTCTCATCGGGTCATCAACACCGAGGGTGAACGGTGATGCCGTGTGAAAGACAAGTTCGCAACCGGTCATTGCCTCGCCATAGGAGCCGATGTTCAACAGATCGCTCCTGAAGTGACGAACAGATCCTGGTAAGGCCTCAGCGAGACGGTTGAGGTTACGCAGCTTCTTCGTGTTGGCGGGATCGCGCACGGCGGCATGCACCGTGTGACCCTTTTGCAGGAGTTTTTCGACTATCCGCCCGGCAACGTACCCGGTCGCTCCAGTGACCATCACAGGAGCTTGAGGATTGATCTCGGTCATAGCTCTTTTCACCCTTGTTGGGCGTCACTTGTGTCTCTGACAATGCTCGCCTCGTTGCCATGGATACTAGATGGCCCGTAGGTCTGTGTCACTAGCAAAACGTGCCATAGTCCAAGAACGAAATGCGCAAATGTTTGTGGGTGCTGCCGCTCAATGTTCGACCAACCAACGACGTTTCCGAACCCTCGAATCCGAGCTGCACACTCTGCAGATGGCTCGCTACCCGACTATTTTGATTTACCCAACACTCGTTCTAGGTAACGCAAGAAAATGTCGATCTTACGCATACAACATATTGGAATCGTCGTTAATGACCTCAACGATGCGTGCAATCGCTTCGAACGGATCTTCGGGCTGAAGGCTCGTGATTTCCGCGACGATCAGGCCGGTGGGCAGCAGCTCGACGCTCGCATTTTGCTCGGCAACGAGTGCTGGCTTCACCTGGTCCAGAATTGGAAACCCGGCTCTCGCGTTCTCCAATTTCACGAGGAACGCGGCGAGGGACTCGAGCATATCGCCATCGAAACCGATGACATCGAAGGCGACGTTGCCCGCTTGCGAGAGAAGGGCATTCCGGTCTTCGAGGACACGGTGTTCGACCGGCAGGATGGCTATGAGGCATTCGTCTACCCCGACCAACTACCGGGCCTCACCATAGAGCTCATTCAATCACACGATAGAAGCTGGGTCTATCCTGATGATGCGGTCGGCCAACCGATCAGCTCAGTGATGAATCTGATACGCCTCCACCATCTCGGCGTGGTTGTGGAGAATCTGCAGGCTGCAATCAGCCAGTTCGAGGATGTACTCGGCCTGGACGCACAGGACTTCAGAGACGATCAGGGCCAGGGAAAACAATACGATGCTCGTATTCTGCTGCCGAACGATTGCT
>Ga0180431_10008239_pt1 | contig 11995 bp, 25 predicted proteins | sample SS_ome_11_FD_132459 | JGI IMG/M metagenome (GOLD analysis project Ga0180431, IMG submission 132459) | Hypersaline lake sediment archaeal communities from the Salton Sea, California, USA - SS_1_MS_1 metaG | ecosystem: Environmental > Aquatic > Non-marine Saline and Alkaline > Hypersaline >... | reverse complement strand
TGCAGACTTAGCCTCAGCACCGTCGACGAGAGCACGGACCGCTTTCAAAACGTCTTCCGAAGACGAGAGCTGGTAATAGAAACGAAGCGCTCCGAACTTCTCTTTGATTTGAGCAACCTCAAAATTGTCAGCGTCAAAGCCTGGGACCGCGAGCAGCCCCGCAGCAAGATCATCGATGATCTCGACCCATCCTTTCGGAAGCTCAAAGCCTCTAGAAGAAAACGGAGTCTTGCGCGTTCGGTCGCGGCAATACTTGAAGACTTGAGGATACTTCTTCGCTAACCCATATCCGTAAATCCTCTCTTGATATTCTTCGTCACTTAGCATCGTCTTCTCCGTAGATCTGAATGATAGCGCCCGCGACCGTATCGTCGAGGACGTTGAAGTTAGTATCGGTATCATTACCTTCTGGATACGACAAAGCTGAGGCATTCCACTGCCCCTCATGCAGATCGAGCAAGAGCCCCATCTTATGCTCGCCGCCTCGTCCATGCTTTTCGAGAAGCTCGATCGCACGATCGTTGCGAAGCATACGCTGCCACTGAGCCTTGGTGATCTGCATTTGAGCCCAATGTGAATTAGCACAAGCATCTAGCTCATCGAAAGGAACGAGGCTGTCATGCAAGTCGCCGTAGACATCGACAATATCGTAGCTGTTACCGTTAGGGTTTCGAGACCAGTAAAGGTGAGGGGGTAGCATCGGAAGTTCGTTCATGGCGCACCTCAGTAATTAAACGCTAGCCCTTGTCGAAGTTGCGTATCTCTGTCCATGGAGAGATTATAGACCTCCATGACCTGCTGCATGTTTTGATTCTTTTGATCAACGATCGCTTTCGCTTTTTCAGGGTCTGGCTCCGTGATGAAAGTTGGGTAGTCGCAGTAATCAAATGTGTCGCACATGATGATCATGTGCGTCGCACCTTGCGCTGCGCCTTCGTCAAACCACTGGGAAATTTCGGCTCTAGTAGTCGTCATCGTCATCCCCTCTCTCCCTCATCTCATCGTGCAGACTGCGATAAGGGTCATCGTAACGGTTTGCGTTTCCACTAATCAAGCCGAAAATATCAAGAGAGCGTAACGCCTTGTGGTGCATTTTTGTCGAAGGGAAGCGCTTATCGACCTTCTGACACTGTTCCCAGACCGCTCGATAATCCTCAGCGGTAGGTTGCCACAAAAACTCAACCGCCTCATCACAGTACGTCTCGGCATTATAGTATGGGATCCGCATCACGTGGGCATGCTCTACGTCATCGCGTCGCTGCAAAATATTCAACGCCGTCTTCAAAAAGAACTGGCCGTTGTCAACTCGCCCGTTGATGTAGTCGAAGTACATTGCGCAGGGGTACGGCTGATCGTTCTCGTCGAAAAGCATATGAGAATCGGAACAATCTCTGACGTACAAAAGCTCGTTGGGGAAGCGGCCGGATATGACATCATCGTAGGGCGTATCCGAGATAAGGCTGTACAGGGCAGCCATTGATCCGCCTTCGTCGTAGTTGTTGAAGTACGGGGAGTGCTGCGTCAGATATCCGTACTGCTGAACCTCTTCGAGATATGCTGGCTCGACCAACATGTGTGGGCCATCCACTTCGTCTTCACGTTGAAGCTTCGATAGCTCACGTCGTTTGCAGATGCCTTGCGTTACAATCGTATCGGCACCTTTTGCCTTACGCGAGTTTTTGTTTGTAAGCAGGTCGAGCTTGATGCGCCGGTAAGCGAAAAGATCATTGAAGCCCAGGGGCGCGGCATCTACATAAATATCAATGGATTGTTCCCAGCCTCGCGTGATTAGCTTCATTGGTTTTGCTCCGCAGCGGAGGTAATCTCGTCCCAATCGCCGAGCAAATCTTCGCCGTAGATCAGCTCATCTTTACGAAGAATCGACCGCACCCACTGATCGATCAGCATCGCAATGCCGGCGATCTTATGCTCGTGCTTCGGCTGATAGCTCCGAAGGATTGTGTCGATGTGGTAAAAGACAGCACGTGCTCCCCCCTCAATGCCGTCTTTGGTAATCATAATCGGAAAGCCCTTCTCTTTTGCTTCGGGACCGGTGAAAAGACGATCGCTAAACCAGCGATGCGCAACTGCGCATGCCGGGTTGGAATCATCTTTGTATTCTTGCGGAATATCCTCCCACGGCGGCAGGTGCTCCAAGACATGCGCGGGAAAAGCCCGGTCGACATCGCTAAACTTGTGGGGTTGTTTCCAGCCCATCATTTCCTCCTAGCAAAAGCTCGTAGTGCTCAAAACCGTCGTCATCTTTGATGCAGGTAAATCCGAAGCGCTCGTAAAAATGAACCTGCTTTTCGCGCGGGACATTGTAGCCTCCAGGCTCGACGATAATGCGTCCGTAGTCTTGCTTGCGAAGCTCATCGACTAGTAGGCCGAATATTTTTGAGCCAATGCCGTGACCCCTAAGCTCGTCAGGTTGAACGACAACACGGTTGATATAAGCCGACTTGCCCTTTGGGTGCATCCCGATTAACGATGCCTCAGCTACAGCTCGCTCTTTAAGAATGCCGCCTTGCCACGTTACACCGACCGCTTGGGGCTCGCGGCGAATGTAGATCTTGCCACCCATGAAATACTCATGAGGGGCATGTTTGAGTCTTGGATAAGCCGGGAACGACATCTAATTCTCCGGCAATGAGAACATCACGTCGCCCTCAACATCATCGACTTCTGCGTCGACCACGCCGACACCTTGCTGCAAGCTCACGAGCTGGTCGACAATTAGCTCTGGCCAGTTGGTCGAATCCGACAGCGTAGCTTCGAGGTCGTCCATAATTCCGCGCGCCTCAGCGGCGGTACAGCCACCTGCATCGCAGACATCGTCGATATGAAGCATTGGGCCGACACCCCAACCATGCGTGAGCGCCAAATGCTGAATCGTCGTCAGCGCATAACTAGCATGTCGCTTGTCAAGCGATCCGACAAGGTATTGACCTTCGGCATGAAAAAGCGGCATCCCAAGAATCGAGCTGAGCCACAAGGCTTCGTGCGGCCAGAGCTGATGGTCGGTCGCAAGATCAGCTCCGTCGACATAGACCTCGACGTTGAAGTCTCGGCCACGGACTTTGATCGGACGATTCGTGTCGATGATGTTGATGTGGTAGCCGATCTGCACATCCTCGGGAGGGATACCCGGTGGAGTCTCCCATTCGTTGATGGCATAAACGCCCGACGCCTTGTCTCGCCAAAGCGTCGAGTGGCCACACTTACCGATTTGAACCCAGTCGTATTTAGCCAATGTAGTCCGCTCCTAACTCCGCCGAGCTGGCGACGAAGGTATCTTTCCAATCCCAATCGTCATCCCAAAATCGTGCATAGTCATTGGCGCTCAGGGCAACAGTATCCTGGGTACTGATTTCCAGCATGCCCAAAGCTCGAATGTATTGCGGTTCATAGCTTGCAGGCTGCCGAGGTCGAGAGCCGTTATACAACTCGCCCTTTTCTGCCGAATCTAAGACTTTGTTTGCGTACTCCAAGACCTTTGAACGAAACGCGTTTACTTGCGTTTCGTAGTTTTGCTTATGAAGAGACAGATTCTCTTTCACACGTTCGATCAGTTTGACCCGATCCACGTTGATGACTAGGTCGACTTTACTCCCTCGAAATTGCATTTGTCCTCACTTCTTCGTTGAGTTCGTAGATCTGCTTTGCGAGACTCGTCACTTCCTCGCGTACAAAGTTGACGTCACGGTATGTCGCTCCGGCATGTATAATCGGCATGCCGGGCATGAAGTCGAAGCTATGAGCGCAGTCAAAACCGATCCACCAGTAATATTCATCTGGCTGATCGGATACATTGTCATGAATGTCCAGATCTGTACCACAGTATGTGATGCCGCCGTGAGCGTTTAGAGAGTCTATGGCCTCGTCGTATTCGACGGGTGTCATGACAATCTTGCCGTCGATACGCTTCCCCTTCTCAGGCATGTAGTATTTGTTGTGCAAGATATGCTGAGGCGGCACCCCGACATAGCCACACCAAGACCCCATGCCGGTCCTTCGCATCAGACAGCGCAAGCCGCTGCGTTCGTCTCGCCATTGGATTTGATCAGGTTCATTGGCCCAAGGCCCATCGGCCCAGGGCTTGCCTGAAATTTTGTTGACGCGATCAATGATGCGATAGGTCTCTAGCATTAGTAGCCCAATATTGCTTCGATGCGAACCCGGCTATCCTCATCGGCGATGGTCGCCATGTTGCCGATGATTTGAAAATTGTATTCGCCAGCGAGGCGTTGGACCATATCTTTATTGCGACCGTTGAACGTCACAACCGGCTTCGCGGCTAGCTCGGAGAGAAAATTGAGTTCGCTTTGACTAAGTGTCATCAGTTCCTTTCTCCTTCGTCTTGCTTCAATAACTGTTCAATATGATCAGGAAGAGGCCCGCCGGTTCTTTGACTGACCGTAGCTTCCATAAATTCCGCTACCTCTTTGACCGATAAACCCATCGCACCGATCATCGGGACAAGCATCTTTTGCATTGTGGCTGCGCAATCCGGATGTGTCGTAATGTCCCCACCGCGTTCGAATGTTTCCCACATGCCAAGCTCTTTAGCGACAGCGCCTTCAATCGTCTTCATCGCAGATGCGAGCTGACATTGCCGGCAGGTCTCTACATGCGTTTGCATAAACTGAGTACGCGACACTCGGCCCTGTTCGTTATCTTCAGAGATTGCAGCCTGAAGGGTAACCTGCTCGCAATATCCACTTTGCCAAACAGAGGTCGCCAGGAATCTTTTACTTCGTTTCATTCAAACTCTCCCTCTTGCCAGCATGATAAGACTCGTCAAGAAGACCCCGACAGTCAAAGATAGCAAAAAAAATCCTACAACCGGAAGGCTTATCACACTGAAGATCAGTATCGCCGCTAAGAGACCGACGACCCCGGCTGCGAAAGCGCTAATCCACACGGTCCAAATAAACATGCCGGTCAGAGCATGCCCGAGAAATCCGCCCACGGTATCACGTAACGCGATGAGCGCTTCACTTGTCTTACTCATTTTGTACCCCTGCCGGCTTTCGCTTCTTTTTCTTTTTGCCTTTGATGACATGCAACTTCAAGAGACCGTCAACGCCTTTGAGCAAAGCCGTAAGGCCAAAGTCGCTTTTCGGCAACCGCCATAGCCAAAGCGTACCGAGCATAGCAACCTTGAGTGTAATAATAGTCGCCATTCGGGCTACCCACGGGGCGTCCAGTTGGTACAACGCAACGCCGAGAACAAACAATGCCAGCACGACCAGCGCGCCTAGCCCTGTGACAACAAAACGCGGAAGCATGATTGGGTCGTCCCATTTACGAGGGCTTGACGCTGTAAGCCTTTTTGCCTCACGGGCAGCGCTTCGGGTAGCCGGATCAGGATCGAAACTGTCAGTCTTTTCTTTTTTGATCGGCATGCTCGACTCTCTTTTTCCACACCAAAGCCTCTTGGACACCGGCATCGTATCCATCTTGCCAGGCTTTTTCTACAGAATCATCATGGTGATGATGGTCAATGTAGGCGTAGACAAAAACGACGACAATGCAAAATGCCAACAGGTAGGCGCTCAGCGTAACGCGTCGGACAGAGATGCTATTGATCTGTTTGTAACGAGCCTTTTCTGCTTCAGCTTCGGATGCCTTTGCTTCAGCATGAAGTCGAGCGTGCTCAAAGCTCAAATACACTTTACCTTGTGCATGATCCATCACGGCAGCCCGTCTTGAAGTTCATCGTTAAAAGGTTCTGCGGGTGGAAACTCTGTCATTGGTGCGTATCCTCTCTCTTTCGATGGCTGCGTCGATCTCATCTTTGTTCTCGTCGACATATCGCCATACGGCAGTCAGATCTGATTTAATCAACACGGGATACGAGCTAAGGATTCCCGCATCATCGGCGCCTTTTCGCCGCCAATATTCCAGTCGCCAAACTGGAATGCGCGTGTTGTGTACGCAGGCGTCCCCATTCATGAAGTTCGGTCGTTTACGAATGATGTTCGATCGGAAGTCTTTAGGCAACATGAAAGCTAGCTCTGCCATATCGTCAGGCGTTTCACCATAAAGGCTTTGCCAGGTCTCGCCGCAGTCGAGTGTCAGATCGACGACGTCGGGGTAGTTTTCTTGGATGAGCACCTGTACCATCGTCCAGCATCGCTGACAATGCTTGAATGAATCCGGCTTGCCGTCCCAAATGCCAGACGAATAATGGTATTGCTCACCCGCCTTGATCGTCTCTTTGCAGGCGCAGCATGTGTGCTCCTTGCGAGCCTTACGCCACGTATCGCTGTAGCAGTCAGGCCGATCTCCCCCGAGGTCACACATAACTTACCCTCGCGCTTCCTTTTGCCGAGCCTCTTCATCAGCGCGGCGCTCCGCCTCGATCTCATCGATCATCTCTTGCGTGTATCCCTTGATGCGATAGGCAAAAGCTTCAGCATTTTTGGAATCATTCTCGTCAGGGACAAACCGATCGACAAGAGTCTTTTTGTAAGTAAGGCGCCCCAGGTTTCGACCGATATCCTCGTCCGCATATTCGACGATAAACTCGATATCGGGAAAGCGGGCGGCAAGCGCCTCGAAGATCGGCAGCGGCGTCGACCATGCGGTATCGAACTGGATGGTGTCATCGGCCTTCACACCGATTTTGTATGCACCCCACTTCGTGCCCCATTTGTCGACGCACCAATCGTACCAAGTGACGTAGCCATGCTTTTGCAGATTGGCAAGATAAGGTTCGGCATCCTTACGCATCTGCTGGGTTACTTCACGACCCCTCCATGTCGCCGGAAGCTCGGTCTTTTTGAGGCGCTTTAGATCTTCAACCATCATAGCGGTGCCATTGGAGGCAATATTCAACTCTTCTGGCATCGGGATAATTTTATTGAAGTCGAACTCGACGACGTTTCCATCATCGTCTTTACCGCGAATGAAGTTGCGAACCTCTTCGACTTGATCCGGCGTTCCATTGATTTTGAGAATGTTCGTAACGTGATTAGGCATTTGAATCCTCCGATTCGTAAATGTGATTGTCGACCCAACGTCGTACAGCGATCCATCGCTTTCGTTCGCAGCTTTCTTTGTCCCCAAGGTAACCGCCGCTCTCGTCGTTATGAAACTCGATTTCACGCACGAGCGCCTGGGCAATCCCGAGTTTAGAGGCGATGGTCTCGTAGTCTTCGACGTCGATGCTATCCGTCTCGATGCCGCGCCGGACCATGACCGAGCCGATAGCGCACGCGCTCCCTTCGCGCACCAGCTCGCCGGCAATAAGCCTTTTATCAGGCATCGCATCAAGCGCATCTCGAAGCTCTCGCAAAAACGCCTGACCACGCTTACCTTCGATAGATTTCGTCACGGCCCCGCGCCATCGGATCATCGCCCAATGATCGAGATCATCGCTGTAGTTCGAACGATTCATCGCACGCCTTTCAGGGTTTGGAAAAAAGGGTTTGCCCAGGACGCAAGAAACCGATAGACCTAAGATCGTCGTGGGTGATCGATCCGCCCTCAAGCGCTTTGACTAAAAGAACGAGCAACAGATTATCTCGGTCAGAGTTATCGTTCCAGAGATACAACCGTTGATCTAGCGACATCTCCTCGCCGTCGCTATCCTCGATGAAGTAGTTGCCGTAGTTGGGCGTAAAGCTACTCATCACGCGCCTCCAAAATACCCTCTGGGAGTTCAGGTGCTCCGCGCCCCTGTGATTCAGCAAGTCGCACTGCATCCTCAGCGCCAAGCTCACTATCAGGAGCACGGAAGCGAATCGTAGGTCGCAAAACTTTCAGTACCGAAGCAACGCGTTCGGCGCTGCCGGCAAGCTTGGGAAGCTTCTCGAAAAACTTCTTACTCACCACCTGCTTTTGTTTGACCACCGCAGAATAGTCCTCTTCGGAGAGATTGTCCTGCAAAATCTCCAAGATTAACTGCTGAATACCCAAGGCATCTGCCGCAGCGAGATCGATCGAAACTGCGTCATCCTCAATCAGCTCGCCCGGAATTCCGAAGCCAATCTCGACCAGCTTTTGAATCTTCTTGGTCGTGACCACTACCTTGGCATCTTGAACGACATCAAGGTGACCTTTGCGGCCGACAAAGCGGCGCATATCAGGCAGCTTTCCAGCCGCGACGCTGATAGCGGCCCAGTGATCGTAAGCGAAATTTTTGAGAAGCTTCTCGGCGTTATCGATGACGCTCTTGATCCCTGCATTGGTCTTTTTCATCGAGGCTACGACATCGACCGCGACTTGAAGCGCGATCGTTTCAGGATCATCAGAGAAAACGACCTGTTGCTTTTGCTTTTCGTGCTTGCCTACAGAAGAGTTGTCGGGGACGATGTTTTTGACCATGGCTACCTCGGAATTTCGATTTCGTGCATGACCGCGGGTGAGTAGACGGCAAGAGCGCTTCGGTCGGTTAGCAGCCCTTGCATTTTTGCAAGGTGATCGCCATAAGGTGGTTCCATGTCCTGAAGCTGCTTGACCATGGCTACCTTATCGTCAGGAGACAAGAGCGACGACGGGACAGGAAGGCAAAGTTCCACGATCTCATCTTCTGTCAATGGATCGAAAAACCACTTGGTGAGCAAGCGGTAAAACGGACCTTTGATACGATAGTTCAACACCGAGATCGTCGGGTCAATCATGAAGTAAGCGACACCTGTATTTGCGTTCGGATCGAAGACAGTGAATCGCTCGATTGCCGCCAATGGCACACGGGTTGTCGCGCAAGTCCCAAGCGCATCGATGCTATCTTGAGCATGATGTACATAATCTCGAATGTTGTTGCGGAAAAACTCCGTGCGCAAAGCGAGTGACAAGCCCTTTAGATTCTCATCGTTCCTTGTAGCTTGCTCAAGGAAATCCTCATCAGGCAACAAGGGCTCGGGCAGGTTATCCGACTCGATCTCGACAATCACCCATGGCTCTTTGACTTCGGCAGCGCACTTGGCGAAGTGCGGGGCATAAGCCGTGGTGAGATAAACGAGATCGTTGCGGCTCGGAAACTCAGGCCAATTGCCAGGCCCTTCGCCACGAGGGATCAACCCTTGCTGCTTGATACCCTCAAGATGACGAAGGGCTGTACCGTGGTAGAGCTTCATTCGTCACCCTCTTCTTCTTCCTCTTCCTCATCTTCGTATTCATCTTCGTCATATTCGTCATCGTCATCATCGCCCGAGATCAAAGACCATCCAGTGCCCTCGTCGAGCTTTGTGCCTTCGAGCGTGAACGTGTCTTCGTAAACTGCGTCGAAGAGATCTTCACCAGGTATGTCGATCGTGACGGTGTGACGGACGACGATTTGTTGCTGATGGCGCTCATCGCCACCGATGACCTCGGCCCACGCTTCCCCGAGAACAATGCGACACTCATCAGCGCCATAGCCATGATCTTCGGCGATAAGTTCCTCGTCAGCCATTTCAATATTGATCGCATCACCATCGGGCTTTTCGAAGCTATTACGAGGTCGGAAGCGGTAGTCGACATGGCAACTACCCGACTCCGTGAAAGTCACGATGTCCACGGCTGTCAACACATATTCGACGTCGAGCGCCTGTTCGCAAAGGTCCAAAAACTCTTCTCCGCTTTTAAGCATCGCGGTCAAAAAGAGATCTTTGTCTTCTGCGTTGGAGTCAGGATCAGAGGCGTTTTCGAAACGCCGGCGGAGAAAACTAAGTCGTTCTTTGTTGAGATCGGTCATGATGTTCACCAGCTCCAGCTATCGAGGTTGATGTCGGATTCGTCAAATTCGTGTCCGCATTTTTGACAATGCAAGCATGTCTCATAGGTTTCTTCGTCGACATCCTCGTAATCGTTATATTCATCATTGACACTCGCGGAGCGCTCGCCATCTTCCCACGTAAATTCAATGTCATCACTGGTATAATGGCGGGTAACTGTCACTTTGGTCACTACATGGCAATAGATGTCGATGTCGGCCTGGCAGTCAGGACAAACGAAATTTGGACCCTCGTTTTCTGCGTACTCTTCTTCGTCCTCTTCGTCTTCGTCTTCGTCTTCGTCCTCCGACGAAGACGAAGAGTCCTTATCCTTTGAATCGGAAGAAGCGTCATTCGATTTGCGAGCCAAAGGCTCGTTGTCCTTCGGCGGATTGGTGATCGAAACATCGCCGGGAAAAATCACTTCCATCTGATCGTCGTCAGGATGAAAGTGCTCGGGGATATACCGCTTGATGGTATCTTTGATTGCTTGCTCAAAGAACGTAAACGACATCTCCCGTTCGAGACGATCTTGGTCCCCATACCGCCAAAGCCAATCGGGCGGAAAATTGAGGTTGAGAGGGGCGTCATTGTAGTCGAGCTTTGTGGCGATACTATGCTCGATGAGCTTATTGTGAATCGTTTTCGCACGCGGACCATCGACGTGAAACCGGACATCAACTCTGCCGGTTAGCGCACGAGCCCACTGAATAAATGTTTTACGAGTTGGCATATCCATGATTTAGTCACCTCCGATTTTTGACTTGTCACCCAAGTCGAGTTCTTTCCCAGCCTGGCGACCGGCAGCATAGGCTGCAAAGTCACCACGGTAATTCGATGCGCGACCCTTTTTGAGCTTAAGGCGCTCGGCCATCCATCGTTTGACCGCCTCTTGACGAGCTTGGCGATCTGTGAAGACATCTTCGAATCGAGCTATTGTATTTGCATCTCCGGTCGCCTGAGCCTTCTCTTTGGCATCTTTTTGAGCATCCAGATTTGCGTCGACGAGCCGTTCGCGAATTGTGGCGACGGCACCGAGCCGAAAGTTATTACCTGCAACGCGACCTTCGCCACGCTCGAATGACTGTTCGGCGCACCAGATGCGACACATGCGATCGATCTTCAATGAGAGGGTGTCGTACATAAAGCGCACCATATTCCGGTCTTCAGGAGAGCCGACAAGTGCGATTGATGTTTTGCGATACCCTTTCGCAAGATAGATGTGGCAAGAATTAGAATCGGCCAAAGCAGATGCTAGACCCACACGCCATTGGCTTAGCCGGCCTGCGGAGTCCAAAAACTCATCGTCTTCACCAATCTCGGCTTCCTCGACTTTACCCGATTCAAGATCGGTCATCATCTTGTCCAGCCGATATTTCTCCATGAGACGCTGAGCCTGAGCGGCTGCCGCGGCAGCTTCCTCCACGCTCGGGTTATTCTCCGCGAGCGCCAATAGCTTGCGCACACGATCCTTGACTTTCTCAAGGTCGTCCATGTTTCCTCCTGTCGTCACCCCGTCCAGGGGTCGGCCAGCCTACCAGCGGCAAACCGCGCCGTCAAGCGGCTCGCTGCTTGGCCTCGATACGTTCGACGTCGGCCAAAAATTGTTCGAAAAAGGCGCGGATTTTAACCAGGTGTTTTACGTCAAAACTTTTACAGCCAGCGGTGACTATTTTAGCTTTGGTTTTTGCCATCAGCTATTTTTCCAATCTTCGAGATCGCCCACACGGCTTTCGAGATCACGAATCCGATCGACGAGATGAATCATGAGGTACTTACCGTAGGGGTTGAGCGTCTCGTAGAAGTCGCTTCGTTCTTTGCCTTGCTTGTGCAGCTCGTCGATGCGAGCAAGTAGTGTTTGTACGTCTTGAAAAGTTTGAGATTTACGATCGCTATCGATATCGTAGACAGGGTTCGAATCACGCAGGTTCCACTGATCTATTCCGGCGAACTTCCAGACATGAAGCCGACCGTCGCCGTCGACCATGTTTACCTGCGAGCGGTCGAACGTGGTTTGTCGACGCGCCCGACATGGGCTCGCTTGTGGCTAGTCAGCAGTTGACCCAGGGGGACGTGATCTTTGTGACCGAGCCCCCCGAGTACGAAGGCGTGGATCTTGCGTAGGTGATTGTAGGCGTCTGCGATGGACATGGACCATACCTAGAGTCCCGGAAGAGATTGCTGAGGGGATTCCTGAACTGAACGCTCCAGTGCGACCGCGTGCTCCGCTAGCGTTGGCGACAGGTACAGCGACTCGTAGGTTTCGTCCTTTGTCCCATTCAAGGTGGCCT
>Ga0180431_10008237_pt1 | contig 11996 bp, 7 predicted proteins | sample SS_ome_11_FD_132459 | JGI IMG/M metagenome (GOLD analysis project Ga0180431, IMG submission 132459) | Hypersaline lake sediment archaeal communities from the Salton Sea, California, USA - SS_1_MS_1 metaG | ecosystem: Environmental > Aquatic > Non-marine Saline and Alkaline > Hypersaline >... | reverse complement strand
GGCGTGTCGCGATTGGCCAGATCAACCATAAAACCGTTGGCAAGGCATACCTGAGCTGTCCACTCAGCTACAAGCCGGGCATTCCTCCTGCTGTCGTAGCCGATTATCACACGCTTGCCTCGAAGGTCCTCTGCCTCGATGTAGGGGGGGAGATCAGAATCCCTCATATAGTCGCAAATAGCCTGCACGACCCGCTTTGCTCTCGTCTCGGTGAAATCCACCCCCCAACGCCCTCTTACTCCTGAGGTGCCGAATCTTGCGTATTTCCGACCATAAATCTCCTGCAAGAGCCCTGGCGTGTTCTCGTCTCCAACGAGAACCGGATCCACCGTCCGAAGGCGGAACCCATACAGCCGCTCTACCACATTGCCTGCCTGGATCACACGAAACGGCATATACCGGCCTCGCGCCAGCCTTGATCCCTCTCCCGTGTTGTCGCCCAGGCTTTCCAACAACGGGAAGACCTCAGATTCGATGTCAGCGTGGAGAGAGGAAAACACCGACTGCCGCAGGTACTGCTTGGCCACAGCAACGGCATGCTCTCTCAACTGCCCCATCTTTGGCAACAGATCCTCGTCCATCAACTGGCGGCGTTCTGACTCTCTGCTCACTGTCTCATGTCGATACTGCCCTGCTTCTGCAAGAACGGTCAGTAGCATACTGAACAGAGTTGCCAGATCTGCCGGGGTCCATCCCAGGCTGTGGGCCATCTCGCGTTCGACCAAGTCCAGAAAACGATGAGTCAAATCAATTGCTGGGTTCCAATCCCCTGGGGCATCGGCTTCCGTCAGAGTCCTAAGAAGTCCAACAAACATCGATCTCATCTGGAGTTGCTCCAACTCGCGCCCTCCAAGCCAGATTTCGATTTGTTCAAGCTCTCGATTCCTCATGGTTCTCCCTTATCCAAAGTGATCTCGGGAGTCGGTGGTCATTCAACCGCCAACTCGCACATACCATCGAATTCACAGGGGAATTCTAGATTCTGTTCCGATCGTGCAAAGCCCATCTCCCCATAGCGCACCAGAAACCCTCTGGGCGAGCAGTGAGAGCAACCTGGGTTAAGGACAACTGATCACGATATCAGCAACCACAGGCAGATGATCGGATGCCTGTTTAACAATTGGTGGACTATGTACTACCGAACATTGATACCCCACCAACCTATCAGCGGGATATACGAAGATGTGGTCTATTGGCTCGGCAGCCTTGGGATGAGTGCCGTTTTGAGCCTCGGAGGGCTTCAAGTGGACGAACCCCCCCTCTCTTTCCAGCACCAGCGAGATACATGGCTCACTGTCCACAGCATTAAAGTCACCCAGCAGGAAGACGACTTTTCCAGTCTTCAGAACGTGTGTCCTCAAGAGATCCAGGAGACGCCTTGCCTGCCTGAACCGAAGAATCTGCGCCTCCTCAGCTCGACCTGGAAGTGACCGCGGGTCTCCTGCTCGTTCTCTTTCGCCAACAAGTGTTGTCCAATGCACACCGACGACGAACGGAAAGACAGGGGCTCTGTTGATGCGAGCCAGCAACGCATACCTGGGATCAGTATCTCGATTCCCTTCATAGAGTGGTGCCCGGTGGATTGGTACATTTCTTGGCACACCCGTCTTGGAAGGATCACCCAGCCGCACAAATCCCCAACGAGAGAATACGGCGTTCCCCTGACGCCAATCTAACCAGTCGCTGAAAATGCCGTGGACGAACAATGCTTTTCTCACATGCATGTGCTCTCGCAGGGAAAGCGTCGGCCCAAAATGGTAATGCTTTCCAAACCCCCCAGCAGTGGCAATATCACTAGAAACGCTTTTGCATTCCCCATCTGCATCGATAAACTCGGTCGCTTCCTGGATAGCCAAGATGTGAGGCGAGTGTGCCTCTACCACCTCGATAACACCGCTGAGCGCAGAGCCAAAGTCCTTCCTGCCTCCCCCTATGTTGTATGTCATCAGCCGGAACTGCAGTTCATCCGACTTTGCCATAGTTGCCCCCTAGCCAATCTCTTCCCACGCCGCGTCGGTGAAGAATAGATGTCGCCACGCCTGAGTATGTCTTGGCTCTGGTTCCATAACCAGTTGCTTCTCGGCCGCCTCCCGCTCCCGGATAGCCTTGTCTTCCATTTGCCTCAACCTGTCAGGAACGCCAGATTGACGGACCAGCCACTTGATGTGGCTAAAGAGATCTGCGCTGCCGTACAACAACTCACTTTCTTGCAGAATCTTGCTTGCAATCATGTGTTCTAAACTGTCGAACCGTAGCTGGGCCTTGACTTTGGCCACGTCCTTGACGACATAGTCAATCTCCTCACGGAACTGCGGCAATACCAACATATGCCACTTTTCACGGTACATCAATTCGTCAAGCTCTTCCTGCTCCTCTGCAGCAAGACCGTTATCCGAGACAATCACCAAGTCCAGGTCAGAACCGCGTACGAGTCGCCCTGTGCTCGACTCGGGCCGCTCGAAGGTATCGGCCATGTTGTACATCACGTCGCCGGCAATCATATAGCAGACATGCGCCCGCAGGCGCTCTCTGTTGGGACTGGATTCAACGAGTCGTTGAACAGTATCCCGGGCAAGCTCACGTTTGAGCTGACTCACTCGCACGAATTCCTGCTGCAACTCCAGGCTCCTAGCGGTGATATCGTCCACCTGGCTGACCAAACCGACGGCCGTATAATTGAGAAACTCGCGACGAATTGATGGTGACAGACGGGCATACCCCTCCACGGCTCGATCAAGACGCAAGTAACGTTGGCTGACCCGATGCATGACGATGTCCAGCTCCAGGCAGCATGCCCTCCATAGAGAAAGAACCTTCAGATCCACCAGGCGCAAGAGCTCGGAACCAATGCACGGTCCGTGTGCCGCCAAGATATCACGAATTGTCAACATAGTACACTGCGCCCACGGCACCTCAACTCCAAGACTCCCACGAGTCCATCACTCAATGGCCCGTTTGGCAACGGCCATGAAAGCTTCCGCCTCTCTCTTTAGCGTTTGCGGATCGTGTTCTTCACCAGCTCGAATCTTTAGTCGAAGTTTGCTCTCGGTTCCCGAATATCGTACCGTTATGTCAATGTTTTCACCGAGGGCCGAATAGAGTCGCTGGAGCGCCTCTTGCACCTCTGGGATCGTCTGTAGAGGTGGCTTGTTCGGAACGTCGATATCGAGCAGGCACTCTGGAAACTCTCGGATGCAACTCGCCAACGTAGACAGGCTCTGACCGGAGCTGCTCTCAACGACCTTCAACGCTGCCAAAGCGGTATAGATGCCATCACCTGTAGTTTGCCCCTCCCCCAACATGATGATGTGCCCCGATTGCTCCCCGCCCAGCGCGTAATTCTCCTCTATCATGCGCTGTAACACAAAACGATCCCCCACAGAAGTCTCCTCCAGCCGAATGCCAGCTTCCTCCAGGGATGCCTTGAGACCCCAGTTGCTCATTGGTGTACTGACTACGGCATTGTTGGTCAACAACCCCGCCCGCTTCATATCGCGAGCCAGAATCGCCATAATCACATCCCCGTTGACAAAGCCCCCTGCTTCATCAACCATCATCACGCGGTCACCATCACCGTCGAAGGCAATTCCTGCAAAAGCGCCCTTCTGCAAGACGGCTGAACGCAGAACCTTGGGCCAGATGTACTCATAGTGTTCATTGATGTTGAACCCATCTGGAGCACTCTCCACAGCGATAACCTCGGCACCGAGGCGCTGGAAGACTCCCGGTGCGATTGCAGAAGTGGCACCGTTTGCGCAATCCAGTACGATACGCCTGCCTTCCAGGGGGCGATTCTCTCCTAGCACACCCGCAAGATGATCCACATACTCCTGTGGCCAATCGCCGGCATCCCAGCTTCGCCCCACTCCCAGGGCACTGGTTTGGCCAAATTCACAGTCGCTGTCGAGCAATAGTCGCTCGATTTCATTCTCCATCTCGTCGGGGATCTTGAAACCGTCCGACCCAAATATCTTGATCCCGTTGTGATCAAACGGGTTGTGCGACGCGGAGATCACGATGCCCAATTGCAACTGATGCATGCGGGTCAGATAAGCGACGCCCGGTGTCGTGATGACCCCAGCCTCCACCACGTCAACACCTTGTGACATCAGTCCAGCAGCCAGGGCACTTTCCAACATATAACCCGACTGCCTGGGATCCCGTCCTAGCAGGACCCTTGGCCTTCCATCACCATCATGCCTGATCATCTGAGCCACTGCCTGTCCCATTTTCAGCACGAAATCAGCCGAAAGTGGCCATTGGTTGGCCTCGCCACGAATGCCATCCGTCCCAAAAAGTCTAGCCATCGTTCCTCCTCCCCATGCCTGTCAACAATATGCCTAAAGGTTATGTTCCTTGCGTACCAGGGCCATGTCAGCATCCACCATCATACGCACCAGATCGCGAAAGTCAACCTCCGGCTCCCAACCCAACACCCGCCGGGCCTTGCCAGCATCGCCCACGAGCAGGTCCACCTCCGCCGGCCGCATGTAGCGCGGGTCCTGGGCAACGTACTCCTCCCAGTCCAGGCCGACGTACCCAAAGGCCTCCTGGCACAGCTCGCGGATGGAATGCGTCTCCCCGGTCGCGACGACGTAATCGTCCGGCTCCAGCTGCTGCAACATGAGCCACATGGCCCGCACGTAATCCCCCGCATAGCCCCAATCACGCCGGGAGTCGAGGTTACCCAATCGTAGCTCGTCCGCCAACCCCAGCTTGATCCTGGCCACGCCGTAGGTCACCTTGCGGGTGACGAATTCCAGCCCGCGGCGCGGGCTTTCGTGGTTGAACAGGATGCCCGACGTGACGTGCAGGTCGTACGACTCGCGGTAGTTGACCGTGATCCAGTGGCCATACACCTTGGCGACGCCGTAGGGGCTGCGTGGGTAGAACGGTGTGTTCTCGTTCTGAGGCACCTCCCGCACCTTGCCGAACATCTCGCTGCTCGAGGCCTGGTAGAAGCGGATCTCCTTGTCCACCGTGCGGATCGCCTCCAGCATGCGAGTGACCCCCAGCGCGGTCACGTCACCGGTGAATACCGGCTGCTTCCACGACGTGGGGACGAACGACTGGGCCGCCAGGTTGTACACCTCGCCGGGCTGGTACTCTTGAAGGACGTTGATCAACGAGACCTGATCCAATAGGTCGCCCGAGACGAGCGTGATCCGGTCCTGGATGCGGTGGATCCGGCTAAAGTTCACGGTGCTGCTGCGGCGCACCATGCCGATGACCTGGTATCCCTTGTCGAGCAAGAACTCGGCCAGGTAAGAGCCATCCTGGCCGGTGATGCCGGTGATCAAAGCGATTCTTTTGCTCATACGCATCCTTTTGAACGATTGACCCTATCGCGCCAATAATCGAGCAAGTCGCGCATCGTCTGCTCGAACGGAATCTGGGGCTGCCATCCGGTCTGTGTCCGGAACTTGTAATCGTCGGCCCACAGGATCGGCACGTCGGAGGGGCGCAGCCGGGCCGGATCCTGGCGCACCTCGATGCTCACCGGGCTCTGTGCAAGGAGCATGTCGAGCATCGACTGGATCGTCCGCGTGGTCCCACTGCCGATGTTGTAGACCTCGCCCGGCACCCCCTTCTCCAGCGCCAGCCAATAGCCGCGCACGACGTCGCGCACGTCCACCCAGTCCCGCTTGGTCGTCAGGTCGCCGACGTACAGCACCGGCGGCACCCGTTCGGCCTCGATCTCGGCGATCTGCCGGGCAAAGCTGGAGCAGGAGAGCACCGGCCCGTGGCGCGGCCCTGTGTGGTTAAAACCTCGCGTGACCATCGTCCTGAGTCCATAGCTCTGGTGGTACTGGTACGCCAAATACTCCTGGGCCACCTTGCTCACCGCATAGGGAGAGAGGGGGCGGAGGGGATTGCTCTCCGCTATGGGCACCTCGTCGGGGTGGACCAGCCCATACTCCTCGCTGGAGCCGGCGATGTGGATCAGGGGATCGATGCAAGCCGCGCGCACCGCCTCGAACAGGTGGATCTGGCCCAGCGTGTTGATCCTGAACGTCTCGGCCGGCGCGCTCCACGAGGTGGGCACGAAACTCTGGGCCGCCAGGTGAAAGATGCGGTCGGGCTTGACCACCTCGATTAGTGTCTTCATCTGGTACGGGTCGGCCATGTCTCCCTGCACCAGGTTGATGGCGCTGGAGTCCACCATCGCGCGCATCTGCGCCTCGTCGGCGACCACAGCATCCACGCCCCGCAAGTTGAGCCTGCCCTGGCGGGCCAGGTCCGAAAGGTTGTCCAACCGGCTGCGCCAGCGGCAGGACCCGTAGACCTCGACGTCACCCCGCGCCAGGAGATACTCGGCCAGGTGGCTGCCAGCAAAGCCGGTGACGCCGGTGATGAGAACTCTATGCATGTGCACTCGCTCCCACTTGGCTCCTCCAATACGTTAACACATCCTGCAACGTCTGCTCAAAGGGAATCTCGGGCTCCCACCCGGTGAGACGCTGGAACTTGTGCGCGGTGCCATATGCCACAGGCACGTCGACCGGGCGATAGCGCTCCGGGTCCCGCTCGACCCGGATCTCGACTGCCGACAGGCTCAGTAGCTTCTTCAGCAACCCCTGCACCGACTGCGCCTGTCCCGACGCGAGGTTGTAGACCTCGCCCGGCTCACCCTGGGTCACGGCCAGGTGGTAAGCGCGCACGATGTCGCGCACGTCGGTAAAATCTCGGGCCGCCTCCAGGTTGCCCACCTTCATCACCGGCTCCTGCAACCCGGCCTCGATGCGGGCGATCTGGCTGGCAAAGGCAGGGACGACGAAGCGAGGGGCCTGCCCGGGGCCGGTGTGGTTGAACGGGCGCACGCGCACGACGGGCAGCCCGTACGCCAGGTGATACTGCAACCCTAAAAAGTCCTGGGCGACCTTGCTCACCGCGTAGGGGTTGTTGGGCCGCAGCGGGCTCTGCTCCGTCTGTGGCAGCTCGTCCGGCCGCGGCGCGCCGTATTCCTCGTTCGACCCGATCACCAGCACCCGCACGTCGCGCCCTGAACGCCGCACCGCCTCCAGCAGGTTCAACTGAGCGCGGATGTTGTTCTGCAGCGTATCCCAGGGGTCGGCGAACGAGGTGGGGACGAAGGACTGGGCGGCCAGGTGCAGGATATAGTCGGGCCGCACCTCGCCCACGAGCGTCCGTACAAGTTCCGGATCACACAGGTCAGCGTGCCTGAGACGCAGGCAGGAATCCTTCGGCTGAGTTTCGACCGGGTGCGGGTATACGGTACCCATCAACTCCCAGTCAGTATGTGCCAGGAGATAGGCACACAGATGCCGTCCGACGAACCCACCAGCCCCGGTTATCAGTGCTCGCAACGATCGCCTCCTTGACGGGCCAGATTATACCCCACTTTACCGTACGTGCCAACCGGTATATAATATTGCATGTCTATGTTACCATCCTAGCACAGCTCTGTGCAGGTACCGTGAAGCGGATCCTAGATATCTCTTGAATTCACCGCCCACCCGCTTTGAAGGAGGCCCAAAGATGAAGGGCAGGCACCTTCTATCGGCAATCACACTGGGGCTCGGGCTGACCGCCGCCCTGTTCTCCGCCCTCACCCACCCCACCACCGTCGTTCGCGCCGATCCGGGCACCACCTATGTGCGCCAGGGCGGCAGCAGCGAGACCTGCGCCCTGCCCTCCGACCCCTGCGGCAGCATCCAGCAGGCCATCGACCTGGCTACCGTGCCTGGGGACGAGGTATGGGTCGCTACCGGCACTTATTTCGAGAACCTGTCCATCTCCCACGGCGTCCGGCTGCGCGGGGGGTGGGACGATTCGTTCGCCACCCAGAACCCCGAGGCGTACCCCACCACCGTCGACGGCGGCGGCAATCACGTCGTCACGGTGATGGCCACGACAGGCGCTGTCTGGATCGAGGGCCTGGTCATCCAGAACGGCCGCGATGGGATGCACCTGTACGCCGGCACGATCACCGTGACCCAGGTCACGGTGCGCGGCGCCGTCCGGCAGGGGATCGAGATCGAAAACGGTCACATCCTGCTGGAGGACAACCTGATCACCGAGATCGAGCGCGAGGGGATCGAGATCGACGGCGGCACGGTGACCGTGCGCGCCAACCGCGTGCTCACGACCGGCCGTCACGGCATCCTGGTTGAGGGCGGGACGGCGATCATCGAGAGCAACGTCGTGCGTTCCATCCCGGAGAACGCGGCGGACGATTACCACGGCATCGAGGTCACGGGCCACCACGTGATCAGCGGCAACCAGGTCAGCGACGTCGACGACCGCGGCATCTATGCCCGCGGTGGCGCGTACACGATCGTCGGCAACACGGTCCGCGATACCGGCGGCGACGGCATCCGCACCGCCGCGTCGAGTTTTTTCGCCGAGATCCGCGACAACACCGTCGACGGCACGGGCAACGACGGCATCGACGCCCGCGGGGTGGTCGTGATCGTGGACGGCAACCGCATCTCCGACGTAGGGGACCGCGGCATCAACGCCGAGGACGGCGCGCTGACCATCACGGACAACACGATACACGATACATACGGGGACGGCGTGCGCACGGCCGGATCGGGCACCCGGGTCCAGATCCAGGGGAACGCGATCTATACTTCCGGCAACGACGGCATCGACGCGCGGGGCGACGCCATCACGGTCGCACACAACACAGCCCAGAACTGCGCCGACAACGGCATCCGGGCCGAGGGGGACGCGCACTCGCTCGTCACAGCCAACCGGCTGCTCGGGAACGGCGTCGGTCTGGCGATCCGGGGCGCACCGCTCTTTACCGTGACCAACAACGCGATCGGCGGCTCTATCACCGCCAGCCTGGAGCTGACCGGCACAGGGACCGGGCTCGTGGCCCACAACACACTCGCCAGCAGCAATCCGTCCGCGGGCACGGTCGGGATCTCAGTCCCTGACCCACTGACGGTCATGCTCGCGAACAACGTCGTCGTCAGCCACGGCGTGGGGATCAACATCACGGCCGGAGCGGCGGCCACCGTGAGCCACACGCTGCTGTGGGGCAACGCCAGCGACCCGATCCACGGGACGGCCGCGATCGAGGCCCCGCCCCGGTTCATCGGGCCGGCGGCGCACGACTACCACCTCCTGCCTGGCTCTCCGGCGATCGACGCCGGAACCGACGCCGGTGTGGGCCACGACCTGGACGGCGACCCACGGCCCATCGGTTCACGCCCCGACGTCGGCGCCGACGAGGCCGGGCTGCTCGTGACCAAGTGGGCCACGCCCATTCCGGTGCAGCCTGGCGAACCGCTGACCTACACGGTCCGCGTCGCCAACTGCAGCAACGTGGCGGTTACGCCGACGATCACCGACCTAGTCCCCGAGCACGTCAGCCCTGCCGAGCCTCTCGTCTGGACGCCGGGCCTGCTCCCCCCCGGCGACGCGTGGACCGAAACGGTCGTCGTCATCGTCGAGCCCGGCTACGTCGGGCCGCTCATGAACGTCGTGCAGGTGACGAGCGAGGAGGGCGTGACGGGCACTTTCACCCACACGCTAGCGCCAGAGCTGCAGCTCGCCAAGCAGGCCGATCCTGGCATAGTGCAGCCCGGAGGACCGCTGGCCTACACCATCGCGCTCACCAACAGCGGCGATTTCATCCTGCACCCAACCGTCAGCGACACGCTGCCCGAGCACGTCACGACCACCGGGGATCTGACCTGGATCGTGGGGCCGATGGTGCCTGGCGCGGTATGGGGCCGCACGATCGCCGTCACCGTCGAGGCCGGCTACGCCGGGTCGCTGACCAACGTCGTGGAGGCCACCACGCCAGAGGGCGTGAGCGCCGTCTACACAGAGACCTCAACCGTCGCCCATTCGATCTACCTGCCGCTGGTGCTGCGGGCCTTCCTGCCGCCCAGCAGTTGACCATCTCGTCAGATTGGAACAGATAACCTATGCAGATGAGCCGCACACGCTCCATCCTCCAGGCCAGTGTTGGCCTGTTGATCATACTGTCACTTGGAAACCTTGCGAAGGTTGGAGCACAGCTCCCAGCCCACGAGATCCCTGGCTCAGCGGGAACCGGCCTGAACGCCAAGCAACTCACAACCTTCACAAGGTTGGCCGAGTCCACCCCCGACTGGACCGCCACCATCGACCAACAGGACGCGCAGCTCGGCTATGCGCTCTCCACCGCCGGAGACGTGAACGGCGATGGGTACAGCGACCTGGTCGTCGGCGCGCCCTGGTACGACGGCGGCCAGACCGACGAGGGCGCGGCCTTTGTCTTCTACGGCTCGGCCAGTGGCCTGGAATCCGCCCCGGGGTGGAGCGCGGAGGGTGACCAGGGGGACGCCCACTTTGGCAGCGCCGTCTCGATCGCGGGGGACGTGGACGGCGATGGCTACGCCGACGTGGTCATCGGCGCACCCGACTATGACGGCGGCCAGACCGACGAGGGCGCGGCCTACGTCTACTATGGCGGCCCGGACGGCCTCACAGAAGGCCCGGCCGACTGGGTCGAGACGGGCGGCCAGGGGAGTGCCCACTATGGCGCGGCGGTCGCCACCGCGGGCGACGTCGACGGGGATGGCTACAGCGACCTGATCGTCGGCGCGCCGGACTATAACGGGGGCGAGACCGGCGAGGGCGCGGCCTTCCTCTACCACGGCAGCTCGGGCGGGCTCACGATCGGCACCGCCGATTGGACCAGGGCTGGCGGGCAGGCAGAGGCCCACTTTGGCGCGGCCGTCGGGGCGGCAGGCGACGTGGACGGCGATGGCTACGCCGACGTGATCGTCGGCGCGCCGGGATACGACGTCACCGGCGGGGAGACGATCCCGGACGCCGGGCGAGCAACCGTCTGGCACGGCGGCCCGGACGGCCTCACGGAAGGCCCGGCCGGCTGGACGGCCAGCGGCGACCAGGAGGATGGGCACTTGGGCGCGGCCGTCTCTACCGCCGGGGACGTCGATGGCGACGGCTACACGGATGTGATCATCGGCGCGCCCGATTACGACGGCGGCGCGGCCTTTGTCTACCACGGTGGCGCAGACGGACTCATGGAAGGCGCGGCCGACTGGACGGAGACAGGCGAGCAGGCAGAGGCCCACTTTGGCGCGGCCGTCGCCAGCGCGGGCGACCTGGACGGCGACGGCTATGCCGACGTCGTCGTTGGCGCACCTGACCGCAACACGGACCAATCCGACGCCGGGGCTGCCTACGTCTACCACGGGGGACCGGGCGGGCTCGCCGAGAGCGCGGCCGGCTGGTCGACCAGTGGCAGCCAGCAGGGCGCTCATCTGGGCAGCGCCGTCTCGGCCGCCGGCGACATGGACGGCGACGGGCACGGCGACCTGGCGGTTGGTGCGAGCGGCTACGACGACGGGCAGACGGACGAGGGCGGCGCGTTCGTCTACCGTGGCCGCCCCGACGGCCTATCCACCGCGCCCGCCTGGGACAGCGTGGGACCGGACGATAGCACGCTCATCGGGTGGACGGTCGGTACCGCCGGGGACGTGGACGGCGATGGCTTTGACGAAGTCCTGGTCGGCGCGCCCCGGTACGACGACGGCGAAACCGAGAAGGGCGGCCCTCCGGAAGAGGGCGGCCCTCTTGAGGAGGGCGTGGTCTTCCTGTACGCCGGCGGCCCGGGTGGCCCGGCCACGAGTGCCACGGCGGTGCTGCAGAGCGACCAGCAGTATGCCTGGTTCGGCATGGCGCTCGGCCCCGCCGGGGACGTGAACGGCGACGGGCACGAGGACGTCATCGTCGGCGCGCCGCGCTATGACGGGGAGGAGCGGGATGAGGGGGCGGCCTTTGTCTACCACGGCGGACCGACCGGCCTGATCACGACCACCGCCTGGCTGGTCCATCCCACCGACCAGGCCGACGCCCGCTTTGGCACTGCGGTCGCGGGCGCGCGCGACGTCGGCGGCCATGGCTATGGCGACGGGACCGTCACGGCCGACGGCTATGACGCCGAGGCTGTGGACGAGGGCGCGGCAGTAGTATACCACGGGGGGCCGGATGTGCTGGGAATC
>Ga0180431_10008235_pt1 | contig 11999 bp, 14 predicted proteins | sample SS_ome_11_FD_132459 | JGI IMG/M metagenome (GOLD analysis project Ga0180431, IMG submission 132459) | Hypersaline lake sediment archaeal communities from the Salton Sea, California, USA - SS_1_MS_1 metaG | ecosystem: Environmental > Aquatic > Non-marine Saline and Alkaline > Hypersaline >... | reverse complement strand
TCTGGACGGTGTAACAGTAAGGATCATGCCGGACGACGCAGCTCGCCTCGCTGCTCTCCAAACGGGCGAGATCGATGTCATGACGACATTCCCCTTCCATCTGGTATCGCAGGTGGAATCCGGGGCAATGAGTGGGATCAAGCTTGTAAGAGGCATCAATAACCCCCCGACATGGGTCATCATCAACATGAGAGATCCCGGGCCGGAGATTGCGGAGCTAAAGGTCAGGCAGGCTATCGCCTACGCAGTTGATAAGTCTGCAATCGTCAAGTCGTACGCGCTTGGGGAAGGCCAGATAGTGAACCAAGGGTATCCCGAGGGCACGTTCTGGTATGTAGATGTTCCGGATCCCTATGTGGAGGCGAATGTTCAGAAAGCAAAAGAGCTTCTCACAGAAGCAGGGTACCCCAATGGCTTTAAAGCTGAAATCATCATTTGCCCAATCGGGGATTTGGACGAGATGGGCGAAGTCTTGCAAGCGGCTCTTGCTAGCATTGGGATAGAAGCTGAAATCGCACAGTACGACTATCCTGCCTTGAGTGATCGATTGAGGAACTACGACTACGATTTCAGTACGATGGGTGCGACACCTCGCTACGATCCGCATGAGTTCTATAGCATGTGGACTAGCAACGCATCCTACGCTTTCGAAGCTGGTGGTTTCTCCGATCCGACCTACGATGCACTGGTCGCTGCCGCGGCATCGATCATTGATCCCGACGCTCGAAAGGTCATCTACAAGCAGGTAGTGAAGTACTTGCAGGATAACTTGGGAACGCTGCTTGTCTATATGAGGAACTACACTCGAGGAGCTAGGACAAGCGTACAGAACATTGGCGCGTACGTGCCAGATCAGTACGCGTGGGCTGACGGTGGGGTTGGCTTCTACTGGTTGGACGAAAGCCAGTAGCCAACCTCTGGATGCTTCTCTGCTAGATCTGAGTAGGGAGACTTGAGAGCTGCGGGAAGAGGCAGATTGAATAGGGGCAACTTCCCGCAGCTCAAATACCCTAGCTAGTGGGGAGCACCTAGATGGATGCGTCTACGGTGTATCTACAGTCAATGGACGAGACGAGCGAAAGAGGAGGGCAAGTGAGGAACCAACTTGAAGATCTAGGCTTCGTGAAGGGAAGCAAGACGAAGGTAACGCTCCCCGGTGGATCGGATCCGTTGTCACCAGTGGAGTTGCCCGCATGGGCTATCGACAGCGGAAGCGATGGCCCTGTACTTACTGTAACCGCAGGCGTGCATGGCTCGGAATATGCTAGCATTCTGGCGGCGATCAGTACATTCAAGGAACTGGAAGTGGAGGATCTCAAGAAGGGGACCCTCGTTGTTCTTCCGGTAGTCAATCCTCCCGGTTTTGCGCAGAGAGTGCCCTTTGTCAATCCCATTGATAACGTGAATCTCAACCGAGTATTTCCAGGTGAACCGGATGGCACAATCACGCTACGGATTGTACACGATGTGTTCCAGAAGGTACTTCTCAACTCCGATGCCGTGGTGGACTTGCACGGCGGGGACCTGTTTGAGCGATTGCTTACCCACACGAAGTACTTCGTGTCGGGCGTGACTGATATCGACAAGAAATCAAAGGAACTAGCCAGGCTGATCACAGAGAGATACTACCAGCCAGTAGAGTCTGGGGGAGGGTATTTGTTTTCAGAGGTGGCAAAGGCAGGAGTGCCATGCGCCATTGTCGAGGCCGGTGGCGAAGGCTTCTTCGAGAAGAAGGACTACGAGTTCCACAAGAGAGGCATCGTGAATGCTCTTAGGTGGCTTGGCATGGTAGAGGGGGAATGTGCGTTAGAAGATGAATACGAGGAAGTAACGGAAGAGCTACGAGTCCGAACAGATTGTGGAGGTTTTGTCTTCAGGCATGTCAATGTAGGAGATAAGGCAGAAAAAGGTAGTGTGCTAGCTGAGGTCATTAACGTGAGCGGGGAAGTAGCTCAACAGCTTCTTTGTCCGGCCGATGACTGCTTGGTCATGTACATGAACAGCAGAGGGGTGGTCAACACAGGGGACACCGTATTCCTCCTATGGAAGACGGTTTCCAGGGAAGAGAAGTGAAGTCGAAGGGCTAGTCTAGGCAGATACTGGAGCTGGGTATCCGAGTTTGATTCGAGGCATGGCGCTCGTGCGAGGAGGTCGAGAAGCCTGTCTCATAGACAGCGTCAGGAGTTGAATGCTTATGGGACACCCTCCAAGGGCAGCGGTAATGGGAACAGGAAGCGTAGGACTCGCGGTCGCGGGAGTCCTCAGCCTCTCGGGATTCGATGTTAGCTTGTACGAGCTACCGCAGTTTGCATCCTCGCTTGAGGCAATCGCCGAGCAGGGAGGAATCCGGGTTCATGGCGCATATGGAGAAGGACTAGCGCGCCCCCAGCTTGTGACTAGCGACATAGGAGAGGCCATAGCGGGGCGGAAGATTCTGCTCTTTTGCATACCTGCATATGCGGACGAAGCATTCACAAAGGCGTGCGCACCACATTTGCGGGATGGTCAGATACTTGTGTACCTTTCATGCTATGGCGCTCTGCGGATGTCGCGCTACCTGCAGGAGCTGGATGCTAACGCGCGTGTTGTCACCTGTGAGACGATGTCCTGTTTCTATGTAGCTGGCAAGTGTGGCGTAGCTGACATAAATGTAGCTCGAAAAAAGGAAGGGCTGCTGTTCTCAGCGTTTCCTGGGAGAGTGACGGCGGATGCGCTGCAGCAGGTAGGGCAGTTGTTCCCCGATCTAGTTCCGGCGAAGAACTCCCTGGAGACTAGCATCCACAATACGAATCCACTCTTCCATCCAACATCGTCCGTTATGAATGCCGGTTGGATTGAGGCTACGCATGGAGAATTCAACTTCGCCTTAGAGGGATTCACTCCTTCCGTGGTGCGTCTGCAACAGGCGACGGATCAAGAGAGACTCAAGGTCTGCAAAGCTCTCAACCTCAGTGTGAAATCATCGGAGGAATGGATTCTGGGCATGTACCATTTGCCCGATATGAGCTCGCTGAGGCCGAATCCAAGTGCAAGTGAGAAACCGCGGAGCAACGCCCCCAGCGATCTCTCCGAGCATAGGTACATGCTAGAGGATGTTCCCTATGGCCTTGTGCCCATCTCGAGCCTTGCCGAGCAGCTTCATATTCCCATTCCGTTAATCGATTCAGTTATTGAGTTGTCGTCGATTATTGTTGATGATGACTTACGTCTTCATGGTGTGACATCGCAGGATCTGGGGCTGGCAGGCCTGAACGCGAAAGAGATGTCAGGCTATCTCGAGACTGGTAACGCGGTGAAGCGTACGTCACACCAGCAATGAGGCGTACGTTATGGTGCCTGGATTCAGCAACACAGCGGGAAGGGCAATATGAAAGCATGGAATGGAAGTCTTGAGATCGCCGTGGGTGGCAGGACTGCCACATCTCGGGTGGATGGCCAGACGATGCCGCCACACACCGGGATGAGTGTTCGTGTGCTGGAGGACATGGTCTGTCTGGCCGGTGAGTACACTGACGATGTGCAGTTCACGTTCGGGACATCAGCACTCAACGATGCGGGCATGACCCGTGAGAAGGTCTCGATTCGCAGGAATAGGGACATGGAAATAACACTGGGCGGAGCCTTCCTGCAAGTCGCGGTATGGCAGCAGAGGCTAGAGGAGGTTCTTTCTCGTGCTGTGGATCTTGGGTTTGCGACTGCAGAGGTCTTCGGCAGCATCCCTAACCTTGACCTCTCGCAGAGGGGAGTTGGAGCCGCAGGCCGGATGCGCAAGGAGGTAGAGCGCGGCTTTGTGTGCGGTACATCCGAAGCGATTGCACCCGTGCAGGAAGGCAGAGAAAACGACATCGTGAGAGGTGGTGTCAAGTTCGAGAACATCCAATGGGAGCCGCCTGCTCGTGCCTCGGAGCGGCACACTAGCTACTTGCAAGCGAAGCATGACTCGAATGTGAATCCGGTTTGCCGAGACGCTTCGGAGACCATAACCCTCGAAACACTGCGTTGGGGGCTCAAGGGCGCTCCGATGGACGAAGCATACAGAAGGAATCCGGCTGGCCTGGAACTGAATCGAATCGGATGCACTTCTAAGCGTTGTGTATAGGGGGAGGGAGGGGCACATGGGCAGGAGATTCGGTGGGAAGGTAGTCCTTGTTGTAGGTGGCGGATCAGGAATGGGATGTGCTGCTGCGAAGGCCTTTGCTGTCGAAGGTGCCAGACTTGCGGTTGGAGACATCGATTGCGCGGGGGGGCAGAAAACCGTCCGCGCCATCGAGGAGAGTGGAGGAGAGGCGATCTTCGCAAGGTGTGACACTCGATCCGAGGAGGACTGCCGGGCCCTGGTGGAGCAGGTCATGACGCGATTCGGGAAGCTGGACATTCTCTTCAACAGCGCAGGAGTTGCATGTGCAGCTAGAACCGTTGTCTCGGCGACCGAAGAGGAATGGGATCGCACCATGGATGTCAATGCAAAGGGGGTATACCTGATATGCAAGTATGCGATCCCTGCAATGTCTTCACTCGAAGGAGGATGCGTGATCAACACTGCTTCGGTCTGGGGGCTGGTCGGAGCGACAGATGTAGCACCGTATTGCGCAGCCAAAGGAGCTGTCGTTCTGTTGACCAAAGCGATGGCCCTTGATCATGTCAAGGAGAACATACGTGTTAACTGCATCTGCCCGGGCAGTGTCGATACACCAATGCTGAGAGGGGAGATGGAGGCGCTTGGGGGAGCCCAATCCGCGAAGCAGGCCTACGAGAGGAAGCATCCCATGAAGCGCATTGCGGAGCCGCTGGAGATAGCGAATGCGGTGCTATTTCTCGCGTCAGATGAGGCGTCCTTCATCACTGGCGTAGCTCTTCCTGTCGACGGTGGCCGCATGGCAGGAGAAGTAGTCGTCTTCTAAGTGGAGATTGGGCAATGGGTAGACCTAGGATTTGGGGAGGAGCCGGATGCACATCGAGCGGGTAGTCAGCACCATTGACACGCACACCGCTGGGGAGCCTACACGTACTGTCATTGGCGGAATCCCTCACATTCCTGGTAACTCCATGATCGAGAAGATGGAGTTCCTGAAAGGGAAGCATGATGATCTGCGTACTGCTCTCATGTTTGAGCCACGGGGGCATGAGGTCATGTCGGGAGTGGTCATCACCTCTCCCTGTCGAGAAGATGCAGATGTGGGCGCCATCTTCATAGAGGTTGGCGGGTACTTGCCAATGTGTGGCCATGACACCATAGGCTGCTGTACTGCATTGATCAGTGCAGGGATGGTTGCAGTTACTGAACCTGTGACGACGATCAGCCTGGACACTCCCGCTGGCCTTGTTACCGCGGAAGCAGTGGTCGAAGGGGGGAGTGTTAAGGAGGTCTCTTTTCGGAATGTTCCCGCTTTCCTTTTTGATGCGGACGTAGGTTTGCGTGTATCCGGATACGGAGATGTGGTTGTTGACGTAGCATATGGAGGCAACTTCTACGCTCTAGTAGAGGCGGAACGCGTTGGAGTACAACTTCGGCCAGGACAAGCATGTGAGTTGGTAAGAGCTGCTCATGCGGTTCGCTCTGCAGTCAATGAGAAGCTGCGAGTTCAGCACCCGGAAAAGGAGTTCATCCATGGTGTTACGCATGTGGAGTTCTATGGGCCTCCGACGGTTCCCGAGGCTGACGCCAAGAATGCTGTTGTCATTCTTCCTGGCTCAATTGACCGGTCGCCGTGCGGCACTGGCACGTCAGCGAAGCTCGCCATGCTTCACGCAAAAGGGGAACTAGGTGTGGGCCAGAATTACGTGCATGAGAGCATAATCGGAACAACCTTTCGAGCTGAGGTTGTTGACACGGCCTATGTGGGCAGATACGCCGCGATCATCCCGCAGATCACCGGACAGGCGTATGTGACAGGGATGCATCAGTTCGTGATTGATCCTGCTGATCCACTCAGAAGGGGATTTCTGCTCAGCCTGGAAGACTGTGAGTACCCTGGGAGATCTAGAGCATGAGAGCACTGAACCATCCAATCTTGGGTCGTATGCACCACGAAATGCGCCTTGTAACTCCCGTGCTGGACAGCTTGAGAATCACAGAACAAGGAGGAGAGGCGATTGCAACGGGGCTGGCTGCCGCAGGCTCCGGATTCATCGCTACACGGCGAGAAGGTTCAATCTTCAGGGGCTTCTGCGCGATTGAACAACGCCTGGAAGTGTTGATGTGATGATCGAAACACTCCTGTGCTTAAAGAGATCACTTGCATGGGGCAGAAGATGCTTGAATGGGCTGGCTACTGCTGAGGTTCTCTTCAGCCGAAGGACAACGCTGCGGCTGATAAGGCCACTCGACTGCGGAGTGTCTGGCGCGACTGACGCGGAAGTTCTTAGTGATGTGAAGGTTTCTGCACCATGCCTCAACAAGGAAGTCGAAGAGACTGCGCAAAAGGGGCTTCAACCGCTGCTCCTGCAAACAGGAGTTGAGTCTCGGAAGAAAGCACATCAATGTCTCACAAAGCGATGTGGGGAAGAAAATGCTGTGCGCTTGAGGAAACAGCACGCAAGTCTGAAGGCATCGCTAGCAATGTGAAGGGAGGAGGCAAGCTGGGTATGTTTGCCCATGAGAGCAAGCGTCAGACAGATCTAGGCCAATGCGTGCTCTGCCTCTGGAATGATGTCTGGCTAACAGGAGAGGCTGCCCGTGATGCGTACGAGTTTTGAAGGTTGGCGTCGAGATCTGAGGGTTCTGTGTCGGAGCAAGCTGGCTGTCACAGGGGGCATCGTTCTGCTGGTCATAGGGTTGATTGCCGTGCTGGCTAATGTGCTGGCACCGTACGATCCCTACGAACCGCATTACGATAACGTGCTGGAAGCTCCATGCAAGCAGTTTCTTTTTGGCACTGATATCATGGGGCGGGACATCTTGTCCCGGGTGATACATGGGGCTCGCCTGTCATTGGTGGTTGGCCTATGCACGGTCGGTATCGCGCTCGCTGGAGGGGTGCCCGCAGGCATCATAAGCGGCTTCTTTGGCGGCTGGGTAGACACTAGCATCATGCGGGCTATGGATATCATCCTCACGTTCCCGCCGTTGCTGCTAGCCCTTCTTCTGCTCGCCGTGGCCGGGCCAGGCGAGAGCAATGCCATAGTTGCTGTTGGCCTTGTGTACGTGCCAAAGGTGGCTAGGCTAGTGAGGAGCAAGGCTCTCTCTGAGAGAAACCAAACGTATGTCGAAGCAGCCAGGGCAATTGGTCGGAGTTCTCTTGGAGTAGCATTTATCCATGTCCTTCGGAACTGTACGTCAATCATCATTGTGCAAGCGACTGTAACAATCCCCGAGACGATTCTCATTGCAGCTGCGCTCAACTTCCTAGGAATGGGGACTTCGCCGAGCACACCAGTGTGGGGGCTCATGATCAGCAGGGGGAGGGACTTCATGGGTGTTGCCCCATGGGTTGTTCTCTTCCCGGCTGCAGCGCTCTCACTGTTGGTGCTGGGACTCAATTTTTTCGGAGATGGACTCAGGGACGTTTCCGATGTGAGAACGACATTGTGAGGACTGGAAGCATCTTGGGATGCCCAAGACAAGTGAAAGGTGGACGGTGACATGCTCGGCTATGTGATACGACGCCTTCTCTACACGATACCCATGCTTTTCGTTATCAGTCTGTTGTCCTTCATGATTCTCCATCTGGCTCCTGGTGACCCAATCACTGCGATGCTCGGACCTGGCACGGCATTGTCAGAGGAGGTGCACCAGGCCCTGATCGAGAAGTACAACTTCGATAAGAGCATTCTGACGCAGTACATGCTGTGGCTTGGAACCGTCATGCGGGGTGATCTAGGGTATTCCTTCTCCATGTCGAAATCTGTTACGTCTATGATAAGAGAGAGATTCCCGCGCACGTTTCTGCTGGCGCTATCCAGTTTCACCTTATCAGTCCTAGTGGCATTGCCACTAGGATTCATTGCCGCTACAAAGCAACACACCTGGATAGACCAGGGTGCAATGCTGTTTGCACTCATAGGAATCTCAATACCGAACTTCGTTCTGGCTGTGTTGCTCATCCTGTTATTCTCGGTACGCCTGGGGTGGTTACCGGTGATGGGGTTTGTGAGCATATGGGAAGAACCATGGGAGGGAATCAGACACCTGATAATGCCTGCAATGGCTCTGGGAAGCGTCGTCACGGCGATCTTTGTGCGTTACGTTCGAGCCGAAGTACTGGACCAGCTGCACAGGGATTATGTGGTAGTTGCAAGGGCAAAGGGGATCCGGGAGTACACGATTCTTCTCAAGCACGTAGGACGCAACGCGAGTGTGGCGCTGATCACAATCTGGGTTCTCTACTTCGCTCGATATCTGGGGGGAACGATAATCATCGAGCAAGTGTTCTCGTGGCCAGGGATCGGAAGGCTAGCATTCAAGGCGGCATCGGGGCGAGACTACCCCTTGCTGCAGGGCGTGATTCTCGTATTCGGGGTGACATACATTGTAGCAAATCTACTAACAGATGTGATATACGTGTTCATAGATCCTCGCATTACATATGATTAGAGGGCGGCGCTATGTTCGAGCATGTAATTCGACAGCGCCGCTCGATTGCTGCTCGGGAAATGGCTGACAAGAGGACGTACGGGCACATGGAACAGATCTGGAGCTCCTACAAATGCTTGATGCACGCGAGTCTTCTGTGTCTAATTGCTCAAGCTTGAACACTAGATCGGTGGATGTGCAATCTAGATGCGGTTGCTTAAGTGCAGTACGCGTGTGCCGAACATTCGCAATCCGGATGGATCAGCCTTCCTGCACGATGCTGAAAGGGGAGGGTCACGTGGGGCTCATTGTGGAAGCAAATCGCTAAGTTGCTGTGATGCTTGAAGTCGACTGTTTGCTCAGGCGGGACTGATTCGAGATCTGACCGGATAGACAGCGACAAGCAGAAGCCCGTGGGCGGCCCGGAGTGGACGGCACTAGGTATGAGATCGCGAACTTGAGTAATGCCGGGGCTGCGTTGTGGATGCAGCATCGTTTGACTCAGCTCAAGACGTGACTCTGGCAGCTTCGGCCTGAGGCAATCGCGTTGAGTAGAAGAGAGCGCCTGAAAGCGTAGTGGGAGAGAGAAATGGCGGAGGTGGTTTCGGCATCATGGGAAGTGGAATTCGCGACAGCGTGACAGCCCTTTGGGATCGCGACTACGGTTGCGCGGAGTCAATGCTCTACGGTCTCCTCTGCGGGGTGGACGACGCTCACCGGCTTGCGATGACGAAACTCGCAGCCGGTTTCGCGGGGGGAATAGGACACTCTGGTGAAAGGATTTGTGGCGCGGTGGCTGGCGCGATCATGTATCTTGGTTATACGTGGGCTGAGGAGGAGGGCTCTAGGAATGGCACTGTGTACGGAGAACAGATGAAGGCTCCCCGACTTGACATCGAAGGGCAGGAGGACGTGCTATATGGCCATGTTAGGCAGTTGCTGCTAGAGTTCGAGAGTCAGTTTGGCTTCTTGTCCTGTGGAGAATTGAGGCGCGACTTCGCGAGCCGGGCAGGCAATGAGTCATTCAACGGCGCTTGGGGGAATGCTCAGGTTAGCCTGTGCTGTCGTAATGAGGTGCTACCTGGAGTTGAGAGGATTGTCCGCCAGCTAACGAGTAGAAGGAGCGGGTCAGAAGAGGAGCGGTCGAAATAGAGAGACACTCAAGAGGGAGTTTGTGGAGGCTGCATGTTGGCACTATGCCCCAACCAATCTGCACATGAGTGACCTTCACCCGTGAATCCGGCCAGAACATACTGTCGAAATCGATATAGACTGACACTTAGGGGCGGAAGCTACGCATGCGAACGATAAGGTTCTCCGAGACCGAGATCATCTACGCTGTGAGGCAGCCCGACCAAGTGCAATGACATGCGACTGCCTCCCAGTTCAGGAAATCGGCGTCGACAGCCTACATTGCAGAGCTGTTGGGTGTTGATCAAGGATCGTCAGTCCGACAAAAGGCGACTCGGACATTGAGACTGGGCCTGGGACGGGGAGCAGGATCTACAAAGGCTAATCTCTACTTACAGATGGTACAGTCGTAGGGAGTGGCCAGGAGAAGACCACAGCCCTTGGTAGGCAGCGACCGTGCGTTGAGAGTTTGCATGCTGGGAGTGCCGGTCTGCGATCTGTCTGTCGGCTCCCGTTCTGAGAGCGGAACCCAAGAGGTGAAGATCATGACCTACGTAATCTTCGTTTGGCACGGGGTCTTCCTGGCGATCACGCTTGCCATGATCGACTTCAACACCGTCTTCCCAGCGCTGATTGCGGATCTCGGTGGCTCGAAGGTCATGTTTGGCGCGCTCTACGCGATCATGCTCGGCGCGCCCTACCTCCTGAATTTCCTGTTCGGGCACTACTTGTCCACGCAGCGGTACAGGCGGAAGTTCCTTATTCTTGGGATCTACCTTCGAGCTATCTCCTTTCTCGGCATGGCAGGATCCACGTACCTCTTCGGTGAGAGGCACCCGGGAGTTGTACTTGCCTGTTTCTTCTTCTGGATCCTGCTCTTCTCCATAAGTGGAGGGCTGGCCGGGATTTCGTACAGCGATATCATCGGGAAGCTGGTCAAGAAAGGGAGGCGTGGAACGCTCTTCGCGGCGAAGCAGTTTGGAGCCGGTCTCGCCGGAATGGGGGGCGGGTTGATTGTCTCCCGAATCATCACTGTACAGAGGGAAGCATCGCCGACCTCCTACGCAGCGATCCTCCTCATCGGGTTTGTCGGTCTCTTGATCGCGTCGATTCCGTTCTGGCTTATCCGGGAGCCAGCGTCTCAAATCGCTGAGAAACATAGCCCCTCCTTGGGTTCGGCGATTCGCCGCGTCCCGGGAATCCTGAGACGGAACCCGGAGTTCCTGCGCTTCGTCGTGGTTGAGAACCTATCCAGCTTTGGAGTCATGGCGATGCCATTCTACTTGGTCTTTGCGAGAGAGAGACTGTCTGTGAGTGATGCATACATCGGGCGCTATCTCCTCTTCCAGATGGGGGGCATGATCTTGTCAAACCTCGCATGGGGGTGGACATCGAAACGTTTCGGATCGAGACAAGTTGTGCGCATCTGTCTGGGAGTGGGTGCGGCAATTCCGATCGTCGCTTTGGCTCTCTCTCATACGAGTGCCGATCTGTTCTCGATCACGTTCATCCTTGTCGGCTGTGTCATGAGTGGGAGGAAGGTTGGGTTCGAGCCGTATCTCTTGGACCTCGTGCCCCCGTCTGACAGGCCAGTCTACCTAGGTATCAGGGGCACAATGAATGTACTTGTCGTGATCTTGCCCATCCTGGGAGGCTTTCTGATCCAGGCAATCGACTATCTGCCAGTATTTGCGCTCGTTTCAGCAGCGCTAGTCGGCGGATTCGTTGCACTCCGCAGAGGAGAACATGTTGCCGGTGAGGGTGGAGCACCGAGTTCGTAGACTAGGGCTTGTTACGGATGGTGTCCCCAATGGAGGTAGGTCTATGAGCACAAGGGCACAGTCGCAGGCTGGGTTTGATGTGAAGCGCGAGACCGTTTACGAAGTGCGCATTGCCGGAGTTGGGCCTGCCGGCGCGCTTGGCATGATCTGCCACGGTCGTGGAGACTGTGACCGCTAGAGTGGCGATGACAAAGGGCGCCGAGGGGCCGAGCACAACAGGTGAGATCTCTAATCTCAGGAGTCGGACTCATGGCTAGCGGGCCTGGATGAACTGACAGCCTGCGAGAGCCAGCGAAGTAGCTTGAGCTTCGCCGCGGAATCCGGTTCAAACACAGAGTCGAGATCGACACGGGCTCACATCATGAGGGGGGAAGGTAGGCTTGCGCGGTGTGGGGTTCTCCGAGAGCGAGGTAGGAAGGGCGCTTTAAGCTTGGGTAATTGTGAGCATTGCACAGTGCCGTGTGGCGAGCTGCCTCTCGCTTCTCAATGCGAGAGCCACGATGCTACAGTTGGAGATTCGCTTGAGCGTCCGCCCAAGCTATGCCATAGAGCACAGTTTGCCCAGTTCCTGATTG
>Ga0180431_10008234_pt1 | contig 12000 bp, 11 predicted proteins | sample SS_ome_11_FD_132459 | JGI IMG/M metagenome (GOLD analysis project Ga0180431, IMG submission 132459) | Hypersaline lake sediment archaeal communities from the Salton Sea, California, USA - SS_1_MS_1 metaG | ecosystem: Environmental > Aquatic > Non-marine Saline and Alkaline > Hypersaline >... | reverse complement strand
TCCCCGCCGTCTTACAGTGTGCACCGTGCTTCTGCTTGTACCAGCGTGAGCCGACCTCGACCCGCCCATCCCCACTGCCGGACCCGTTGCCGATGACGAAATGATAGCCCAGCTCGTCCCACCCGCGATTCTGGTGGGCATGGTGGAACTCACTGGCCGAACCGGTCCCCGTCGCGCTGTGGTGAACGACGATGTATTCCCAGCGGCTGCTGATCCCACCGGGCGGGATCCAGCCGGGCTCGGCCGCACCGCGCCAGGTTCCTTGGGTCTTCTTGGCCACTTTGGTTGGCTGTTTCGGTGGCTCGACGCGCTTGGGCCTGGCCGGCAGGCTGTCCACGGGAGGCTCGGGCAGTACCTTGACCACCTCAACGCCGACGTCGCTGCAGCCCAGTATTACGGCTGACACGAACACGACAACCTTTGCCAATCCGAAGATTGTCCGGCGCACCAGGAGCCCTCCGCATCATCGGCAGACCAATATAGCCGATCCGCAGGAATCGGCAAGCAGATAATTTTGCAGTAGCCCTGAGGGTTATCGGCCTTCTGACCGTGGGAAGTCAAGCGAAAACGGGGCGTCGTGCGGGCGGGTGGCGGGCCCGGACGGTCATGGACTGGAGGGAGATCGGGGTCCCCGTTCGGCCTGTGGGTGGGGGGTCAGTTCGCAGATGGCCTGCCAGGTGGCCGCCGCGCGGTCCAGCAGGCCCATGTTCTGCAAGGCCAACGCCAGGTTCGCGTGGAAGTCCACATTGTTCGGATTGCCCTTGATGGCCTGCTCGAAGTGCTCGACGGCCAGCTCGAAGCGGTTTCGCTCGACGAACATCAGCCCGAGGTGGTAGTGCAGATCGACGAACTCCGGCTTGAGCGCGACCGCGCGGCTGAGGACGTCGACGGCCTCGGCGACCTGCCCGGACTCCTTGAGCGCCAAGCCCAGCTTGACCAGGGCCTTGACGTAGACCGGATTGATCTCGACCGCCTGACGGTATTCCTCGATCGCTTCGGTGGTCTGGCCGCGGTTTCGCAACAGCAGCCCCAGCCGGTAGTGCATGTCCGCGTGGTTGGGGCGATCCACCAACGCCTCTCGGTGTCGCTGGATCTGCCGATCGATCAGATCGCCGACCGCGTCCTGGCGATTCGCGTCGCTGTCCGACTGCTCGTCGTCCAGGCTCAGGACCCGCTCGGTCTCATGGGCGAGGGCGGCCTTGAGCTGTAGCCGCGCCATTTCGCTGAACAGCAACGTGCTGTTGGGCTCGATGCTACCGGCCATCTCGAACGAGGCCAGGGCCTCGTTGCGGCGTCCCGCCTCCTTCTGGGCCACCCCCAATCCGACGTAGGCGACGAGCAGCCGGTCGTTGATCTCGACGGCCCGGTTGAACCATCGGGCGGCCTCGATGTACCGACCGTTGCGGAGGTGCTGGGTGCCCATCTTCACGATGGCCTCGAGGTAATCCGGATGGATCTCCAGGGCCATCGCGTATTGGTCCAGGGCCTCTTGGTCGTGACCGAGCTTGGCGTACAGGTCGCCCAGTCGCAGGTGCGTGTCGGGGAACCCCGGCTGGTCCTCGAGCATCAGGTGGAGTTGCTCGACGGCTTCGTTGATCAGGCCGGCCTGTTCGTAGGCGCTGGCCAGGTCGTTTTGCGCCACCCAGTTGTCGGGCTCGATGGTCAGGGCCCGTTCGTAGTGATCGATGGCGGCCTCGGGCTTCCCGCTCGCCAGCAGCAGGTTGGCCAGCGTCAATCGGACGTCGACATTGTCGGGCTCCCACTGGCAGAGCAGTTGGTAGTGTTCGACGGCCTGGGCGACCTGTCCTTCGTGGACGCCGATGGCCGCCAGACGCTCGTGGGCGTTGCGGAGTTGCGGGCAGTAGGTCAGCGCGTCCTGGTAGTACCGAGCCGCCTGCGCCAGGTCGTCACCGCGCTCGTGACACAGCCCCAAGGCGAACAGGACCGCCGGGTCCGTCGGGTCCGACTTCTGGGCGATCCGAAGGTGCGTCATCCCCTCGGCCGTCTGACCCAGCTCGTCGAGGGCACAGACCAGCCCCAACCGCGCCGCCGCGTTGCGGGGATCGATCTCGATCGCCCGTGCGAAACAGGCCTGGGCACCCGAGAATCTGCCTTCCCCGAGATGCCGTCGGCCGAGCTGGATCTGCGCGTCCGCGTCTTCGGCTCGGCACCGGGCGAGCTCGACCAGGTTCGCGGTGGGCAGATCGCTCGTATCCCCCAGTTGGGCCTTGAACGCGCTGCTCAAGCTGCCCAGCAGGCCGCGACCCAAGCTCTCCAGCAGGTATCCCATGATTCCGTTTCCCCCGGCGGCTCGCCGTTCGCCGAGAATGCGTCTACGACGCCGGCCGTCAAGCCGCCAGCGTCTCCAATGCCCGCCGGGCCTCGCCGAATCCGTCGTTCAGGTGCAGCGCACGCTCATACGACGTTCGGGCGCGGTCCACCTGACCTTCCGCCCGATACAGATTCCCCAGTACGTAGTGGACGTTCGCCTCGTCGGCACCCATTCGCAGCGCCTCCTCGAGCCGTTCGATGGCCTCGCCGCGACGGTCCGTCGATTCGAACAACCTGCCCATCTGAACCATTGCGCTGATGTAGCGCGGATTGATCTCCACCGCCCGCTCCGAGGCCGCCCTGGCCGCGTCGTGAAGACCCAGTCGTTCGTATATCCGGCTGCAGAAAAGGTGCAGGTCCGCATACCTGGGGTGCACTTGGATCGCCCGCTCCAGCGTGGCGGCCAGCAACGTAGATACCTCGCGGTCGACCTCCGACCCCGGCAGCGACAAGAACGCGTCAACGAACTCCGGGTCGCGCGCGACGATGTCGGCCAACTGCGCGACGGCCGCGTCGTCCCGGCTCAGATCCGCCACAGGCATCTCCAGTCGCAGGTTGGGGGTCCGGCCCTGATCGGCCGCGGCACTGGCCGCCAGACTCAATTGCATCGCGATGTCCGCGTCCGTCGGGCGAAGGGAGTGAGCCTCTTGAATGTGCGTCAGCGCCAGGTCGTACTCCCCCCCAGCCGCATGACACCAAGCGAGTCTCAGATGCGCCTCGGCGCAGGTCGGCTCGATCTCGACGGCCCGGGCGAACGACGCGCGGGCGCGGTCGAAGGCCTCGGTCGCCGCCTGCATCGTGCCCAGGTGGTAGTGCAGCGCAAACGCATTCGGATCTGATCGCAGCCCGTCCGCGAGGCACCCGATCGCCCGATCGCCCTGGCCCTTCTTCCAATACATCAACGCCAAGCGAACCCGCACGCCGACCTCGTCGTCGTCCCGTTCGAGCAGGGTCTCCAGCACCGTCGCCGCCTCTGTGTACTGGCCTTGCCCGACGTAGCAGACGACCAGGTACCGCGACAGTGCGACCACGCCTGGCGCGAATCGGGCCGACGCCTGGAAATGCCCCGTCGCTTCGGGGTAGTGCCCCGTCGTCAACGCCTCGATCCCGAGACGAAACCGCGCTTGTGCCGCGTAGAATCGTGCCAGTTGCTGTTTCAGACCGTTCCCGCCCCCCGCCCGGGCGAGCAGCTCGGCTGCCCGCGCAAACTGCCCACGGTTGAAGGCCGCCATGCCTTCCTCGTAGGCCTTGCACGTCTTCCTCATGAGTTTGCTCAGTATCGACATACCCGCGTCGCCTCCGTTCGGTCGGTGGGCCTGCCCCTTTTCCTTAGCGGTATCGTCACCCTGGACTGAGCGGATTACCTGGCGGGGTCGAAATCGCGACGCGTCGGGCGAAACACGATCACAGCACCCTAATCAGGTGGTTATCGGAATGGGCTACGTCCGCGTAGGCGCGCAGCCCTATTGGCCGTACGGTGCCCTCCACCCCGCCATCGAGAACGTGGACGCGTCCCGCCTGCTGGGGGCTTGTTGTGACGGCATCGTTTGTCGCACGGTGAATCAGTAGGCACCCCGCCCGGACAGGACGGCGGGGATGGTCTTGAGGATGATCTTGAGGTCCAGGCACAGACCGCGATTCTGGACGTAGTATCCGTCGAGCTGCATCCACTCCCGGTAGGGGATCTCGCTCCGCCCGGCGATCTGCCACAGGCACGTCAGGCCCGGCTTGACGCTGAGCCGCAGCCACTCACCCCATTTGGCCGAGCGGATCTCGTCCAGCGGCAGCGGCCGGGGACCGACCAGCGTCATCTCCCCACGCAGGACGTTGACCAGTTGCGGCAGCTCATCGATGCTGCTGCGGCGGAGCAGGCGTCCAACCCTCGTGATCCGCGGATCGCGCCGGATCTTGAAGACGGGCGCGCCCTGGAACTCGTCCAGACCGCGGAACAGCTCCCTGTCGTCGCGCGCCCCCTTGTACATCGTCCGCAGCTTGTACATCGTGAACGGTCGACCGCCCCGTCCCGCGCGGAGCTGGCGGAACAACACCGGCCCACGGCTGGTCAGCTTCACCGCCGCCATCGACACCAGCAACAGCGGTATCGCCAGTACCAGCAGAACGCTCGCCAGCACCACGTCGATCACCCGCTTGGAAATCTCGTACGCCTGATAGCGAACCTGGGCCGACTCGCTCAGACCCTCGGCCAGCGACAGCTCCAGCGGCGACGCCTGCGACGCCCAATCGATCAGGGATGGCTGGGCCTGTGTCATCCGATCTTCACCTCGGCAGGCTGTCCCCGATCACCCCGAACGGACTGGAGCAACCGGGCCTTGACGACCGAGCCCACGAACACCGGGTTCCCCACAAGATACCGGCCGGCCTTGCCGAACGGGTCCGCCGCCAGTCGAAACGCCCACTCCAGGCCACACCGACACATCCACTGCGGTGCCCGCCACTCCGCGTCGGCCAAGTAATCGAACAACGCTCCGACCGACCAGATCACCGGCACCTCAAGCCTGGATTGGTTCCGGGCCGACCATCGCTCCTGACGCGGACTGCCCATCCCCACCAACAGCAGGTCGGGCTGGGCCCGGTTGATCTGATCAATCACGTCGGACCCGTCCGTCATGTCGAAGTAGCCGCCTTGAGTCCCCACGATCCGCAGATCGGCGACGCGGCTGGTCAACCGGTCGGCAGCCTGTCTGGCCACCTCGTCGGTCCCACCCAGCAAATACAGCGACACACCGCGGGTTGCGCAAGCCCGGGCGAAGTCCTCGACGTAGTCGGCCGAACTCAAACGGTCCGGCAGAGGTTGGCCCAACAGGCGACTGGCCCAGACCAGCGACATGCCGTCGGCATACAAAACGTCGGCCGTCGTCAGCAGACGGTGGAACGATGCGTTCCGTCGCGCCAGGTTCCAAATGTGGGCATTGACGTAGTACACGCGCGATGCCACGCCCGCGGCCGACCGATCCACCAGAAGACGGATCAGCCCCGCGCGATCCAGCGCCCACAACGGCAGGCCCATCACGTCAACGATGGGGACCTCGCCCGTAGGCTCGGTGGCGATGCTCGCTTGCTCGTGGTCCACGTCACACGTTCCTGTCGACCAGGGCCTCGTAAAGCACCTGGTATTTCACTGCGGCCGCGCGGGCCGAGAATTCATCTTCGATCCGTCGGCGCGCCGCACGGCCCAGGCGTTCGGCCAGGGCGCGATCCTCGAGGACGCGCCCGATCGCCCGGGCCAACTCGTCGGCACGTCCTGGGGGCACTAGCAATCCCGTCTGGTCTGCGACGACCAGTTCGGGGACTCCCCCGACCCGGGTCGCTACGACCGGCAGCCCCGTCGCGGAGGCCTCCAACAATACATTGGGCAGGCCTTCCATCTGCGACGGCAGGCAGAACACGTCGGCCGCTGCCAGGACGGCCGGCATGTCCGTTCGGAACCCGGCCAGTCGGACCCGGTCGGCCAACCCGGCCGACGCGATCTTTCGGGTCAGCTCGGCCCGCATGGGGCCTTCGCCGACAACGACGGTGACGGCCGTCGGATGGCGTTTGGCCAGCTCGGCCGTTGCGTCGATTAGGGTCGGTAACCCCTTTTCGTAGCTCAGCCTGGCTGCCGTTACGATCAGCGGCGTGTCCTGGCTGAGCCCCCAGTCGGCCCGCACACGCCTGCGGGCGCTCGCGTCGGGACCGTAGTCGCCCGGTTCGACCCCCGTGTGGATCACCGAGATCCGCGAGGCCGGCCACCGGTTCCGTCGTGCACAGTCGTCCTTGACGGCCTGGCTGACGGTCAGCAGATGCGTCGGCCACAGGCGCGTCAGTTGATCAAGTAGGCCGTCCAGCCGCCGACGCCGGGAACGCCGAAACGGCCCGATGGCGTAGACGGTCGAGACGACCGCCGAGACCCCGGCCAACCTGGCTGCCAGGCCTGCGTACAAATCCGCCCGCACCAAGTGCGTGTGCACGACATCAAAACGGCCGCTACGGATATATCGGAACGCCCGGCCAATTGCCGACAGGTCGATCTCGACCGGCGATGTCAAATTGGCCGTCTCGATGCCGAGCGATCCAAAACGCTTCTGCATCGCCCCCCCGCCATACATACATGCGATGGCGGGCGCGACCCGGTGGGGGTCTAGATGCCGAACGAGCTGCAACAGCCACTTCGTGTCCGTCTTGACCTCAAAGGTCGACACGACGTGCAGCACGCGGATCGGTCGACGGGGACCGACCCTAACCCCCGTTCGGGACGTGGGCTGCACATGCATTGTACGATTTGGCTCACCCGGAACCAACCGCCGAGGTCCGCCTGTGCCGGGCGATCTATTCGGATTCGCTTTGGTCGTTTCCATCGGCCCCCGATCCTTCCACCCCACCGGCACCCGTGTCTCCCCCTCACGGTCGACCCCGGGGGCGAGGGGTCCCCTCAGCTCGCCCGGGTGACCCGCAGCGCCCCGCCAGACCTCCGGCTCAGCGATAGGGTCAGCTCCTCGAAGGCCCGGGCCATCTGCTTGGCTCGGAACTCGCCCAGCACCTTCGCCCGGGCACGGGCCCCGAGGGCGGAGCGCTGATCCGGATTGCCGATCAGCTCGGCCAACACGCGTGCCAATGACGTCGGGTCGGCGGGCCGCACGAATCGACCCGTCTCGCCGTCGATCAGGGCCTCGTCCAGCGAGCCGATCGCCGGACCGACGAAGGCCCTGCCAGCGGCCATGGCCTCCAGCATGACGATGCTGAGGCACTCCTGCCACTCGCTGCAGAGGCACACGATGTCCAGGCCCTGCATCAACACGTCCATGTCGTTGCGCTCGCCCATCAGTCGAAGCCGATCACGGCCCAGCCCTGAACGATTGGCCAGCCGCTGGACGGTCTGCTCCTCCGGTCCGCCGCCGATGAGGTAGAAGACCACCTGGGGATACCGTTTGGCGAGTCGCCCGGCGGCCTCGATGAACACGTCGTGGCGCTTGTCCGGCCGGAGATTGGCTACCATCCCGATCGCCACCTTCGCCTCGCCGCCGATGTCCAACCGTCGGCGGGCCTCCGGACGCAAGTTTGGCCGGTCGAACGGCTCGACGTCGATGCCATTGCGGATGACCTGGACCCGGCCGGCCGGGGCGTTCTCCATCCGGATCAGCGCCCGTCGGTGCCGCGCCCCCAACGCCACGAACCGGTCGACGTAGCGATACAGCGCCCGGTTGGCCCACTCGAATCCCGGATGGTCCGGGCTGGGATAGACGTGCGACCAGACGACGCAGGCCCGCCCGGCATAACGGGCCGCCAGGGCCGACCAGAACATCCGGTCGCCCCCGCTGCCCACCGCGCAGACCACGTCGATCCGCTCCCGGCGGAACAGCCGGACCAGCCGATCGATCACCAGTACGTCCGCCTTGTGTCGCAGCAGGTCGGCGTGGACGGCGATGCCCGCCTCCGACAGCCTGCCCACCAGCGGCCCCCCCTGTTTCAGGCAGGCGACCACGGGCACGACGCGCCGGCGATCCAACGACCGGGCCAGCGTGATCAGCATCTGCTCCGACCCGCCCGTCACCAGCCGATTCGTCACCAGCAGAAGGCGGCTCGCATTAGAGACTGGCGAAGCCAACAGCCACCCCCTCGGATCATCCCGCGCAACTCATCCAGGTGCCGTTCCCGCTCATGTCTCAGGGCCAGGGAACAGACCAATCGCAGGCCGGCCAGCACCAGCAGGCCCCACAGCACCACCACCCATTCACCCAACCCCATCGGGACGTTCTTGTGCAGGATGTAGCAGTAGTTGTGCGCAGCGGCGTGCCCATACTGGCCCGGATTCACTCGCCCTCGGGGGTCGTGATGGTGAACGGCCCGCGCGCGGGTCGCGCAGCCCACCAGGTGTGTCCTGGCCAGACGATAGGCCAACTCCCGGTCCTCCCCGAGCCCGTAGCCCGTCAATGATTCGTCGAAACCGGGCGGCCAGGCCGCCGTGCGTCGAACGGCCAGGGCGGCCCCCGCAAGGTTCGCCGTCGCCACCACGCGTCCGGCGCCCCGCATGCCCGCTGGCCAAGGCCCCCGACGCATCCCGCGCCTCCCCAGGGCCCACCAGCCCGCCAGCCCGCTGACCAGACGCCACATTTTCCCACCAGGTCCGGCCAGTGCCGGCTCGATCACCGTGCCCCCGAGGACCCCCACCGCCCCGTCGGCGTCCGCGGCGAACAACGCCGCGATCTCCCTGACGTAATCATAGGCCGGCTCGGCGTCGTCGTCGAAGAACTGGACGATCTCGCCATTTGAATGGGCCAGCGCGACGTTCCGTGACCGCGTCAGCCCGGGCTCGGTCTTGCGGAGGTACCGCCATGGGATGTCGGCGTGTTGGGCCCGTCCGCCCAGCCGCTGGCGGACGTCCGGGGCCAGACGCCCGTCATCTACGACGATAAGTTCCTTTGGCTTGTGTGTTTGCGCGCACACCGCAGCCACGCACGCCTCCAGCGACACGGGTCGGTCGCGCGTACAGATCGCCACGGACACGCTGGGTAGTCCCACCGGAGCCCTCCACGCGAAGGGATTCCGATCCAGCGGGGCCCGTTCGTCGGGCCCGCTACCGCCAGATACGATAGATCGTCCCCTTGACATATCGGCCATGCGGCTGATTTGCATGCGTCTCAGACGTCCGGCACGCCAGCCCGACGTGCCGGAGGGCGTCCTCGAACCCCTGCGCGGTCTTGCGATTCGGGTCCGAGACCAGGGCCAGCCCGTCCTGGGCGAGCAGCAGGTTGATCGTGTCGGCCAACTGGGTCTGATGGCGGTGCTCGTACAACACGTCCGAGGCGAACAGGCGGTCGAAGCGGTCGAGCGTGCGCGGCCTTCGCCAGTCAACGAGCTTGACTGGCAACGACGGCACGCCATTGCAGCGGGCGTTTTCGCGGGTGAACCCGAGGGCGTCCTTGTCGTAGTCGGTTGCCAGCACGTCCCAGCCGGCCAGGCGGGCGGCGATGGCGACCAATCCCAACCCGCAGCCGATCTCCAGGGCGGGACGGTTCCGGCCCGGCTCGTCGTCTAGGACCTCCTCGGCCAGCATCACGGCTGCGGGCCATAGCTGGCCCCAGTAGGGCAGGTACTCGTCCTGCTCGAACCGACGCGCCACCTCGGGGCTGTCCAGCAGATCGTCCTCGTCGGCCGGGCCGAGGATCTCTAGATGACGCCCACCCAACGTGACCGTCCATCGGCGGACCGGGTACCCCAATAGCCGATCGGGATCCATGACTCGACACCAACCCGTCTGCCACTTGCGGTTCGCGTGCCACCCGTGCGCCAGCCGGTCTGGGCAATCCATTTCGATCAGCCCCGTTCGCATCGATGTGAGGCTGGCCGAGACGGTCGCCCTTACTATAATGCGTAAACCCCGCGGCCGCGATGGGCGCGCGCCCCGGGCGGGGGGCGCCCCGGCGCGGATTGAGAACCATGAACGAACCGTCGGTCCACGACGAGCTGCGTCCCTTCCGCCGGGCTCACGCGCCGCTGGTGGCCGGTTGGGTCCGGGACGACGACGAGCTGTTCTGGTTGGCCCCACAGACGATGCCCCCCCTCACGCCCCAGAAGGTCATCGACTGGACCGCCCGCCGCGGGCGGCCGATGCTCTTGTGCACGTCCGACCGGACCGAACCCGTCGGGTATGCGGAACTCAACGATCTGCCCAGCCGCGCAGACGAGCTGTGGATCGGGCACTTCATCATCGCGCCGGAGCGACGCGGCGCCGGGCTCGGCGGCCGAATGCTTCGGCTGCTGTTGGACCACGCCTTCGGACCGTTGACCGCCCGCCGGGTTGCGCTGATCGTCTTTCCCGAAAACGTACTGGCCATTCGCTGCTACGAATCGGGTGGGCTGGCGACAGCCGGTCGCCAGGAACGGAACTTCTCCCCTCGCCCAGGGACGCACCGGATGCTCGAGATGGCCATCGATCAAGCCGGCTACCGGGCCTTGATGGCGCGCACGCGTCCCCCCGTCGGCAACCGCTGAGACGCGCGGTCGTTCAGGCATCGGCGCTGGCAAGACGGTTAGCGGGTGGGTTCTGTGTCCTCACTGGCTCCGGTGACGGCAAGGACACGACGAGGCCTGAAACGCGGTCGACCCGGTCATCACGTCGTGTTGGGGTCGCCTTGGGTGAAGCTGGTGGTCTGCGACGTTGTGCCAGCCGCGTCACTGCCCGTGTTGATCACGGCGAAGACCCCGTTGATGAGGCCGGCAGCGATGCTGGTCGTGCCTGCCTGAACTGAGGAATTCGCCGCATCGCGAAACGTCTCGCACCAGTCCGCGGTGCAGACACAGCCAACGATGTTGGTCACGATCACGGCAACGATGACCACGGTCAGCAGGACGGTCGCTCGTGGCAATGGGTTACCCCGTTGCATTATCGGACTCCTCCCGGTAGGCGAACCGAGCCACCAACGGACCTCGACCCTTGGCGGCTCTACCAGTTCACTCTATCGGACGTTGGGCCCGACCTCGTCCAGTTCTTTTCGGGCCGAATGGCCCGACCCCACCTTGACGGGTCCCCCCGCGACACGGTAGATGAATCTGCCCGACCGTCGAGGGTTCCTGCCCGACCGTCGGGACCGACGTTGTTTTGGACCGGAGCCCCGAACGTTGTCCGACACCGATCTGGCACAGATTGACCGCCCGCGACGGCTCGCAAGGTTGGGCCGCTTCCTGTTTCGGAACTTCCTGACCATAGGGATCGTATGTGCGGCCGCGGCCGGTGTTCGCGCGCCGGGTCCCGGGCTGGCCCTCCAGGAGGCGGGCGCGATGCCCGTCATCATCTTCGTCGTGTTCGTCTGCAGCGGTCTGTCGTTGGAGACCGGGCATTTTCTCCGCGAGGCCCGGAACCTTCGCGCGCCCCTCTACGCCATCCTGGCGGTCAGCGGGATCTTCCCCGTCATGGGGTACGCCATCGGCAAGGCCTTCGCAATCGCGCCGAGCGAGTTCGTCGGGCTCATGGTCGTCGCCTGCTGCCCCACAACGCTGGCCAGCGGCATCATCCTATCGACCCTCGCCGGCGGGTCCGCGCCGATCGCCATCCTCATCACTGTCGTATGCAGCATGACGGCTGTCCTGCTCATGCCCATTGCGCTACAGGTCGCCCTGGGCCTGGGATTCCACGTCGAGCTGCCGGTTGCGCGGATGATGCTCCGTCTGGCCTACCTCATCATCCTGCCGACGGTCATCGGGCAGGTGCTCCGCCGGCCCCTGATCCGGCAGGTCGAGCGCTACAGGCCGCTGTTGCGTTTCCTGCCCATCGTGCTGGTGGTCCTGATGATCCTTATCGCGGTCAGCCGGGGCAGCGAAGAGCTGCGCGGCAACGGCCTGCCCCTCATCCTGCACGTGACGGTGGTGGTCGTCTTGCTGCACGGTGTGATGTTGGTCATCAATTACACCGCCGGCAGGGCGATGCGCCTGCCCGATCCGGCGCTGCGGTCGCTCACGATCGTGGCCAGCCACAAGACCATCCCCATCAGCGTCTTCGTGGCCATCACGTATTTTCCCGACTATCCCACGGCCGTCGTGCCCTGCGTGCTATTTCATCTGCTACAGATCCTGGTGGACAGCGTGATCGTCAACGCGTGGGCCCGCCGGCCCAGCAGGTTGGACCGCACGCCCCGACGGTCCGAACCGTAACCGTGAAAGAAGGGTGTATTGGGG
>Ga0180431_10008232_pt1 | contig 12000 bp, 5 predicted proteins | sample SS_ome_11_FD_132459 | JGI IMG/M metagenome (GOLD analysis project Ga0180431, IMG submission 132459) | Hypersaline lake sediment archaeal communities from the Salton Sea, California, USA - SS_1_MS_1 metaG | ecosystem: Environmental > Aquatic > Non-marine Saline and Alkaline > Hypersaline >... | reverse complement strand
TACCTACCGAACGGCTTGGGAACCGTTCGGGCCCCAGGGATCGATTTGTTTTAGGTTTTTAGTCTCCAATACTTTGTAGCAATCGGGCAGATCGAAAAACTTCAAAATGTCCGGCACGAGCGATGAGAGCGGCCAGGAATACGTCTCGGACTCGGCGATATCGGTATAGGACGTCAGGGTGTTTTTCAATGTGACCTGATCGACCTCGTCCGACAGGACGGCGGCGAAGGCGGCCGGGATGGCGCCCCAGCCTTTGGCGACCAGGTGAATCTCCTCGTGGCCGTTCGCGGCGAGCCACTGAACGACGCGGAGGATGTCGTAGGTCCTCTGGCCGGGATAGGGCTTGCCGAGCATGATCGAATGAATCGCGTAGAAGTAATCGGAGCCGTAAGCACTCAGGTACGAATTCTCATTGCACGTGTCCGGCTGCGATTCGCCGATACCTCGGACATCGCACGTGTAAAAGGCGGCATCGGGGTTGGCTTCGATCAATTCTTTAATGAGCGGTTCTTCTCGCAACTCGTTGTCGCTGGATTGATGCGCCACGTACAAAATGGCTCGCTGGATGCCTTTCGGCGGTCGCGAGTACAGTCGCTCGTCCGTAAGCCGGTACACCACGGCCCGGATACCCGGCTCGGTCTCGACGGCGTAAGTCGTCCAGTTCTTCATAGGATATCCGCGTGATCGCCAATTGCGAAGAATACGATATTCGGGGGTTTCTTTGGATCGCGGCATATTCAGCCCACGCAGGCCAAGGACTCGGACGATCCGCCGTTTCAGTTCGGTTGCGGAAAGGTTACTTCGGCGCTTCCGAGCCAGTTTCTGTGAGGTTTCCTTTGTGAACGAATAGACGGGGCGGGAATTCAGCTCGCACACTTGCCCTCTTGGCGTGCAGTAGAGCGTTTCGTCTTTTTCAATCACTAACTCCGGCTCGGTTTGTGCATCGGAGATGCCGGTGGCGCGATTGAACAGGCGATACATCGCCTCGCGATTTTCCTGGGAGTAGCCGTGGTACGTCGGGCCGATGAACTGTTCGATATTTCCTTCGGCCCCCAGTAGTTTATACAGCTTTTGGAGCCGTCGGTAGGCTTCTTCGGCGCCGCGGGCGTCGAAGTAGTCTTTTTCCTTGGCGAGAAGCACAACCGGTTTGGGCGCCATCGCGGCGATAAAGTCCGAATGGTCCAGTCCCAGCGCCAAGGCCCTTGGCGGGCATTGTTCGGTATCGGCGGGCAGCTCGTTCTCGGTGTTCCGCCGGAACGTCGTGACGAAGCAGCTCGGCGCTCCCATCGTCCAGCGTCTTTCGACACCGCATAGCCAGGTCGTCATCGTGCCGCCGCCGGAATTACCGGTCACGCCGATGTGTTTGGGATCGACTTCCGGACGCGTGAGCAGGTAGTCCAGCGCGCGCATGCCGTCCCAGGCGCGCCACGAGCCGAAAAACTCGCCGATCAGAAATTGCTGGTTCCCTGCGTACAAATGCTCGCGAACGCCGACGCCGATCTTCGATTTAAGGTTCTCATCGGGGTATTGCAAACGTTCGCCCTGTCCGATGGGATCGTAGATCAGCACGACGTAGCCCAGACGGGCCAATCCCTGGGCGAACGACTGATAAACACCTATCATCTTTCCGGTTGCGGAGTGCCCGCACGTGCCGACGACGCCGGGCAGCGGGAAATCTCTGCCTTTGGGAATATACAAATTGGCGGTGACGAGAAAACCGGGCCGGCTCTCGAAGATGATATTTTCGATCTTGTACGCATCCCGCTCGACGACGCCGGTGATACGCGGCTTGAGCGGCGTCCTCTCCGGCCAGGGCCCGAAACTCTGTTGGATTCGCTTTTGGACGTCACGAACGTACGCCTCGGCGTCGGCGGCGGTCTTCAGGGCTTCACGCCGCTGGTTCGCTCGTCGTTCGATCCGGCGCACGTTTTGCACGAAATATTCCTGCACCATGCGAGGAAATCGATTGAGCGGCTCCATCGAGGGACTCTTCTTCGAAGAACTCTCTACCGACGTCATGCCTGCACACGGCAGAGCCATTGCCGCAAGAATAAGCAAGTAAAAAGCAGGGTGGAGCTTGCCCCACCAAACGGATCGATTCTTCGTTACTGATTTGCTCCGGGTGTTCATGCGATTGAACATTGATCAGGCCTCCAAAGGTTTCTTATTGAATAGTTGCTCGGCGGGACAGCCGAGTTCTTTTTGTTTACAGTATTTACAGGCATAGGATCCCCTGATAAATGCGTTGCCGGCCGAGGTTAGAACGAGCAGGGCAATAAGCAATATGAGAATGATCCAGTTGAAGTCCATAATTAACAAGACGATTCCGCCGATCAACGGAAAGATAGAGACGAGAAAGTCCGGCAATAGATCGAGCCATTTACATTCTTTTTCGGCGAATTTCTGAGGATCGCCTTTTTGAAACAGCAGCGCGCATAGCTTGCCTTTTCCGAAGCCGCACACGTTGCCGTAATAGTAACAGTTGACACAGCTATGCCTTAGTAATTTCAGTTCGATCCAACTACAGTACATGAGATAGAGCACCGCCCACCAGATCCCGCACTGCGCCAGGATATAAATGCCGATGGCATAAAGTGAGATCGAAAGGAGATTGCACAACAACACAATCGGCATTGGAAATCGCTCGTAGGTTTTAAGCTCTTCCATTTTACCATCTCCCAAATGGGTCGATCCGTGTCCTTTCCGTCCGTCCGCGCTGGGCATCCATCTCTATTCAATCTTGCCGCGGGCACGTTGGGCCGTTGCATTATAACCCTATGATGACGTTGTGTCCAATCCCGCAGCCATTTTGATTTCAAGCCGCACAAGATACTCTGTGCGAGGCTTGTCTTGGAAAAACAATTCTGGTATTCTCTCTTGCTCGTGGTCAACATGGCATTTTCAGCAATCTGTGAGGATAAGGCTATGGCAAAAAGCGGGGACCTGTCAAATAAGCTGAGCTGCATATCGGGCGTGTTGATTATACTCATGATCTGCAACGGTCGCGTTTATCCGCGGCAAAGTGCTTCGGCGGCACACAAACCTATCAGTCGCAACGGCTCCGCCCTTGTGCTCACGGCGGGGGACGTTCCTTTCGAGTTTGTTCGCATCCCGGCCGGGGAATTCCGTATGGGTTCCGAAACGGGTGACAACGATGAGAAACCTGTACACCGCGTTCGTATCTCTGAGAGCTTCTATATGGGAAAGACGGAGGTGACGGTCCGGCAGTTTCGAGCGTTCGTTCGAGCGACAGGATACCAGACTGAGGCTGAAAAGGGCAGATGGGCGGCAAATTACGCCCAATATGGTGGTGCATGGTATCCTATCGTTCCTGCTCGCGACCTCAGTTGGCGCCGACCCGGGTTCGATACGTCCGACGACAATCCGGCGGTATGCATAAGCTTCAACGATGCAACGGCTCTCTGTCGTTGGCTTTCGAAAGCGACGGGCAAATGCTGCCGTTTACCCAGCGAGGCGGAATGGGAATATGCCTGCCGGGCCGGCGACAAAGGGGATCGAGTGGAGAATATTGGTGACGTAGGCTGGTATCGTGACAACACGACACGAGGAACGAAGCCTATCGGTCAAAAGAAACCGAATCGGTGGGGATTGTACGATATGCACGGCAACGCCTGGGAGTGGTGCCTGGATGTCTGGCATCGTAACTACGAGAGCGCGCCGAGCGATGGTCGTGCATGGTTGACGGGAGATTATCTGCCTCGCGTTGCGGTCCGTCGTCTCTTGCGCGGGGGCGCCTGGAATAGGCGCGACTTTGAGTTGGGCGGCACGTATCGCTATCGCGGCACTGAAGATTTCAGAAGCGACGGCACCGGATTCCGGATTGTCCATTCGGCCAGGATTATGGACGAAGAACCTAAATTCGACAAACCGGTGTACGAATTTTCGAATAAAAAGAACGCGACTCATTCTGATCTTGAAGTCACTTTCGACGATGAGACCTTTTCATTCGTCAGAATTCCCCCCGGAGCATTCATGATGGGCTCCGACTGGGAAAGCGGAGAACAACCCATCCACCGGGTGCGGATCGATTACGGTTTTGACATAGGTAAGACGGAGATTACCGTCCGGCAATTCCGTACCTTTATCGAAGCGACCGGCTATCAAACGGACGCCGAGAAGGAACGATGGGCCTGGAGCCGCAAAGGCGAGTCGGATTGGAAGCCCCAGGAACTGGTTTGCTGGTGGAACCTTCCGTTTACACAGACGGACGATCACCCGGCAACCTGTGTGAGCTGGTATGACGCGATGGCGTTTTGTCAATGGCTCAGTGAGGAAACGAGCATGTCGATCCGGCTGCCCAGCGCCTCGGAATGGGAATATGCCTGCCGGGCCGGCACGGTGGGGGACTATGCGGGAGACATAAACGAGATGGGATGGCATCGCGCCAATTCCGGGCATCGAACGCATCCCGTCGCATGGAAGAAACCCAATGCCTGGGGTCTTTACGACATGCACGGCAACGTCTGGGAATGGACGCTGGACATGTGGGGCGATAACTACGAGGGTGTGCCGGCTGACGGCAGTCCCTGGGATAAAGCCGGGACTTTCGAGCCGATCATGCGGGGCGGCTCATTCATTAACCCGCCGTGGTGGCTGCGGTCGGCGGACCACATGCGAAACAATCCCGGCAACAGGTTCAGCTACAATCAGGGTCTTCGACTTGTTCGTTGTCCATAGACGTTCAAATCGAAGGTGTTCATGCGAACCGGAAAATAGCAGAATTTCTATTTTTGCATTGATTTCTGCTACAGATGTAGTAAAATTCTGTTACATTTGTAGTAAGGAGCTGAAAGATGAAACTCACCGAACCGGAATGGATCATTATGAATGCGTTGTGGGGTGGCCACCCGGCCAAGGCGCGGGACGTGGCGGAACGGCTGCCGGATCATGTCGGCTGGGCTTATACGACGGTCAAAACCATGTTGGACCGGCTCGTCGAGAAAAAAGCAGTCAAGAAAAGCAAACAGGGCCATACCGGCCTCTACGAACCGCTCCTTTCGCGTCACCAGGCCCGGAGCACAGCCGTTAGAATGATGTTGAACCAGGCCTTCGATGGGGCTTTCGGGCCGATGATGCACTTTCTGGCGAAGGATGAGAATTTGTCCAGCAAGGATCGCAAAGAACTCATCAATATATTGTCAGGTAAAGGAAAGGCAAAGGGAGAGCAGAAATGATCGAGCAAATCAATAGAATCGCCGAGGTATGGTTGAGCTGGATGTGGCCGATGTTTTGGCAAGTCGGCGTACTTATTACTTTCGTTGGTGCTGTTGATTTTCTTCTCCGCAAGCGCGTTTGGCCTCAAATTAGATATGCGCTCTGGCTGCTGATCCTGGTGAAGTTAATCTTGCCGCCGACATTCTCACTTTCGACCAGTATCGTTTCGCATGTTCGAAAACAAGCGGATCGAACGACCGTACGGCTCGAAAGTACAGCAACTTCCACTGATTTTTCGAGTTCAGGGCCAGCTATGCCAACGCCGCCGCCTGGTATGGATGTGGATATTAGACCCATCGTAGCGTCGGAAAATATACCGAGGAATGAAATCGTTGAGTCAACGAGGGAGATTGTTCCGAGCCCTGTTATGGAAACTCAATCAGGAGTCCATATCGCGTTAAGCGGGAAGGTCTATTTGATGGTTTTTTGGTTGATGGGTATCGTCGTATTAACTTTGTGGGCTATTGCACGATTTCGCAATTTGCGGCGAGTTCACAATAGCGATCTCTGCAAGGCCGATTTACCTCATGAACTCCGATCTTTGGCGAAAGAGACAGCCGGGAGGCTTCATCTTAGAAAACTTCCCGCGATTACCCTATCCGAAACCATTCCTTCACCCGCCGTGTTCGGAACATTCAAACCGGTACTCGTTTTGCCTGCGACCGCGATCCATCATCTTTCTCATAGACATATCGAGCATATCTTGCTGCACGAACTGGCCCATATCAAACGTGGAGATTTGGTGGTCAACACGATATATACGCTTCTCCAGATCGTGTATTGGTTTAATCCGTTACTCTGGCTCATCCGGCGGCGCTTACATCATTTACGAGAGTTGTGTTGCGATGCTACAGTAGCGAGAATACTTCGTGAGGACACCCTGGATTATCGAGATACTATTCTGGAAACCGCCAAGCGGTTTTTGCCCAAACCCGTCGAGCCGGGAATCGGATTGTTGGGTTTGTTCGAGACATCCGGCCGTTTGCTTGTTCGCCTTAAGTGGCTGGAGAAGAAAACCTGGAAACACCGCGGCGTCCGTTTTGCGATCATTTGTATTGTCGTCGGGCTTATGTTGGTTTGCGTTCTGCCGATGGCAAAAGCCAAAAGTGACGGTGCGCTGACAGTGGCAGCGGATGGCAGTGGAAAATATAGTTCGATTCAGGAAGCCATTGATGCCGCCGGAGAAGGCGAGATCATTCGGATAGGCCCGGGCACATACGAAGAAAGTTTGGAAATCGACAAGCCCCTCACGCTCGAAGGTGCCGGCTGGGATCGGACGACGGTTAAGACGCAAAGTGTCGGGGCTTTTGTCTATGAAGAAGCCATGCGGACGTTCAATGCTCGAATGCAACAAGCTCAATCCGACGAGCAGCGCAAGGAGATCGCGACTAAATTCGAGGCGGAATTTAAGGAAAAGGTGGCCAAACGGACTTTGCTTGTCAGCGATACGGAAGGCGTGGTGATTCGTGATTTGAAGCTTACAAGTCCCGGAAAACGATTGAAGGGACGTTCCGTACCTGTGCCCATTGTGGAATTCAACAACGCCAAAGCATCCGTTTCAAAATGTGTGGTCATCGGGTCGCCCGGGGACGGCATCTGTATCCTAAACGGCTCGGACGTGGAGATTCGTGACAGTTTGATCGCGGCGGTCTGGGGGACCGGTATCACGGTGGGTGATAGGCAGGGCGGAAGCTCCAGCTTAAGGTTGCTGGACAGCGCGCTTCGCAATTGCCATTACGCGGGTATTTGCATCCGAAGAGGCAACGATTTGACAAGAATCGAGCGTTGCCGTATCTCCGGAGCGGCCTGGCACGGCATCCGTTATGATGATTGTTCGCCGACGATTATGGGAAACCGGGTTTTTGGAAATGCCCGCTGTGGAATTTATGCCTCGGGACAAACGGGCGCCATTGTCAAACAGAATCTCTTTTACGCCAACGAAATGACCGGCATGTCATGCTGGTTTCAGAATCGAGACACGATACAAGGCAACACGTTTACCGGCAATCAACGCGCCGGCCTGTCGGTTCTTGGGGCGTCTAAACCTATTATACGAGAGAATATCTTCTTTTCCGAACCGAACGGCGTGTACTGCGGGGACATTGGCAGCAAATCTAAATTCGCAGTATCCGATGGTAGCGTCACCCTTCAAAAGAACCTGTTTTGGCACAACGAGCATAATGCCGCTCGGGGGATTGCCAAAACGAGAACGACCGAGGAAATGGTGCTCGACAAACAGGCAGGTAATGTAGAAGTGAATCCGAAGTTAGCAGGCGTAGCGCGTAGTGCTTTTTCATTGATGATGGATTCACCCGCCAGGGGGCTGGGAATCGGGGTTGCCGAGCCGATTGAATGTGAGAGTCCCTGGCCGCTACAACCGGAAGAGATGGCGATTATCCCCGATGGCCGGACGCGGGATTACCGGCAATGGAAAACGCCCGCTCAGTCCGCACCATCGACACAGAATTCCCCTGTTCAGGTAAGGGGCGAAGCGAGTCCGGTCAATCCATCCGATATCGCCTTGCTTTATCACAGGGACCGTGATGTTCGTATTCTGGCGGTTCAAACACTTGGAGCGAGCAATAATCCTGAAATCATAGATGATTTAATTCGTGCTCACAGCGTCGAGGACTATACTCCGGTGCATAATGCGTATGGCCGCGTATTGCAATCGTTGACGGGATACAGACATATTCGAGGAAAAGGCGCCTGGAAAGCATGGCTGGCTAGAGAGGTCCGGGCCGGCCGGTTGAAGATCGAATACTTACCTGTTGAGCCCGCCGACGGCGTTCAAAGTGAGATGATACCTTTCGTTCTCATAGGGCAGGATGGTTTTGATGAAATGTCGGCGGCCTTGACGGCGGCGACGTATGACCGCCAAAGGTGTTACGATGCGCTTCGATACATGGTATTCAACGATCATCTTCCCCAGGTAAAAACGTTTCTATTCGGAAACTGGCTGAATCGCCTGTTTGCACATCGAGGAATCAATATCAATGACGTCGGATATGTATTAAACGGTCTTGCGAATCCCGGGCCGTTGAGAGACCAAATCAACACGCAGGTCTGCGATTGTCTTGATTCGAGTAATCCCATTGTGGCTGCGAACGCTCTGAATCTTATCGCCGGAGTGGAAGGCTTTTCTACTCGTTTTGTCGTTCCTGGTGTGGAAGCTAAGGTGACAGAGCTGACGTCCAACTCTGTGCCGGAAATTGCACTACAGGCCAAACGAGCTTTAGCGAGAATCAAGCCGGGCAAAATGGCCGTTCCGGAATCCACAATAACCGAAGTCAAGGATGGCTTGCATATCATGGCCCTCATCGATGGCAAGGATACGATCAAAATCAATAGCAACGAGCTTTGGTACGAGCATCATAGCTACAACCTGCCGGGTCAATGGTGGAACGGGGCCGACAACATTCAATACGATGAACCGACGTACATCAATGGAACCGCGTGGAAACCTGAATGGCAGGCAAGGGTATCCAAGCCGTATCGTTTCAAGCGATCGATTCCATTGAAGGAAAATAGACATCGAATTAAATTGACGAAAATTATCGGCAGGGGCTCTGTCTCCATTTCCGAGATGCCGCACCAGGCGAACGACTATACGCTCTCAATTCTATTAGATGACAATCGCTACGATGCAGCCCAGTGGTATGAGTTTATGATCCAGTGGGGACAGAGTGGCTCGCAAAACTCTTCAAAATCAAGCGGCCCGGTAACAAATTCCGTCAAAGGTTTTGTAACCGACAAGATGGGACGACCGCGGGAAAATGTCTATATCACGACGTCTTTAAACAAGATTCGAGACGCCGTAAGAACAGATGAAAATGGACGGTTCATCCTCGAACACGTCCAGCCTGAGCGAAGACATTGGATGGCATACTCCCGGACATCGAGAGCGATAGGCTTCTTCACGATTCCGCAAGACAATACCGGCGGACCTATTCACGTTGTTCTCGAGTATAGAGAAGCCGTGGGGGAAGGTCGCGTCGTTGGCGCGGATGGGAAGGGTTTGGCCGGTAGAAAAGTGGAGTTGATTACGAGAACGAAGAACGGGGCCGTTTATTCTACCGAGTGCTATCCGAAAACAGATGAATACGGTAATTATCATACGAATATACCGTCCGCCTCGAATCTGACCGTTCAAACGCGGTTGGCCGATGCAGATGAGGCCGAGAAGAAATACGTTACCGAAGCGATCCCCTTAACCGATAGCCAGATTTTCTATCCCATGCCGATGTTAGTGATCGGTGAAGGGAAACCCAAAGAAACGGATGACGGGAAGGTGCGTTACAGCGGTCGTATTATCAACGAGCAGGGCCAGCCGATTTCCGGCGTCAAGGTTGATCTGAGTTATCGTTTGCCGAAACAGATGAGTATGATGATTAAGTCGGTGATGACCGGCGCGGACGGCCAGTGGCAGCGCCGTTTGCCTAAGGACCTTTCCGATCTTACGATTGGTTTGCTTCATCCGGAGTATATTAAGCAGACGTGGCAGAGAGTTTCTATCGCGGAGCTTCTCAACGGTACCAATGATATGGTGATGAAGCGGGGTTTGGTTCTCAGTGGCGTCGTGAAGAATCAGCAAGGTGAGCCTGTTGTGAACGTGCTGGTCGATACGGGAGGCGGAGACGGATCGACGGTTTTCGGTGAGGTCATCGAGAATTGCACGACGCCGCGTACGTTGCCGGATGGGTCGTTTCGGGTTGGTGGCCTGGCCGGCGAAAGCATGGATATCGTCGTGTCCGCCATAGGGTATGCGCCTCAGGTTGTTCCCGTTGAGATGGCGGAGGGTATGAGGCCGATTGAGGTTCGCTTAAAGGGCGGTCGAGCGTATACCGGCCGAGTGATCGACGTCGATGGCCACCCGGTCGAAGGAGTAAAAATCAGCCTCCGGGAATGGGAAGTCAACAGGCGTCGGAAAAATCTAATTCGTCTTGCAGAAACCGATGCGCAAGGGCATTTCACGATCCAGAATCTGCCGAATGAGGGGAAACTGAGCTTTTATTTCAGCAAACGGAACAGCGGCCTTCTGGGTTTCAGAAAAGCGATGCCGGAGGATTTGTCACGTAGAGATGAAATTGTCATGTACAAAGTGCCCGTGTTTGTGGGGAAAGTGATCGATGCTGAAACTGAAGAACCGATTAGGAAATATACACTCACCAACGGCATTCGCTGGTCTGCCGTTGACGATGAGATTAGCTGGAGCCGGTCCCGTCATAGTGACGTGACGTCCGAGGACGGAACGTTCCGCCGGACCTGGGGAGGATACGGCATCAGCTATCCCTTTGACGGTACGTGCGATCTGAGAGTCTCGGCGAAGGGATATCTTCCTGAAAAGGCCCCGTCGATGAGATTGGGAGAAGAATACGAACCGTGTGTTGTCCGCTTGACAAAGGGCGAACCTCGGAGAGGGCTTGTCGTTGATGCCGAAGGTCATCCGGCGGTGAAAGCGGAAGTCGGGTGGGTCGGGCCGAAACGAATCGCGTTTATTAAGAATGGCAAGTTTGATACGACCGGATTTTCTGCTCAGGCTAAACCGATTGTCCAGACGGATTCGAACGGCCGGTTCGAGCTGCCTCCAAGCAGAGACGAAGGACTCATCGTAGCGCTCCATAAAGGCGGATATGCCTCTGTAAGCTCTGCGAATATCTCCCGAATCCAATTGACGCCCTGGGCGAAGATCGAGGGGACCGTTATTTTTCCTGAAGAATTTATTCTCAGTATCAGTCCGGCGTCCATCTCCGACGAATCTCAGCCCAGGTCGATACGGTGGATGTTTGATAGAACGATCTTTAGTGGGAAGAGCTTCACGATTGATTTCGTCCCTTCGATACCGTTACACATCGGCCGAGTCGTAGAATCAAAACAATACGATCCCGTCTATATCGATCCTCAACCGGGCCAAACATATGAAGTCCAGTTTGGCGGTAAGGGTGTTTCTGCCGCGGGGAAAAGGTTGCCTTCTTTGGTGGGCACACCTCTACCGGATTTCACCGGCCTTCAGATTGATTTCACTACCGGGCGTTACAAAGGCCAGAAGATTCTGGTGTGCTTTTGGGACGTGAATCAACGGCCGTCGCGGAACTGCATACGTCAGCTTGGCGAACGGGTTGAGCAGTTCGAGCAAAAAGGCATGGTCCTCGTCGCTGTGCAAGCTTCGCAAATCGATCAAGGTACCTTGGACGAATGGATCAAGGAACACGATATTTCCTTCCCGATTGGAACCATTCGGAACAATTACGAGAAAATTCGTGCCGTCTGGGGTATCGAGTCACTTCCCTGGATGATTTTGACGGACAAAAATCAAATGGTTCAAGCGGAAGGCTTGAGCGTGTCGGAACTGGACGAGGTCATGAAAGAAGGTAACCAATGAGAAGCATCAACGTAGCCATGTGTCAGATATTTACGTTGGATGGCGACCGTCGGGGTAATTTCGTGCGGATTGAGAATGCCGTTTGCCAAGCGAAAGACGCCGGGGCCGACCTGGCTTGTTTGCCGGAGATGGCGATCCTCGGTTGGGTCAATCCCGACGCTCACAAGAGAGCATGCCCGATTCCGGGACCGGATTCGGACCGGCTGTGCAAACTGGCTGCGGATTATGGTAGCTATCTTTGTGTGGGTCTGGCGGAAAAAGACGGTGATTGTCTGTATGATTCGGTGATTCTAATTGACAACAGCGGGCGAATTCTTCTCAAACATCGCAAGATCAATCTTCTTTCGGAATTGATGACGCCGCCTTATACACCGGGGGAAGAT
>Ga0180431_10008231_pt1 | contig 12001 bp, 13 predicted proteins | sample SS_ome_11_FD_132459 | JGI IMG/M metagenome (GOLD analysis project Ga0180431, IMG submission 132459) | Hypersaline lake sediment archaeal communities from the Salton Sea, California, USA - SS_1_MS_1 metaG | ecosystem: Environmental > Aquatic > Non-marine Saline and Alkaline > Hypersaline >... | reverse complement strand
TCGCCAGCGCCGAAACGAGGCCGATCTTCTCGCCGCCAACCTCGAGGATCACGGTGTCCTGCACCTTGCCGGCCAGGAGATTCGACTGGCTCAGGTCGAGGTTGCCCGACAGCACCGGAAAGCTGACCTTGTCGGCGAAGGCGGCCAGCGCCTCGGGCCCGTCGTCGAATTCGTGGTTGCCGACGGCCATCGCATCGAAGCCGATCTTCTCCATGAACTCGGCCTCGGCGGCACCCTTGTAGGTCGTGTACATCAGCGAGCCCTGGAACTGGTCGCCGGCGTCCAGCAGGACGACGTGCTGGCCGGCAGCCTCCAGCTCGGCGCGCAGTTCGGCGACCTTGGTGGCCAGGCGCGCAACGCCGCCGAAGCATTCGCCCTTTTCCTCGCCTTCGGCGTTGCAGGTGGAATCGAACCGGTTGATCGATTCGATCCGGCTGTGCAGGTCGTTGACATGCAGGACATGCAGCGTGAAGTCGGCGGCAGCGGTGCCGGCGCTCAGCGCCAGCACGGCGGACGCGCCCAGAAGCCTGCGATACAATCCTTGGGTGGTCATGGGTTTCTCCCTATCCCTGTCGTATGGATCGACTTTGCGGCCCCCGGCGGGCCGAGTCAAAGCCCCTGTGCCGGGCACGGCGCAGCAGGGCGACCGCCGGGGCGGGATTGACCGAAGGCCGGGCACAGGGCATGACGGCGCCATGCCGATCTTCAAGATCTTCCGCCGATCCGAATGGGACGCGTTCCGCGCGGCGGGCGCGACTCGCGGCGCGCCCGTCGACCTGGCCGACGGCTACATCCATTTCTCGACCGCCGCGCAGGTGGCGGGGACGGCGGCCAGGCATTTCGCCTCGGAAAGCGACCTCGTGCTGGTGGCCGTCGATCCCGACCGGCTGGGGGCGGACCTGCGCTGGGAACCCTCTCGCGGCGGCCAGTTGTTCCCGCATCTCTACCGCGAATTGCGGCTGACCGACGTGCTGTGGGACAAGTCGCTGCCGTTGGGCTCGGCCGGTCATATCTTCCCCGAGGGGGTGTTGTGAGCCTCGTCGAGAGGCTGGGCCTCGCGCTCGCGCATCGGCTGGACCCGGAACTGGCGCATGGGCTGGCCCTGCGCGCGCTGCGTGCCGGGATGGTCCCGCTGCCGGGCCCGGCGACATCGCCGCGGATCGCGACGCGGGTCGCCGGGCTCGACCTGCCCAACCCCGTGGGCCTTGCCGCCGGGTTCGACAAGAACGCGGTCGCGCTGCCGCAACTGATGCGCGCGGGCTTCGGATTCCTCGAGGTCGGCGCGGCGACGCCCCGGCCGCAACCGGGCAACCCGAAACCGCGGCTGTTCCGGCTGGCCGAGGATCGCGCGGCGATCAACCGCTTCGGCTTCAACAACGACGGGATGGCGGCGATCGGGGCGCGGCTGGCGGCGCGACCGGCGGGCATCCCGGTTGGCCTGAACCTTGGCGCGAACAAGGACAGTGCCGACCGCGCGGCGGATTTCGCCACGGTCCTGGCGGCCTGCGGACCGGCGGCGGATTTCGCCACCGTCAACGTCTCGTCGCCCAATACCGAACGCCTCCGCGATCTGCAGGGCAAGGCGGCGCTGTCCGCGCTGCTGTCGGGGGTGATCGCGGCGCGCGCGGCGCTGGACCGTCCGATCCCCGTGTTCCTCAAGATCGCGCCCGACCTGGGCGATGCCGAGATCGACGACGTGGCCGAGGTGGCACTGTCCTCGGGCATCGACGGGATCATCGCGACGAATACCACCCTTTCGCGCGAAGGTTTGAAAAGTGCGCATCATGGCGAGAAAGGCGGCCTTTCGGGCGCGCCATTGTTCGAAATCTCCACTCGCGTTCTCGCGCGCCTGTCGGTTCTCACGGCCGGCAGGCTGCCGTTGATCGGCGTTGGCGGGGTTTCCGACGCCGAACAGGCCTATGCCAAGATCCGCGCCGGCGCCTCGGCCGTGCAGCTTTACACCGGCATGGTCTACGAGGGCATCGGCCTTGCGGCGCGGATCGCGCACGGGCTTGACGGGCTTCTGGCCCGCGACGGCCACGCCAACGTCGCCGAGGCGGTGGGCACCGACCGCGCCCGCTGGCTTCAGCCCGCCAGCGCCTCGGCCCGCGGATAGTAGCGCGCCATCGTGACCGCCCGCGTGGCGTTGAGCAGCATCAGCGCCGCCCATAGCCCGTGGTTGCCCGCCAGCGGCACCAGCATCAGCAGCGCGACAAGGTAGACCGCGGCAGATTGCAGCATCGCGATCCGCATCTCGCGCGTCAGCGTCGCGCCGATGAAGATCCCGTCGAACATCCAGCTCGCGATGCCGATCAGCGGCGCCACGGCGATCCAGCCGAGATAGCCGCGCGCCTCCGCCTGCACCTCGGGCGCCTTCGCCATCAGGTCGATGATCGCCGGTCCCGCCAGCCAGAACGCCGCCGCCAGCAGCGCCGCGCCGGCAAGGCCCATCTGGCTGGACACGACGGCGGCGCGCCGGACCTGGCCGCGCGACCGCGCGCCCACCGCCTGCCCCACCAGCGCCTCGGCGGCGAAGGCGAAGCCGTCGAGCGCATAGGCGGTGATGTGCAGGAACTGTAACAGCACCTGGTTGGCGGCCAGCGTGACGTCGCCCAACCGGGCGCCGAGGAACAGGAACGAGGTGAAACAGGCCTGGAGAAGGACCGAGCGCAGCATGATGTCGCCGTTGACCCGGCCGATCCGCCACAGTTGCGCCCGGTCGAACACCCGCGCGACGTCGCGCCAATCGGGCCCGACAAAGGCGGCGCGGCACAACCACAGCCCCAGGCCCAGCGCCGACCATTCGGCGATCAGCGTGGCCAGCGCCACGCCCTCCACCCCCCAGCCGAGGCCGAGGACGAACCACAGGTCCAGCACCACGTTGACGCCGTTCATCCACAGTTGCAGCAGCAGAACGGCACGGGTGCGTTCCAGCGCGATCAGCCACCCGGTGACGGCGTAAAGCGCGATCGAGGCCGGCGCGCCCCAGATCCGGATCGCCAGGTAGTCGCGCGCCAGCCCCTCGACCTCGTCCGAGGCGGGAGCCAGCGCGAAGGCCCCGGCGAACAGCGGCACCTGCAACAGGATCAGCGCCGTCCCGGCCGCCCCGGCGATCAACAGCGCCCGAACCAGATGCGCGGCCACCTCGGCCGCGTCGGCCGCGCCCTGCGCCTGCGCGACCATGCCCGAGGTGCCCATGCGCAGAAAGCCGAAGACCCAGTAGAGCGAGGTCAGGATCACCGCGCCGATCCCCACCGCACCGATCGGCGCGGCCTGCCCCAGTTGCCCCACGACACCGGTATCGACCGCGCCGAGGATCGGGATCGTGGCGTTCGACAGGACGATCGGCGCGGCGATCCGCCAGACCCGCGCGTGGGTGACGGGCCGCATCGCCTAGTCGTCGCGGCGCGGCATCAGGAAATGGCCGGTGCCCTGCGCGAATAGCCGCGCGCGATTGTCCTGCCAGGCCTCGACGTGGACGGAGGCATAGCGCCGGCCCGAGCGGTTCACGCGCGCCCGCGCATAGGCGTCGCGCGGCAGGCCGGAGCGCAGGTAGTCGATGGTGAAATCGATCGTCTTGGGCAGCCGCGGCATCTGCGCCGGGTCGAGCGCCGCCGGATCGATCCGGCCGCTTTCCATCTCTTCCCACCACAGCGACCAGGACAGGCCGATGATCGCCGTCACCTCGAGAAACGCCGCCGTCACGCCACCGTGCAGCGCCGGCAGGAACGGATTGCCGATGAGTTTCTCGTCGAACGGCAGGATCGCGGTCAGTTCGTCGCCGCGGCGGTCGAACTCGATCCCGAGAAACTGGATATAGGGCACGCCGTGTACCAGCGCGTTCAGGGCCGCGTCGCGCCGCTGCTTGACCACCTGCACGGGTTCGGGCCTCGGCCGGCTCATGCCCCCGCCCCGCCCGGTTCGACCGTGAAGGCCCCCGCCGCCGTGGCGACCGGGCGGTCCGCATCCTCGTCATGCGCGGTGGCGCGCACGAAGGCCACGGTGCGGGTGACATGGTAGCATTCCGCCCGCGCGGTGATCCGCTGGCCCGGCGTCGCGGGCCGCATGTAGTCGATCCGAAGGTCGATCGTCGCCGTCGCGCCGGGGCTGGAGGGATGCGCCATCACCGAGGCGCCGCAGCAGGTGTCCATCAGCGCCGAGACCGCACCGCCATGGATCACGCCGGAGGCCGGGTCGCCCACCAGCCGGGCGTCGTAGGGCATCGACAGCACCGCGCGCCCCTCGCCCAGATCGTCCAGTTCCATGCCCAGCGCGCGGGAATGCGGGATCGCCTCGACGAACTGTCGCGCCAGCTTGCTTTTCTCTTCCGGATCCATACCGCCACCTCGCAACATCGCTTCTTGTCGCCCGACCGCGCCGGCGCCGCAAGGGGGCCGATTGAACCGCCCCGGCGCCCGCACTAGGCTGGCACCGCCAAGGACGGGAGGAGCCGATGGCCACGGAGTTGCTGAGTTTCAAGGAGATGTGCGCGCGCTTCGAGGTGACGCCGCGCACGCTGCGCTATTACGAGTACATCGAGCTTCTGAGCCCGCAGAAGGAAGGCCGGGCCCGGTTCTACACCCCGCGCGAGGTGGCGCGGATGACGCTGATCCTGCGCGGCCGGCGCTTCGGTTTCAGCCTCGAGGAAATCCGCCAGTGGCTGGAACTGCGCGACCGGAAGGGCACCCGCGAGCAATACGAGGTCTGGGTCGCGATGGCCGACCGGCAGCTGGCAGAGCTTGCCCGGCAGCGCGACGAGATCGACGCCGCGATCGACGATCTGCGGCGGCTGCGGGACGAAACGCGGCAGCATCTGGCCGGCATGCCGCCGTGACCCCGCGTCACGATCCCGCGTGACGCAGCGTTACGTTTACGTAAACGTCAACTTTCGCGCTATCCTCAGGGCCACCCGCCACGGGAGGACGGGAGCGATGCGCGACGAGACGATGACGATCCGGCAGATGTGCGAAGCCTTCGGCGTGACGGCCCGAACGCTGCGGTTCTACGAGTCGAGGGAACTGCTGGCCCCGCTGCGTCAGGGGCAGAAGCGGCTTTACACGCGCCGCGACCGGGCGCGGCTAACGCTGATCCTGCGCGGCCGCCGCTTCGGATTCGCGCTGGAGGAAATCCGGCAGCTTCTGGAGCTTTACGACCTTGGCGACGGCCAGCGCACGCAGCTGGCGCAGACGGTGGCCCGCGCGCGCGACCGGCTGGCCGCGATGGAAGCCCAGCGCGACGACCTTGCCGAGGCGATCGCCGAGCTGAAGGGCCAGCTTGCCGCGGCCGAGGCGATGCTGGCCGGAAACGACAAGACATCCGCGGCCTGAGCGCCGCGCGAGACCGGGAGAGACGAGGATGCCGACATACCAAGCCCCCCTGGCCGATCTGTCCTTCGTGCTGGACGAGGTGTTGCAGGCCGGCCGCCAGCCGGTGCCGGGCTATGACCAGCTTGAGCCGGACTTCACCGGCGCGGTGCTGGCCGAGGCCGCGAAACTCGCCGAAGGCGTTCTGGCACCCCTCAACGCCGTGGGCGACCGGCAGGGCTGCCGGCTGGAAAACGGCGTGGTGCGGACGCCCGAGGGGTTCCGCGCCGCGTTCGACGAGATCAAGGCCGGCGGCTGGAACGGGCTCGATCTGCCCGAAGCCTACGGCGGCCAGGGCCTGCCCTATCTGCTGGGCACCGCGGTGGGCGAGATGTTCGTCTCGGCCAACATGGCGTTCAACATGTACCAGGGCCTGACGCATGGCGCGATCGGCACGATCCTGGCCCATGGCACCGAGGCGCAGAAGGCCACCTACCTGCCGAAGATGGTCGCGCTCGACTGGACCGGCACGATGAACCTGACCGAGCCGCATGCCGGCACCGATCTGGGCATCATGCGCACCCGGGCCGAACCGCAGCCCGACGGCAGCTACAAGATCACCGGGCAGAAGATCTTCATCTCCGCCGGTGAACACGATCTGGCGGAAAACATCGTCCATCTGGTGCTGGCGAAGGCGCCGGGCGGCGGCGCGGGCACGAAGGGGATATCGCTGTTCATCGTGCCGAAATTCCTTGTCGATGCCGACGGTGGCCTCGGGCCGCGCAACGCCCTGTCCTGCGGCAAGATCGAGGAGAAGATGGGCATCCACGGCAACGCCACCTGCGTGATGAACTACGACGGCGCGACGGGCTTCCTGCTGGGCGAGTTGCACAAGGGCATGAAGGCGATGTTCACGATGATGAACGAGGCCCGGCTGGGCGTGGGCCTGCAAGGCTACGCGGTCGCCGGCGCCGCCTACCAGGCCGCCGCCGCCTATGCCAGGGACCGGCTGCAGGGCCGCGCGGTGACCGGCGCGCGGAACCCCGGGGGCGCGGCCGATCCGATCATCGTGCATCCCGACGTGCGCCGCAGCCTGATGGACCAGAAAAGCTTCGTCGAAGGCGCGCGGGCCTTCACCCTTTGGGGCGCGGAACTGATCGACCGGGCGCATCTTGCCGGCGATGCAGAGGCCGAGGGGCTGATTTCGCTTCTCACGCCGGTGATCAAGGGGTTCCTGACCGACAAGGGGTTCGACAGTGCGGTGGCCGCGCAGCAGGTCTTCGGCGGGCACGGCTATGTCGAGGAATGGGGGATGAGCCAGTTCGCCCGCGACGCGCGGATCGCGATGATCTACGAGGGCGCGAACGGCGTGCAGGCGCTGGACCTCGTGGGCCGGAAGCTGGCCGCCGGGGGCGGCAAGCCGGTGATGGGCTTCTTTGCGCTGGTGAAGGGCGCCGTGAAGGACGGCGAGGGCGACGCGCGCCTGAAGGCCGATTTCCTCGACCCGCTGAAGGCCGCCTCGAAGGACATGCAGGCGGCGGTGGAGGTGTTCATGACCCGGGGCATGAAGGATCCCGACGCCGCGCTCGCCGGATCGACGGATTTCCTGCATCTCTTCGGCCATGTCTGCCTTGGCCTGATGTGGGCACGGATGGCGAAGGCGGCGCTGGCGATGCAGGACGCGGGCCGCGGCGACCCGGCCTTCCTGGCCGCGAAACTGGCCACCGGGCGCTACTACATGGCCCGTCACCTGCCCGCCACCGCGCTGCACCTTGCGCGCATTCGCAGCGGCGCGGACCCGGTGATGGCCCTGCCGGCCGAAGCGTTCTGATGACCGCGCGCCTGCCTCTGCCGGTGCGCCGCAGCGTGGCGCTGACCGAGGCCGCGCACGACCGGTTGCGCGCCCTGAATGCGCGCTACGGCCTGTCCAACAACTACCTGCTGGTGGTGCTGCTGGAGCATCTTGACGACTACGCCGATGCCGACAGGCTGGACGCGGCCTTCGACGCGTTCATCGCCACCTATCGCGCCCCCGGGAAAGGCTGACGGATGCCCAAGCGCCTGCGCCTGACCCGCCGCTTTCCCGTCGCGATGACCAACGACGCCTATCGCGGCCTGATCCGCTTCGCCGAAGAGGCCGGGTTGACGCCGGACGAGGCGCTGACCTTCCTGTTCGAGAACTTCGCCAGCGTGACCGACGAGGAAACGCTGCCGCACCGGCTGCGCCTGTTCAAGGCGGAGCTTCCGCAACGACTGGCCTGAAAGGACATGACATGACCGCGCAACTGCACTGCTTCGGCGAAAGCGGCAATGCCTACAAGGCGGCGCTGACGCTCGAGCTTTCGGGCTACGACTGGGAACCGGTGTTCGTGGATTTCTTCAACGGCGCGACCCGGACCCCGGAATACCGCGCCCTGAACGAGATGGGCGAGGCGCCGGTCTTCGTGGACGACGGGCTGACGATCACCCAATCGGGCGCGATCCAGTATCACGTCGTCGAACGGACGGGAAAGTTCGGCGGCAGCGACGCCGACGAGGCGCGCGAGGTTCTGCGCTGGGTGCTGTGGGACAATCACAAGCTGTCCAGCCAGGCCGGGATGACGCGGTTCCTGATGAACTTCCTGCCAGCGGACAAGCGCCCCGCCGAGGTCATCGGCTTCATGCAGGGGCGGCTGAAATCGGCCTACGCCGTGCTCGACCGGCATCTCGGCGGGCGCGACTGGATCGTGGGCGCGGGCCCCACGATCGCCGATTTCGCCTGCTGCGGCTATCTCTACTATCCCGAACCCTTCGGCTTCGACCGGGCCGACTGGCCGGGCATCGATGGCTGGCTGACCCGCATCGCGGCGCTGCCGGGCTGGAAACATCCCTACGACCTGATGCCCGGCAACCCGTCCGACCGGGCCTGAGGAGGAGCGCATGACCGACGCCTACATCTACGACGCCGTCCGTTCCCCGCGCGGCCGCGGCCGGCCCGACGGCAGCCTGCACGAGGTCACCGCGCTGTCGCTTTCGGCACAGATGCTGAACGCCGTCGCCGCGCGCAACGGGATCGCGGGCGCCGGCGCGGTCGAGGACGTGATCTGGGGCAACGCCACCCAGATCGGCGAACAGGGCGGCTGCCTCGCCCGCTCGGCGGTGCTGATGTCCGATCTCGACGAGTCGATCCCGGGCCTGTCGATCAACCGGTTCTGCGCCAGCGGGCTGGAGGCGGTGAACCTGGCCGCCAACCAGGTGCGCGGCGGCGCCGGGCAGGCCTATATCGCCGGCGGGGTGGAGATGATGAGCCGGGTCGCCATGGGATCGGACGGCGCGGCCATCGCCGCCGATCCGGCGCTGGCGACCAAGGTGCATTTCGTGCCGCAGGGCATCTCGGCCGACCTGATCGCCACACTCCACGGCTTTTCCCGCACCGAGGCCGACGCGCTGGCCGTCGAAAGCCAGCGGCGGGCGGCGGCGGCGCTGGCCGGGGGGCGGTTCGCCCGCTCGGTGGTGCCGGTGCGCGATGTCAACGGCCTGACGATCCTCGACCGCGACGAGTACCCGCGCCCGGACACCACGATGGAAACCCTTGCCGCGCTGAAACCGGCCTTCAAGGACATGGGCGAAACCATGCCGGGGTTCGACCGGGTCGCGCTGCTGCGCTACCCGCATCTCGAAAGGATCGACCATATCCACCATGCCGGGAATTCCTCGGGCATCGTCGATGGGGCGGCGGCGGTGCTGGTCGGTTCGGCGGAGTTCGGCGCGGCGCACGGGCTGACGCCACGCGCCCGGATCCGCGCCACCGCCCGGATCGGGACGGAGCCGACGATCATGCTGACCGGCCCGGTTCCGGTGACCGAACGGGTGCTGGATGCGGCTGGCATGAAGATCGGCGATATCGACCTGTTCGAGGTCAACGAGGCCTTCGCGGCGGTGGTGCTGCGGTTCCAGCAGGCCTTCGGCGTCGATCCCGGCAAGGTCAACGTGAACGGCGGCGCTATCGCGCTGGGCCACCCGCTGGGCGCCACCGGGGCGATCATCCTGGGCGCGCTTCTGGACGAGATGGAGCGGCGCGGCGTGGCCACCGGCCTCGCCACGCTCTGCGTCGCCTCGGGCATGGGCGCGGCCACGATCATCGAAAGGGTCTGAGGATGCCGAAGATCGACATCGACAGGGTGCCGGTGAAGACCGGCTCGATCTATCCCCCGCCCTATGACGCGATGATGGCCGGCCGCACCTCGCTGCGGCTGGGCCAGGCCGGGGGGCTGACGCAGTTCGGCGTCAACCTGGTGACGCTGGCGCCCGGCGCGCTGTCCTCGCTCAGGCACTGGCACGCCGAGGAAGACGAGTTCGTCATGGTGACCGAGGGCGAATGCGTGCTGATCGAGGACGCCGGCGAGACGCTCGTGCGGGCGGGCGACTGCGCGGCCTTTCCCGCCGGGGTGCCGGACGGACACCATTTCATCAACCGCTCCGCCGCGCCGGCGCGGTTCCTCGTGGTCGGAAGCCGCGCGGCGCGCGAGGTCGCGACCTATTCCGACATCGACATGATGGTGACGGTCGAAGACGGCCGCGCCGCGTTCACCCGAAAGGACGGCGGCCCGCTGGCGGCCGGGGAGGGCAAGGATGGCTGAGTTCCACTATTCCGCCGATGCCGACGGCATCGCCACGATTGCATGGGATCTGCCGGGCAGGTCGATGAACGTGCTGACCTTCGAGGGGATCGCCGAACTTGACGGGCTGATCGACCGGGCGCTGGCCGACGATGGCGTGAAGGGCGTGATCCTGACCTCGGCCAAGGCCGATTTCGCCGGGGGGATGGACCTGAACGCGCTCGCGCGGATGAAGGCCGAAGCCGGCGACGATCCGGCGCGGGGCCTGTTCGAGGGGATCATGCGGCTGCATGGCCTGCTGCGGAAGATCGAGCGCGCGGGGATGGACCCGAAGACCCTGAAGGGGGGCAAGCCGATCGTCGCCGCCCTGCCCGGCACCGCCGCCGGGATCGGGCTGGAACTGCCGCTCGCCTGCCACCGGATCATCGCCGCCGACGCTCCGAAGGCGAAGATCGGTCTGCCGGAAATCAAGGTGGGCATCTTTCCGGGCGCCGGCGGCACCACGCGGCTGGTGCGCAAGCTCGGCGCGATGGGCGCCGCGCCGTTCCTGCTGGAGGGCCGGATGCAGTCGCCGGCGAAGATGAAGGCCGCCGGCGTGATCGACGAGGTCGTGCCGGCCGGGAACCTGATCGCCCGCGCCCGCGAGTGGGTACTGTCGGCAACCGACGCCGACCTCGTGAAACCCTGGGACGCGAAGGGCTACAAGATGCCCGGCGGCACGCCCTATCACCCGGCCGGTTTCATGACCTTCGTCGGCGCCTCTGCGATGGTGATGGGCAGGACGATGGGGGTCTACCCCGCCGCGAAGGCGCTGTTGTCGGCGGTCTACGAGGGCGCGCAGGTGCCGTTCGACACCGCGCTTCGGATCGAGGCGCGGTGGTTCACCCATGTCCTGCTCGACCCGTCCTCGGGCGCGATGATCAAGTCGCTTTTCCTCGACAAGGAGGCGCTGGAGAAGGGCGCGAACCGGCCCGGCGTGGCCGACATGCGGGTGCGCGGGCTGGGCGTTCTCGGCGCGGGAATGATGGGCGCGGGCATCGCCCATGTCGCCGCGCTCGCCGGCATCGAGGTGGTGCTGATCGACGCCGCGCAGGAGGCGGCGGAAAAGGGCAAGGCGCATGCCGAGGCGCTGCTGGACAAGGCGATGAAACGCGGCAAGGTGACGCCCGAGAAGAAGGCCGAGGTGCTGGCCCGGATCACGCCGACGACGGACTACGCGGCGCTCGCCGGCTGCGACCTCGTGGTCGAGGCGGTGTTCGAGGATCCGAAGGTCAAGGCCGAGGTGACCGCGCGGGCCGAGGCGGTGCTGGGGCCGGAGGCGGTTTTCGCCACCAACACCTCGACCCTGCCGATCACCGATCTCGCCCGCGCCTCCGCCCGGCCCGAGCGGTTCATCGGCATCCATTTCTTCTCGCCGGTCGACAGGATGCTGCTGGTCGAGATCATCCGCGGTGACCGGACCGGGCCGGACGCCGTGGCCAAGGCGCTGGATTTCGTGCGCCAGCTGCGCAAGACCCCGATCGTGGTCAACGACGCGCGGTTCTTCTATGCCAACCGCTGCATCATCCCCTATCTCAACGAGGGGCTGCGGATGGTGGCCGAGGGCGTGGCCCCGGCGCTGATCGAGAATGCCGCGAAGATGGTCGGCATGCCCGTCGGGCCCCTGCAACTCGTCGACGAAACCTCGATCGATCTCGGCGTCCGGATCGCGACGGCGACGCGGGCGGCGATGGGCGATGCCTATCCCGACGCGGCCGTGGACGCGGTGCTGTTCCCGATGGCCGAGGCCGGGCGGCTGGGGCGCAAGGCCGGGGCGGGGTTCTATGACTATGACGCGGCGGGCCGGCGCACCGGGCTGTGGAGCGGCTTGTCCGGCCCCTGGCCCCTGGCGGTGGACCAGCCCGACCCGGTCGAGGTGCAGGAGCGGCTGCTTTACGTGCAGGCGCTGGAGGCGGTGCGGGCGCTGGAGGCCGGGGTGCTCACCGACATCCGCGAGGGCAATGTCGGCGCGATCCTCGGCTGGGGCTTCGCGCCCTGGTCGGGCGGGCCGTTCGCATGGCTCGACCGGATCGGCGCCGCCGCCGCGGCCGGGCGGGCCGC
>Ga0180431_10008229_pt1 | contig 12001 bp, 11 predicted proteins | sample SS_ome_11_FD_132459 | JGI IMG/M metagenome (GOLD analysis project Ga0180431, IMG submission 132459) | Hypersaline lake sediment archaeal communities from the Salton Sea, California, USA - SS_1_MS_1 metaG | ecosystem: Environmental > Aquatic > Non-marine Saline and Alkaline > Hypersaline >... | reverse complement strand
GACAGGAATCGGGCCTGATCTGAAGTCATCCCTCTGCTGGTGGCCGTGCTTGCCAAGTCTGCGGAGAACGAAGCCATGGTGGAGGACACCCGTTCCCGCACGCCTTCGATCTCATACGGAGAGCTTTCGATGAACCGTTCGATACTGGCAAGCTGGTCTGGTCCCATCCGAGCCAAAACCGGCTTGGGAACCGGCTCGCCTCTCTCGGCCGCAGAACGGAAGATACTGAACTCTTCCGGGCTCATCGGGCCCCTCTGAATCCTCTCGTTGTACTGGCTCAACAAAGGCCTGAGACTGGCCGCGACCTGACTGGCCTGAGCCTCGGGAAGGCCTGTCGTTTCCGTGACCAGATCGATCCACCCAGCGGCGGTGATGTGCCCCGTTGACTGGCTAAGCACCCGGTACATCTCGCCTTCGTATCGGCGAACCTGCCTGTCGGTCACGGTCTCACCGTCGTCGATACGGTCGTCAAGGATGTCCTCAAGAGCCGTATAGCTCGCAAGCAGATCGGGGGTCAACGGGGGACGCCCGGTCTCCTCGGGTGAATCGATGATCTCGGACACCAGAGCCCGGGCCCGCTCAAGCTCGGACTGGGGAGTGTCGGGGTTGGCCAGCAGGGTGCTGATGTATCCCTCAACTCCCTTGAAGACCTGCCTTCTTCCAGAGGGATCGAGACCGCTTTCTCTGATGCGATCCGAAACCTTCTGCACAGTCTCGGTTACCGAATCGATCTCCCCGGTCTGGACCTGCGCGATCAGGCTGCTTGTCAGTTCGTTTTGAATCGAAAGATCGTTCTTTTCCCGAAGCTTCTGGGCGATGATCTCGTCGTTCTGGGACAGGTACTGGCGAAGAATGTTGTCCTTGACGGAAGCGAACCCACGGCGAACATAGGTGTCTTCCCCGATGTCCAGACCCCCGATGATCTCTTGCAGGATCTGGTCACGCTGGGCCTGATTGATCGGCTGCCCACTATCATCCGTCAACCGGGTGAGACGATCTCGGTTCTCGATCAGGGCTGACTGGAGACGCTGGCCCATGAGTTGCTTGCCGATGGCTTCCCTGAAGGCCATCTGACGAAACGGGCCGGGGAGGTTCTGTGAATCGAACCACTTGTTGGCTTCCGAAACATCCTTGATGCTCCGGGGCATTTCGGCCGCAGCCTGCTGTCCTTCCATGGCCTCGGACCTCGCCATGGTCTGGCTGAGGTTCATGAGGGTGGGGGCCAGACCGGAAAGTGCCCGGGCCACCTGCATTCCCTGAGTCTGCTCCAGTTGGACTAGCTGAGCCAAGGGACCGATGTCGTAGACCGTGGAAACCGGTGCGGAGACCGGTCTCTGGATTCGGGTCGGAATGTCCTTAGCCATGTGTTTCCCTTTCAGCCGCTGAAGATGGCATCAAAGTAGGTACTTCCTGCGGTGGGGGCCTGAGAGCCCAAGAATCCAGCGGTGGCACCAACGATGTTCAGTCCGGTGGCCAAAGCACTGGGTCTTGAGATGGGTTCGGGGGTTCTGCTGATGATCTGACCTTGGGCTCTTGCGGCCAGTCCCTGCTTTTCCCGCTGAAGTTGAAGCTGGACCATCCGCTGCTGCTCTTGCGTCCGAAAGACGAACTCCGACTCCCTGCGGACAATGTCGTTGAGCATGGAATCGACGGACAGGCCCGCCACCCCGGACTCGACGGACTGGGTATAGGACCGGGCAGCGGCCTCGCGGGCTTGTCGGGTGATCTCGAAGATCTCCTGATTGGCCTTGGTCTGCTCTTCGGTCTGCCGAACAAGGGTCGCCTCGTACTCTTGGACGAGAGACTGCTGGACGATCTCCTTGTTCTGGTCGTAGATGAACTTCTGGTACTGGGACTGGGCGTCCGCGTACGCACTGGCCTGCTGGTACTGCATCAGGGAGCCGCCAACGGAAGCTCCCAGCGCGATGCCTCCCAAGGCAAGGGCTGGTGTACACATCAGTCAATCTCCTTCATGAACCGATAGAAAGGAACCCCATTGATCTGGGTTTCCTCTTCGATCTTGAACCCCATCCACTTGATCCAATCGACATGGACCTCGTTCCGGGAATCGATGTAGTTCCCAAGCTTGGGGTACTTCTGGTGAAGCTTGTGGAGCCAGCCCCGAGACTCCCGGAGAAACCGAAACCGGTTCTTGGGCTCCACCATGGCCGGGGTCCCGACAAGCCAGATGGCTCCCAGACCTTCCACAGAGGTCGGCACGACCCCGAAGATCCCCACAGGGGTACCCTGTTCGACGATGGTCAGGCAGGGGTCCGAGTTCTCGAACCCGAACTTCAGGCCGTCCTCGACCGAAACCCCGTAAGTCATCATCTCCATCTTGTCCGGTACTCGAAGACGGCGTGACAAGGGGAGCAGGTCCCTCTTGATCGAGGCCCTGACCTTCAGGTCAGATTCTCCGGTAGCGGCCCGAGTTCGAGGCTTCGATCTCGGCACTGGTGAACTTTGAGGGGTAGGGTGTGTCATTGATCAGATCGATGTTGAACTGTTCCGAGGTGCCCATGACGGGGATACGCATTGTACCCGACTCGATGGGACTGTTGACAAACGATGTGTTCACTGTCGGGCCACGGTCATAGACGTAGCTTTGGAAGACCAACGAGTTGACCGGGCTGACCTCGGCCCGGAACGGACCGGAGTCGTCATACAGAACATTGATGTTCTTGATCTGAAACCTGCCAGACCCCAGAGCAGGACCATCCCCGACCCTGAGGTAGGGCTGGGAGAACCGGTAGAAGAACTGGTAGTCGTGACCGAAGTAGACGGGGGTTCCATCGGCATCGATCTGGATGTCTATCAACCCTGTAGACGGGTTGTACTGACGGGACTCTTCCCGGACCGTGCTGCCAGCGTTCGGACCTTCTGCGTACACGACTCTGGTGGGGTACTGCTCCTCGAAGTCCTCCCCGGAACTCAAGGGAAGGAAGCTGGACTGGGGGTTGAGCGTGACGGGGCTCTTCGTGGAGTTCGTATAAGTGGCCGTGACCGAGAAGCCGTGACCCTGACCAAAGAGGGGGTCCAGTGTCGTGTCGCTGGCCGGAAACCCGAGAACATTGTAGCTTTTGTGGGTGACCCGGAGATAGCTGGACTCGGTAGACGGTCCTTCAACAACCTTGACCTCGACATACCCGTCGAACCCTACAGCAGGGTCGTTGATGTTGCTGAAGTCCGTTTGGTTGTTGACAGGGAACGGGTTGTGTTGCCACGCTCCCCGATACCTGAAGGTGACTTCCAGCAGAAAACCTCCGACCTGAACCTGCTTTGGGGCAGACTCGATGACATCTGTCCAGATCAAGTTGCCGTTCGCGAAGTCCCCGTATTGACCTGTTCCGGCCACGGTGCTGTAGTCGAACTCGGACTCGGTGACGGTTCTGGTTCCTGCTCCTTCCCCAAAGACCTCGATTGTGATGTCGAAAGCGTCGATGGGGTTGGGTGTCGTATAGGCGGTGTACTCTCTAGACGCCCTGAAGTATGTGTCGAACCGCACTGTCACGTTCGGCTTCAACATGAACAGGTAGGGGTCGTAACCATACTGATCCGAGGGTCCGTTGAAGATCGATGACCACTCGAAGTCGGTTCCCCTGCTCCCGAACTCGATTTCACTTGTCAGTCTCACCTCAGGGAACAGGTAGGAAGCCCCGGGAGCGATGGTCAAGTTGGGGGGAATGACGGGGTTGGTGGGGTTTCCGGGGTTACCACCACTGAACAGGAACCCTGAACCTTCGCTGACTGGCTGGACCGGGCTTCCGTCCAGATTGCACTCGGGCAGTAGGTGAAGCGGGACAAGAGGAGGAGCCTCGATCCCCTGCTGGGTGACCGAAACGGTCTCGGAAGCCAGCCCGGAATCGAGAGCGACGGTGACCGAGCCTGAACGTGGGGATGTCGTGGTGTTGTCGGATACCGACACGGTGAACGAACTGTTCCCCGAACCCACGCCACCCGACACGACAAGCCAACTGTCCGAGGACGTTGCCGTCCATCCACAAGAGTTGTCCACCGTGGTGACGTTGACCGTCTGGCTCGAAGCTTCTTCGGCGACGAACTCAAGACCGGAAGGGGAAACACCTACAGCGTCACAGGTGATGACCTGACCCTGCTGGAGAATCGTGAGCGTGACCAGACCGGCCTCGCTGGACACGGTGATTGCCGCTGTTCTGGTGTCGTTCGACCCGTTCGAGGAGACATCGAAAGAGAACGTACCGTTTCCGGTTCCCGAGGGGTTGGTCAGAGAAACCCAAGACTCGCTGGAACTGGCGTTCCAATCACACTCGCCGTCCATGGTCACGTTGGCTGTGACGGAACCCCCGCTTCCCGCGGACGGGAACGACAGGGGACTGGCCGAGACCTGAAGGTTCGAGCAGACAGGGTCGGCCAGAGAAGAAAGACCGGCAACGGAGACCGTGTTCCCATAGTTCGTGAACTTCTGTCGGTTGTCCAGACGGACGCAGATCGGCGAGTTGGGGTCGAGACGGTTGTCCCGAATCTGGGACCGCCTGATCCCATAGTCACCCGTGATCGCGTTCCTGACGAACAGGATCAGGTCCGATTCAAGCCAGCCGATGGAAACGATCTGGACAGCCGGATAGTCCCACTGGGACCACGAAGACTGGACTCTCTGGTTCTGGGAGTCGTACCACTTGTAGATGTACAACTTGGTGTCGCTGTCCTTGGTCAGAACAGCAAGCACACGCTCGAAGGGGGACGCCCGCATGATCTCCGGGGTGCCCAGAATGTACCGGGGAACGTGTGCCGTGACCTCCGGTGCGGACACAAGAGAAGCATCCTGAATGTTCAGGATCATGTCCCGCACGCCTGTGTAGGTCTGTCCCCGCAGGAACGGGAAAAACACTTCTTGGTCCACCAAGGCCGGGCGGCATTCCGAAACACACTCGTACTGGGACACGGAGTCCAAGGTGACGGTTCGGGGAGTCAGAAGCTCGGTGTCGGGAGACGACAGGGCCAACTGAGCCTTGTTGGAGAACAGGATCAGCTTGTTGCCCAGAGGCACTCCGTGTCGGAACTTGGTCACCTCGGGGTATGCGGACAGAACATCGATTCGGTCCGAGTCCACAAGGGAGATGACGGTGGTCCTGAAGAAGTTGAAGAACCTGCCGACCTCAGACAGACACACGGCTTCCCCGGAAACGAACCCTAGGCGACCTTGGGTGGTGAAGATCCCGTCGATCGTGCTGCCCACAAAGCTGGGGACCGGGTTGGTGACCTCGTCTCCCGCGTTGCGTGCCTTCCACTCTTCGTTGTTGGCGGCCTCAAGCCCATCGAGCCGAGTGAACGCAAAATATGGATCACCAATGGACGAGCCTGCCGGGATGGTGTCCTGAGCAGTGAAGAACTTCCTGATGAAGGCATGAGGCATCGTGGAGAAGTCGAACTTGTTCCGACTTTCCGGCTCGGCTGTTTCGGTCCAGACGCCTTCGACGGTGGCCTGACTCGATGAGGAACTGAACCCATCGAACCTCACCCAGTAGTCGTCCCGCTCCTCGTCTTCAAGACCCTCGATCTTGACGACGAACCCGTCAGGGGCCTGCAGGGGCAGACGATCGAAGGAAGGGACCGCGTAGGAGACCGGAATGATCCCGTTGTTCCCCAAGGAATCCTTGACAAACACTCGCATACGGGTGATCGAGTTTCCGTAGGCAGCTTGGGCAGCACTGAGGTCCAGATCGAGGACGACGGTGTTTCCCTGTTGTTTGATGGTCAGGCCAGTGACAGCAGGCATCCCGTCGCCGATGTCCCCGCTGCCGTTCACAACCAGACGGGGGTCTGGATACAAAGCGTCGTACAGAAGAAGAGCGATGAACCTGTGGTCCAGAATCGCAGTGTCGTTGCCGAACGTGTCGAAGGTCCCCCCGGCTTGGGGCGGTGCCGGGCTCCCCCAGTCTGCTGCGTCAGGGTAGGAGTCGCTTGAGTTGACGGCAAGATAGCCCGCTTTTGTGGTGCTTTCTGGGAAGAAGTATTCGGTATCGTCGAGGTTGGGGGCCCGGAAGAACACATCCCGGGACACAACCGCTGTTCCGTCGTCATCTTGTAGCTCAAGGCGAATGTCGAACGTGGACCCGTATCCAACCGCCCGGACCCAGAGCAGAGCCTGAAGGTCGGACGGCTCGACAAAGGCCGTGTCCATCGCCACGGTCTTCTCTTGGTTGGCCACCAAAGTAAAGTCGCCGATGGTGGTCATCGACAGAGCGGACTCGGCCTTTTGGGGGTCGGTGATGTCCAGATAGGTGAAGTCGGGGGTCGTGGCCCCAAGCTGGACAGGGATCTCGGTGTCGTTCCTCAGGTCCCACGCCTTGACGAAGCCGGAACCCTTGATAAACAGACCGTAGGCTTCCGCACCGTCTCCTCGATCGACGATGAACATCTTTCCCGAAGGAGCGGTCTTCAGGTCCTCCCCAACACTCCAGTCGTACACGAAGTCCGTTGGGTATCGCTTGGTCAGGGACTCTGACGGACTGGAGTGGCCGTTGATCAGTTCCTCGCACTGGGTCGGGAACCTGACCTGCGGGGGCTGCTGGGAGACCCCGTTCAGCATGTTGGGGATGGCAATGTTGTACATTTACAGTCCCGTTACATATGGATAGGCACGATCGATCACCCGGGAGACCGAGTAGTTGTCGAAGATCGAGTGGTCTGCGGTCTCGGACTCGAAACGCCGAAGCTCGGACAAGGCGTACTGCTCGTCCCTCAGGGTAAACGAATGATGCTTCTCAGAACCCACGGATCGGTCCTGAAAGACCCTCGCCGCCCGAACCGCAATGTATTGGCGAGCAGGCTGAGGAAGAGAGTTCCAGTCATAGACATAGACCGTCTTGGTCGTGATCGGGGTCTCGAACGAATACGTCTGGTTGGTGGTGTCATAAAGATACCGCTTGGTCCCGGCACGGACCTTGATGGTGATCTGGCGGTCGTCCGCATCAACCTTGGGACCGACATAGGCGTTGTCGATGTACAGCACGTTGTCCGGTACCGCGATCAGTCCCCCCGACGCCGGGTTCCAGACCTTTCGCTGTTCCGTGTTGAAGTACCAGCCGTGGCTCTGGACAGCTAGAGAAATCTCCTTGAGAGTGGCCTTGGCCATCGAGGCGTCCACCGAAGGGGTGTCCACGCTGTTTACCGGTGAGGACCCGATCGTTGCCAAAGCCATGTTGATGGCATCGACCTCGCTCAGGGCCCACGGAGAGGGTCCATCGTGGATGGGCATGTGGTACTCCTGCAGGATGTAAAAAAGGGGCCTGCCCCTGTTACGGGACAGACCCCTAGATTGGGATCACCTACCTTGGTTAGGCATCGGCTCCAGCAAGAACACCCGCACACTCATGCCGCAGCGAACCATGACCCATGGCGTACTTGGCGACCATGAGGTGGCCCTGAAGGCGGATCTCGTACTCCGACTCCATGGCGAGGTCGAGCAACTTGACCGTACCAAAGGCCTGCTTCTGGAAGGCGATGGCCTTGATCCGAGAGAAGTTCCCACCGTAGTTGTTGTCGCCCTTTCCGGGGTTGGAGATGGACGCACCGTAGACCTGAGCAGCGATGTTGCTGCGGATCATGCGGAAACCGGCAACCGAGGCGATCTGAGCGTTCACAAAAGAGTTGCTCGGATCGGGATTGAAGTCCCGGTTGATCAGGTCCTTGCCATCGTCGCTGTTCACGATGTTGTAGTACGACTGCGGAGTGAGAACAACGTACCGCTCCTCGGAGGGAACGTTCTTCTCGTCGAACTGAGCAGCCAAGTCGAACATCGAATCGATGAAGGTAGCAACGCCACCGGAAGGAATGTCCGAGGTTGCATTGGCACCGAGGGCATCGTTAGTGATGACGGTGGACCCCGGAAGACCAGTGACCGCATTGGCTCGGGCAGCCGGGTCGTTGCCAGTGAACTCGGCTGCAGTGTTGATGGCAACACCGATCAGGTGCTTGTCCATCTCGCGAGCAAGCGCACGACCGAGTTCGGACGAGTAGATCGACCGGACATCGTAGTGGTTCTTGGCCTCGTCCAACTTGTCGATGAACGTGGTGGCCGTGAGGAGATCATCGATCGAGATGACCTTCTCGGCATGCTTGATGGCGGAGATGTAGGACCCATCGGTCATCAGGTCCTCACCGGGCGTGTGGTAGTTAGCCGACGCGATTCCGGTCAGAGGGAACTGGGCCGACTTTCCATTGCTGATGGTGCGAACCGAGTGAAGAGGCTTCATCACAGTCGCGGTCTCGAACGCCTGAAGGACTTCACCACTGAAGACCTTCAGGAACATAGCATTGTCAGTACCGTAGTCTACACTCCCTCCCGTGCCGTTGATCTGGCCAGTGAGGGAGATTCCAGTAACAGCCATTGTGTATCCTTAGTTAGTAAGACTTCTTTCGGCCCACCCGCTCCTTGCGAATGGGTCCCTTCTGCTTCTTGTCCCACTTCTTGGCGATCTTCGGAAGGACCGCGTGCATGTAGCGGGACTGCGCCTTGCTCTTGTAAGGCATGTCAGTTCTCCTCGTCCGGGTCCGCAGACAGGGACGGGAAATCCGACTCAGGGGTGATGGGGTCATCCCCCGCAGGGGAGACATATCCTGCGTACCACCCCTCGGGCAGCAGGACTGGGTGGTCGGTGAGTTGCCAAGCAACCCCGTTCCACAAATAGACTCGGCCCCGGACTTCAGGACCGAGCCTGATCAGATCATGATCGGTCGGATTGACGAACACTGTTCTGGTGCTGTCGCACCCTACGCTCAAACTGGTCGCGAAGACCATCAGGGAGATCAGCAACATCCCTCGCAGTCTTGGGGGCATTGGTTCGTCTCCATCCGAAACCGATCAGTTCCATGAGAAGGGTCACGACGGCGGTGCCGATCGCGGCCCACATTCAATACTTCCTCTCTCGCTTGAGAGCCAGACGACTTCCGGTGTAGCCGAGAGCGGCCAAGACCGACACGATCAGTGCCAGAATGCGTTCCCCGGCAGAGTCCGAAGGGACAACACCGGAAGCGACCACGGCACCCACAAGGCAGGCGGCAGTGGACAGCCAGAACTCGGTCGTCTTGTACCCCGGCTTGGGGTCACTTGTCTCGTTTTCGCTCATCGGTCTTCAACTCCACATTGGTAACCGATACATATCGCTTGGGCGGATCGGCATAGAAATAGAGAAGCCCCGTCTTCATGCACTGGAAGACGGGGCGGTTCTCTTCAACCGTCCGACCCACTTCAGGGTCGGTACGCTTCATCAATAGTTGCCAGCCGGGGTGCGGGCGGAGGAACCACCGGTCACCGGGACCGGGGTGTTGCCCTGATTCTCGGGCAGATCGATGCTGTCACCGGACATGGCCAGCAGGGCACGCATGCTGTCGAGCAGGGCCTTGAACCGCATCAGATCGAAACGGTTGATGCCGCTCGCGAGATCGGCACTCTGGCTCTCGCTCATGTCAACCCAAAGGGCCTTGAGGCGACGGACGATGTCCTTGCAGTCCTGATTCTCGACCGCCTCGATCTGCTCGTCGGTCGGGAAGGACTTGAGGAGAGAATAGCCGACGTTGTGGATCTTCGGAAGGTCGAGGGGCTGGGAGTTCGCGGCGGTCGCGAAGCCCTCAAGACGATCGAGGTACGTTGCGAAACGCTCGCGATCGGCCTCAAGGAAGAAGCCGCCGTTGAAGGCACTCTGGGACGAGATCAACTCGCGGGCGTAGACGGTGACCCGGTCGCACAGACCGGCAATGTCCATGTTGGACACTTGGCTGACAGGCATTCATTGCTCCTTTAGAAAGATGCGTTCTTGACTCGGTTCTCTACATCGGCACGGTACGCGGGATCGTTCTTGTACCGAGGGTCGCTCATGGCCTTGACCATCTCGGCGGTGGAACGGAACCCTGAGGAGGTCTTCTTGGACGCTCCCCGAACGAGGCTGGGCCGTCCGTTGGCCGCCTCGTATCTCGCCTTGAGTCCATTCAAAGCGAACTTCTGCGAAGCACCGTCCGTGGTGATCGCCTTGTTGTAGGCATCGATCTCGTCCTCGGAAAAGTTCTCCGAGGCCCATTCGATCATTTCGTTGTAGGCCTCTTCGCCCCCGACCGATTCGTACATCTTCTGGGAGTGCTGGTCCTGAATCGCCTTGGTCCCGGCGATGTACTGTTCCGCAAAGGAACGGGGGATTCCAGCCTTCTCAAGCTCGGCGAACGAGTCGTCGGTCAGGGTTCCGTTCTCGGCCACCTCGGCGGTAAACCGATCGAAGTCGAGACCGGAAGAGTCGGGCTCGGTGGTTTCCGTAGAGTCATCCGCAGGAGCAGGAGCCTCTTCTTGGGGAGTCTCGGTTTGGGGCTGCTCCGTGGGGGTGGTTTCCGTATGCTCGTCTCCGGGGTCCCCGCTGTCGGGGGCATCGGGACCGGTCACACCGTCATTGTATTGGATTCGTTCGGTCACTGGCTACTTCCTTGCATTTGCTGGGAAACGGCTTGGGCTCCCTGCGTTAGGGCCTCTTGGGGGATTGTACCCTCCGCAACAGCCTGAGCCAACTTGCCCGCGACAGGACCGGCAGCCTGCTGCCCGGCCTGAGCCAGAGCGGCCTGCTGCATTTCGGCCTGCCGTTCCTCTTGAGACTTGATCAACCCATCGGTATCGATACCCAACGCGGCAGCACGACGGGCCAGATACTCCTCGATGTTGACGAACTGGGCCAAGGCCTCGGGACCGATCACCTGCTGGAGTCCGATCAGGAACGTGTCCAGCTTGGTCAGATCGTTGCCCCGGCCCAAGGCATCGATGCCGGTGACGATCATCGGCTTGACGTACTGATCGGGAACCTTGGGGAGACGCTTGGACTTGGCCATGTACTGGAGCAGGTACCGCACGAACGGAAGCTGGAACTCCTGAGACAGGATGCTGTAGACCCCGCCAAGCTGGCGTTCTACCGCTGCCGTGGTGAGACGGACCTCTTCCGCGGTAACACGCTCAGCATTGCGAATCGTACTCTCCGCGAGCAGAAACGCATAACTGAGCCGTTCGCGGATCTGAGCGATTGTCTGAAGCGCAACAGAGAAGTCGTTCTGTTTCTGAACTTGCAGTACCGTAACATCGGTGGCGAGTCCTTCCCGGATTGCTCCGTTGGGGGAACGGGCCAAGGTCTCCGCGTTGGTGAACCCGTTGGGGTTGACCAAGAACAGGACCTTCGCGGCGGCGGCGGAGCCTTCGACGATTGCTTGGGTCAGGGCCTCAAGACTCTTGAGATCGCCGAGGTACTCCTCGACATAACCCCGGCCATAGCTTTCGCCTTCCACCCGGTTCATCCGCAAGGCGAACCACGGGAAGTTGTCGTTCTTGTAGGTCCCGGCCGTGGACTCGATTCGATGGTTCTCGATCTCTTGGTAGACCTCCCAAGAGGACTCCCCGGTCCGGTGGACGCAGGTGTACAGATCGACCTCGTCTTCCTTGGCCGACTTGTACGGACCACCCTCTTCCCCATCGATCTGGTCGAGGATGGACCTTTCGAGAGAGTTTCTGGCGATCGTTTCCTTCACAACGATGTGCTGAATGTCGCCAGAACTGTCCCGCTGGATCACATACTGATCCAAGTGGAAAACCTTGAGCCGTCCCCGGTCCATGTGAAGAAGGACATTGCCGGAAACGATGAGATGCTTGACGGCCTCGAACACGGACGACCGGACCGCCATGGTCTCGATCTCCTGCATGACCGACCGTTCCATGGAGGACAGGGTCTGATCGATCTCGGCCTTGACCCCGGGACCGGCACCAAGAGACCGGACAGCCTCCTCGTCCAAAGCCAGACGGAAGAACGGCTGGTTGGGGGGAAGCATGCTGAGCAGCAGTGAGGCGGCCAGATGATTCACGCCTCTGGCACCCAGACCCTGAAACGGGGTCGGGTAGATCGTGGCGGAACTGTGGCCCTGTGGAGGAACCAGAGTCGGGATCGTCAGCTTGGAGCAGTCCCTCGCCCGCTCCAAGAACGTGTGACGATCGGACTCCAAG
>Ga0180431_10008228_pt1 | contig 12001 bp, 22 predicted proteins | sample SS_ome_11_FD_132459 | JGI IMG/M metagenome (GOLD analysis project Ga0180431, IMG submission 132459) | Hypersaline lake sediment archaeal communities from the Salton Sea, California, USA - SS_1_MS_1 metaG | ecosystem: Environmental > Aquatic > Non-marine Saline and Alkaline > Hypersaline >... | reverse complement strand
GTGGCCGAGCCTCTCAAAAACTCGAGGGACCTGGCACCTTTGGCCGTGTTGCAGTTTCGGCACGCTGCGACGAGGTTGTCCAGGGTGTCCCCGCCGCCTTTCGACCAAGGAACGATGTGGTCGACAGTGTTGGCCTCTTGACCACAGTAGGCGCACTCTTTGTTGTCGCGCTTGAGTACGCGTTCGCGGATGCGCCGCCACTCCCGGGTCGAGCCCCCCCTACCCCCCACCCTGAGGGCACCCTTGCGGTCAGTCGTCGTGCGAGGCATCGTTCCCCCTGTGCATGTCGACCATCTGTGCTAGGTGCTTACCGTACAGGCCTCCCCATACGCCTTCGTACAGCCGATGTCTCACGGCGAGATCGAGGCACTGACTCTTGACGTCGCAGCTGTAGCAAATCTGTAGACACTGCTGAAGGTTGCAGTCGACGTCGAACCAGTCCAGGTGCTCGTGGTCGAGGCAGGCTGCCTGCTTGTACCAGTCAGTACCAGCCATGTTCGACCTGGTGTTCGTAGGCGTGGCAGGCGTTGCCGTCCCACCAGCGTTCGACGTACAGGATGATGCCCATGAGCGGTTCGTCGGTGATGCGCTGTAGGGCGTAGGCACATTCCATGTTGAGCTGCTCGTCGACTGGGCTCTTGGCCGGCACTTGCCGGCTGGCGTTGAGGTCGATGCTGACAGGGACGTATTCGGTGTGGGTGACATGGACGGTGTCGGTGACAGTGTCGGGTTGCACGATCAGTACGGCGAGTGCTGCACCGAGTGCAGTGCATCCGACGGCGGTGAGGTAGCGGTTCATGCTGCGTCTCCTGACGTTGGTGCCTCGAGCATGGCACGGATATCAGCCGGCATGGGTGTCCATTCGGACGGGTCGGTTTCTTCTAGTTCTATTAGTTCTAGTTCCCGCACCGTTTGAGTCCCTGGGGGTCGCACCGTTTGAGTCCCTACCCCCGCACCGTTTGTGCCCCTACCCCTCGACTTGGGCTTGAGGGTCTGCTGGTGGGCCACGATCTCGTGGACCGTGTAGACGTTCGACTCTCCGAGTTCGCTCTTGCGCTTGTGCTTCTCGAGGAAGCCGGCAGACACGAGCCGCGCAACGCAGCGGTCGACGGTCTTGATGTCGCACCGTGCGTTCTGTGCGACGGTCGCCCTGGACGGCCATGCGACGCCAGTGTTGACGTCGGCGTAGCGGGCGATGGTCGCGTAGACGAGCACGTCATGCGCCGTGAGGCTGTCGTCGTCAAGCACTGCCCATGGCAGGATGACGAACGGCATACGGCGGCCTCTCCTGGCCTCGCTCATGCTTTCGTTCCTTTCGAATACGGCAGGTTGTACAGAATGGCGTAACGCTCGTCGAGGCTGTCGTTGTCAAGGTCGGGGTGGTACTCGTATTCCTGGTGGCCTGGTAGGTCGCCGGAGTCGATGTCGGCCTTGACGCGGTCGGTGACGGTTCCGAGGTGCCTGCGCAGCTGCGCGAGACGGTGCATGTAGTTCTGGCACTCGTGCTCGACCTCGAGGAGCGCCTGGTACAGCAGCTTTGCCGTGTTGATCGTGTAGGTCCCGTCGGCGTTGATGGACGCCTGCCTTGCCTTGTAGATAGCGGTCGGTATCTGACCTCCCCTAATCCAGCCGTCCGACTGGACGGTCAGGGTCCGGCAGGCCTGTTCCCACTGCCCGCCCATCAAGTCCTGTGAGATGCTCACCAGTCTCCTCCTTCTGTGACGCTCTGAGATGCGTTCTGAGGGGCGTTCGTCTTCGGGGATGCCGCCCTACCAGCCGGTCGGCTTCCGGCGCTCTGAGAGCCTTGTGTGCGCTCCCGTGCGGACCTGACCTCCTCAGCGGATGCGATGGACTTGTTCGTGGCGATGCCGATGGCGGCCAAAGCACGGCCCCAGGCCGAGGTCTCGGCGACCATGAGTTCCGATCCGCGCGTGTAGGGCGTGCGGCCTGGTACTGGTTCCCATGCGAGGCCGACGCCAGGGGCAGGGTCGTCGGGCGTCCGGTAGGCGCAGGCGCCGTAGATCAGCCACTTGGTCTCGCCCTCGCCGAGGACGCGGTACGGCTCGTCGGGCCACAGTGGGCGCAGCGAACCTGCTGGATACTGCGAAATGAAGATGGCGATGCGTTCGTTGACGGGGATGTAGTCCTCGGCGAAGCCGCCCTGCTTGCTCATCGGTCGGTCTCCGTGTCCTCGAGCCGGCGCATGGCGTCGATGACGCGGCGAAACTCGGCGAGTTCGTCGTTGCGGTTCTGCCGGCGCTCGAGGTACAGCAGTGCGGCGCCCAGCGCGGCGAGGATGCCGCCGAGCATGAGCAGGAAGGTGACTGCCTCTCCTGTGAGTTCCATCGTTCTCTCCTAGTCGATGTTCGAGATGTGTACTGCCTGTGTCAGCCATGGGCTGAGCGCCCTGATCACCTCCTCGGTCTCGTCGTCGTCCCAGCGGGCAGCCAGGTGGGTGAGGTGGATGACGTGGTGCAGCAGCTCGTGCATGATGACCTCGCGCCTGCGCAGCAGCTCGAGGGACGAGTGGATGCGGATGAGGCCGTGGTCGAGGTCGGAGTTGCCCATCGCGCCGAGCGCTTCGAGGACGCTGTCGTGCTCGAGGGAGGTCTCGACGGCGATGGTGAACTGACCGAGGCTGATGAACTTGCGCTGAACCTCAAAGGACCTGAAGGTCACGCCATGCTCCATTCTCGCAGACGAACGTGAGTGTGCCGCACTGGGTGGTTGGCCCGCCGCGTTCCTCGAACCACCTGGACCCGCCGTCGAGCGAGGGTGCGCCGATGATGGTGCGCGGGCCGTCCTGAAGGAGCTGCAGGTGGTGCCAGTGTCCGTAGCAGACGATACTGGCGTCGCCGACGGGGTGCATCGCGGACATCTTGCCTTGCCACCAGTGCTTGGCCTTGTTGAGCGGCAGGCCGGAGCCTGTGAACTGGTGGCCGTGGGCGAACGAGACGACGGTGCCGCAGACGTCTAGGGTGATGGTCATGTCACCGTCAGGGATGACCCACCGTACGTGTCCGTACGCTTCGTGGTTCGCGGCCAGTACCTCCTGGGCCTGCTCGAACACCTCGAGGTCGGCGTTGTCCTCGAACGTCGTGTAACTCTTGCCGGCCCGCCGGTTCTCACCGTGGTTGCCTGGTACGCAGCCGACGACGACCTTGGCAGGCAGACGGGACCATTCGGCAAGCATGGCGACGAGCATCCTGCGGACCAGTTTCACCTGCTGACGGCGGTCGAGCTCGACGCTGTACGTCTGCTGGGCGTAGTGATCCCCGCAGCCCTCGATGAGATCGCCGAGGCCGATGACGTACAGGTGCGACACTGGCCGGCCTTGCCTCGCAAGGCTGCGGAGTCGGGCGGGTACGGCCTTCTGCAGCAGCAGCAGCCGTTCGATGAGGGCCTCGTGGCCTCCGTGGTCTGCCTTGCCGGCCTGCCAGTCGGACAGCAGGACGACGAGGCCGCGTTCCTCGAGCGGTTCCTTCGGCGCCCGCGGTGCGCGCCGCTTGATCTCTCGGATGAGGTCGCTGAGGTCGGTCTCCTGGCCGGACGTTGGACGAACGACGGCGCGGTAGTAGAACAGGCGCTTCTCGTGGTTGTCCCACGAGCGGACCTGCACCGGCTGGGTCTCGTCGACCTGCCAGTCCTTCGGGTCGAGCCCGAGGTTCCACAGGATGTGCGACCAGTCCTTCGGCGGCTTCTCGTCGCCCTGGACCGTGACGGTGCCCGCGGCGGTATCGACGCCAGGTTCCCAGCCGGTCGGGTGCTTCGGCTTGGTACGTCGAGCGTCCTCGAGGTCGCGCTTGACGTTAAGGAACGGATCAGCGCTCGACATAGGTGCGCCTGTAGTGACCAACCTGCTGGTACGAGACCTTGTGCCCCCACTGTCCGAGCACCTTCGAGATGACGGTATGCGTTATGTCTCGGTTCCGTAATGCTTTTTGTAGGGACGCCTGCTGCGCGTCGGTCAGTTGCGGAATGACTTTTTCCCACCAGCCGACGTAGCCTGGTCGTGCTTCGGCTTGGGCCTGCTCGAACTCGTCCATACGCCTCCCCAGGTGTTCGGACGCTGTGAGTATTAGCCTGCCTGCCGGCGTGAGTCAACGAGGACCGACAGGAGCGTGCGTAGCGCGCCGAGTTCGGCCTTGAGGTCGCGGTTCTCGCGCTCGAGCTGCGCGAGGCGGGCGTCCATCTTGGCGAGGCGTGCGGACATGCGCCACGCAGCTGCGGCGACGGTCAGCATGGGTCCGACGTAGGCGAGCATCATGGCGGCGTCGGTCACAGGTCTGCCTCTCGAACCTGCTGCTCCCATTCCTCGTAGGAGCCGTAACGGTCTGCTACACGGGCGCTGATCCAGTCGCGCGTCGGGACCATCTTGGCACGCTGGTTGATGACCTCGATGGCGTCCAGGATGTTTCTGCCTGGGCAGGCGGTCTGGCCGACTGCCGAGTGCGGCGTGTACTGGTCGGGACCCCAGGTGCCGCCGTGCCAGTAGGCCCACTCGGCGAGGTCGTGCACCGCGGTCTCGGGCAGCTCCTCGAGGTCGTAGTTTCCGAGGACGCAGACGGCGTGTGACTCTTGGTTGTACCCGCGGGTGTGGGCGCCGGCGACGCCAGGGCCACGCCCTTCGTACCAGGTGCGGCTGTTCGGGCTGTAGAGCCAGGTGTAGGCGATGTCGTTCCAGCCGCGGGTCTGCTGGTGGAACGACTGGATCTGCCGGAGTACGGCAGGGCCGCCGTCGCTTCCTGCGCTGTGATGCAGGTACAGGGACTTGACGGGCGTGGCGATGGCCTTAGGCCTGCGAGGTGCTGGCGCTGCACCCCAGTCGGCGCGCCGGACGAGGTCCATTAGCCGGCCTTGGCGGCGCGGTTCCGGCGGGCGGCGAGGGCGCCTTCCTTGAGGGGCACGATCGCGGCGGCGATGCCTGCGGCGACTGCGGACAGGATGGCGGCGCCTTCGACGGCAAGGGCGTAGGTGCCTGCGAGGACGCCGATGAACGCTTCGATGAACGTCCAGAACGTCCTGTGTGCGGTGTCGGCCCAGTCGATCATGACGGCATCTCGGGGTACGGGAGGTCGGCCTTGATGGCGTCGACTGCGGCCTGCCATGCGCTCAGGTCGCCGCCTTCACGCTGCGCAGCGAAGAACAGGCCGTCGGTCTCAACCTGATAGCGGACGCGGCGGGCGGCTTCGACGGCGGCGTACTCGAGCTCGAAGGCGACCGCGGCGTAGCGGTCCTCGAGGGCCTTCTTTGTCGGTTTCGGGCCGTCGTCGTGCATCTCAAGCGTGGCGTAGTCGTTGTCGGTCATACCCCACAGACGAACCGCATAGTCAGGGTGGTGGGTGAGGACGAGGGCGTAATCCATCAGACCTTCACCTCCTGAATAACGAAACCAGACGCAGCGCGAGGTCGGTTTGTGCTGTCAGCATCGTTTTCAGCACGGTTGATGTAAAGGGTAGTTGTAGCATTGCGAACATTGATGGCGCGGACGGTGTACGTGTGGGCAGTGGTGTCGCCCGGTTCATACACGAATGTGACCGAAGGGTTAGCGACGATAAGGTCGTCAACTGCTGGATGCTGGATAAAACCGCCTGCGCCGACTCTTGTCCGTACTCCTGCCGCGTCACCGATGGCGATGAGCGTGCCGTCGTTTGCTACTCCTATGCCTAGGTTGCCAAAGCCCGCGGAGTTTCCTCCCGCGCCGATATAGGCGCTAATGATTAGTTTGTTTGAGGAGTCTGCGAGTGTGTGAGTGATGCTTAGGTCGGTGACGGCGAAGTTTGCGGCTGATGCGGTGGAGTTCGTTTGTGTGCCTGTGAACAGGGCGTGCTTCACCGCGACCAGCCCACCGGCAGCGTCGAGGCCGGCGTCGATGGCGTTCGCCAACGCCAGGGAGTCCGTAGGCCAGTCGGAGACGAGGTCGGTCGACTCGACGTAGGGAATGTTCCAGGGTGCACCGGTGTCGGGCATGGGGGCTCCTAGGCGTTCTGCCAGGTGAGCGTAGCGTCCGTGTTGCCCCAGGTGAGGACATCGGGAACGTCGACCCAGCGTGTCGTGTAGATCGAGTAGATAGCGTCGGATGCGTAGACCTCGACGTTTGCGAACGTGTCGGTCAGTTCGAGGTTGATGCCTTCTACGAAGCCTTGGAAGAGGCCGGATGGCAGGATGCCCGTCGGTACTGAACTGACTTGCAGGTAGTCGTTGATGGCGAGCTGCACGAGTTGGTCTGCGAGTGCGTCGGCGACGTTGTTCAGCCGCACGAGCAGTGGCCCTTCGAGTATGGGCGCTGGGAACGCTTGGCGGCGTACCAGTCGGGTTGTGAAGTCGAGTGCGTCGTCGGAGTCGTTGAGGTTCGTCAAGTAATCGCGAACGACGAACCCGTATTGGCCGACAGAGTCGGCTGCGGTGAAGGTTGCCGTGCCGCCGGACCAGGTCACGTTTGCTTGGTTGACGATGTTGTCGAACGCTTCGTTTGAGGTTCCTGAAAGTGCAAACACGTCTGTAGCGTCGATGGTTACCGGCGTGTTGAGCAGGTTTGCTTGGCGTTCTGCCGAGTCGGCGTATCCGATTTTGCCGTCGCCTGTTTCGTAGACGTAGCCACCGCCGGAGAAGGCCGTCAAGGCGAGTTGTGTCAGCGTGTTGGTCGGCACGTCGGTCAGAGGCTCAACCTCGTACAGGCCGTCGTCGATAATGCTGGTGTCGACGCCGTAGTCGGCCCAGGTGTCGGTCGCAGGCACGTCATCCCATGTTTGCGTGACGGACTGTTCTGCCCACTGCTGGTTCAGGGCGGTCTGCAGCAGTTTTCGGATGCGGACACCGTCGAGTTCTGCGGGCAGGGTGTCATCTTGATCCCGACGTCCGGCCTTTGCCAGCGGACCGAACGCGTCGAGGGTCAGGATGGTGCCGACGTTCGGGTCGAACTGTGCAGTGATGTTTTGTACGCGTCCTTGGAAGACTCTTGCGCTGCCGCCTGCGTTTAGGTTGACGTCGACCGACAGGATGTTGCCGATAGCAGGCCTTACGGTTGGGTCGAGGAGGACGATGCGGGCGATACCGGCTTGGAGGCCTTCCCAGTAGGAGTGGCGGCCACGCGTGATGTACACCGACTCGATGGCTTCGGCGGTGTGGTCGGTGTCGCCGACGGTGACAGTGACCTGCTGTGTCCAGCCCATCAGCGTGCGTTGGACGGCGAGCCGATGCGCGCCCGGTCTCGAAGGGCAAGAAACCTGTCGATCTCGCGGGCTGCCTGGTAGGAGGACCCGACGACGCCGGACACGTTGACCTGGACGTTGCCGGTCTGCCGTTGCCCTGGCGTTCCTCGAGCTGCTTGACGTTCGCGGGCAAGGCTGCCGCCCACGTCGAGGCGTGCGAACCTTTCAGGGTCCCGTCGCTCGAACTCTTGCGCTGCAAGGCCTGCGGCTGCGCCACCTCCAAGGGCGATCGCGCCACCGGCTGCTACGGCTCCTGCGCCGCCTGCCGCGACCGCGGCGGTGACAGTCACGAACGCTGCCTTGAGAGCTGCGAACGCCTTGAGACTTGCGTTGAGCACCTTGATGGCCGCCGCCAGGGACAGGATGGCCTTGCCGATGGCGATGACCTTCTCAGGGTCTGCCCTCACGATCTGGTCGACGAAGCCTCTAATCTCGGGCAGCAGTTCTTGGACGACTGGGAGCAGCTCCTCGCCGAGCTCGACACGGAAGTTCTCGAGCTCGGCCTTGAGGATGCGCTGACTGTTGGCGAGGCCGTCTGAGGTTCGTGCAAAGTCCCCCTGCTGCAGGGTGGTCTGCGCAAGGATTTCGGCGTAGGCGGCCATGGTGCGCTGCTGCGGGGTAAGCGCTTGTTCGGTCGTCTCGATAATGCCTTCAGCGAGCGCCCTGTTCTTGAGCGTCGCGGCGTCGAGGAGGACGCCGTACTGACGGATGGGTTCGGACTCGCCACGGAGCGCTGCACCGAGGGCGTTGATGGCCGTGTCGACGTCGGTGTTGTTAAACGATGCCAGGTCGGCAGCGAGGGTGACTAGAGACGTGGTGAACTCGACGAGGTCGTCGTCGGCGAGGCCTGCGGACGTGCCGAAGATGCCGAACGACTGGGCTGCGCTGAGGGCCTGCTGGCGTGACTGGCCGAGTGACTGTGCGGCGGTCTGTGCGAACCGTTGGAGCTGCGCGGCTGACCGTCGTCCGAACACCTGCTCGACCGCTGACGACGTCTCGTCAAGGTCGGACGCTGCGTTAATCGCGGACACGCCGAGCGCGCCGATAGCACCGATGGCGACGTTCGCGAACCTAGACGCCTGCTCTACGCCCTTCGAGAACTTGCGAAAGTTGCTGCCGGCCTTGTCTAGGCCTTTGCCGAACTCGGAGACGTCAGCGAGGAGCGACAGTTTGAGGGTGCGGATGGTCTGCGATGCGGCCATTAGGGCTTCCCCCATGTGTCGGCGACGCGCTGTGCGCCCTCGATCCATGAGCGTAGGATGTTCGGCTGCATCCGCTTGAGGCGCGGGAACAGCCACCAGCCTCGGTTGCCGCGTCCTTCCTTCGGCGACCTGGGCGGTCCTTGGAGGCCTCCTCGACTACCTGCGCGGCGCTGGGCTTCGTTGCGGAACGTCCGCTGCTGCTTAGCGCGGTCGCGTCCGAACTCGGACAGGAACAGTAGAGATCCGGCGGCGAGACGGCGACCGTCCGACGTGTTGTACTGCTTCGACCCGCCGATGGTGACCGACGGGGTGCGGTCGCGAGCGACCCTGGCCGACTGCGCGACGAACGACGCCTGCTCGGGATACCAGCGGGTGCCTCGAGCGGCGTTGCGGAACTCGCCGACGATGTCCTTGCTGATGTCGCGGGACAGGTCCTTCAGGTCTTTGTTCGCCTGCTTGTCCATCTTCGAGAAGTTGCGCAGGATGGCCTGTATTTCGCGGTCGTCCAGCCTGACGGTGACACGACCGGCCTTACTCTTGGCGGTCGTGGTGGGCATCTCAGGGCCTCCTACGGGCTCCTGAGAGCCTCCTCAGCGGTGAGAAGGTCTCTCAGGTCGTTCCAGTCGTTCGGTGCGGTGCCGGAAGCCACAGCGACGTCTACGCGGCGTCGTCCGAAGCTGCCGGCGGGGTAGGGCGCGGCAGTTCGCCCTGCCGAAACTGCGGGAAGCCGGCCAGCGACCGGTTCCACGAAGGGAAGTCCCCTGCGTGGACGCCGGTGCGCTTGGCGGCCTCGTATGCCAGGTACGCGACGTCCTTCACGCCAGGAGGGTTGTTCTCATCTCCGAACGTGACGAACGAGCGTCCGGCCCAGCTCTCCCAGCCGACCCAGTCGACGAGCTCGAGCTCGAGGACGAGGTGGCCACGGTCTCGGTGTTCTACCTCGACCCAGGTACCGGTTGACATGGTCTCTCCTTATCAGGCTGCGACGATCGTGGGGGTGGTGTTGCGGTCGCCGGTCAGCGTGAAGGAGACCTGCGATGCGGTCGGGCCTTCGCCCTGCATAGGCGGGACCTCGGGGAACACGTTGCCCGAAACGGTCGTTGTGGCGTTTGGGCCGGTGCAGACCAGGGTGAATGCGATGGACGTGTCGGGCGCGCTGAGGGCGATGGACGCGAGCGCCTCGGCGAGGCTGTCAGTAGTACCCCAGTCGGAGTACATGTTGACGTCGAGGCTGTACTCGAACGTGAGCGTCTTGTACACGGGGCCGTCGAGCGTCTCGAGGACTTCGCGGTTCGGCGTGTAGGTAAACGTCGTGCTGATCGTCTGGGCGTCGAACACGTCCCCACCGATGGTGAGGGACAAGTCCTGCCCGGTGAGGACGGTTGCCATGGGATGCTCCTTAGGAAGGTGTGGCGAGGGTAGTGACCTGCACGTCGGAGACGAGCAGGTCGGATGGTCCGATGGTCTCGACGGACGGCGGCGAGACGTCGCCGACCTCCCAGCCTCTCGGCAGGTTGTCGAGGACTGCGAACACGAGGGTCTCGAGCTGGTCGAGCGAGCCTTGGTTGTCGAGGTTGGCGACGATGCACGTCAGCCGAAACGAGACCTCGACCTGTGGGGTCGCTGGCCGTCCGAGAGTGACCGGCGTGATCCAGGGGTTGCCTGGGACGATGACGACGGTCGGTGGGATGACGACGGGCGGTGGGAACGCCGAGGTCGAGTAGTCGACGCCGGCGTCCTCGAGGGCGGTGGCGAGCGTCTGTCGGAGGGTCTTGAGGTTCATCCGACCATCGTGCCGACGTCGAGGTGCGGGGCGAGGAGGCCCTGCACACGTCCGATGAGGGACCGTCCGAGTCGGAACGGTCCAGGCTGAAAGTCGACGCCCTGGATGGTGCCGCCTGGTGCGACGCGGGCCTGCCAAATCTCGACGGTGAGCATCATGCACGCCTCGAGGACGAGCGGGTCGTTCTCGTAGACGTCCTGTGACTGCTGGTCGGAGACGTAGCCGGACGGGATGATGGCACGCTGTTCTGTGATGGGCGGCTCGCCGTGGACGAGCTCGAACGTGTAGGTGTTGTAGAGCTCTTGGGCGTTGCTGTACGAGTATGGCCACAGGGTCGGCCAGGGCCACAGTGGGCGTGGGGGGACGTCTGCCGTGTAGCCGATGGCGGTGACGGTCGCGGGACCGTTTAGGTGAGGGGGTAGTCCTGAGTTGACGATGGACTGCCCGACGTAAAGGCGGTGGAAGCCGACGGTGCGTGCCTTGACCTCGTTGCCGTCCTCGCAGCACAGCTGATCCACAGGGTACGAGTAGCGGCTGAGCATCGACAGGACGAGGTTGGTCGCGGCGGTCGAGGCCTGCTCGAGCTGCGCGTCAGGGTAGAGGTCCCCGACTCCGAGGACCGTCTTGAGTTCGTCGAGGTCGACGTAGTTCGGCATAACGGGCCTCCGTGGACCCTGCGCCGGTCCTGGGAGAGGTCAGGACCGGCGCAGGGCGAGGGGTCACGGCGTGACGGTGAGCGTACGGACCGCGGTGGGGTACTTGGCCGCAGCGGCGACGTAGCCGTAGACGGCAACCTCGACCTCGAGGCTGGACACGTCCTGGACGCTGACCTGGAACGGGGCGCCTGCGGCCTCGTAGAAGGTGACGGCTGCGGAGGGGTACAGACGGGCGGCGGTGTTGCCGGTCCCGAGGTTGTGGTCGACGACGAGTTGCATCCCTGCGACGGTGCCGTTCGTCGAGCCCTGCGTGATCAGGCCGTTCGCGTTGGAAGGCGAGGCGGCGCCGAACAGCGGACGACCGTCGAGGTCGACCTCCTGCATGAGCTTCTCGTAGGTGATGGAGCCCGAGCCGGACGCCGGCACGACGAGGTGCGAAGGCGTGAAGCGCATGACCGACGAGGAGTCGGCGATGCCCTTGACGACGGACTGGTAGATGTCCGAGCCGTCCGACGTGGCGGCGCCTGCGGTGGCGACGCCGAACGCGAACAGGTCGGTCTGCTGCGCGTACTGCGCGGCCATCTCGATGATGAGGCGGTCAAGGAACGACGGGTCCGAACGCTCGATGAGCTGGCGGCTGATGCGCTCGCCGCCTCCGAACGTCTTGACGTCGACCGTCAGGTAGTCGAGCTCAAACGCGGTTGAGGAGACCTCGTCGCCCTCTGCGGCCTGCTCTGCGACGGACGGCTTCTGGGTGACGCGCGGGATCTTAAAGTCGAGGCCGTCAGCGGGCAGCGTGTCGCGGCTGATGCTGTCGACGAACGGGCGGCTGTTGTCGAGGACGGAGATGACCTCGGTCAGGAAGCGGGTCGGCACAAGGCCGGCACCGGTGGTCGTGGTGTTGTCGGCGAGGGCGGCCTGGACGAGCATCTGCGCGTCGCGGTCACCGGCTGCCGCGCTGAGCTGCGCGTGCGCGAAGCCACCAGCGGTCATGTTGTCGAGGGCGCGGGGCGCGCCGACGGTGATGTACTGCTTGGTCGGGGCAGCAGCCTCGACCTTCTCGGAGGCTTCGACCACCTCGGCGGCGGGCTCGACCTCGGGGGTCTCGTTCTCCATGGTTGCGGGCTCCTGGTTGGAGGGTTCGGGGGT
>Ga0180431_10008226_pt1 | contig 12002 bp, 13 predicted proteins | sample SS_ome_11_FD_132459 | JGI IMG/M metagenome (GOLD analysis project Ga0180431, IMG submission 132459) | Hypersaline lake sediment archaeal communities from the Salton Sea, California, USA - SS_1_MS_1 metaG | ecosystem: Environmental > Aquatic > Non-marine Saline and Alkaline > Hypersaline >... | reverse complement strand
GTTGGAGACTGTGATGTTAAGGAGATAATCCAGAGCCTTAGAAATGTTGGTGCATCCTCTCTTGTTGCAACAAAGGTAGCGACCGATATGGCAAAGGACGTGTATGACGGCATCAGCACGACGGAGATCAGGTTACTGTCCTATAAGAAACTTAAAAAGATAAGCCCCAAGCTGGCTGAGAAATACAAGTACCGGGATAAACTTATGGTAAGGACTTCAAAGAGTACTCTCGAACGCTTTGATAAGAGAAAAATAACCCGCTCACTGATGAACGAAACCGGCTTAGATGGTGATAAAGCCCAGATGATAGTTAGGGAGGTTGAGCTGGAACTGGAGCAGATGAGGGTTTCATACGTTACCGCTCCATTAATCAGGGAGATAGCCTGCGTTAAGCTTCTGGAGCACGGGCTGGAAAAAGAGCGGGCCAGGTACACGAGACTGGGTATGCCCGTATATGACGTCAAAAACCTGATAGAGAGTCCATCCAAGGAAAACGCCAACCTACAATACAACCCGGAGTCAGTGCACAAGCTCATGGCTGATCAGATAAGCAGAGAATATGCATTGCTTGATTTATTACCAACCGATTTAGCTGACTCCCACATGCGAGGTGAGTTGCACATACACGACCTTGACTACTTCACCAGGCCCTTTTGCGAGAACCACGATCTAAGGTACTTCTTTCTGAACGGATTTAAGGCAGACGGAGTTGGAAACCACACCTCAGTAGCCGGACCCGCAAAAAAACCGGAGGTTGCAATACTGCATGCAGCAAAAATCCTTGCCGCATCACAAACAAACTGTGCAGGAGGCCAGGGGTTCTCCTACTTCAATACGTTCCTTGCTCCCTATATGGGGGGCTTGAGCTATGAGAAAATAAAGCAGCTGGCCCAGATGTTCATCTATGAAATGTCAGAGATGTATGTTGCCAGAGGGGGTCAAACTGTTTTCTCATCCATAGACTTCGACCTATCAATACCCAAGATACTCAGTGACATCCCTGCCGTTCTACCTGAGGGTAAGATGAGTGAGAGAACAACATACTCGGACTTTGAGGATGAGGCTAAAGACTTTCTTAAGGCAATAAACGAGGTGTATCTGGCAGGGGATCATGCAGGTAAGGCGTTTGTTTTCCCCAAGTTCGAGGTTCAGATTGATCCAGATGAAATAAACAAATCCGAGAATGAAGAGATTCTGATGGATATATCCAAACTAGCCGCTAAATACGGTACACCCTACTACATACTCAAACAACCCCACATGCCCAAGCTTTCAGCATACCAATGCTGTGCTTATCTAATGCATCTCGATTATGATCTGGCAGAGGGTGATCTGGAGCTGGGTGGTCTAAGAAACGGGGGAATGCAGGTGATATCAATCAACCTACCGCAGATATCCTATGAGGCGCGCGATGAAGCAGACTTCTTTGAGATTCTAGAGAACCGGATGGAGAAAACAAAAGAGATACTTCTGCTGAAAAGAGATCTAATTGAAAAGGAGCTAAGAAACGGTTTACTGCCGTTTTTGTCACAGGAGGTTAACGGGAGGAGATATCTGGAGCCGGGCAGACAGAAATATAATATTGGCATGATCGGAGCAAACGAGATGACTAAGGCATTCACCGGAGAAGAGATTCACGAGCCAGAAGGCCACAGATTCGCATTAAAGGTTTTCAGGAAGATGAGAGAGATAACAGACAGATACAAGCAGGAGACCGGATTGAATTTCTGTCTAGCTAGAACACCAGCTGAGTCATCTGGTGCGCGGCTGGCTCAGATTGATTCAAAGAAATACGGAAACAAGGTAATACACAACGGGGTCGGAGAATCCGCTTACTACACGAACTCATTTCACGTGAATCCCTCAGCAGACATCCCGTTATGGAAGAGGCTTGAAACAGAAAGCCCATTTCATCCAATAACTACCGGTGGTGCTATGAGCCATGTCTGGCTTGGAGAAGCTAATCCAAGCCCGGAGGGAACCTTTGAGCTAACCAAGAAAATAGCCGAAAAGACCGAGATACAATACTTTGCCTTCACAAAAGATTTATCTATCTGCAAGAACTGTAACTTTAGTGGAGGCAGCTTGTTAAAAAAGTGCCCCTCATGCGGTTCCACAAATATTGAGTGGTGGTCTCGCATTACAGGATACTACCAGAATGTTACGGGATGGAACAAGGGAAAGCTTGAGGAATTATCCAACAGGAAGAGATACAACACAACAGGCAAACCAACCGTCTAGGCTCCAAGCATACTGGTTTTAATGAACCCACCCACCATAAAACCATGGTTTTTATGAAGCCGGTGTCATAATATTATACCTGTTTTTTTAAAGATGGCAGAACTAGCATATCTAAACGGGACGGTTAAGATGAAGGTAAAGCACTCTGATGATTCTGTTGAAGACTTTGATGTTGAGGAGATAATCCAGAGCCTTAGAAATGTTGGTGCATCCTCTATTGTTGCAACAAAGGTAGCAACCGATATGTCAAATGACGTGTATGACGGCATCAGCACGGCTGAGATCAGGTTACTGTCCTATAAAAAACTCAATAAGATAAGCCCCAAGCTGGCTGAGAAATACAAGTACCGGGCGAAGCTGATGGTGAGAACATCAAAGACCACACTTGAGAAATTCGACCGCAAAAAGATTATTGAATCCCTCACAAAAGAAACAGGCATCACAAAAGAGATAGGGTGTAAAATAGCAAAAGACGTTGAGAAAGAGCTTGAAAAACTGAAGCTCTCCTATGTCACAGCACCTCTAATCAGGGAGATAGCCTGCGTTAAGCTTCTGGAGCACGGGCTTGAGGGGGAGCGGGCCAGGTACACGAGACTGGGTATGCCCGTATTCGACGTTCAAAGCCTGATAGAGCTTCCATCCACAGAAAACGCCAACCTACAATACAACCCGGAGTCAGTGCACAAGCTTATGGCCGACCAGATATCAAAGGAATACTCTCTAATAAACGTATTACCTATTGATTTAGCGGACTCGCACATGCGGGGTGAGGTGCACATACACGACCTTGATTATTTCTCTACAAGACCCTTTTGCTTCTCACATGATATAAGGTTCTTTCTCAAAAACGGTTTCAAGGCTGATGGGGTGGGAAACCATACCGCAGTAGCAGGACCTGCAAACAGACCTGAGGTGGCCTTTTTGCACGCAGCAAAGATTTTAGCTGCCTCACAGACTAATTGCGCAGGCGGTCAGGGGTTCTCATATTTCAACACCTTCCTTGCCCCATATGTTGAGGGACTTTCTTACAAGAAGGTTAAGCAGCTGGCCCAGATGTTCATATACGAGCTATCCCAGATGTATGTTGCCAGAGGCGGGCAGGTTGTTTTCTCCAGCATAGACTGTGATATGTCCGTACCCGAACAATTCAGGGACATACCGGCAGTATTACCCGGGGGTAAGGTAAAGGATTCAGTCACATTCTCTGATTTCGAAGACGAGACAAAGACACTGTTTAATGCCTTAATTGATGTTTATATGGAAGGGGATTACACAGGTAAAAGCTTTAATTTCCCGAAATTCGAGGTACAGGTCCACCCCGATGATATAAGAAAGGGAAGAAACCAGGAGGAGCTGTTGAGGGTTTCGGAGCTTTCGGCAAAATTCGCCACACCCTATTACATAATACACCAGCCCTACATGCCCGATTTCGCATGCTATCAGTGTTGCAGCTTTTTGATGCCGTTGGATGATGCATCAACAGAGGATGATGTGGTGAATGGAACCATACGGGGTGGGGGCCTACAGGTGGTAACCATAAACATGCCTCAGCTGGCATATGAATCAAACGGAGACGATGAGAAACTATTTAAGCTACTCCTGGAGAGGATGGAGACAGCTAAAGAGGCTCTGGTACTCAAAAAAGAAATAATCGACCGTAACCTTAAGAATAACTTGCTACCCTTCATGAACCAGCCGGTGGATGAGGAGGGCACCAAATACCTTGCCACAGACAAGCAGAGCTACATCATAGGCTTGGTGGGTATGAATGAGTTGGTGAAAGCCCACACGGGTAATGAACTGCATGAGTCAGATGATTCATGGAGGTTCGGCTTGAAGGTTATGAAGCGGATGAAGGACACTGTAGCAGACTTCAGAAAGGATACTGGTCTTAACTTCGCATTAGCTAGAACCCCTGCAGAATCCTGCAGCTACCGTTTAGCCCAGATAGACCTTAAAAGATACGATGGCAAGGTTGTAGCAAACGGGCCCGATGATGCTTCATACTACACGAACTCGTTTCACGTGAACCCCTCAGCGGACATCCCACTATGGAAGAGACTGAGCATTGAGGGGGCATTCCATCCACTGACAGACGGGGGTGCTATGAGCCATATCTGGCTTGGGGAATCCAACCCAAGCCCTGAGGGAATCTACGAGTTAACTAAAAGAATAGCAACAAAGACTGCGATACAATACTACGCCTTCACAAAAGACCTATCTGTTTGCAAAAATTGCAACTTCACAGTGGGTGGTTTAACAGACAACTGCCCCAAGTGCGGTTCCTCGAATATTGAGTGGTGGTCTCGCATCACAGGATACTACCAGAACGTTGCTGGATGGAACAAGGGCAAGCTTGAGGAACTAGCCGAGAGAAGGCGCTACGGCACCTCAGGGAAGACAACAGAGATAGATGCGAAAACCAAGAGAAAGCTCGGAAAGACCGGCGTAAACGGCTGGGATAGTGAGCATGATTTCTAGATAAAAAAATGACTAGATTAATACTTTACACCGGAACAAACTGTCCACGATGTCCTGAAGCCAAGAAAATAGTTGAGGATGTGACCAAAGCCCTTAGGTTGAAGGAGGGTGAGGACTGGGAGATAAAAAACATTGACGATGAAGAGAACATGTTAACAGCACTACAGTATCAGATAGCGTCCACACCATCTATAGTAATAGACGGGGAGGTTTTCGTCATTGGTGCGGTACCGGATAGAGAAGAGCTGGTGGATAAACTAAAGGACTAGCCTCTTTTCCCTGATGAAATAACAGAATCCGGGGATTTATTTTTCTCTGGATGCCTAAGCATCTCGTAGGCGTGTAATCACACGGCATCCGAGATATCTATTGGATTGCAAGCTCTCCTCTCAAAAAGCACAAGTCATCTGCTGAAACCTTTTGTGAATACTATATCCCCCACCCCAACACCTATGTGGCGCGCAATCAGGGGGCATTTCGCCATCAAAAGGAAATAAATGTAATCCTGCTCGTTAAGGCCTTCAAAGTTACCCTGCCCCTTGCTTAAAACCAAATCCGCACCCTTAAGTTTCTGCAAAAACAGGGGATCTGTTCTCTCCGGCCCGGTACCCGGCATACCATTACCCATGTAATCCACACCCACCTTATCGCTTAAGCCTGCTATTTCAACATCCTCCAGGGTCGCATCATTTATTATGGGACCGCCTTTCACTACCAAAGTAACCCTCTTACCCTCAAGTTCCTCAATCAAAACCCGATCAAAAACAATCTCACCGGCATTATCAGCCAGGTAATATATCTCCTTTGCATTATCCAAATCCTTTCTGAATTCATCCATGGCGTTCAGGGCGAAATCCATACTCAAAACCCGCTCTATGGTCTCCTCAACATTAAATGCCTGGTTTACGCCGTAGTCTATTATGTTTCCGGCAACCGCCAGCTTCACTGCGGTATAAAGCGGGTCATCTGAATCTCTGACCTGTTTCTTGAGCCACGGATACAAGTCCAGTGCCAGTTTATTATCATGTAACTTAACCGTCCGGTAGGGGTCTTCACAACCCGAAATCCGACGTACCAACTCATGCACCTGATGTGCTATCTCAGGCGGACTGCACTCATAAGACAAATCTTTAAGCAACCCCGCCGTCTCCCTTAAAATCTCCTCCTGACATCTCTCATCATCTGTTGCAATTCTTGCGGTCTTCAACGCCTGCTGCATGAAACAGGGCACGCAATCAAGATTAACCCTCACCTTAAAACACCTCGCAAAACATATACGGCAGCTTTTTCTGGCTCTCGTGTATCAAAAACTTCCCCCCCACAGATTCCCAAAATAAACTCCTCCTCTAAATCAAACCACCCGCCTAAATAATCTCTTATCTCCCCAGTGTTTCTGTTAACGTATCTAGAGATATATCCATCTCCCATAACCTTCTTTCGATAGTACTCTGATTTGGGATTCAACAATAAAACAACAACCCTACCATTATCTGATAAGACCCTTACGGTTTCATCAATGGCTTTCCTGAAGTCATCGATGAACTCCATTGATGTAATATAAAAAACACAGTCGAAGCTTTTATCAGGGAAAGGTAAATTAGCGGCATCAGCCACAAAAAAAACATTATCGCATGCCTTCTTAGCCTCCCTAATCATATCCCTGTTTGAATCAACCCCGGTTATATCAAAACCAGAAAGCTCCCGCTCAAACACACCCGGACCGCAGCCAACATCCAATATCTTCTGACATCCTCCCAAGCACCCTTTCAGATATTCTACCTCCTCATCCAATATTCTAGCCCCCAGCGGGGACTCATAGAACCTAAGATATTTTTTTATCATCTTCCACCTACAAATCAATCCAATAGCCAGCCCCACCCAGGATACTAACATCCGGGAACAACTCCAATATCTCCCTCTTGTATTGGGTGCAGTGGCACGGTATAATCAAATTAAGACCCTTGAGGGCATTGAAATCTTTGAAGCCGTGGAACCCACCCAAAACACCATAAAGCTTACCGAATTCCCCCGCCTTCTCCAAAATAGCCTTTAGACCTGGGTGAGCGCAACCCGTAACTGCCAGCAGACCATTACCTGTTTCCAAAACAATAGACTGTTCTCTTATGCCCGGTCCCAGCTCTCCGGTGGAATAAACTCCATCAACCAACCTTTGTGCATCAGTTATCTCAACCAAGTTATGCTCTTTTGCAATATCTTTTTTCATGTTCTCAGAGAAGCTTTTTGGAACAATAATATCAAGGTTGCTTCCATGCTCCATCACATAAGGCAGCCCGCCGATGTGATCCCAGTGCTGGTGCGATAACACCACCAAATCAACATCCTCCAAAGAGAAACCAAGCCTCTCAAGGTTTCTTCCCAAGGCCTCACCCTTCCAGCCGGTATCGAACAAAATATTTCTGTCATCTAACTCAATAAGGCAGGAGAAACCCCACCCTGTATCCAAGACCGAAGCGTCATCAAAGAGCTCATTATCATAGACTATTGTTAATCTCATCCCACACCTTCCTAACCGCCCCAGATATCTCACTCCCATATTCTATTATGGTCTTTCCCTCAACCATTGCCTTAGTGAAGTCCTCGCTGTATGGAATCCTCCCGGCGATTAATATATCCTTTCTACTGCAGTACTCTATTATCTCATTAGTTTTCTCCTGGTTAATATCGTATTTGTTTATGCATACCATGGATTTAATCTTGAAGTGTTCTACAACTTTAAGAACCCTTTTAAGGTCATGAAATCCAGAGATTGATGGTTCAGTCACCACCAGAGCAAGGTCAGCCCCCCCGATTGATGCAATAACAGGACAACCGATTCCCGGAGAGCCGTCAATTAACACCAAATCCAGATCATTTTCTGAAGCAACCTTTCTGGCATTATCCCTTACCTGGGTTACAAGCTTACCGGAGGCTTCCTCTCCGGCATAGAGTATCGCGTGGCATAACGGCCCAGCTCGTGTATCAGAGATGAAGGTTTTACCTGCTATTTTCTCTAACATGGATATGGCATTAACAGGGCAAACCAGCTCGCAGACAGCGCATCCCTCACAGGCCAGGGGTTTAACAACATAATCGTCTATAGCATCAAATGGACAATGTTGCATGCATTTACCGCATCTAATACATACTGATTCATCAATCCTGGCAGTCTTTAGTGCCTTGAAATCAGTTTCCTTGCGTATCTTGGGTTCAAGAATAAGGTGCAGATCTGAGGCGTCAACATCACAGTCTGCTAACACCTTATTTTCAGTCAGGGAAGCAAGCCCTCCCACCATCGAGGTTTTACCAGTGCCTCCCTTACCGCTTAAGACAGTAACCTGCTTCATCCCTCAACCACCCTTCTAATTTCCTCAAACATTTCCTTGAATCTTTTTTTGTACTCTGGCAACTCAGAAACGAATGGCACACCATTAGAGTAAAGCCTTGCTATCTTTTCATCATGGGGGATCTCCATCAATATATCGATGTTTTCGCTCTTACAGTATTCATGAACTCCCTCATCACCTATTCCTGCCCTATTAACTATCACACCATGGGGTATTTTCATCTCCTTAAGCATTTCCACAGCCAACTTAAGGTCGTTTAAGCCAAAGGGCGTGGGCTCGGTAACCAGTATACAGTAATCAACATCCTTAACTGATTCTATAACTGCACAGGACGTTCCTGGAGGAACATCAATTAATATATCGCCTTCTTTGTTCATATCCCTTTTAACTTCAGCTATAACCGGGGAGGCCATTGCCTCACCCACATCAAGTATCCCGTGTATGAACTCTATATCGTCTCTAACACCGTATTCCACGATACCTGTTGTTCTTTTACCCTCAGTGATAGCGTCTTTTGGGCACACGAGTATGCACCCCCGACAAGAGTGGCAGAGTTCTGGGAAGAACATAACCAGATCCCTGGTAACAGCCAATGCATTATACTGGCAGAATTCGCTGCATCTACCGCAATGATCACATAGTTCCTCGTTTATTAATGGAACTAATACCTCAACAGGTCGTTTATGTTGGAACTCTGGTTTCAAAAATAAATGAGCATTAGGCTCTTCCACATCACAGTCAAGCAACTGAACCCCACCTAAAGAGAGCGCCAGGTTAACAGCCACCGTGGTCTTTCCCGTTCCTCCCTTACCGCTTGCTATGGCCGTGATCATTTTATCTATGGCCCTGACCACTACCCCTGAAGGCGTGTTGTTCGCAGGCGTTTTTGTCAGTGGCCTCCACAAGTTTCCCGCTCTCCCACTGCTCTATAGCATCTCTGACTAATCCCGAGGCTCCAACGTAGACCCTGATTCCCTTCCTTTGAAATAAATCAATAGCTCTCCTGCCAAGCGAAGAGCACACCATAACCTCAACACCATTATCGTGTAAAAGTTCAGGCGGGAGTCCCATACCACCCGTATGGTGGCTTATGTTTGGGATAACCTCCACTTTTTCCCCTTCTACTATGGTGTATGTGGGCACCCTACCAAAATGCTCTCCAACCTGCTCATCCAATCCCTTATTTCCGTTGCTTGGTACTGCAATCCTCATTCTAGAACCCGCCCACAAGCTTCATGCCGCATTTAGGGCAGGTTTTCTGGGCGCAGGGCACAGCTCTCACCTTCCCTTCCGAATAACCGCATGAGGGGCATACGCAGTTTCTTGGCCCACCCCCTGCTCTACCTCTACCTGAGCCCATAGCAGGCCCTCTACCATCTCCTCCTGGCATTTTATTTATCCTCCTCAGTTAATTCCCTGATTTTTTTCTTTATGTCCTTAAGCTCAGAATCCAGGTCGTCTGCTTTCTGTTTAAGATCCTGTATTAGCTGCTCCTTGCTTTTGCTTTCAGTAGGCTGGCTGGTTGCCTGAATCTGGGGTTGTATGGATATCATACCCTTGCCCATGCCTCTGCCCCTTCCCATGCCTCCACCCATCCTGCCGCCCATGCCCCCGTATCTTGGGGCTGTGGCCTGGCTTACTTGGGTGAGTTCGCCGTTTAGGTACTTGAATACGGCGTCCTTTACCGTAACTCCCTGGGCGGTTACTACATTCACTTTGGACTGGCTTAGTATTGGGAAAGCATTAGGTCCATAGTTCCCTGCTATAATGGCATTACATCCCCTGTTGGCTATCGTCTGTGCTGTTTGTATTCCAGCACCTCCCGGGGCAGAATATGCTGTGTTCTCCAGTATCTCTGTGTTTATTATTTCATTACCATCAACTTCAACTATCGTGAAGCTTTGGCATCTGCCGAATACTGGCGCCACCTGATCTTCCAATCCGCCGGTTGTTGTTGCTATGCATATTTTCATTCTCTTCTAAGCTCATCAAGCCTGTTTTTTATCTGGTTAAGTTCCTGTTCCAGCAACTGTATCTCTTGTTCCTTGCTCTGTGCTGGTGTGGTGTTTAGGGTTCCTGTCCCTGCTCTAGCCCAGTATGGCAGCCCTGTTTGCTGGTATATCCACCTATGGCCTCTGCCTTGACCTCTACCTCCCATCCTGCCGGCTCCTCTACCAAATCCTAGTGGCCCACCCACCGGTCTTGTTATCTGTCCACTTGTCCAAAGCGGCGTGCATCTACCTCCCATACCTTGCGGTCCTGTTCCGTCTCCTGCTGGCATATAAATCACCTCTTTTGCCCATAAGGGCTTATTATTCATTTAGAGTTCAGGTATAAAAAACCATACCCTCCCCTATTTACCGAACTCCTCAATAGCAGCCATAAGCTTTGTCATATATGTCAAGGGAGGTCCTCCACCCATCAAAACAGCAACATAGCCTGCTTCAACCAGCTCATCCTTTGTTGCTCCAGCATCCAGCGCACCCTTTGTGTGAATAGCAATACAGTACTCGCAACCGGCACAAAGAGCCACTGCAACAGCAATCAGTTTCTTGGTTTTCACATCAAGTGCGCCATCCTTCTCACAGCTGTGCCTCTTCAAAACCCCAAAAGGACCCTGCAGGCCGGGGTACTCTTTACCCAGGGCAGCCATTGTGTCCACTGCTTCCTTATATCTTTCTTTCATATAACCCATTATTAAACACCTCTCATTTCCTTATTTCATCTATAATATCCATAATAGAACCTGATGCATCCGACTCCTTATGCGATAGAATGAATGGTTTACCCGCATCGCTGTCTTGCACAATATTCGGGTCTATGGGTATCCTACCAAGAAAAGGCACGCCAAGCTCTTTAGCTGCTTTTTCCCCACCCCCCCTCTTGAACAAATCTGTTTTTTCACCGCACTTTGGGCATATGAAACCGGACATGTTCTCTACTATGCCAAGAACCTTGATACCCAGCTTTTTAGAGAAATTAACCGACCGCCTGGAGTCAGCTAGCGCAACATCCTGTGGCGTGGTAACAATAACAGAGCCATAGATGTCCGGAATCAGCTGTGCGATAGACAACGGCTCATCCCCGGTACCCGGGGGCAGGTCAACCACAAGATAATCCAGCTCACCCCAATCCACCTTACCAAGAAATTGCTGTAGGGCGTTAATCTTCAAAGGACCTCTCCAGATTACGGGGTCGTCTTTTTTTATCAGGAACGCAATCGACATAACCTTAAGCTGCCTGTCCAAACCTACAGGTATATCTGCTGGAATAATGTTATCGTCTTTCGAATCCAGTTTAGCATCATCCAGACCAAGCATCTTGGGGACGTTGGGTCCGTGTAAATCAGCGTCCAATATGCCCGTCTTTAAGCCATTCATCTGCAGAGCAAAAGCAAGGTTTACGGCAAAGGTGGTTTTACCAACCCCTCCCTTACCACTCATTACCATAATCTTCCTATCTATGTTTTCCATCCTTGAAACTATAAGCTTGTTTAAGTCTATTTTCTCATCCATCATTGGATCCTCCGATGTATGTCTCTATCCCCGCAGGTGGGGCATTTATCCGGTCTGCCCGCCCCTGGCTGGAAAACCCATTCATGCCCGCATTCCCTGCAAAGAAATATCCTGTCTTCTGTTGCGAAAAAACCGCCTCCTATCTCAATAGCCTTACCCTCAATCAGAGCCTCTACAACTCCTTTCCGGCCCCTTTTCAGGTCCCGTGCCAAGGTTCTTCTGGAGATTTTCATTTCTTTCGCGGCTTTCTTTTGCTCAAGCCCCACCAGATCCACAAGTCTCATGGCCTCTATCTCCTCAAGTCCGAGGGTGATCGAGTCAAGGTTTTTCAACGGAACCCCCCGGGGTTTGAAGTAGTCTACCCTAGGTTTATCCTTGACTATTCTCAGGCACTTGGGTCTGCCTTTTTTTGACATGTTAT
>Ga0180431_10008219_pt1 | contig 12008 bp, 7 predicted proteins | sample SS_ome_11_FD_132459 | JGI IMG/M metagenome (GOLD analysis project Ga0180431, IMG submission 132459) | Hypersaline lake sediment archaeal communities from the Salton Sea, California, USA - SS_1_MS_1 metaG | ecosystem: Environmental > Aquatic > Non-marine Saline and Alkaline > Hypersaline >... | reverse complement strand
TCAGTGCTGACGTCTGGACACAGCGTGCGATAGTCGCGGTTGGTGATGCGCCCGTGTTCCTCCACGTAGGCCAACGCCCTGGCCTGCCGCTCGTTCATCGTTCGTGTCCACGCTGGCAGCGGAGCGCGTTCGCGGACGTTGTGGAGTGTGACGGTGAAGGAATAGGGGGTGTCTCTGAATTTCGGTGGGGGATGGCCGGCTCGCACCATCTCCTCGATCATCAGGTCCACACCCAGTCCCAGTTCCTCGATATAGCCCCACTGGTACAGGCCGGCGACGATGCGTGGGTTGCGCGAGAAGTGTTCCTCGACGATGTTGTCCACGGTGATGAAACCGGGCAAGCCGCCCGGGCTGGTGATCTCCATGCGGTCTGTAAACATGCGCACCTCGATGCGCCGCCCCCCTAGCCGGTAGTCCCGGTGTGCCACCGCGTTGACCAGTGCTTCGCGCACGGCCGCGACCGGATACTCGGTGCGCTCCTGTCGCTCCAGCCCGGTGACGACGGCGCCGATGCGCATCTCCTCGCCCATAACCTCCCAGGTGCGCTGGATGATGCGCGCCAGTGGCCCCCCGATCTCCTCGCGACGACCATAGCCTGGCTGCCCGGCCTCGCCCCGGGGCAGCGTGCCGACGAACTTAACGAACGTCAGCCCGCTCTGGGGCAGGAATGCCTGTGGATTGCGGGCGAACATCAACACGCCCGTGATGGTGGGACGGCCGTTCTCGTCCAAGGCTCCCACTTCTAGCAGCAACTCGTCCACCGGGCGCGTCCATTCCCTGTGCTGGCGTTCCTCCCATTTCGCGACGAACTCGGCGATCACCTCGTCGTCGAAGTCCTCCCGCCGCGCCCCGGGCGCGGATTCTGCCTCGAAATCGCCGGTCGATTTGGTGGCCGCCAGTTGGCGGATCTGGTCGCCGCTGAGGGGGTGGTTCTCCGCGCCGGTGCGGACCAGCACGCGCCCGTCGGCCAGGCTGTGAAGTTCGGGACTGCGGGCGACGGCGATGGCGAAGGCCAGGCCCTCCTCAGCCGCCGCCTGGTGCCAGCGGGCCTCCACCGGTGGCCGGCATTCCTGCACCGCGGCCTGCAGCGCTACTTCGACCTCATCTGCGTAGACTTGGCCAGTAGCCTGCCCGGTCTCGTCCACGCCGATGAGGATGGTACCGCCGTCCGAGTTGGCCAGGGCCACCAGCGTCTCGGCCAGCAATTCGACCTCCGGCTCCGGCATGAGGGCCAGAGTCTGGCCAGGGCGACGCCTATATGGGCTGACGTGCATACGATTTCACCCTTCGCAGGCAGATGGTGCCGCCCATCCAGATCAGTCGCCCTCCATCACTGCCAACGACGTTGCCTCATCCCCTCGCTTCAGGTTTATGACCTTTGCTCCCCGGGCTGTCCGTCCCATCTGTGGGATGTCAGTCACGGGCGTGCGCAGCACCATCCCTCCGGCTGAGATGATCGTGACTTCGTCGTCAGGACACACCACGCGGGCAACGGCGACGATGCCGGAGTGCCCCCGCTTGCCTCCCAGGCAGCGCACGCCCTTCCCGTAGCGTCCCTGGACTGAGAACTCACTCAGGGCGGTGCGCTTGCCATATCCCTTCGTCGTGATGATCAACAGGTTTGCTTCTGTCCCGTCATCGGACCCAGGGCACGGGTCGATAGCGCACGCGCTGGCGACGTAGTCATTCGAGTTCAACTTGATGGCGTAGACACCAGTGGCGGTACGCCCCATCGGGCGCACGTCCTCCTCACGGAAGCGCAGCGCCTGGCCTTGCTCGGTGACAATGATCAGTTCCTGGTCGCCCTGCGTCAGCCTGACCCAGCCCAGTTCGTCATCTTCTTCCAGGTTGATCGCGATTAATCCGCTTGGCCGCACGCTGTCGAACTCGCTCAACTCAGTGCGCTTGACCCGGCCCAACCGCGTGGACATCGTCAGGTATCCGCCCTGCTCGAAATCCGACACGGCCATTGCCGCTGTGATCCGCTCGTCGGCGCCGAGCGCCAGGATGCCGGCCAGCAGTGCCCCCTTGGCGGTGCGACCGGCGTCGGGGATCTGGTACACGCGCTCCTGGTAGACCTTGCCTCGGTTGCTGAAGAACAGGATATGATCGAGCGTCTGGGCGGAGAATAGATAGAGGATATCGTCCTCGTCGCGGGTGGTCATCCCGATTACTCCACGGCCACCACGCCCTTGGGTGCGGTAGGCTTCCACCGGCACGCGCTTGATGTAGCCGCGCTGTGTGATCGTGATCAGAACCTCCTCCTCGACGACCAGGTCTTCCTCCTCGATTTCCGCCTCTTCCTTCGTGATCCGGGTGCGGCGACCGTCGCCGTAGGTCTGTTTCAAGGTGCCCAGTTCTTCCTTGATGAGGTACAGGATCTTGCGCGGCGAGACCAGCAGGTCCTCCAAGTAGGCGATACGCTGGATCAGTTCCAGGTACTCATCCTCGATCTTCTGGCGTTCCAGAGCGGCCAAACGTCGCAGTTGCATGTCCAGGATGGCCTGGGCCTGGATCTCTGTCAATTCGAAACGCTCCATCAGCCGCTGGCGCGCCGTGTCGGCGTCAGGCGACTGGCGGATGGTTTGGATGACGGCGTCCAGGTGGTCGAGAGCGGTCTTCAGGCCTTCGAGGATGTGGGCGCGATGGCGGGCTTTCTCCAGTTCGTATTGCGTCCGCCGGGTCAGGACTTCTTGGCGATGCTCGATGTAGATTTGCAGCGCTCGCTTGAGGCTCAACAGGCGCGGTTCGCCGTTCACCAGGGCCAGCATCTGCACGCCGAAGGTGGACTGGAGCGGGGTGTATTTGAATAGTTGGTTGAGCGTCTTGCGTGGCGGTGCACCGCGCTTGAGCTCGATGACGATGCTCATCCCGCGCTGATCCGACTCGTCCCGCAGGTCAGAGACGGTGTCTATTCGGCCAGATCGGACGAGGGAGGCGATGCGCTCCAGCAGGGATGACTTGTTGGTCTGATAGGGCAGTTCGGTGACGACGATGCGATGCCGGTTGCTGGACATCTCCTCGACGTGGGTCATCGCTCGCACCACGAGCCGTCCCCGACCGGTGGCGTAGGCTTGCACGATCCCTTCCCGCCCGACGATGATGCCGCCGGTGGGGAAGTCCGGTCCCTCGATGTATTCCATCAGGTCCTCGACCGTCACCTCGTCCATTTCGTCCCACCGGTCGATCAGGTAGCCCAGCGCATCGCATATTTCGCCCAGGTTGTGGGGCGGGGTGTTGCTCGCCATGCCCACGGCGATGCCGGACGAGCCATTTGCCAGCAGGTTGGGCATAGCGGCCGGGAGCACGGAGGGCTCCTGCAGCGTGCCGTCGAAGTTGTCCACCCAATCCACGGTGTCTTTGTTGATGTCGAGCAGCAGTTCAGTGGCGATCCGATTCAGACGCGCCTCGGTGTAGCGCATCGCGGCGGGACTATCGCCGTCCACCGAACCGAAGTTGCCCTGTCCATCTACTGGCGGGTAGCGCAGGGAAAAGTCCTGGGCCATGCGGGCCATCGCATCGTAGACGGCTGAGTCGCCGTGGGGGTGGTATTTCCCCAGTACCTCGCCGACGATGCGGGCTGATTTCTTGTAGGGTGTGTCGGGCCGCATTCCCATGTCGTGCATGGCGTAGAGGATGCGGCGCTGGACTGGCTTGAGGCCATCGCGGGCGTCAGGCAAGGCACGCGAGACGATGACGCTCATCGCGTAGTCCAGATAAGCACTGCGCATCTCGCGTTCGATATCTACAGACTGTATAGTGCCAATTTCCAAGTGTAACCTCCGAACACAGATCGTGAGGGTATTATACCGCATAAGACGTGATGCGTAAACCGTAAGGCGTGATTTTTGTGTCCACGGGCATCCGCGCCCTACGCATTACGTATCACGCATCACGCATCACCTAACGTATCGATACACGTCCACCCGCATGAAGTGGGCCTCGTCTACCCGGTGGGTATTGGCCTCCAGCCACGCCTGTACCAGCCCCCGCTCGTCCCACATCTCCGTCTCGGTGGCGATCAGCCACATTGTGTCGTGCCTGGCTGTCATTTCCTGCATGCGGTACGCGGCCTCCTGTTCGCCCATGAAGTAGGAGCCGTCCGGGGCGCGGTGATTGGTGTACAGTCCTTCGGTCCAGGGATATGCCTCCTCGGGGAAGTAATAGTCGAAGGTGTATCGGCCATGGGGGATCTGAAATACGATCAAGTCATCAAATGCGGGGCCTGTGGCCGAGATGAGCGGCAGGTAGGACCTGAAGGCGTACCTCCCAGATGGCTTGGTGGTGGTGGCAGGTGGCTCGTCGGTGAGTTGAGGCGCGGTGGTTTCGTGGGATGCGTGGTAGTCGGCGACATAAGCGGCGGCAGCGCGAAAGTCAGACTTGATTGAGACGCTGGCCTGCTGCCACTGGTTAGCGCCGTTCAAGATGAGGATGACACATACTAGAAACACCGTCACCCAGCGGCCCGCATCACCGAAGTGTCGAAAGGAAGCCAGGCCCAGGGCGACCAGCAGGTAAAAGGCTGGTGCGGTCCACACGAGATAGCGATCGGTGAAGAGAGGGGATCGCGTCGAGATGAGCCATATGATCAGCAGCGGGGTCGCGAGCCAGCACAGCAGGGCGATGCGGTTCTCGAGTTTCACCATCCTTGCTGAGCTAGTGAGCTGCCCTGATGAGGGAGTTGTGCCCGATAGGCCAGCGTCCTGAGACGGGGGCTGCTGCAAGTCCTCCGCCGGGGTTCCCTCCCAGGGCAGGAATAGGGGACTGATCAGTCCCCATATCGCCAGCGTGCTCATCAGCAGTGTGCCCCAGGGCTGGCCCCAACCGAGAATTCCCAGGCTCCAGCCGTTGAGCAGGATCTGTGTCATCTCGCCTAGCGTGTACGGGTAGAAGCCGGTCTCGCGGGTCTGCCAGATTAACGGGGCCTGCCAGATGACCAGCGGGAGGTAGGGGAGGGTGACGCAGCCCAGGCAGACCAGCGCGCCGACCCACTGCCTGCGCGTCCGGGGCCACCAAGCGAGGTAAAGCAACACCTGCACGGGTATCAGCAAGGCGGCTAGTACGTGTGTGTAAAGGGCCAGGCTGGTGGCGATGATCTGTGCGATCCACCAATGCCAGTCTTTTCCTCCGGCGGTGCGGCTCATTCCGCGTTTCTGTGCGTACACGGCGACCAGGACCAGCGTTGGCACCAGCGTGTACATCTTGACCTCCTGTCCGTACCATGTCAGGTAGGGGGAGGTCGTCACCAACAGCGCGGCCAGGAGCCCTATGTGCCGGCTAAACAGAGCCCGGCCCAGTGCATAGGCCAGAGGCACGCACAGGACGCCGAAGGCGAGTGAGAAAAAGCGCATCGCGTACTCACTCGTGCCGGCGAACGCGACCCATCCGCGCAGCAGCAGGAAGTAGAGCGGGCCGTTCCACCCTGGGCGGACGAAGTTGGAGAGCATCTCCGCCCAGGGCGCGGTGGCGAAGCGCAGTGCGTCCACCTCGTCCCGCCACAACGACTGGGTATCGAGCGAAATCGCGCGCGTGGCAAAGGCGGCCAATACCAGCAGGCTGATGGCGACGAGGTACGGAGAACCTGGGCGTCTCATCACGTGCTATGGCGGTGTTGCTGGAGGATAACGAACGCAACGATCAGGGCCAGCGCGATGCCCAGCGCTACCCAGGCTGGACTTGCCGGGCCGCTGGTCCAGGCTGGCATGGAGGGAGTTGCGGTGTCTCTGAGGACTGGCGTAGGGAGTGGTGATGTCCCCGGGGCCGCAGGGGTGACCAGAGGGGAGCCGCTGCTGCCTTGGGGCAGCGTGATGCCCAGCCACAGCCCTGCGACGGCGACGAATGCGGCTGCCAGCGCCAGCAATAACCATAGGCGGGGACGGTGCTCCTGAACCATGACCCAATTATAACGCAACTCCCCCGCCGCGCCAATCTCTCAGAGGCATTGCGATGGTTGGGCCACAATGTGCGTTTGACTTCGTTCCCACGTCGCTATATAATCTGTCTCGATTCTATCCCCATGAGTCTGCGTTAATGAGTCAGCGTCAAACTTGTTGCTCAGCTACCCTCCCGCAGGTTTCAAAATAGCTGAATGGCGGGGCAGACTGGACATTGGAACGCACTTGTGGCCTCCCAATTGCACCCCAACCTGCGGGAGGGTGAGCAGTTACCAAGCGAAGTGGATAAGGAGGATGACCATGCGTACGCTGCTGCGTGTTCTGCTGGTGCTGCTGGTGATCGTGCTGGTGTTGGGGTTGGTTGTCTTTGGGTACGGTTTTTTCACCGTGCGCCGCCCCTGGCCCCGGACCAACGGCAAGGTTCGGGTGGATGGCCTGCAGGCGGAGGTCACCGTCGTCCGTGATAGTTGGGGCGTTCCTCACGTCTACGCTGCCAACTCCCACGATCTCTTCTTCGCCCAGGGGTACGTCCACGCCCAGGACCGCTTCTGGCAGATGGAGTTCTGGCGGCGGATCGGGTCTGGAAGGCTGTCGGAGATCCTGGGGGAGTCCACTCTGGAGGATGACCGCTTCATCCGTACGCTGGGATGGCACCGGGTTGCGGCCCAGGAGCTGGAACAACTGGACGACGAGACCCGGTCAGTGTTGGAAGCCTACGCCGAGGGCGTCAACGCCTATATCTCCACCCACCGGCGCCGCCTGGGACTGGAGTTCACCATCCTGGGCCTTACTGGTGCGAGGTTCGACCCGGAGCCTTGGACGCCTCTCAATACCATCACCTGGGCCAAGGTGATGGCCTGGGACCTGGGGGGCAACAGGGAGGAAGAACTCCTCCGGGCTCAAATCGCCGCCCAGCTGGGGGCCTCTGCCGTGGACGTGCTGGTATCACCTTATCCAGATGACTACCCGGTCATCGTGCCACATCCGCTGGCAGGAGCGACGTTGGAGGCAGTGCCTGACGCGGCCTTTGTAACTCACTTCTTAGGAACCGGGGATGATCTGGGGAGCAACAACTGGGTTGCCGCCGGGAGTCGTACCGAGACCGGGATGCCCCTCCTGGCCAACGATCCCCACCTGGGTATTCAGATGCCCTCCATCTGGTATGAGATCGGCCTGCACTGCGATCCGGTGGGACCTGAGTGCCCTTATAACGTCGTTGGAACGTCCTTCGCTACCACACCTGGCGTTATCATCGGCCACAATGACCACATTGCCTGGGGGGTGACCAACCTGGGGCCGGATGTGCAGGATTACTTCATCGAGCAGGTCAACCTGGAGAACCCCAATCAGTATTTGTACGAGGGCGATTGGCTGGATATGGATATCGTGCGCGAGGAAATCGTCGTCGCCGGGGAGGATGAGCCGGTGGTGGTGGACGTCCGCATCACCCGCCACGGCCCCATTATCAACGACGTCATTGGCGGCACGGAGGATGCGTGGGCCTTCGGCTGGCAACCTCTGTCCTTCTCGTGGACCGCGCTCCAGCCTGGCACGCTCATGCGCAGCGTGCTCCTCCTGGATCGGGCCAGCAACTGGGAGGAGTTCCGAGAGGCGCTTTCCTACTGGGACGCGCCCAGCCAGAACTTCCTCTATGCCGACGTGGAGGGGAACATCGGCTATCAGGCCCCTGGTCGCATCCCCATCCGTGCGTCGGGCGACGGTGCGATGCCGGTGCCGGGCTGGACCGGAGAGTACGAGTGGGAGGACTACATTCCCTTCGATGACCTGCCCCGCGCGTTCAACCCGCCGGAGGGATACATCGTGACCGCCAACAACGCCGTGGTGGGACCGGACTACCCTTACTTCCTCTCGATGGATTGGTCGCCGGGGTACCGGGCCAGGCGGATTGTGGAGTTGATCGAGGTGGATTCTACTCTCTCGTTGGCCGACATGCAGGCCATACAGGGGGATTGTAGCCCCGTCTGGGCGCAGGACGTGCTGCCGTATCTGCTGGTGCTCCCTGCGACAGGGGGGGAATCTCGCCCCGGCGAAGTCTCCCGTCTGGCGGATGCGTTGGAGTTGTTGCGGGCCTGGGACAGGCGTGCGGAGCGGGATAGTGCCGGGGCCGCTCTCTTCGAGGCCTTTCGGCTGCACCTGATCGACCTGACATTCAGCGATGAGTTGGGGGAGCACCTCCTGGGTGAGGCCAGGGGCAGTCTGGTCGTGGCGCTCGATGGTTTCCTGGCGGACGAGACCTCCCCCTGGTTCGACGACGTGACCACGCCCGAGGTGGAGACGAGGGACGAGATCCTGCTGCGGGCGCTGCAGGAGGCGGTGGACGAGTTGACCGAGACCCTGGGGCGGGATATGAGCCGGTGGCAGTGGGGAGATCTCCACACCGCGACTTTCGATAACCAGTGCCTGGGGCAGTCTGGTGTGAAGCCCATCGAGTCGATCTTCAACCGGGGGCCGGTGCCGGTGGACGGCACGCGTGCCACGGTCAACAACACCGGTTACGGCTTGGACGACCCCTATGGTGTGGTCACCGTGCCATCCTATCGCCAGGTTGTGGACCTGGGAGACCTCACCCGCTCGGTCTCAATGCATACCACGGGCCAGTCCGGTCACCCCTACCATCGTCACTACGATGACATGATTGATCCCTGGCGGAATATCGAATACCACCCGATGCTGTGGGAGCGGGTGGATGTGGAGGCGGATGCAGAGGGGGTGTTAGTCCTAACGCCGTAGCCCGTTGCACAGCAGCACCCAATACCCAATATCCAATATCTAGCAGGAGGCATCTGTGAACAGACAGATCATTGCCACAGACAAGGCCCCGGCGGCCGTGGGTCCCTATTCGCAGGGTGTGCGCGTGGGAGATTTGGTCTTTACCGCCGGGCAGTTGGGCATCGTCCCTGGTACGAAGGAGTTCGCCGGGCCAGACATTGAGGCCCAGACCCGCCAGGCGTTGGAGAACCTCAAGGCGGTGTTGGAGGCCGGTGGTTCCTGCCTGGAAAACGTCGTCAAGACCACCGTTTTTCTGCAGGACATCGGGGAGTTCACCCGCATGAACGCGGTCTACGCCGAGTTCTTCCCGCAGGGTCCTCCCGCCCGATCGGCGGTGCAGGTGGCCGCATTGCCGCTGGGCGGGCGCGTCGAGATCGAGGCGCTGGCCGAAGTGTGTGAGTAAGCGCGCGGGGAGTGGGGCTTAACGTGGTGTCCCTACTCCCCGCCTCGCCTCCTGCGAGCATAGCCCGTCTACTGCGGTCGCTCGGTCAGCGTTACCTGGACGGTGCGTCGATAATAGCGTTTTGATTCAGCCTTCAGGGGCCGGTGCCCAGGAGAGCTTGGAGACGGGCTACCTCTGCCTGCAGTTCCTCGATCTGGCGACGCATGTGCAGGATGATCTCCACCCCTGCCAGGTTGACCCCTAATTCAGTGAGACGGCGGATGCGGCGCAGTTCGGCCAGCTCGGCCTCGGTCAGTGTATCGTTCACCAAACCTCGTCTGACGTACCGACGGATCGTGCGCTGCGAGATGCCGGTCCGGTGGGCGGCGAAAGTGATAGTGAAGATGACACTTTGTTCTCGTTGGGTCATCTTTCGTCAGCCTCCTGTGAAGCCGAAGAGAGACGCCGCAGTTCCTCGAATAGCTCCTGCTGACGCGGCGTGAGGTGCGCTGGCAGTTGTACCTCCACCTTGGCGAACAGATCGCCATGCTGCTGTGGCTGCCGCAGATGGGGCATCCCTTTGCCCCGGAGGCGGAAAACGCGCCCGTTCTGCGTGCCGGCCGGGATGGTGAGCATCACAGAACCGCTCAGTGTGGGCACCTGCGTCTGCCCGCCGAGGACTGCTGTGTATAAGTCTACCGGTACCGTCACGTATAAGTCGTCATCCCGGCGTTCAAACTGGAGGTCGGATGACACCCTGACACGCAGGTATAGGTCGCCTGCCGCTCCGCCAGCCGCGCCCGGACTGCCCTCGCCCGCCATTCGGACGCGGGTGCCTGTGTGAGCCCCGGGTGGGATTTTCACCTCCAGCCGTCGTCCGTCTTTCTGAAGTACGCGCTGAGTGCCCTGGTAGGCCTCTCGCAGCGTGACCTCGACCTCCTGCTCGTAATCCTGTCCCTGCTGTGGGCGGACGCGGTACTCGAAGCCACCCGGTGCAGGCCCGCTCCTCATACCACCAAAAATCTGGCTGAAGAAATCGGAGAAAGGACTGGCCCCGCCGAAGAGATCCCCAATGTCGCCCGGGGTACCGTAGCGCACGTGGACGCGCTGCCCCTGTCCTCCGGGGGCCCCGGTGGCCCAACGACCCCAGTCGAAGCCGCCGGGCTGGCCACCAGTCTGTTGCCAGCGCCGCCAATCGGCCCCCAGTCGATCGTACTTGTCCCGCTTCTCTGGGTCGGATAGCACTTCGTAGGCCTCGTTGATCTCCTTGAAGCGCTCCTCGGCGTTCGCGTCGCCGGGGTTGACGTCTGGATGATATTGGCGGGCCAGGCGGCGGAAAGCACGCTTGATTTCCTTGTCCTCGGCGTCTCGGCTGACGCCGAGGATTTCGTAATAGTCTCTGTATTCCATCGGGATAGTGCGCGGTGCGTCGTATCTAGGACGTCAGAGTGTCATGTAGCGACGATGACACGGGCAGGACGTAGCAGTCGGTCTCCCATAGAGTAGCCGGTTTGCACGATCTGAACCACCGTGCCCGGCTCCGCTGCGATCTTCTCGTGAGGCAGGGTGCCTACAGCCTCATGCCAATCCGGATCAAAGGGCTGCCCTTCGGCCTGGATGGGCTCTGCGCCCTCCTGGTATAGGAGTCGCATCATGGTCTGGTGTGTCAGATCCACCCCCTGCCGGAGGCTTTCGATGTCTGCCCCATCCGCGTTCAGTGCCCGCTCCAGATCGTCGGCCACGGGCAGGAAGGCCCGCAGCAGCCGCTCGCGATCGGCGGAGATGCGCTCCTCGGCCAGTCGCTGCTGCCGCTTGCGGAAGTTCTCGATCTCAGCCTGCAGGCGCAGTGCCCGGTCGCGCCACACTTCCATACTCTCCGCTTCCGCTTGTGTGTCTTGTGTTTCGCGTGCCGGTTCTGGTTCTATCCTGGGGTAGGCGGGCTCCGCTTTTGGCTGGCCCGAAATTGCCGTTGGGCCTCGACTTGAGGCTTCGTCAAGCCTGGGACGCGGGCGCTCAGCCGGCCGATCCGCTGGTCGTATCTCGTCCCGATTCATCACAGGGGGGGCGGCCCTAGTCACCGCCGGAGTACCTGCGGACGCGGCTCGTTTCGACACCACCGAAGGCCTCACACGTATGGGTATTCTCACACCACCGTTCATACTCCCCTCCCAACCTGCCACTTCCTCAATCGGCCCTATACCTCTTGAAACTCACCCTCGACGACGTCCTCGTCTCCAGGCCTCGGTCTAGTAGCACCGGGCGCGGGTCCAGCTTGCGGTCCCCCGGCCGCCGCTTGCTGCGCCGCAGTCTGCTGCGCTGCAGTCTGCTGCGCTGCATACATCTGCTGCCCGATGGCGTAGCTGGCTTGCTGTAACTGCTCGATAAGTTGGCGAATGCGAGCTGTGTCATCTCCCTCTTTGGCCTGTTTCAGCTCCTCCATGACCTGCTCGATGCGCCCGCGGTCTGACGTCGATACCTTGTCACCTAGATCGCGCAGCGTCTTCTCCATCTGGTAGATCAGCGCGTCGGCGGTGTTGCGGGCGTCGACCAGTTCCTTGCGTCGCCGGTCTTCTGCCTCGTACCGCTTGGCGTCCTGTACCAGATTCTCCACTTCGTCCTTGCCCAGATTGGTGGAGGCAGTGATCGTAATCTGCTGCTCCTTGCTGGTGGCTTTGTCCTTCGCCGCGACGTTCAGGATACCGTTTGCGTCGATGTCGAACGTCACCTCGACCTGCGGGATGCCCCGTGGTGCAGGCGGGATGCCCTCCAGGTTGAACATTCCCAGGCTGTTGTTGTCGACGGCCATGGGGCGCTCACCCTGCAGGACGTGGATCGTCACAGCCGTCTGGCCGTCCTCAGCGGTGGAGAACATCTCACTCTTGCGCACCGGGATAGTCGTGTTGCGTTCGATGAGCGGCGTCATTACCCCACCCAGCGTCTCC
>Ga0180431_10008218_pt1 | contig 12009 bp, 7 predicted proteins | sample SS_ome_11_FD_132459 | JGI IMG/M metagenome (GOLD analysis project Ga0180431, IMG submission 132459) | Hypersaline lake sediment archaeal communities from the Salton Sea, California, USA - SS_1_MS_1 metaG | ecosystem: Environmental > Aquatic > Non-marine Saline and Alkaline > Hypersaline >... | reverse complement strand
GGTCTGGGGCACAATCAATAAAGACCTACGATCTCATCGCAGGGGTAGCCCCTCAATACCATTGTGTTGGGCCATCTTGCCAATGGCGCCGGGGCGTGTCTGTGCCCTTCACCGATGGCTGTCCTAGTAATTCGTCGCCTCTAATTCGAAATGAGCCTGTGCGTGCAAACACGCCGGGCAGGCCTTCGGCGCCGTCTCTCCCTCGTGAATGTAACCACAATTGCGACAGGCCCAACGCACCTTCGTCCCACGTGAAAACACCTCGCCCTTCTCCAGGTTCGCCAGCAGCTTGCGATAGCGTGCCTCGTGACGACGCTCCGCCACCGAAACACTTCGAAACAATGCCGCCACCTCGGCGAAGCCCTCTTCTTCAGCCACCTTGGCGAACCCCGGATAAAGGCTGGTGTGCTCCTCGTGCTCTCCCTCGGCCGCGTGCAGCAGGTTCCCCGCCGTATCCTTGCCCAGGCCCGCGGGGTACGTCGCTGTAATTTCCACCGCGTCGCCTTCGAGGTAACTGAAAAACCGCTTGGCGTGCTCCTTCTCCTGATCGGCCGTCTCGGCAAAGAGCGCCGAGATCTGCACGTACCCTTCCTTGCGTGCGACCGAGGACGAATAGGTGTAGCGATTGCGTGCCTGCGATTCCCCGGCAAACGCCTTGAGCAGATTTTGTTCCGTTCGTGTTCCTTTGATCGACTTGCCCGACATGAATGCTCCTTCCTCTAACATGTTTCCATGAGTAACAAACCAAAAAAACCGCGGCTAGGACCGCTCACCCCGCCCACGGTCCTTAACCTTATTGTTGAGCCGCAAGAGAACGAAGTCAAGTGCCTAGGGCCTACCTTTACGTCCAAATGTCCGCTCCTTGCCCCCCTTGACGCCCATGGCCGCGGGTGCCCCCTCAATAATGACTCGACGTCACCGGCCGCCGCCCCGATGATCCCATGGCCGGAAACAACGTCTGCGACGCGTGAAAATCGTTCCCCTTTACAATCGCCGCCACGCTGTACTTGTCCATCACCTGCGTCACCCGCACCCGCCCGAGCGGATCGCCGGCCAGATGCCCCAGTACCTGCCCGCTATCGGGATCGATCACCACCTCCGGCGCTGGACGCACCACATACTCGCCTCCCACGCGAATGTCGCGGTCGCGTCCGCCATTGATCACTACCCTGTCCTGCATTACCGACGCAATCTTGGGCTGGTATGGCTGGTCCGTAATACCCTTGACCACCAAACGCACCGCCTCGTCCAACGCCTTCGACGTGGCCCGCCCCAAAGGCGTACGGTAGAAGGTGAAGCTGCCAAAGGCCATCGAACGGTAAGGCACCTCCGCCTCGTCGGATGATATCTTGGCCTTGACGGTATCGGTCGCTATGACCTGGCCGCTCTGCAAATCCACAACGTAGACCGTCGCTGCTACGACCGCGTGACTGCCCCGATTGAACAAGGCCCGGTCGAACAACTTGCCCACTGGCGTGCCCGCCTCCACATGCGCAAAATCCGTCACCGTGCCCTTGATGAGGTAGCGGACTTCCTGGTAAAGCTGCCCCTGGTCCGCGCCGCGCCGCTCCCTTGCCTTGAGCATCCTCGCAAACTGCCCACGCTCCACCACCTCGAAACGCCGCGCACGCAAAAGGCGATCCGTCAACTGTTGCGAAAATCCCCCACCGACGTCCCAGCGTAGCGAAATAGGCGCCCGATTCTCAAACGTCGCCACCGCTACGCTTGGCCGAACGTACCTCTTGCCGTCGTAGTGTCCGTAATGTCCCGGCCTGTGACAGCCGGCACAACATGCCAGCATCGCCAGTCCAAAGGCTGCTGTCAACCATAAATGCCTGCAAATAAACGTGTTGCGTACCAGCTTCGTTGTCATCCCTTCACCTCGCCCGCATTTGCCGTCTCGCCTTTACCTTGCCCGCGTTTGCTGTTTCGCGTTCATCTTGCCCGCGGTCCTCTTCTTCCCAGCCCCCAAAAAGAGCATTTCACACCCCACCTGTATCGTTATCGGCCGTCCCCGCCCACTACCTCCACCCTTTGCAGGAAACGGCACGGTGGATCTAGAAGGCCCCGCCTTTCCTGTCGCCTATTATTCAATCAACCCCCGCGATCTCGTCGCAACGCCAGATTTTCGCCTGCCCTGTTCGGTCCCCTCACCGTCACCTTGCCTCCCCACCACCAATTTTCTACATTCGCTTGTCCAGGCACTGTTCCGGCCGATATACTCAAGAGCAGTTATCATTAAGATTCGAGACTATATGGGCCTGCCGGAGCACCCAAAAAAATGGCCAAAACCACCAAAACACCCTGCATCGCGGCCCCGCGTCTCTCTAATCTCTCTAAAGGCTCTTGCCTTGCCCTCGAACACCTCGAAACGCGCCTGTTCCTCTCTGGCTCACCCCAGATCCTCTACATCGACTTCGACGGCCAGCGCGTCTTCAACCGGCCCGGCGACTTCGACCTCGAACTTCCCTTCGTCGATATCCCCGCCTACGACCTGGCCTCCTTCGGCTGGGCCGGCCGAGAGCAGGAATCCATCGACCATGTCCTCGGCTTCGTCCGCGAAGACTTCGCCGCCTACGACGTCCTCGTCACCGACCAGTTCCCCGCCGGCCCGCAGCACACCACCGTCTACGTCGGCGGAAACAGCGATTGGCAAGACGACGGCGACGACCTGCTCGGCATCGCCACCTACGACGTCGGCAACACCGACCCGAGCAACTACGCGTTTGTCTTTCCGCTCGAAATGGCCACCTACGCCAACGTCACCAACTCTCTCCTGAACTTCAGCGAATATCTTGCCAATCTTATCACCCACGAAGCCGCCCACACCTTCGGCGCCGACCATATTGACGACGCTTCCGCCCTGATGAACCCCTACCTGCCCACCAACCCCCGCCGACTCATGTTCGGCAGCGGCTACATCACCGGCGAATCTCGCATCCAGGACACCCAAACCCTTCTCGGGAAGAACCTCGGCTACGACCACGGCCGCGACGACTACGGCGACACCCGACCCACCGCCAGAACCATCACCACCAACACCACCCTCACCGGCTACCTCGAACGACGCGATGACGTCGACACCTTCACCTTCACCCCCGCCGTCAACGGTTCCCTCACCGTTTCTGTTACCACCACCGCCTATACCAATCTCGACGCCCACCTCCAGATCACCGACGATGCCGACCTCTTTCTCCAAAACGGCAACCCCGGCGGCTCCTCGGACGCGTCCCTCACCTTGAACGTTGTCGCGGGCCAAAAATATACCATCTACGTCGCCTCCGCGGCCGACAACTCCTCCGGCACCTACACCCTTACCGTACCCTCACTCGACACTGTCCCGCCGACCGCCGCCGGCTCACCCGTCATGGCCCCCGCCACCGACTCCGGCGTCTCCTCCACCGACGCCATTACCAACAACAACCAGCCCCGATTCACCTGGACCGCCGCACAGGATTCCGCACCCGGCGACACCGGTATCGCCGGCTACCTCTACCGCGTCGACGGCGGCCCCTGGAGCGACCTGCTCACCACCCGTCTCGTCCGCCTCGATCCCCTCGACGACGGCACACACCTCTTCGAAATCTACGCCATCGACAACGCCGGCAACGCCGGCCCCATCGCCTCTGCCCCATTCACTGTCGACACCACCATCGGCGCCCCCACCCTCGCCGGCATCGACCCCGCTACCAGCCTCCAATCCAACAACATCTTTACCAATCAGAGAGCCGTTACCCTCACCGGTTTGGCCGAACCCGACAGTCTCGTCTACCTCTACGACAACAACCAACTTACGGCTCTGGCCCCCTTCACCTCCACCGGCAGCTTCTCCTTCACCCTCACCGACCTGGCCCCCACCGACCACGCCTTCACCGTCCTTGCCCGTGATCCCGCCGGCAACCAGGCTGCCTCGGCCGACACCGTCGCCCTCAGTATCGACACCACTGCTCCTCAAATCACCCGCGTCGCCCTGCGCGACCGCATACCCAACGCTACCACCTCCCAGATCGTCCTGACTTTCTCCGAGCCCCTCACCGCTGACCCCCTCGACAACCCCGCGCTCTACTCCGTCATCGCTGCCGGTGGCGACGCCAACTTCGAGAACGGCGTTAACGCCATCTCTATCCAGTCTGTCGATTACCTTCCCGTCGCTGCCACCCTTACCCTCTCCGTCGCCTCGGCCGGCCAACTCGACAACGACCTTTACCGCTTCGCTATTGCCAATCCCGACCCCTTCACCGACCTCGCCGGCAACCCCCTCGACGGCGGCCCCTACCTCCACGAATTCACCGTTGCCCCCCTCACTCTCGACCTTACCAACACCACCCTCCAGCTCATCGACACTGCTACCGCCGCCCGTGCTACCGTCCGCCTCATCGCCGCTCCCGGCAGCCTTACCCTGAACGGCCAAAACCTCCAGCTCACCCAGCAACGCAGCCGTACGATTGTCACCGGCGCCAACCTCCAGATCTTCAACATTGACTTCACCGGCGACGACCCTGCCCGCCTACGCCTCTCCGCCAACGGCTCTGACCAACCCATCCTGTGGAACGGCCTCACAGGTCACTCCCTCGCCCAGCTCTCCGCCGTCGGCTTCGAACTCCTCGGCGACATCACCCTCACAGGCCACCTCGCCTCCGCCCGCCTCGACACCATCGCCCCCAATGCCACCATCACCGCCGGCTCCCCCGCCCCCAAAGGCTCATCCCTCCGCGCCGCCGACATAGGCCACAACGTCGCCTTCGACCTCGCCGGCTCCCTCCGCCGCTTCGATGCCCAACAATTCCCCTCTGGTGCCCTCGCTGCCGACGACATTGGCCGCCTCCGCGTCCGCACCGGTGACGTCGACCTCGACATCACCGCCCGCCAGGGTGACATTCTTGCCCTGAGCACCCAAGGCGACATTGCCGGGCGACTTTCCGCCGCCGCCGCCGTCGGCTCCGTCACCACCCGCCGGGGCGCCATCCACGCCGCCATCCGCGCCGCCACCGACATCCACTCCGTCGCCGCCGTCAACCTCGACAACGCCCTGCTCAGCGCAGGCCAATCGATCACCCGCGTCACCGTGCGCCGCGACATCACCGACTCCTACATCCTCGCCGGTTACGACGTCGGGGCCGATGCCGCCTTTGGCCCCCAAACCCCCGATGGCCGCGACCTGCCCGGCAGCGGCAACGTCGGCCGCGTCAGCGCAAAAGGCCAATTCGCCCGCAGCTACATCGCCGCCGGCGTCCTGCCCCACGCACCCCTGCCCGACGCCGCCCTGCCCCCGGATCGATTGCCCTACATAGGCCAGTCCGGCTCCATAGGCCCCACCCGCTTTGCCAGCCTGGATGCCAATGCCCTCCGCGACTTCGGCCTCTACGCTGCCTCTGCCATCACCCCCCCACGCATCACCACCAACGCCCCCCTCCCCGCCACTTTCCAAACCCTCATCATGTAAAAATGGGGACAGCCTTCTTGCCATTCCCGTGAGGGGTGGCAGCGTCTGTTGACGCTCGACGCACCGCCGCCGGGTGCAACAGGCGATGGCGAATACGGTTCCCTCCCTTCTTTCAAGCTCGACACACATACCCCTAAAGCCCCGCAAGCTCATCCTGGGGCAGACGCCCTCCATCCGTAAGCGACCGATACCCTGTGTCCTGAAGCCCCCTACGTAAGTAGGGGGTCCCCCTGTCCACCCTGCCCCCCCAGCAGGCGTAGCGCGGGCATGCCCGCCATTCATTTTGCGCAGCGAATCCATGGCCCGTCTTGAATCTGGAGCTTCTGAATTCGAAATATGTTTCGAATTGCAAATGTACGCCTTCGCTTACCCCTCGTCCCCCCACCTACTCCGGCGGTTCCGAATCGTTCTCTGTCGCCCGCTGCACCGGCACGGTGCCTATCGCCTCGGGTGGTTCCGGGTTGTCCTCTGCCACTGTCTGGACCGCCTCGCTCCCTATCGCCTCGGGCGGTTCCGTATCCCCGTCCCAATCCGCCTGTGCGGGCCCCACCAGAACCAACACACCCATTACCACCACCAACGCCGTTATGGTTTTGCGCATCAAACGTACTCCCGGCCTCCCAAATAGCACTTTGTCCCTGACACCCAAAATGTAAAATACGCACCCCACAACGGCAAGCACGCTGGCCCATTTTACCGAATGTCTCCCGCTCACCTCCCTTGCCCGCCCCCTCCAATCCCTACAATCTGCACCGCCGCCCCTTCCTCCGGCACCTTCTCCTTGCTGGCTTCTCTTGATTCATAACTCTTAACTCATAACTCATCACTCACAACTTTCTACAACGCCCCTATCGACGCCCCGCCGTCAAGTCGCTAAAATACCCCTGTGGTTTCGGGCCGGCACTCAGGCTGAAACAGCGCTAAAAGAAAGCAAACACACGACTTATGAATACTGATCGACCTGCTTCCATCGACCTTGAGGAGGCTCGCGAGCTCATCCGCCGCGAGGCCCAGGCCGTCGCCTCTCTGGCCGACCACCTCGATGACGGTTTTTCCGAGGCTATCTCGCTTATCTACCGTTGCACAGGCAACGTCGTTCTCAGCGGCATCGGCAAGGCGGGCATCATTGCCCAGAAGATTTCTTCTACCCTCGCCTCCACGGGCACCCCCAGCCACTTCCTTCATGCCGCCGAAGCTGTTCATGGCGACCTGGGCCGATTACGCTCCGATCAGGACATCGCCATCGTCCTGAGCCACAGCGGCGCCAGCCCCGAAATCGTACGCTTAATCGCTCTGTTCAAACAACTTAGCATCACCATGATCGCCGTTACCGGCAACCCCCGCTCCCCTCTGGCCAAGCACAGCGACGTCCTGCTCTCGCTGGGCCGTATCGACGAAATCTGCCCTCTGGGCCTGGCCCCCACCGCCAGTACCACCTGTATGCTTGCCCTCGGTGACGCCTTGGCCATGACCGTCATGAAGCTGCGTGACTTCCAGGCAGAAGACTACGCCCGCTTCCACCCCGGCGGCGACCTGGGCCGCAGACTCATCACTGTCGAACAGGCCGCCATGTTCACCCGCGGCAAACCCCTGCCCCAGGCTCCCGAGTCCTGTACCGTTCAGCAAGCCCTGGCCCAAGCCGAGGCCCAAACTGAAATGAGGCACGGCTGTATTCTCCTGGTCGATACGGCCGGACGACTGACCGGCCTGCTCACCGACGGCGACCTGCGACGTGCCTTCCAGAACCAGGGCGTCAACTTCCATCAACTGCCCGTGGCCCAGCTGATGACCCAGGGGCCCAAGGTCGTTTGCCCCGACACCCTCGCCAGCGAAGCCATGGCCATCTTCCACAAGAACCGTATCGACGAAATACCCGTCGTGGACGACGACGGCAAACCCGTAGGCCTTATCGACGTGCAGGATGTTGTCACCCTGCGCGTCCTCCAGTGAGCCGAGCGAAAAACCATGAATGACATTGTCAGCAACCTCAAGATGCTCGTGATGGATGTCGATGGCGTCCTCACCGACGGCGGCATCATCCTCGATCAGAACGGCGACGAACTCAAGAAGTTCCACGTCCACGATGGCGGCTGGATACGCATCTGGGGCCGCGAAGGTCTCAAATCCGCCATCATCACCGGCCGGCAGTGTCCCGCTGTCGCTCATCGTGCGATGAGTCTGCAAATTGACTACATCTACCAGAACGCCACCAAGAAGCTGCCCGTTTTCGAACAACTCATCGAGGAATCGGGGATACAACCCGAGCAGATGGCCTATATTGGCGACGACGTCTTTGATCTGCCCGTTATGCGTCGAGTGGGCTTCAGTGCCGCGGTGGCCGACGCCTTCGACGAAGTCCGCAACGTGGCGGACTATGTCACCACGCTGCCCGGCGGCCGCGGCGCCGTGCGGGAACTGATTGTCTATCTGCTCAAACGCAAGGGCCTTTACGACCACGCCATGGAACGATACCGACAATAACTCTAGCGGGTCTGTGCGAGCGATAGGCCCCGGGTGCGGGCCAGGCCCTACAGCTCGCCCTCGTACTACGCCAACCGGGCGTGAACCTGTCTGCAATATTTATGATGCTCAAAAGATTTTTGATAGTCGGGCTGACCTTCCTTGCTGCCGTGGCAGGACTGTTCATTTACCAATGGTTCACGGCCTCGTCGCAAACGGGCTCAGCAGCCAGCGACGCTCCGCCACCTCCTCCGCCGAGCCTTTCGGATGCCGGCACGGGCGGCCACGGAGAGCAAATCGTTGAATTTGAAGGGGTCAGGATCGAGCAGACGCGCGACCCCTGTTTTGTCACCCGCGATCGTGACGCCAACATTACCCAGAAATTCGGCTGGCGGGAGGTCATCAGCAAGGAGGACGAGGCCCTGGTTGTGGCGGCGCCGCACTACAGCCGCTATCTCACCAACGGCAAAATGATCTGCATCAACGCTGAGACGGGCCAGGTGCAGACGCCGGGCGTCCGCCAGGGAGAAATCCCGCAACGTGGTTCCCTGCACGGGGTTACGGTCACGATGTACCCGACGCATGACCGGAGGGAGCCAGCGGAGATGGAGGTCAGACTGGCAGGGCGGGTGGAGTTCGAGGTGGAGTTCAGCCGGCTGGATTGCCCGGGTGGGTTTGAGGTGCAATCGCAGGACTTTCAGGCGGCGGGCGAGGGGCTGCGGCTGCAGTACGACCAGATCGACGAGCGGGTGCAGGAGATGACGATCCGCCAATTGGATCGCCTCAGGTTTGCCCGTAACACAGTGTCAGATAGACAGTTATCGCCTGGGGCAGGCTCGGCTAAGACGGAGCCGCAGGCGGGTGCCGTTGAGGACGGTTCGGCTGATGCTGATGCCGAGGCCGAGGGTAAGGGCAAGAGAGCCACCTATCGCCTGACCCTGTCGGACGATGTGGCGATTGCCCTGACGGACGAGGAAACACTGCTGGCGGACAAGGTGGAGGTGTTGGCGGATGTGGATTACGCTGGTGTGAGTGGCAGCGACGCAGCAGGCGATGAGGGGGCCGGCCAGGCGGGCGAGGCAGTGGCCTCTGACGGGGCGGCGAGTGAGGACGGTGCGCAAACTAGTGCTGATAGGGAGTTTGTGGAGATTTCCTGTGCGGGGCTGGTGCGGATTGACTTAGCCAAGCCGGAGAGCCGGTTGGTGGATGATGTGCCGGTAGGTGAGCGGGGTGAGCGTTTTGAGTTTCTGGCGACGGGTACGCCGGTTGAGGTGATACAAGGGGGCGAGGTGGCCCAGCAGGCGAATGTGATTTACTTGAATCGGGCGGCGGAGTTGATTCGGCTGGCCTCGACGGATGATGAATTGCCGGTAGTGTTGGCGTTGGATGCCGACCAGCGGGCCATTGCCCAGCGGCAAGTGGAGTTGCGCAAGGAAGTTACGGCTTCTGGCGAGCCGGGGCGGTTTCGGGCGACGTTGTCGGGGCCGGGGCAGATTTCGCTGCTGCCGGAACCCAATCGGCCGACCCGCATAGACTATGAGGACGCGATCGAGATATGTTTTGCCGAGCGGGTCGAGGCTGTCGACGCAGAGGCTAAACTCTTGCGAAAAAAGGCTTTAGGGGATTTAGTGTCTGGTGACACTGAAGAGGGTGGTGGGTTTGGCGATATTCTGAGCAAGTACGATCCCGAGTCGATTACCTTTACGAACGGTCTGGTGCTGACGGATCCGAACACCGATTTGCAGGCGAGGGATGGGAGGATTACGTTTTTTGCCCCGAAGAGTGTTGCGGAGGCGGCGGGGGGCCAGGATGCCGGTGCGGAGGATTCTGGTTCGGTGCGGATCAAGTCGCTGGAGCTGACGGACTGCAACGCGGTACTGGAGGAGACGGTGGTGCGTGCGGGGCGGCTAAAGAGCACGTTTGGGCTTGATCGTGAGGGGCGGGCGTATCCGGAGCACCTGACGGGACGGGAGGATGTGTATCTGGAGACGGCGGAGTTTGTGCTGGATGCGAAGGATCGTCTGGAGGCGGCGTTCGCTGCGGCTGATCCAGAGCGGCCGTCGCAGGTGGGGGCTGAACGGGAGGGTCAGGCCGGTGCGGCGGAGGCAGAGGACGGTAAGAGCAGTACGGCAAAGGGGTTATCGTTCGATCCGAACATGCTGCTCTGGGCATTGGCCGAGGGTGCGGACGACGGGGTGTCGATTACGGATAAGAGCAACGGGTATCGGGTGGCGGGGAGTCTGGCGACGTATGGTGAGGCACCGGGGACGGAGGTGGGGGCGGCGTTGCGGCGTCATGGGGTCGAGGAGGACGCGGGGCGTTTGTGGGTGATTCAGGGGGAGCCGGCGCGGGTGGCGGCGATGGAGCCGAACGCGATGTTTGAGGAGTTGGTGAGCGAGGAGATCATTGCAGCGGATCTGGGGGCGCAGCGGGTGCACATTCCCGGTGTGGGGGCGTTGACGGCCTATCTGCGTGAGGACCCGAGGGGGGCGGCGTTGGCGGAGCCGATGCCGGCGGCGATCAGCTGGCAGGGGGGGGCGGTGTACGATTTGGGGACGGGGGAGATTACGGTCAATGACGTGGTTATGAAGTTTGAGACGGAGACGGCGGGGTCTCGCTATGAGAATATGTTAAAGAGTCGACAGGTGGTGATTTTGCTGGCGGAGGCGGCAGGGCCAGAGGGGGCCGATGGGGCCAGCCAGCAGGAGCGGCGGGGCCGGCTGGTGGACTTCAGGGCGGAGGGGCCTGAGGTGCAGTTGGCGCGTAAGGAGTACGCGTTGGCGGATGATTCGTTGGTGAGTGCGTCGCAGTTGCGGGCGTCGAAGCTGACGTACGATCCGGCGGTGCAGGAGCTGGTGGCCGGGGGGCCGGGGTGGATGGAGCTGGTGAGTTACCCAGGGGGGGACACGTCGCGTGGTGAAGGAGACGATGCGGAGGAGAGGTCCGTGGCGGGGCGGCTGCGGGATATGGGGCCGACGATATCGGTGGTGCAGTTTGAGTCGCCGTTGCGGATGGCGCCTGCGGGGTCGGCTGAGGCGTCGGCAGGGGCGAGCCAGTACACGCTGGTGTCTGAGGGGTCGGTGACGGTGCGGCAGTTTCCTTTGTTGGATCCGAACAGTGTGACGGTGGAGACGCTGGCGGAGACGGCGGGATTCAAGCAGTTGTTGTGCGAGGCGTTGACGTTGACGTTGGAGCCGGGCGCGGAGGAGGCAGAGGCGGATGCGCTGGGCGTGTCGGGGCTACGTGCATTGGAGGCGAGCGGGGGGGTGTTTGGCGAGGTGGTGGGAGCGAGCGAGCGGGAGACGTTTAGTTTTTCGGGGGCGTCGGTGCGGTATGAGGCGGGCAGCGGCTGGTTGACCATAGAAGGGGGAGAGGGGCTGGGGGTGACGTTCAACCAGGTGCAGTGCGGTGCGGCGCGGGCTAATTTGCGGACGCGGGAGGTGGATATCAGGGAGATTGGGCCGAGCGTGGCGCCGGGGCTTTAGGGGAGTAGGGAAGTTATGGGTTATGAGTGAAGAGTTATGAATGAAGAGAAGGCCGGAGAGCGGAGGCACGAGGCGGGCAGGGGAAGAGTTGAGCACGGATTGCACGAATTTTCACGAAGTGACACGAATCAGGAGAAGGGTGGTGGGGTATGAGGGTGGAGGTGATTGGAGATGTGAGATTTCACAGGGTGGGAACGTGGGTGGTTGAGATTGGTGTGTTGGGGGGGCGTTTTGTTGTAGTGAGAGGAGAGAGTTTGCGTGGCGGAAGCACATGGTGATTTGGTAGAGGTTGGCGTGCATCCTGGATTTCCGCTTTGGCGGGAATGACAGAGGGGTGTCGCCTGGGGCGACAGTTTGTTAATCGCGGGCGAGACAGGCGAGGCATGAGAGACGGCGATATTGTGAGGGGAGTGGGTGAGGTTATGGTTGGGGCGGGGTTTTATCTTGTTTTTGTTGTTGTTCCCATGCGTTGACGAAGCGGGCGCCGTCGCGGGTGTAGGCGATGGTGGTGAGGACGGCGGCGGCGGCGGTGGCACCCCAGAGGGCGGCGACGATGTAGCGGAAGGCGGGTAGGAGTTTCATGACGTCGGGTGAGATGAGGATGGCGACGACCATGGAGAG
>Ga0180431_10008216_pt1 | contig 12009 bp, 9 predicted proteins | sample SS_ome_11_FD_132459 | JGI IMG/M metagenome (GOLD analysis project Ga0180431, IMG submission 132459) | Hypersaline lake sediment archaeal communities from the Salton Sea, California, USA - SS_1_MS_1 metaG | ecosystem: Environmental > Aquatic > Non-marine Saline and Alkaline > Hypersaline >... | reverse complement strand
TCCACAAAATGAGGCGATGTACACTTCCGCTTCTGTTGCCCTATAGTAGCCGTCGATGAGAATCTCCACGAAATCCGCAGCGAATGAACTTGGGTCTCGAGCACGCCAAACTCCTCGGCCCGCGTTTGATTCTTGCCGTCTGAGCTTGCCATGTTCGTCAGCCACGGCGGGTGTGACCAATGAGATCAGCTTATCCCTGAACAAAGTGAATTCAGAGGAATCATTCAAGAACCGATAGTGCGTCGCCCACAAGCGTTTGGTGTTCAGGATTCCAAGCAATCCATCCCAGTTCGTGTAGTGGTATAGCTTCTTGTGCTCTTCCCATATGTCCGTCATCTATCGGCCCGCTAATCAGAAATCACTACTGGCCCCAATTCATGTATAGCAGGTTGGTGCTGGGCAACTTCCTGGGAGTATTATGGCGGGGGCGGGGGGAGGAAACAAGGAAAAAGTGACAGGTGAATAGGAGAAGGGGCTGGGGGACGCCGGCGGCGGATGACGCGTTCTGCGGTGGCGGGGGAGTCGAAGCCGCGTCCACGGATGGCCTTTGAGCTGTGGAGCTCAGACGTTGATGCCGCAGAGGCGGATGGGGAGATGTTTGGCGTAGCGGAGGAAGTCGGAGTCGGTCGTCAGGATCTGGAGCGCCTCGATGACGGCCACGGCGCAGATCAGGAAATCGATGGTCGAACCTTGGACACCCTTCTTGCGGCAGAGGTTGCTGAATTCGGCGGCTCGGATGAAGTGTTCCGTCCTCAGGGGGATATCCTCGAAGGGATCGAGGGCCTTGCGGAGATTCTCGAACTGCGCCGGGTTGGGCACGCCGGAGAGAAGCTCCTGTCGGATCGGCCCGATCAGTACGACACGCCCGTCCTGGATCAGGTCCTGGATCAGGGCGCCGAGGCGCTTGTCCGGCGATTTGCGCCGCAGCACCTTCGACCAGACGCAGGTGTCGACGAGGACCCTCATCGCCTGCGGGCGTCCTTGTAGCGGTAGGCGGGATCGAACTCGATCTTGCCGATGAGCTTCAACACGCCAAGCTGCTCGCGTCGGGCGACGTACTCTTTCAGGGCCGCCGTAACGGCTTCCTTCTTGGTCTGGTGCCCACCCGCGGCTTTTGCCTCCTCGATCAGGCGATCGTCCAATGCCAGATTCGTGGCCATGGCCAACTCCTTTCCACACAAAGCATAACACATATACGTGTGTGGATCAAGCGAATTCCGTGGCCGCCACGGTTATTTCGTTCTCCCGTGAACGTAGGAGCCTTCTCCGTGCGGCGAGGCGTTGGGCCGAACGCATTTACCCATCTACGCATCTACGCAGTTACGTTTCTACGCAGTTACGTTTCTACGCAGGGCAACCACGGGGGGTTGCCCCTACGGCCGGCCGAGGGCTTCGAACATGGCGAGCAGGTTCTCGGTGGGGGTGTTGCATTGGATGTTGTGGATGGTGTTGAAGACGAAGCCGTTTTTCTGGCTGAAGATTTTCACCCTTTCGGCGACCTGTGCGCGGACTTCGTCGGGGGTGCCGAAGGGGAGGGTCTGCTGGGTATCGACGCCGCCGCCCCAGAAGACGATGCGTCCGCCGAAGGTATCGACGAGGTGTTGCGGGTCCATGCCGCGGGCGGAGGTCTGGACGGGATTGAGGACGTCGTAGCCGGCGTCGATGAAGCCGTCGATCAGCGGCTCGCACCCGCCGCAGCAGTGCTTCATCGTCTTCCACTTCGTGTGCGCGTGGACCCAGTCGTTGACCTTTTTCGCGTGCGGCAGATACAGCTCGCGATAGGCATCGGGCGAGCAAAACAGGCTGTTCTGCGAGGCCAGGTCGGTGCCGTCCATAAAGACCACGTGCACCTTGTCGCCCACCGCCTGGTGGATGCGTGTGAGATTCTCGACGGCGATCTCCGCCTGCCGCGCGAAGACCTCGTTGATATAATCCCGCCGCGTCACCGTGCTGATGTACCACTCCTCGATATCGCGGATGCCCTTGGGGTCTTTCATCCAGGGGCCCGGAACCAGGGCGATGTCACCGAAGCCGGTGCCTGGAAAGCCGGCGGCGATGGCCAGGTCGGTGTTGCGGTACAGGTCGCCGGCCTGCTGCTCGTAGAATTGCAGGTCCTCGTCGCTGACGGGCTGGAATTCCTCGGCATTGTCGGCCGGATCGAGCTTGGCGTCGTCGATAGGCTTCTGGCGAATGATCGAATCGAAGTAGAACCCCCCTTTCGGCATCCGCGCCGATGCCGGGGCCGACTTGTCTCCCTCGGGGTACATCAGGATATCGCCGCTGGGCTCGGGGTCGGTGTTGAACTTGGCCGGCACTAACACGTCGGTGCCGTCGAACGTCCGCCAGGGCTTCCAGTCGGCGTTCTCGAAGCCGAACATGTTCTTCGGGTTGGGCAGATTGACCACGTCGATCCCCAGGGCCGCGCGCAGGTCGGCGCCGATCGCTCCAAGCATCTGATACGGCTCTACCACCTTCACCGGCTCGCCCGGCTTATCCAGACCCAGCGCCTGGCGCAGCTTGGCGACCACGCTGACCTGGGCCCCGGAACAAGCGGTACCGCCCAAGTCGAGCGGGATGCGATCCACCGGCTCGAAGTTCATCGCGGCCAGCACCCGCTGGCGACCCGTACCCGAACGTGACGAAGTATCCACACTCATGCCGGACTCCTGCATAGATAACTGCTAAACCGGTACTCCAAACCCAGAAACCTGCGTCAGAAACCCCGCAGCCTCCAACGCAACAAGCGATTGTAACGTCTCAGCCCCCCTAACGAAACGCCTAATTTCACCTACCACCAAGATAGCCCCAACCTATAGGCGTGTCTCCGCCTCGCAACAAGGTCGCTATTTCTGCACACCCAGAGGCGGGGGCTTGGGGCGAAAGGTGTTTGTACGGCGCCCCCCTCCATGGTAGAATCTGGATGCTGGGGGGCGACCTGATGTGGAATTCGTGGAGAGGAATAGAGCATGGCGCGCGTGGAAGATGATTTCCTGAATCGGAAGTTGGAGCATATCCTCAGAGATTACGACAGAGGTTGGGCAGCGGGTCTTGCCCGGCGCGATAGGATTACTCGCATCAGAACGTGGCACGTTACTGTATTCACCGCATATCTTGCCTTCATAGCGACACGCGATCCAGGTGAGGTGGATATAACAGTCCTCCCACTTGCGGGTGCGACATTCCTCTTCTGGGTCATGGAGGCCCTTGCGACAGCGCTAGGAATCTTCCATATGGAGACGACGGTCTGGAGAATCGACCGCATCTTTTCCGAGGCAATGGCCGATGAGTTCCAATACGCAATCAAACAATACCGGTTCCATAGTGAGAAGAACCGGGGCAAACGGTTCGGGGGAAAGGGCGGAAGATGGCACAGATTTGCGCTCGGATTCCTCAATCTTCAACCATTAGTCTTCTACGGCCTCCCGTTCAGTGGGCTATTGCTCTATGAACTCATGAATCGCTTTCCTCACTACAGGATTTCTGATATGCTCCGCAACTGGATCGAGGCTTTGCCATTGTTTGCTCTCTGCTTCGTTCTTGTCATTACGCTCCTCATGTGGGTCTCGATACTCCTTCACAAGGACTGGCAGAAGACAAAAGAAAATTGGATGCGGGTTCGGAAGAAGGTATAGTGCGCGCGTCAAGCAGGCCCGAAGACAAGGAAGAAGTGGTAAGGAACAAGCGACAGGTGACAGACGGATACGGCCGGTGGGTCAGCGCAAGTATATGCGAGAGAAAGGGCTGTGCCTCTCACCAGGGCGCAAAAAGGGTAACCTCAAAAGGCAAAAGCATTTGACCTCACGCAGAGACGCAGGGGCGCGGGGTTTCAACGGGTATTGCGGTGTGGGTGCTCTCTGCGTCTCTGCGTGCATACATATTTGGCTCCGGCCGGAGGCTTGACTCCTCTACTCAATTACACATCTACTCTTCTACCCATTTGCTGTTCTACGCTCGCCTCAGCGGCGGTTTTTGCTTGACAAAAAGCCGGTCTATTTGTATAATACTGAACAACATAGAGCAAGCTAAGACTTCTTAATGATGGATGACGCAAGCCCGTCTGTTTCGCAGCCGAACCCCCATGGAGGTTCTGTGAAGGCACTGACCCGGTGTGATTGCGAGAGGAGATACTCGAAATGCCAAACGAAACCAATCGGGGCAGGGCAAAACGTCAAACAAAGCCAATCTGGGCGAGCGGGGTCCCCACCATTGGAATGTGACAAACGAAGCCAATTTCATATTGGGCAACTTCACGGCAGCGGCCACAGACAGCTCACTTTCCCAGGCCGAGGTAGCGGTGGATTTGGTGTTTCGCGTATGGCGGTGGGTTTTGTATAATGGCGGGCGAAATCGGGTTCATAGTTGATCGTCAAGGAATGATCGAGGAGTCAGCCGTATGAACGCTCTGCTGGTGGTGGCAATCGCGGTTTTCCTGCTGCTGATGGGGTACGTGTTCTACAGTCGCAAGGTCAAGGAATGGGTCGGGCTCGATGAGGAGGCCGTACCGCCGTCGGTGGCAATGAACGACGGCGTCGACTACGTGCCGGCCAAGCACTGGGTCATCCTTTTCGGGCACCATTTCGCCTCGATCGCTGGGGCCGCGCCGATCATCGGTCCGGTCATTGCATGCCTGTACTGGGGCTGGGTCCCCGCGATCATCTGGATCGTCGTAGGCGGTGTGCTCTTTGGCGCGGTGCACGACTTCACGGCCCTGGTGCTGTCGCTGAAGAACAAGGGCAAGTCGATCACGACCGTGACCGAGTCGGTCATGGGAAAGGCCAGCAAGATCCTGTTCAGCGTGTTTGCCTTCGCGACGCTGATCCTCGTGGTCGCCGTGTTTGCGGCGGTGGCGGGCAAGACGCTCGCGACCACGCCCCAGGTGGTGATTCCCACGTTCGGACTTGTCGTGGTAGCGGTGATCGTGGGCGTGCTGATGTATCGCCTCCAGCTTTCCGTGCTGCTGTGCTCGGTCGTGGGAGTACTGCTGCTGGTTGGCCTGATCGTGAGCGGGTACTTCCTGCCGATCGAGCTGCCCGCCGAAAACGCGGCGACCTGGTGGACGGTGATCCTGCTGGTCTATGCCATGGTTGCGTCGGTGACTCCTGTCACGCTGCTGTTGCAACCGCGCGATCATTTGGCCGGCGCGGTGCTGTACCTGGGCATTTTCTTCGGCTTCCTGGGCCTGATCCTGACGCACCCGGGCATAAAAGCTCCGGGCCTCGTGGCCTTTTCGGCCCCTGCCGGCTGGATGTGGCCGATGCTGATGGTCACGGTGGCCTGCGGCGCGATCTCGGGGTTCCACAGCCTGGTCGCCAGCGGCACCACCTCGAAGCAGCTTCCGCGTATGAAGGACGCGCGTGTGATCGGGTACGGAGGGATGATCGCCGAGAGCGTGCTGGGCGTCCTGGCGATCGCGGCGGTGACGGCGGGGTTGTACTGGAAGAGCGCACCGGCCGGCGCCGAGGGTCTGGTGTACCAGGAACTGTTCCAGGAGGGAGGCTGGATCAAGGCGTTCGGCGTCGGCTACGGACAGCTCACCAAGACCGTCTTCGGCGCGTTCGGCGCGCTCGTCGGCGTGACGATGCTCAAGACCTTCGTGATGACCACGCTCGATTCAGCCACTCGCATTACGCGCTACATCTGCAACGAGCTACTCGGCGAGACCTTCGGCATTCCCGGGATGAAGAACAAGTATGTCGCGACCCTGCTCGTGGGCGTGCTGTCGGGGACGCTGGCCCTGGGCAACTGGAAGGCGCTGTGGCCGCTGTTCGGAGCGGCGAACCAGCTCATTGCCAGCCTGGTGCTCATCGTCGCCAGCGTGTACCTGCTGACGAACCAGCGGAAGTTCCTTTTCACGGCGGTGCCTGCCGCGATCATGCTGGTCACCACGATGGTGGCGCTGATCTACGAGACCCACTCGTTCCTCACGGCCGAAGAACCGAACCTCCTGCTGGCGGCCATCGCGGTGCTGCTCATTGTTCTGGCCCTTTTCCTGGCGCGCACCGCCGTAGTCACCGTGGTGAAAGCGAGGAAGACCCGGGACGGCACCGCGTGAGGGCGGGGACCTACTGGCCCGGCGCCTCGGCCGCAATCGGCACCAGACGGAATTGAACCTCCGGAGCCGCCCGGTCGGCTTTCAGCTCGTCCCGACGCACGTACTCCTCGGGAAAGCTGAAGACCACCTGCCGGCTGATGAAGTCCGTGGCCTGGCGGTCGGAATCCTTGATGTACAGGATCATGTGGAACGGGGCGCCGTTGTACGCCTGGTACGCCAGCGGCGTCGCCTGGATCAACACCGGGTTGCCGGTGGGATCGTCACGCAACTCGACTTTGTACTTGCCCTGGAGGATTTGACTCATGCACAAACCCAGCGTGGCCGAAACGTTGTAGCCCTTGAGGACACCCTGGTCCGGGGCCAGCTTGATCTTGACCTTCTGGGCGGCCTCGCGGCGCTGGCCGTCGGGCAGTTCGATGAAGGGCGTTTTCTCTACGGGCGTTTCCCGCGCCTGTTTGCGTTCGTCGGCCGTCAGTCGGATCTGGGCGACGAAGATGCCCTCCGGGGGGACGCGGATGTCCACGCGTTGCGGCTCGATGCTCTCGACCTTGACCGGATTGCCCGTCTCATCGAGGGGTTCGACGGCCACGTCTTCGAGACTCAGCCTGCGAATCTGCACCGTCAGCGATCGCGGCTCGCACATTTCCACCGTCAGGCCCAACTGACGAATTTCGTCGCTTTCTCTGAGCAGCCCCAGCGTCTCGAGCGTACGAGTGCCTTCCTCGGTCAGCCCCATCTGCTCGGCGACCAGGAACAGGTCGAGATCCAGGGCGCCCTTGTTCCGCATGCGCTCGACCTCCGCGACCCGCGAGGCCGGCCCCTTCAGGACCACGCTGCCAAGCGTCAGAGAGGAGCGCACGGCCGATTCATCGGCGATGAGAGCCACCCAGAGGTTGGGGTCGGTGGATCGAGCTACGGTGACGGTCACGAGATTGGGCAGCACGAGGCGCTCGTCCTGCGCCAGGTCCGCCCACACCCAGATCAGAGCGGTGAGGAAAACCACGATCGATATTTTACCGAATTTGATCTTCGTACTCATTGACGTCTGTGAGCTTTCGCGTAGCGCGTCGCACTCGCATCCGCGCCGGCCCGAGGGCCACCTGTCACGGTCACCACCACCGCCCTGCGTCCGCGCGGCGCCGGGTCATGCATGACGTCCCAGCAGACGACCGACGAACGGCACCTCTTCGGTCATCGCGCTCGCCAGCGAAGAGCGGACCTCGGACTGCGTTACGTTGCGTCTCAGTTGACCGTTCCGGCCGATGGAAATCGCACCGGTCTCTTCGCTGACGACCAGGCAGGTCGCATCGGAGCCGGCGGTGATGCCCAGGGCGGCCCGGTGACGCGAGCCTAACTCGACCCCGTCGACGGTGCCGGCCTCCGCCAGCGGAAGCTGGACGCGGGCCGCTACAATGCGTTCCCCGCGAATCACCACGGCCATGTCGTGCAACGCCGCCCCGGGGTAAAAAATGCTCTTGAGCAGGTCGGCCGTGACGCGCGCGTCCAGCCGCACCCCGGTCTCGATGAACTCGCCCAACGCCACCTGCCTTTCGATGACGATGATCGCACCGATGCGCCCCGCCGACAACTGCGTCACCGCCGAGACCACCTCTTCTACCGTGCGCGAAAGCTGATGCGACGAGCCCGTCCAGATGCGGGGCTGGCCGATCTGTATCAGCACGCGGCGAATCTCCGGCTGGAACGCCGCCACCGCGACGATCAATACGGCGATGAGGAAGCCTTTATAGAGGTACTGCAGGCGATCGAAGGGAAGACGCTCGACAACCAGATTGAGGACAAGGACTCCTGCCACCAGGATGAAAATGACACCGCGAAAAAGCCGCTCCCCGCGCGTCCCTTCCAGAAAATCAACCACCCACCAGACGACAAACCCGATCAGGAGCAACTCAACAAAAACGACCCACCATTCATAGCGTGATATTCGACTGAAATAGTCAAAAAGTGCATCCACCTACGTCAAACCCTTCCGTGGATTCGGTCATCCGGGACGCCGAAGTTCACTTACGGTATTCTCAAATCGGTCAATCTGCTGGGCTGGTCCAACTGCAAGGCTCGATCTACATCTGACAACATCGTCTGGTTGTCCAGTCGCAATTTACGCTGGTGCCTGCGGTTCGTCTCGGCGACCGTCTCGCCGGGCTGCTGCCAGGAACAACCGCCGAACAGGACCATCACCCCACACAGCACCGTCGCAAGCGCAAAAATACGCAAGGCCAGGCCTCTCCGTCGCGTTCTCCTAACTTCTACAGCCGCTACGCTTTTCATCGTTTCCCCTTTTTCTTCAAATGGTGACAGTATAGCCATGCTGCTTGAGCAATCATCCGGGTGCAGGCCCTTCGCCGGCGCGTGGGTGCCTCAGCGCAAAACCTTCCCTGACATAGACTTAATTATAGCACTGGCGCCGGAGGCTGTCAAGCCCGTCCGAAATTTTGCCCGCCCGGGCGCGTGTAACCGCTGCCCGGACCCCAACTTGCGACTCCACGGACCGCTGCGCGTCGCCCTCTCGGCCGCAAGTCCACGACCCGCGCAACATCGTCCGATCCCGCCCCGAGCATGCCCTGTCGCCGGCGCAAGAGTTTCCTCCTCCGCACCGCAGCAGCCTGCCGAGGCCCAAAATCCCCACTCCGCCGAAGGTGAATCTGTAGGGGACATAGGGAGATTGCCACAAGCAAAGACGGTGCCGCTCGACGTGGCCGACGATGGAAGCGGTTGCCACGCTATTGGGACATGTTGGCGAGCAGGCCGAAGTCGTAGGTCGTCAACTCCAGCGGAGGCAACAGAATCGCCAGCAACAGCGCGATAATCGCGATGACCACCAGCAGCTCGATCAGCGTAAACCCATCATGAGAGGCCCGTTTTCAACATTTCCGGCCGAACGTTCGGCCCGCAGGCGAAATTCAGCGGCCTATTCCTGGCGGAGAGGCCGCTGAAAGTGGGTGCGCCAGAGGTGGTAGACGGGGCGTTGCTTTCCGTGGCCGTCGAGGAGGCCGCAGTCGCGCCAGACGCCGAAGAATTCGGGCGCTGTTGCCTGAATCTTGTCCCAGAGACCGTCGTAATCGCGCGGAAGGTACCAGATCAGGAACTCTACGGGGCGGCGGTCGGCGAAAGAGAGCAGTTTGTCCAGGACGAGGCATTGGCGCTGCGGATCGGCCGGGATGGTGAAGCCCAGGGACTTGAGCACCACCGGCTCGGCCGGCTGGCCGGACTCGGAAAAGATGTACGGCTTCTCGAACCCGTCGAACTCTTCACACAGCCACAACAGGGATTCATCCATTCGCCCGCCCAGCATGGCCATGAACGGATAGAAACTCGCCGCCACCAGATCACTGTACGCCATCAGTTCCTTCGTCGCAGCCAACATCTGCCCGCGATCCTGCCAGTCGGCATTGAGCATGTTGTGCAAGGTGAACGTCACGCAGATGAGCAGATCGGGGTTCTCGCGTTTTAGCGTCTCGTACACGCGGCGATGCAGAGTTACATACGCCTGCCACTGGGACCGGTTGTTGTGGAACAGCTCGTTGACCTCGATGCCAATGGTCATGAAGTCCGGCCGGAAATATCGAATCGCCCGGCGGCAGTAGCTCAGATACGCGCTTGTCACGATGGGGGCGTCCAGCGCCTTGCCGACGAACGGTGCGGGCAACGGAAGATTTTCCTCGGCGGCGCGATAGCCCGCAATGCCCGAGCGCCCGTTGTTCAGCGGCGAGAGCGACAGATACACCTTGCCCTGCGGCGGCGTGGCCTCCTTGTGGCGCTGCCAGTCGCCCATCAGGTTGGGGTGAAACGGCTCGCCCGTGTGGGCTTCGAGCCAGGGAACACCTTCCAGATGAATGGAGATCACGTCTGCGTTGCGGTGCAGGAAGTCTTTCGTAGCCGCCAACGCTTCGAGCGTCAGGTCGTACGGAAACGGCGTCAGGCCCATACGAAAGCTGCGCGTGGGCGGGACTGAAGCGGCTTTTGCGCTGCGGCGTACGACCGCGGGCGGATCGCTGACGACTTCGCCCTTGACCCCGGTATCGATCGGGTGAACGGTGGCATGGCCGACCTCGTGTACCTCGTCCTCGACGGTGCTGTTCTTGAGGGAGACGGTCGCGTTCTGATCGGCCACGAGATTGGGCACAATCTTCGAATCCTCAATGTGCAGCGTGGTCCGGCCCTGGGCGCGGACGTTGCCGCCGATGCCGTCGCATGCAAAAGCCTGTGTCGTGGCAGCCGGGACTGATGAATTGTGCAACAGCCCCAACAAAACCAATACAGCCACGACCCCAACCGCACTTGCTCTCCATCCGGACTTGCGCATCGAAACGCCCTTTCGACTAAGAATACGCTCACACTTCCCCTTGGCCCAGCGGGCGCGCTCCCTTGCTTTTACACACACCCGCCGAAGAAGGTTACGGCGGCGTCCTTCAAATCGAGGTCCGGGCAAGCTCTGCGAACGCCGGCGAGGCCGACCCAATTGAAGGTGCATGGTTCCCCTTCTGGTGCAGATGCACGGCCCGACCGCATCGCGCCCCGGCGCCTCCGCCTGGACGCAGCGTGATGCCGCTTTCAGTCGGCCTCGATGTCGCAGGCCAGGAGGTACTCGCCGTGGCTCAGGTAAAGGCGGCCGTTGGCGATGCTGGGATGGGCGCCGGGAAAGGAGCGGCCGTAGGCCCGGCCGTACTCGGTCGTCCACTTCCGGTCGTCCTGGACATTGAGGGCGAAAAGGAACTCGCGCTTCTTCTCCATGCCCGTGATGAAGATGCGGTCGCCCGCCACCGCGGCCGAAGACCAGCCATCGCCCAGTCCATCCACAGACCAGAGCTGTCGAGGCCCGCCGCAGGCTAACCCGCATCACCGGACCCGCTGAGGGACTATCCCCCGTGTCTCCTCTGGTCCCCGCGAGGAAGTCTCCTTATCACGCATCAAAAGCCTTCCCCAACCTTAGATCCCAAATCCCCCTTCGTGTGCCTGCTTTTTTTCTTCCCATTGACAGTTGAAGGTTGAAGAAAGGCGATGGCTACTCCGACGTCATTGCCGCCCAAGAGAAAGTCGCCTAAGGTCTCAGTAAGGAGTAGTCATCAAACCTTCAACTGAGATCGGAACATCCTCGGCGTTCATTTTGTGCCAGTGGGCAGTTCGCGAATGCGAAGCTTGCGGAATCTGGCTTTGCTCTGATCGTATCCTTCACCACCGGGGTGAATTTGAAGACACAGCGTGCCCTCCTGAGGAACTCCCTTGGTCGACGCAGCCGTGTGCTGATAATCCGTTACCTGTGTCTTGTTGACCCACACTTTGATCCGAGCCGGTTCTCCCCGGCAAGAGATCTTGAAGTGGTTCCAGGCCCCTTTCTTGAAGTGTTTCATACCTTCAGGACTTCGATGGACGAATCCCTGGGTCCAGGGGCAATAGATGCCTCCAATGTCACCACCGTCCCGATAGTCAATTGTCACCTGGTGGCTCTTTCCATGAGGTCCCACACGCAGAAAGATCCCACTGTCGAAGGGCCAATCGACCTGGGCTTCGCACTCGAACTCAAAGTCTTTGAACTTGCGGAAGGTCGTCAGGAAGCCCCCTTTGCCGGGCGGATCCTGCACACCGACAATCGCCCCGTCTTCCACGTACCATCTCCCGGCAACGCCATGGCCCGGCAGAGCATCGTGCCGCTTCCACCCGGTCAGCGATTGGCCATCAAAGAGGGACTCTCCCCCCTTCGGCGCAAAACGCTTCAGACGAATGGAACGAAACCGAACGGTCATGGGAGGTCCCGCATGAAGCTGAAGCGCCAGAACGCCACAGTCTGCGGCCTTGGCCTTCTCATTGTCGATGAGCATCATTGTGGGTACGCCATTGAGCGTCTGAGTCAACGTGTTGCCCCTGGCGGTGATGACGTAGTCGTTCCAGCCATTCCGATTGACCGCCTCTGCAACTGCGGCGTCACTGCTGATCTCGTCGAC
>Ga0180431_10008215_pt1 | contig 12010 bp, 9 predicted proteins | sample SS_ome_11_FD_132459 | JGI IMG/M metagenome (GOLD analysis project Ga0180431, IMG submission 132459) | Hypersaline lake sediment archaeal communities from the Salton Sea, California, USA - SS_1_MS_1 metaG | ecosystem: Environmental > Aquatic > Non-marine Saline and Alkaline > Hypersaline >... | reverse complement strand
TCGGCTATGGACGGGGAAGCTCGGGGCCGGTGAGCGTCACGCTGCTTATGACAACCGAACCATTGTCATACAGGGTGTCTAGTATCAGAACCTGCTCCTGGAAATCCAGCCTGTAATCCTTCCAGATGATTTTCGCCGTCACGGTTTCGCCCGGATCGAGTCCGCCCGTCGCAGTTACGTCCAGGGTAGGATAGAATGATGGATCGTCATAGTTGAACGCAGTGGGAAATTCATGACTCCAGGGATTTGCTGCATCGAAGGGCGCCGGGACAGCGTTGGTCGTTCCGCCCAGTTCATCCTTGTAATCAATATCGATCGTTACAGCCGAATCGGCCGTCACTTCGTACTTGACCACGTAGGTGAAACGGCCCGGCACGGCCGCAACGTTGCAGCTGAGCGTGGCCATAGCCACCAGGCAGACGAGCGTGGTGAGAAAGATGGCTGTTGTGGTTTTCCTGAGTGCGCTCATTCTATTACTGAATTTATCGTAAACCGAGAGGTTTTTCCAAACCTCCCATCGTTTTTTTTGCGGGAGGATGAGCATGGTGGAAGCACTTCGAGCTGTAGATCGTTCGAGGGGCAGGTTTTTTTAGTAATTGTTCCTCCCCGGCAGTTGACAACCCGATTCGCCGGTATTAAGCTGTAATTATACTTTGTGATGCAAAGTAACTTTGTAACGCATAGCGGTTTGTGCCGTTAGACAGGTAAGCTGGAGGAGCCATGTCGGAGAAGAACGAACACGCCGGGAACCATCCGGATCGATACATCCGGGATATCGCGACCATCAAAGATATACTGTTGAAATCTGAGCAGAAACCGATCTACGAACACTGGGCCTTCTACGCCTGGGGTCTCCTGGTCATCATCGGGACTGTTATCCATTTCTTCATGCAGAGGAGATTCGCGCCATCGCTGCGTCAGCTGTTCCTGGAAATCTGGCTTCCCGTGCTGTTGATTGCCGGTTTTATCGAGCTGGTTACCTACATCCGCATTATGTCGCGGCAGGCGCTGAACCTCTTTACCCGAACCGTTCGCCGCTTCTACCTGAGCCTCCTGGGCAGCGGAGTCGCATTTTGTCTGTTGATGATTATGCTCAACCGGGCAGGAGCAGTGGGATACATGCCGATCGGGTTTCTCCTGGGTGCGGCGGTGTTCTACTTTCTCCTGGCCCAGGTCACCTATACCCATGTGTACGTTCACGGCTATCTGTTCCTTATCTTCGCCATCCTGCTGTACCTCTTCGATCTGACCCATGAGATCCTGGTTCCCACAGTCGGATTGCTGGTGGGATTGTCCATGATAGCGGTGGGGATTACCATTCGCATCCGTGAAAAAGCGAAACATGAGTGATTCCTACTACACACGATTTGATGCTGTCTTCTTCGAAAAGACGCGACTGTCCATGATAACCCTGCTCCATCAGGAAAGGTGGGTGTCCTTCAATCGCTTCAGGAAAATGCTCGGAGGAACGGACGGTTCGATATACAGCCACCTGCAGAAGCTGCTCAACGCCGGCTATATCAAGCAGAAGCGACAGATCGCCGGGGAAAAAGCTCAGACGATCTACGCTCTAACCTCGGCGGGGAGAAAGCTGTTCAAGGACTATCTGGTGTTTCTGGAGGATTTGCTTAAACTTCAGAAGGGAGCAACTTCGTAATGGATGACAACCGCCGCAGAAAACTACTGGGACAATGGGGAAAATGGAGCGCTGAACACTGGCGTGCGGCCCTACTGATCGCCCTGGGGATCACGGCGCTGATGACAGTGGGAGTCATCGGTCTGCGCTTGGAAATGACCTTTCACTCCCTCTTGCCCGAAGGCTCCAAACAGGTACGGGATCTGAAGACGATCGAGGATCAGTTTCCGGTAGCTTCTTCTATTGTTGTCGTAGTTTCTGCCGGAACGCGAAGCACACAGGCAGAGGCGCGGCGCACGGTGGTAGAGGCCGTTGATGCCCTGGCCGAACATCTCTCCGGCTCCGAGTATTCCCAATACATCGTGCGGGTTCAGGCAAAGATGGGTCAGGATTTTTTTAGAGAGCATGGTCTACTTGTCTCGGAGCAGGAGGATATCGAGCGGATGGGCCGGATCTTTGCCGATTTGAACCTGGTGCCCCTTTTCCGTAACCTGAACGACGATTTCGAGCGGGAGTACAGTGGAAACGAAGACAACTTAAAGCATGACGAACAGATGGTAACGGCCCAGATCGAAGGACTCGAGCATCTTCTGGCAACCATGGAGCAGGCCGCTTCTCAGAATCCCGTCAGGGCAGAGAAACTTTCCGCTTCCCTGGATCGCTTTCTATTCGGAACGCCCTACTTCCTGAACACAGACGGGTCCATGGCCCTGCTGTTCATCCAGCCTACCTTTACGATCGACGATATCGACAGCTACGTAACTTTTATTCCCCGTCTGGAGCGGATGCTCAAGGAGAAAGCGGACAGCCTAGGGGTGGAAGCCGGCCTTACGGGACTGCTGGTCGTGTCCAAGGATGAGTTCCTCACCAGTCAGCAGGGACTGGTCGTTTCCATGACCATCGCCGTAGTGTTGATTCTGCTGCTGCTGGTTCTCACCTTCAGGATGTATTCGGTACCGCTCATCTCCGGAATACCCCTTCTGGTTGGAGTGTTCTGGACCATGGGATTGGCAGGTTTTGTCATGAGACGGCTGAACATCCTCTCGGCCATGTACATGGTGGCGCTGGTGGGTCTGGGAGTCGACTACGCCATCCATCTGTTGACCACATACATCCAGGAACGGGAGGATGGCAGGAGTTTTTCCGAGTCCATCCAGGAATCCATGCGTAAGAGCGGTTCCGGCATCCTTACCGGAGCCCTGACAACCGCCATTGCCTTCTTTGCGCTGCTAGTTGCCGAATCCCAGGTCGTCAGGGAGCTCGGTGTGATCGCCGGACTGGGGATCCTCTGCGAGCTCGCCGCCATGTTCATCCTGGTACCGGCTCTGCTCGGCTTTCGAAATCACATTCTCATCAAGCGGGGAGCAGGCGGCTCGCGGCTGTTGCACGGACTGGGTTTACGTTACCGTTTCATGCATGGTCTGGGTGATCGGATCAAACATCTGCCCGGCTTGTTCGCCGTCATCCCCCTGGTCCTGGCCGTGATCTTCGCCCTGCAGACTCCCAAAATCCAGATCGAAGGCAACATCATGAATATGGAAGCCAAGGGATTGGAATCCGTGGAGCTTCAGGATGTGATGGTCGAAGAGTTCGGTATCGCCCCGGATGTGATGTCTGTTCTGGGCAGCGACCTCGAGGAATTGAGGTCCATGGAGGAAAGAATAGAGGACCTGGCCTCGGTGAAACGGGTGGATTCCCTCCTTCCCTACTACCCCTCCAACGAGCAGCAGGTAAACCGGCTCCCGGAGGTCGAGTTGTTTCGTCTCCAGCTGCTTTCCAGTCAAGTACAGCCGGGGGTGAATGTCGAAGCTCTACTCGAGGAGATGATTCGCCTCGAATACAACCTGCTGGAGATCTCCGATCTTGCCTACATGGCGGACTTGGAGCGGATGCTGGACCGCTTGAACCGCCTCACGGGACTGGATGAGGAGGGGAAAAAGGCGACGAGCACCTATCTGGAGCGCATCATCGAGCAGTTGGAGGCTGAACCGGCCGGCGCCGGTCAAGGACTGCATGAGTATCAACAGGCTTTGGTACCGATGCTGTCCGGTATGTTGTTCGCGATGGCCGGGATCGAAACCATCACCCAGGAGATGATCCCCGAGTTTATACTGAACTCCTACCGCTCAGAGGGTGGGAATGCCTACCTGCTCAACATCGTGCCAACGCGCAATCCATGGGATCAGGAGTACCGTACGGTGTTGACCGATCAGCTGGCCACGGTTACCGATCGGGCCACCGGCATGGTATTGGCCGCCGACCAGATGACGCAGATCGCAAGGACCGACGGCGTGAGAGCAGCCGTGGTGGCATTGATTACGATATTCTTCCTGCTGCTGATCGATTTCAGAAACGTGAAACTATCCATTCTGACCCTCCTGCCGCTGGTTCTGTCGATGGCAACGTTGCTCGGGATCATGGCCGTGGCCGGTATCAAATTCGACTTCGTCAATGTCATTGCAATTCCCCTTCTGATCGGAATCGGTATAGATGACGCCGTACACATCTCTCATCGCTATGTGCTGGAGGGAAAGGGCCGGATCGACCACGTGGTCGCGCGGACGGGCAGAGCCGTGCTGCTCACCTCTCTGACCACGATCATCGGTTTCGCTTCCTTCATTCCCTCTATTATGCGCGCCATGCGCAGCACCGGCATCGTGCTTTCACTCGCCATGGCCCTGGCTTTCCTGTTCTCGATTCTGTTCTTTCCCTCCGTGTTGCTGATCGCGGCGGAGAAACTGAGCTGGAATATCTATCCCTGGAAGATGACTCTTTTGAAACGGAGCAAAACATGAGACGAACGATTATTCTGATCTTGGTAACGGTACTGTGCAATTCAATCCTGACGGCGGAAAGCGCCCGGGCAATCGTGGACAGGGCGGATGAGCCTTTTCGTGGCACGGGGATTTACAGCCTAAGCGAGATGACGGTGTATCGCTCCGGGGAGGCCCGTCCGACCCTGGAAATCGAGGGATATTCCATGCGGGAAGAGGGAAAACAGCTGTCCCTGTCCCTGTATCTCGGCCCGGCGCGCATGAAGGGCACCGCCTACCTGATGATCGAGAACGACCTCTGGGTCCGCTTCGCCTCAACAGGCAGGATCCGCAAGCTGAGCTCTTCGGCCAAGAAGAACTCCGCCGGAGGAACTGATTTTTCCTACTACGATATGGCGGACAGCGGTCAGGGATTCGCTGAGGACTATACGCTGCGATTGGAAAGCGAGAATGAAAAGGTACAGGGACAGCGCTGCTATCAGATCGCTCTCGTACCTGAACCCGGTTCAGATATCCCCTATGAGAAGGTGGTTTGCACTATCACCCGGGAAGATTACAGGTATCTCGAGCTCGAGTACTACGAAGATGGAGCGCACATCAAGACCCTGAGTTTGTCAGATTATCGAAATGTCAACGGCCGCAACTATCCGTTTCGCTATGAGATGGTCAGCCACACCCAACCCTCCCGTACTGAGGTGATTGTGAAAACGGTGGAGTTCGACAGTCCCAAAGTCGAGTTGAGCATGTTCTCGGTACCGTATCTCCGCAAGATCCGCTAGGAGCATCCCATGAAGTTCTTGTCGTCGTTTTTTATACTGCTGGTTCTTGTCGGTGCGGCGGCGGGGGCCGAGATCACCCTGTCCGGTCAGGCTGATGCGTATCTCGATCTCTTGCCCGCCATGCCTTCAACCTCGAGCCGCCTCGATACTCTTGTCGATTCCGGAAGTGCATATGGATTCCAGGATGTCTGCCTCAATACCGACGTGACATTCAGGCTGGAAGCCGGTCAGGAAGCCGGTGCCTTCACCCTGTGGTTGGCCGTGAATCCCTATGAGATGAGCCAGCTGCTGTTGGCTGCGGCTTCCGGAAACCCGCCGCTGGAACAAACCGTTGCCGGAGCTCTGCTGCTCTCCGATCCGGCGGCCCTGTCCATTTTCAGGGCCAATATTGCCTGGTACATCGGCCAGGCTCTTGTACTGCGTCTGGGCCGACAGAGCCTGCTGACCGGTTACGGCTATGGATGGAATCCGATGGATTTCGCCAGCCCTGTGAAAGATCCCCTCGATCCGGAGGCGGAGCTTCGGGGTGTGGATGCACTGAGCCTGCAGTTCTATCTGGGGAATGTCTTTGCCCTGAAGCTCTCGGGAATCGTACGTTTCGACGACTTCATCTCCGGAGCCGACTTCGAGGATCTGCAGGCCGCGGTCGAGCTTACCGCCTCCTTTCCGGTGTTCGAGCTCAAGCTCAGCGGCTACTACGACTATGACAGTACGGTGGATGAGGATGCCTTTGTTCCCGCCTTGGGAGCCGGACTCATGCTCGATCTTGCCGGAGTGGGAGTGTACGGAGAGGGTGCGCTGCTGCGGGGCGGCAGAGTCCCGGTGCCGGTGGGAGTGTCGGCGAACGAAGTTAAAGATGAGGTCCTGGCTTCCGGATTGCTAGGGCTGGAGTACACCTTCGCCTCTGAACTTAGATTGATCGCCGAGTATTTCTACAACGGCGAGGGGTATTCCAGACAGGAGCGGGAGCTGTACAACCAAAGCCTGGAGGATCAGTTCGCTTCTTCTAGCACCATTCCCGCAGCATACCTCGCGATGTACCGGCCGGGAACCTTCGCCCGGCACTACCTGCTGCTCAATCTCGGTTACCCGATCTACCCCTGGAAGACCAACCTCGAGCTATCCGCCTTCTACTCACCGGATTCCGGGGCTCTGGGCATCATGCCCTCACTGGAGTTGGAGGTTTCCGGCAGTTTGAGTGTTCGCGGTACTTACATGGGGATGTTCAGCCTGGCGGCGGATCACTACGACGAAGCGTGGTTCTCTCCGTTCAATCATTTCATCGAGCTGCGGTTGACCTACTTTTTTTGAACCGGTACCTGTCCGATTGCTGTCCGAACTCGAGCGCTGCCATGCAGAGATACTGTCAATCGAGGCTTGTGGAAAAGAGGTATTCGGTTTAACAATATTCGGAGAAAGGATTAAGCAATGATCGACCTGGAAGTCATACACGACAAGCTCGAGCGCACCGTGGAGAGGGCCAGGGAGCGCAACATCATCATTCCCACTTTTGCCGAGATGAAGGATCCCAGCCTGGTTCCGGAGAGGATCAAGCAGGAGTTGAAGCAGATCGGCCTCTGGGATATCCACCCCCGCAACCTCTTCCGCATAACCTGGAAGAACGAACCCGTGCCCAAAGGCGGGGGATTCGGGTTTGTCAACTACATGGAGTTCCCCGAATCCCTGACCGGCGTGCCGGCGCGGATTATCGGCCTGGTCGGGAAGTGGTTTCCCACCGGGGCGCACAAGGTCGGGGCCGCCTTCGGCTGCCTGGTTCCGCGCCTGATCACCGGCCAGTTCGATCCGACCTCCCAGAAGGCGGTCTGGCCCTCTACCGGCAACTACTGCCGGGGCGGGGCCTACGATTCGACCCTGCTGGCCTGTGATTCGGTGGCCATTCTGCCGGAACAGATGAGCCGGGAGCGTTTCGAGTGGCTGTCCGGGGTCGCCGGGGAGGTGATCGCCACCCCGGGAAGCGAATCCAACGTCAAAGAGATCTTCGACAAATGCTGGGAGCTCAAAGAATCCGGAGAGGACCTGGTAATCTTCAATCAGTTCGACGAGTTCGGCAACTACCTCTGGCACTACGATGTCACCGGCCACGCCATGGAGCAGGTTCTGGAGCGGGAGCTGAAACAGGGACAGAGCTACCACGGCATGGCCATTGCCACCGGCTCGGCCGGTACGATCGGCTGCGGGGATTATCTGAAAAAGTGTTACCCGGGGAGCCGAATCGCGGCCAGCGAGGCCCTGCAATGCCCGACCCTGCTGGAAAATGGTTTTGGTGCCCACAGGATCGAGGGAATCGGGGACAAGCACGTGCCCTGGATCCACAACGTCAAGAACACGGATATGATCATGGCCATCGACGACAATGCCGTGGTCAGCCTGGCGCGGTTGTTCAATGAGAAAGAGGGACACAAGCATCTGCTGCAGAGGGGGGTGCCCAAGCCATTGGTGGAAAATCTCGATCTGCTCGGATTCTCCAGCATCGGCAATCTGCTCTCGGCGATTGAATATGCCAAGTACTACGAGGTGACCGGCACAGAGGTGGTCCTGACCGTGCTTACCGATTCCATGGAGCTGTACGAAAGCCGGCTCAAGGAGATGCACGCCAGCTTCGGAGCCTATGGGGAGGTGAATGCCGCGGCGGATTTCGCCCGCTACCTGGAAGGGGCGAGTACCGATCACCTGCAGGAGCTGACCTACCGCGATCGCCGGCGGGTCCACAATCTCAAGTACTTCACCTGGGTCGAGCAGCAGGGAAAGACCTATGAGGAAATTTTGGATCAGTGGTACGAACCCGAATACTGGCAGACGATCCAGAAACAGATCGATCCGATCGATTCCCTGATCAAGGAGTTCAACGACAAGGTGGGACTGCTCTAGGCGTAACCGAATCCCGCTTCCTATCGCCCTGCCCAGATGAACAGTGACAAAAATCAACCAGAGGTCGGGCTCGCCTCTCTGATCCTGCCTCTCTACCTGCCCACGTTGTGTATCATGTTCGGGTACGGGATGATCGTGCCCGTGCTGCCACTGTTTGCCCGGTCCCTTGGAGCCGCACTAGGGCTCACCGGGGTGATCGTCTCCATGCGTGGCGCGGGATCTCTGCTGTTCGATCTTCCCGCCGGGGCGATCGTTTCTCGGGCGGGCAGGCTGCCGGTCCTGCTGTTCGCCGCGGTAGCGGCTTCCCTGGCAGCTGTGGCTACCGGATTCGTTGGCAGGCTCGTGCCCCTGGCGCTGTTGACCGTGGCCATGGGAGCGGTGCATGTCCTCTGGGTTCTAAGCGTTCAGACCCATATCCGCCAGAATCTTCCCTCCGATCGACGCGGCCGGGCCATGTCCCTGGTGGGAGGAACCACCCGGCTCGGTTGGGTGCTGGGGCCGATTGCCGGCGGCTACGTCGGTAAGATATACGGTCTGCACTCCGTGTATTTCGGCCAGGCGGTGATGTGTTTTGTCGCTGCAGTCCTCCTTCTGATCGGTTCCTCCCACTACCGCCGGGGTATCCGGGAGCAGAAGGGCGAGTCTTTCCAGGCTCCGGGGATTCCCTTCCTGCGAACCGTGCAGGGCCGGTGGCGGCCGGTCCTGCTTGCCGGCACGGTGGTGATCGCGCTGCAGATACTGCGTATCGGCCGACAGACCCTCATTCCGCTTTGGGGCGAACGCATTGCCCTGGATGTGGCGGCGATCGGTTTGATCTTCGGACTCTCCAGGGCTGTCGAACTGCTTCTGGTGTATCCTGCCGGTATGCTCATGGATCGCCTCGGTCGGAAGTGGACCGCCGTTCCCTGCCTCCTCATTCAGTCCGCCGGGGTGGCTCTGATTCCCCTAACCGGGGGATTCTCCGGCTTGTTGCTGGTGAGCCTGCTGACCGGAATCGGCAACGGTCTGGGCAGCGGAATCGTGCTGACTCTGGGTGCGGATCTTTCCCCCCGCGCATTTACCAGCGAGTTTCTGGGCATATGGCGCCTGATTGGAGACATCGGGGCCATGTCAGGGCCTCTGTTGATCGGGGCGGTTGCTCAGGGTCTTGAGCTCCAGTTTGCTCCCCTCTTGATTGCCGGCTTTGGATTGGCTGGAGCCTGGACCATGGTTTTTCGGGTCGCGGAGACGCTTTCCAAAAAGCAACGGGATCGCTAGCCACTCGGCAGCGCGGCCTCACGAGAGTCGGCCGAACGGTGGGCCTGTTCCGGCAAGAGAGCAGGAAAGGTTTCCGGACTCAAACCATGCCGCTCCAGGTGCCGCAGGCTCACAAACGTGCCCTCCTTGCAGAGCAGGCGCCCTCCGCACTCGCAGGATCCGCATAACCCGATCCCGCATAGTGTGGGTGTTTCCAGGGACAGGTAGATCTCCGAGGTCGATGCGCCCAGGGCGAGCTCCCGGCGGCAGGCTCGGGCCAGGAATCCCTGAGGCCCCACGTTGTAGAAGCAACAATCCTCAGCGGTCGGCCCGTCGAGCTGTTCGGGCAGGTGATCCAAGATCCGTGCCGGTTGGTCCAGGTCCGCCGCCCCTACTTGCCGGCAGGGTAGATCCAAGGCTGACAGGACATCCAGATCCTCCTCCCGAGTCGAGCCGAAGAGCAATGTGAGCTCTTTGCCCTGGTCGACCAGGGTTCGAGCCAGCAGCGGCGCCACGGCGATTCCCGTACCCCCGGCCACGATGAAGGCCTTGGGCCTGGGGCTGCGCGGCGTCTGGGCTCCGTAGGGACCTCGAACAAGCAGCCGATCGCCCGCCTGTAGCCGAAACAGGGCGGCGGTGAAAGGACCGCGCCTGCGCACCAGGAAGGTTGCCGGACGGCTACAGGCGATGGAAAAGGGTTTCTCCCCGACACCGGGAACAAACAGGAAGGCGTACTGGCTGGCTGAGGCGGGCAGCTCTTCATCCAGGCCGATCATGCGCAGGGTTTCCCCGAAGCTCCGGATTTTGTTCACACGGAAAGTGCGGTAGTTCATCAGGGGCTCGGTGGACAGAAAGGTCTGCGCATTGCCGCTTCCCTCTTGGAAGTCCCTCCGCAGCGCCCCTATGTACAGGGGAATGAGGTCCTGGCGGGGAACCCGGGCGAATACGCTTCCGAGGCCGACCACATTTGCTCCGGCCTGCCTCATCCTGCGGATATCCTCCGCCGAGGAGATCCCGCCGATCCCGATGATGGGAACCTGTTCACCGACGGCGCGGCGGATATCCCTCACGCTCTCGATTGCCCTCTGTTTGATCCACTCTCCGGATTTTCCTCCCTTTCCCCCGTTCGGGTTGGAGAGGATCGGCTGGCCGCTGCCCGGGTCCCGGAACAGCTCCGGCCCCACCGTGTTGATGGCGCTCAATCCGTCGGCACCCGCGGCCATGGCGGCCCGGGCGATCTCTGCGATGTTTGCCACGTTGGGAGAGAGCTTCGGAAAGAGCACAGCCGCTGTGGCGGTACGAATACACCGGACATATTCGGCGACGACCCGGGGGTCGCTTCCGATGCTGGATCCGTATCCGCGGGCCGCATGGGGACAGGAGAAGTTCAGCTCCAGGATATCCGCCACCGGGGCGAAGCATCGGACCAGCCGGATGAAATCCTCGATGCAGTTGGCAGATACAGAGACGTTGAGCAGGGCCCGAAGTTGATGCTTTCGGCGCAATTCGGTCAGCTCTCTGATTCCCGCCCCCATTCCCGGGTTTCTCAAGCCCACGGCGTTGGCGTAGCAGCCCACTTCCTTCTCCAGCAGAACCGGCTCCCGGTAGCCCGGATTGGGATGTACCTGGTAGCTCTTCGTGGTGATGATCTCCACTTCCGGAACCATGCGGTCGATCCATTCGATCATGCCGGGGCGGGTCGTCAAAATGCCGGAGACGGTTGCCAGCTTGAAACCACCCGAACGAATACGCCGAAGAACATGCTCTCTGCTCATCATGCGTTTACCTCTTCAATTTTGTGCTCTACCGAAAGGCCCCGAGCACGAGCCATCTCCAGCAGCTCGGAAATCCCCGCGAAGGCGTGGAAACGAATACCCCGGCGTTCGATCTCCTCCCGGCCGCCGCTCTGCCTGTCGACCAGGACCACCAGGTCGCTCACTTCCAGGCCGGCTGCTTCCAGGATCTTGATGGCATCCAGCTTGCTCCGGGCCGAGCTGATCACATCGTCCAGAAGCACGACCCGTTCCCCGGCTTCGAAGAAGCCCTCGATAGAGTTTCCCGTGCCGTGATTCTTGGCCGTGATTCTGGGGTAGATGAAGGGTTTTCCCAGACGCAGGGAGGCGGCGGCGGCCAGAGGAACGGCGGCTACCGGTATGGCGGCGATGCGGTGGAATGTCAGAGGACGGAGCAGCATCTCGTAGGCTTCGGCCACACCGGCCAGCAGCGCGGGGCTGGAGATGATCTGGCGAAGGTCCAGGTAGTGGGGAGAGATTTGTCCGGATTTCAGGCGGAAGGATCCGAACTTGAGGCATCCCTGGTCTAGGATTTGTTCCAGTACAGCGACCCGGCGGATCTCCCTCTTCAAGCTTCGTGTTTGCCGACGGTTTCTAGAATCGGCGGCCTCCCGGTTGATCCGTTCGCGGAACTGCCGGGCCCTCTGTCCGGGATTCTTATCTTGATAGATGCTCCTGCCCACCACCAGAAGCAGCCCTGAGCCGTCGGCCCGCAGCCCCGTCCGGATAGCGGCTTCCATGTTGCCGCCCTGGGCTCCGATGCCGGGGCAGAGGATCCAGGTTTCGGGCAGCTGATCCCGGACCGCCTCCAGCGCGGCGGGATCGGTGGCTCCGATGACCAGTCCGATGTCGGGGGACCAGCTGCACACCTCCCGGGCGATCTCGAGGTAGAGGGGACAGCTC
>Ga0180431_10008214_pt1 | contig 12010 bp, 15 predicted proteins | sample SS_ome_11_FD_132459 | JGI IMG/M metagenome (GOLD analysis project Ga0180431, IMG submission 132459) | Hypersaline lake sediment archaeal communities from the Salton Sea, California, USA - SS_1_MS_1 metaG | ecosystem: Environmental > Aquatic > Non-marine Saline and Alkaline > Hypersaline >... | reverse complement strand
ACGAGGTCCCGAGCCGAGCGGTTGTCGGGACCGTCGACGTCGTCGACGTCGTCGAACTGCAGGCAGACGAGCCGACCCTATTCGACGCCGCCGATCTGCACGACGATCCGCTGGCCGTCGGCCCCTACTGCTGCCGACTGGAGAATGCCGTCGCTTTTGACGAGCCCGTCCCCGCGAAGGGCCAACAGACAATCTGGGAATGGGGTGTTGACACGAGCCAATACTAGTGTTCGCCGGACCTACTTGACCAGGGCCGCCAGAAATGGCGGCCCTTTTTTTATGCGCGGACCGGAGCAGTCCTACGGTGCGCGCGATTCCGCCTCCAATTCGACGAGCGTTTCCTGTGAGATAACGCCGCACTCGGCCATCTCCTCGAAAAACCACCGGCCACCGATCATTCGGAAAGACGTCGCCGGTATGTACCAGTCGGCCTTGAACTTGTCCCGGAATGCCGGCTCCAGCATAAACTGGCGCACGGCCGGCTCCCGCAAAATCATGTCGAGCACGGCTTGCGACTTCAGAAGGTGCCCCGCAAGTTGTCTCCCGGTCTTAGTGGCGTGTGCTTCTGCCTTCTCTAATTCCTCGATTCTGTTGAGGTATTCGTCGTGCCGCCCGGCCAGGTCGACGGCGCTGGTTTCCAGGCTCTCGATCCGCTGCTGCTGCTCGGCGATAATCGCATCTTGTTGAGCCAGGGTCCGGCCGGTCAGCTTGGCGACCCCGAGGCCTAGAAATACACCAACAGCCAAGCCGATGACGCCGGCCAATAGCCAGCCGAGAAGTGGGGTCTCTCTAGGCATCGGGATCCCCTCCCTATTTCGCAGGAAATAATCATCCCGGCAGTCTAACGGATTGGCGAGGAATGTCAACAAACTTGCTCGCTGCCGAGGATGTCGTAGTGCCGGCTTGCCCATGCCCCGACATGAATCAGGTCGCGCAGCTCGAGTTTGTCCCGAATATGCTTCAGATGGGTGTGGATCGTCGAGTCGGCCAGGCCGAGCAACAGGGCTATCCGCTTCGGCGTGACGCCCTCGGCCAGCAACAGCAGGACCGACCGCTCCCGTCTGGTGAGCGTGTCATATTTGCGGGGGACGGCAAGAATCTCCGCAAAAACCAGCGGACCCGCCACACGATCGAACCACGCATACAGCATCTGGCCCGGGAACGCCGCGGCTTGCCCGACCAGTTGGAGCCGGACAAACTCGCTCGATCCAAACTCCAGGCACCTCCCCACGGCCGCCCGCGCTGTCGATCCCGAATCCGCCGACAGGCACTCCCAGCACTCTTGACCGAGGAGGTTCTCGATTGGCACTCGTTCGTTGCCAGTCAGGTGGATCAGCTCCAGGTTGTGATTCAGAAGGGCCACGATTCTTTGCATACTGTTTTTATCGTCTTTTTCTACCGCTTTCTGGATCATGCCACGCACTCATGCGACACGCTAATGCGCGACACTACGCGACACTACGCAAAGGCTTCTAGGGTAACGGCTTAGAGCACTCCGCTAGGAAGCATTGCCCCCCTCGCGCCCCCCCTACTGGTGAGAGCAAACCACCGATCTGTCGATCCGGTGTGCGCCGTTTCGGCAGCGCGGAAAGAGGCGATAAGCTGTTGGTTTTTTGGGGCGTCAAAAATGCTCACCGGGGACGTAGCTCAATTGGTTAGAGTACTGGACTGTCGATCCAGTGGTTGGGGGTTCGAGTCCCCTCGTCCTCGCTCGACGGGGCCGCGTGTTCGATTCGAGACGAATCTGGGACGCTATCGAACACGCCGCGATCGGCCGCGCTTCCGCTACACAATTTGTAGCATCGGCTACGCGATCTGTAGCCTTCGAACTCGGATCCGAGCGGCGGCTCGCCGCGGCACCACCTTTGACCGAACCGCCCCCGTACTGGGGGGACTGTTTTAACCCGGCGCACACCGTACAAGTACAACGGTGTGCGCGAAAATCAGCCGCAACCCAATGGGAACCCGATGGGGACAAAGGAGGCGGGAGGCCGCCCGCGGGGTGACCCGCGGGCACGTCGGCACTGCCGGTGTAGTAACACCCTCCCGCCTCCCCTTGAAACATATCTAGGAATCGTATAAGATCGGAGCATGGAAACCGTGAATGATCTTGAGATCGTAGCCGCCAACGTGCGGCGGGAAATGGACACCCGAAACTGGAGCCAGTGCGACCTCGCCGGCCGCAGCGGCCTCGCCCAGGCCCAGGTCTCGGAGATTCTTTCAGGCAAACGCGACCACGGCCTGAAAAAACTTGGGAAGGTCGCAAAGGCTTTCGGCATCAGCACTTCGGCGCTCCTGATCCCGATCGTCGAGGAAAAAATTCCCGTTTTGCAGTAAGGCGGGGTTGATTCTTATATGAAATCTATTATATTTGCCGGTGTTACTACACCGGCTTTCATTGGCCGCCTCTTGGCCGACCTCTGATTGCTGGCTTAATCGGAGATTTTCGGGCGTCGGTTCCTAGGGAGGGTCTCTGGCCGCCGCCGCCCATTTTACTGCGGGCCTCCGGCCACTCGCTTGCCTGGCTACCCTGAGCGAGTGGCCGAGAGGACCCGCGCGACCCAGGGTAGCCCCTATGATCCGCACGACCGGAAACCGGGTCAGCAAATTAGTCGTGATTAACGGCTGCGGTGGGGGTGACTGGCTCCAAATAGGGGCCTTTTTCTTTGTAGACTACGGAGCGTCGAGACTTCGGACGGATTACTGCAATCCTTTTTCGGAGATCAATGATGATTTCGCGAATCGCTCCCGTAATAGAGACGGATCGACACTCTCCCCTCCCGGAATCCCCTGCCGTGACCTCGCCGACTCTGCGAGACTTCTTCGCCACCTGTTTTCTGCCGGACTGCCTCGAAGCGACCGCCGCGGCGGACCGCAACATCGAGCAGTATCGCGAGACGATCACGCTGGCCTGTCAGCAGGGCCTCGGCGATCTGCCGCTGACGGCGATCGACCGGGCAGCCTGTTCTCAGTTCGTCCAGTGGCTCCGCCGGCGGCCGGGCCGCGGCAACGCGACGATCGCCGCGTCGACGGTGAACAAGCACTTGACGGCGCTGCAGAAGGTATTGCGAGTTGCCGGACCGCAAACCGATCGAAACCGGATGGGCTACAATCTCATCGAGACCGTGCCCTGGTTGCCGAAGCTCAAAGTGACCACGAAGCTCCGGCCGGACCTGACGCTCCAGGAGATCGAGGAGTGGTGGGACGTCGTCGCCGCGGCGACGCGGCCGCAGACGCCGGCCGGCGTCTCGACGCCCGACTGGTGGCGTGCTTGGTTGCTGTTCAGCTACAACACGGCCCTGCGAATCTCGACGACGCTGCTGGTCGAATGGAAACACGTCAAAGAGGATTGGCTCCATTTGCCGGGCGAGATCATGAAGGGCGGCCGGGCCGCGAAGGTCTATCTCAACACGACGGCCGCCGCGGCGATCGAAATGATCCGGACCGACGATCCGAAAGTCTTCTCCTGGAAATATCAGATTTCGCACATCCATCTCTGCCGGCGCGAGACGGTCGACCAGGACAATCATCCGGAGCGGGCGAACTGGACATCGCACGCCCTGCGCCGGACACTCGATACTTGGCTGACCGAACGCAACCCCGCGGTTGCCAAGCTGCAGCTCGCACACGCCCAGCGCGACATCGATCTGCGGCACTACGTTCAGCCGCGGATCGTCAAGCCGCTGATGGAAGAGGTGCCGCAGCCGCGACAAGCCGCGGCCTGGCTGGCCGGCGGCGATCCGCAACTGACCCTCTTCGACACGTAGCAGTTGCTACTCAAAACATTTTCTCCCGCGGTGTGTTGCCGCGGGGTCTGCGCCCTTCACCGGATTCCAGGGGGTCCAAGCCTGGAACGCTATGGGCGCACGATACAACGGAGGCCGGCCGCGCGAGGAGGTTAGTCGCGGCAGACCAGTTCACGGAGGGTCACGGGCCCGGTTCAGCCACGGACGAGCCGGGCCCGTTGTTTTTTGGGAGGGATTGTCGGCGACGGCCGGCGATTCCTGGCAGCGGGCCGAGGGCCCTACGGAGGACACGCGCCCGCGCCAAACACGTTCGCGAACACACGTTTCTTACTACCCTACGGAGGTTGCCACTACTACGAGAGAGAGCACCCATGTTGATTTTGGGGCGAAAGCTGGACGAGGAGATCGTCATTGACGACGGTCGGATTGTTGTGACCGTCATCGACATCCGTGGAGACCGGGTACGGCTCGGCGTCAAGGCGTCGAGGGAGATCCCGGTGCATCGTGGCGAGATTGCCCGCGAGCTGGAGGCGGAAGGCCGCCAGCACGTAACGCGGGGCATCCGCTGCGGTTGACCGCGGAGAGCGTACTAGGAGACGGAGTACGGAGACTGGAAGGATGCCAAACCGGACCGATCGAAAAAGGAGCTTAGATCGAGTGCGGTCGCGTTGCGCGCACACCCACAAGCGCGCCGTGCTGCTTGCCCTGCGAATGTACGGACACCGCGGTCTGACGGCCAAGCAGATCGAAGATGCTCTCTGGCGGGTTGGCCTCCGCATTTCCGGCGAATCGGTTCGAGGGTCGATCTGCGATTTGGAACGCGAGGGCGAGATTCAGTGGTTGTTCAAGCGACCAAACCCCACGAGCAAGTGCCGAGCCCGCGTCTGGTGGACCCGACAACGACTGTGCGAATACCTAACGGAGAAAACCACCGGGCAGGTTGTCCGGTAATCGAGTTTTAGACTTTGGGTGAAAGGCAGAAAAATGGATTCGGAAAAGCAAGAGGATGAAGGGTTTTGGGCCGTTGTCGAGGTCATGGGCCACGCCCGCTATGCCGGGCGGGTGAGCGAATACACGCAGCTCGGCGTGCCCCTGGTCCGCGTCGAGGTCCCGGCGGTCGGCGGGGAGGAGGCCTTCGATAAGTTGCTCGGGCCGACGGCGATCTTTCGCGTCACACCCTGTTCCAAGGAGGCCGCGACCGAGGCGGCCAGACAGTTCCGCGTGACGCCGCTGGCCTTGGTGGATCTGCCGCCCAGGCAATTGTCGCTGTGCAGCGACGACGAATACTAACCAACTAGCACCGGACTGATGGAGACGTCGATTACTTTGCAAGCGCGAAGCACCGGACGCCAAGTCCGGTAGTGGAGAGTGAGATGGAACGCGAATCAATCCTCGACATGATCCGGCGGCTGTTGGCGTTGGGCCAGTCGCCCAACGAAAACGAATCCGCCTCGGCGATCGCGAAGGCCGAGAAGATGATGGCCGAGTATAACGTCTCGCTGGCCGAGGTCGAGGGAACCGACGAGACCAACTGGCAGGAGCGTGTCGTCTGGACCGGCGGCGGCGGGCGTTCTAATCCCGTCGATGCTGCCGGGTGCATTTGCAGCGAGTTGTTTTTCGTCCGGGTGTTCTACCGATCGTGGCGGGGTGGCTCCGAGTTGGTGTTTTTCGGCCAGCCACACAACGTCGACATTGCCGAATATGTATTGAACTATCTAGCCGAGGTCTTTCACGATCAATGGCTGATCGCACGCCGGCGTCGCGGGTTCGACCGGAAGCACGCCCGCGGGTTTTATTTCGGCATGGCCGAGGGGCTAGCACAGAAGATCCGCGCGAGGCGACGACGGGCGCAGGCCAAAGAGTCTGCGGGATCGCCGAACGCCCTGGCAGTGATTGATAACGAACTTACCCAGCGGTTCGACGCCAAAGATATTCCGGCCGCAAAACCGAGCGAGCCGGACTGGTCAGCCGGTCGAGACGGCTACGACGCGGGGCAGGCGATCGAGATCGCTCCGGCAATCTGTGGCGGCGGGGCATTACAAGAACTACCGGAGAGTACGTCCGGTGCTCAGGAAGGGAGGGAGTCGTGAATCTGTTCGAGATGCGAGACTTACGGGAAGCGATCGAACACGCCAAAGGCGGCGGCCAGGCGTTGCACCTTATGAGCGGTGGCTGGCCAGTCGGCCCGGAGTGTTTTCGCAAGGCAAAGGAGTTTGCCCACCTGTTCGACCAGGATCCAGTACGCCTATTCAAGACGGCCAAGCGGCTGGGCGTGCGTCGACCCGTGATCTCTCGGCGAGGCGAGCCTGGCCAGCACGTTGACCTCTGCGGCCGACCTCTGGAGCGGGCGCGATTGGAATTGGCCTGAAACCACCGACGCACAGAAACGGTGTGCGCACACCGGACAGGAGGAATCATGGATACGCAAGTCCACACATTGCCCGACCGAACCCGCGTCGTCACTGGCGACCAGGAAACGGTATTCAAGGGCCACAACAGCGAGGCGGCAGTCCAGATAGGGTTACTGCATCAATGCCTCCTTGACCGACGATTTGCTCCGATGGGCGACAATCACCACAACGCCGCGTTGTGCCCACATTGCGGGGAGCCACTACGTAAGGCACTGGCCCGCGTTGCCGAACTGGAAGCCAAAATGCGAGGTCTCAAACACAAGCACACGGCAGCGAACAACGTGCTGGCAACGTATCAATGCGCCCGATGCGGATCGTCGGCCACCGCCGAAATCGCGATTGGTTTTTCGCGTTCGGTCTGGCGGTTCCCCGAAAGCCGCTTTGTCGAGTACGAGGAAAGCGACGAGGAATGGGCTCGGCCGCTCGGCTTCGGTCATGAGGAAATCGTCGAAGGGGTTTTGACGTTTCCGCGCGTGGTGTTTACGGACATCGACGACAACAGGGCTGTGTTTCTGGCGTTGCCAGAAGAACCACCGGACAGTTTATCCGGTAGTGGGGGGGGACGATGAGCGACTGTAATTGCAATCGTTGCGGCGCGAAATGCCGCGTCGGCGTTCGCAACCCGGAGGCTAAGGTAATCCGCCGATCGGCGACCCCAAGGGGGCTGTGTGTGAACTGTGCTACACACGATTGGCTACGCAACACCTATCCCGTAAACATGATACTAGATCGGTCCGGCCCCTCGATCCTGCTAAACGAGATTGTTCGCCGTCAGTTCGCCGAAATTCTCCGCTCGGGAAACGCCGACGCGAAAATCGACGAGATCAACTGGAACCTAATCGCAGAAAACTGGGAGTTGCCGTGGCGGCACAAAGTCCAGCTCTCAGCACAAAACCCCTACAACCCTGACATCGACGGCCCCAGGGAGAGAGATCGCCGTCAAGAGGCTCGCCGCCGAGCGACCGATGAGGAGGCTATTGAACTGCCGATGACGCTCACCAGCTTTGACCAGCTAAACGTGATTGAAGACGGGTTAGGCGACGACCTGAAAAACTGCCTACTGCTGTGCGGCGACCCCGAGGTGGAGGTAATCCCTCTGCCCAAACCGGCGACCCACGACACTTACTCGCCCGGCCGGTTTAGTGGTTGCCGCTTTTGTGGCGGTACAGGATGCGCGGCTTGCGATGGTGAATATCGGCGGGCAAAGCGCACACCGGAGGACGGATAGATGAGCGGTGAAATTAACATCAACGACCACCTGCGTCGACGCCTGCGTGCTATCACTGCAACAGCGGACAAAATGAACGAGATTATTGAGTTTGCTGGAGGCGCTGACATTGGCATTATAAAAAGGATACGCTACCAAACGAGTCGCATTGTATGTGCCTTAGGGGAAATGGAATCGAGTTCGATCATCGAACCGAGAGACCGAACACCGGAGGATGCGAACGGTGGGCGCGAGGAGATATGAGCATGGGAAGCGTAGCGAGACACAAAGCAAAACAAGAGACCATGAAGGTCAAGGCAATCGCCCCCTGGTTTGGCGGCAAGCGGACAATGGCTCCGCTGATCGTCGAGCAGCTCGGCAAGCATAGCCAGTATTTCGAGCCGTTCTGTGGTTCGATGGCCGTTCTGTTCGCCAAGGAGCCAACCCAAAAGGAAACCGTCAACGATCTCCACGGCGACCTGGTCAATCTGGCTCGGGTGCTCGCGGATCCGCAGGAAGCCCCGTCGTTGTACGAGCGGCTACAGTCCACCCTGTTCAGTGAGGATCTACTACACCAAGCCAGGGAGCATCTTGACGACGTGAGTTCCCTATCGCTGATAGCCCACCACTTTACCGACAGGCCCCACGCCCAGCGGCTCGAGCGGGCCTACTGGTATTTCCTCGCCTCCTGGATGGGTCGCAACGGGACCGCCGGTACCGCTCGGATGGACTACCAGATTGCGGTCCGCTGGACGAAGGGCGGCGGATCTCCCACTGTCCGATGGAAGCACGCCGTCGAGTCGATTCCCGCCTGGCACCGGCGATTGCAAAACGTGGTCATCCTCTGCCGGGATGCGTTCAATATCCTCGATCGATTCGAGGACGTGCCACAAACGGCCATCTATGTGGATCCGCCGTACCCGGCCGAGACGCGAGCCAAGGGGAAATACCTCCACGAGTTCAACCACGAAAACACGCTGCTCGAGCGGAACGATCACGCCCGCCTGGCGGAGATCCTTCGCAGGTACCGGAATGCTCGGATCGTAGTCAGTAGCTACGACTGCCCGCAAATCCGCGAATTGTACGAAGGCTGGACTGTCGTCGAACATTACCGGCAGAAACACCTTCATGCCCAAAACGGGCGAGGGGCAAGACCAAAGAAAGCACCGGAAGTGCTGATTATCAATGGCGAGCGCACACCGGAGAAGCGATCCGGTGAACGGAGTACGGAGCGAACGGATGCAGATGGAATTTGAGTTTGCCGATCGGCCGCGGCGGGAGACGCGGATTCGCGAGGCGGCGGCCGTGTTGGGCCTGCTGGAGAACGACCAGCGAGTCCTTCTGGCCGCATTGTGGGAGGGAAAGCCGATGACCATCGACGGCGAGCCGTGCTCCCTGTTGCCCTGGTCCGTCTCGACCCTGGCCGAGCAGCTCGGCTGCGGACGATCGTCGGCCGGCGATGCCGTCGCCCGGCTGAAGCGCCTGGGCCTGATCGACAACGGCCGCAAAAAACTGCTCGTCTGCTGGGCCGAACTGGACCGCCGGACGATGCCGGACAAGCGCCGGACGATCCCGGACGATCCCGGACAAGCGCCGGACGATCCCGGACGATCCCGGACGATCGCCGGACGATCCCGGACGATCCCGGACGATCGCCGGACGATCGATTGCGGCGACGGGAAGGGGATCCCCTTCAGTGGCAATGGTCCGCCCGCGCGCCTGCGAACAGTCTTGTCAGACTCTAACGACGTCGACGACAGTCTTGCCAATTGGGGGGAGTGCGTCATCGATCCGGCCGAGGCCTTGGATACTTGCAAGCGAGTACGCGAGCGATTGGGTATCTCGACGATCAGCCGGGAGGCGTTCGACTTGATCGCGACGGCCGCCGTCCTATCGCAGACCAGATTGTCACCGACCTGGCTCGACCACGCGGTCCGAGCGGCGAGCCGATCGACGTCGACGAACCCAATCAAGTATTTCAAGGGCTGCCTGCGCAACGGAGTAGCCGAGATCGAAGGGCTTTGCACGCTCGATGCGGCGTTCGACGTCTGGGGCGATCTCTGGCGATGGGCCAAGCCGGGCGTCGCGGCTCTGGCCCGGCACACGAGGAAAAAGAAAGCGAAGGACTAATGGCGAACACTGGAACAAACACTGGAACAAAAGAGTGGGCGGTTGCGAACGTCAATTGTTGGCTGGGATGCGAGCATCGATGCCGGTACTGCTACGCCCAGGCGAATGCGAAGCAGTACGGGCGAATCAAGACGGCCCAGGAATGGGGAACGACCTACAACCGACCCAACGCCAATCCGATGGCCGGAGCGAGTCGCCTATACCACGGGCCGGTCATGTTCCCATCGAGCCACGACATTACGCCCGACAACATCGACGTCTGCCTCCGCGCCTTGCGGTCGTTGTTGGTTGTAGACAATCAGGTCCTTATCGTCAGCAAACCCCACGCCGAATGCGTCGAACTGCTTTGCGAAAAGTTGTGGAGATACCGCAAGCTGATCCTCTTCCGTTTCACGATCGGGTCGATGGACGCGGACGAGGCGGCGTATTGGGAGCCTGGTGCTCCGCCGCCGGCCGAGCGGCTCTACTGCCTGGCCTATGCGGTCTATCACGGATTCCGGACGAGCGTCAGTTGCGAGCCGCTGCTGACGCAAGACTACTGGCGGCTGATCGACGCCGTCGATCCGTACACCACCGGCACTATCTGGATCGGCATGATGAACCGGATTCGGTCGTGCGTGGTGAAGGGGACCAGCGAGGAGGAGATCGCTCGCATCGAGCAGCTCCAACACCCCGACGTGGTCCGCTGCATCTACGAGGATCTGAAGGACCACCCGAAGATCCGCTGGAAAGATTCCTACAAAAAGGCCCTCGGCTTGGAATTGGTGACCGAGCCGGGGCTTGACCTGTAACCTCAGAAGGAGAAACGACATGGCGACAGCGACGGCAAAGAAAAAGAAACCGGAGGCGAAGAAAGAACTGGTCATGGTGCCGGTCGGGTCGATCGACCCGTCGCCCTACCAGTCCCGCCAGGTGTTCGACGAAAAGGAACTCGGCGAGCTGGCCGAGACGATCAAGACGCACGGCCTGCTGCAGAAGCCGGTTGTCCGCAAAAAGGGAAAGCGGTACGAGCTGATCGCCGGCGAGCGGCGGCTCCGGGCCGTGAAGCTGGCCCAGTTCAAGACAATCCCCGTCGAGGTCATTGCGGCCGACGACAAGGACGCGGCCGAGATGACCGCGATCGAAAACCTCCAGCGAGCCGATCTCTCGGCGATCGAGGAGGCCCGATCGTACCAGATCATCCTCGATGCCGACGACACGCTGACCGAGACCGCCCTGGCGAAACGGCTCGGCGTCTCGCAGCCCCACATTGCGAACCGACTGCGGTTGCTTGGTCTGCCGGACGCGGTCCAGAAGCGGGTTATTTCTCGCGAAATACCACCGACGCACGCCCGCGAGCTGCTCGCGATCAAGGACCACCCGAAGATCCTCGCCGAAGTTATGAAGGAGGTCGACCGAGACATCAAGCGTAACGGTTCGATCGACAACGTCGAGGAGTTTCAATGGACCGTCAATAATTGCGTTGCCGACTGCGCCCGGCAGATCAAGGGCGAGACCTACGATCAGAAGTCGGGCAAGAAGATCCCGCACTTCGAGCCGACCGACGAACAGCGGGAACAACTCGGGATCGTTGCGATCCCGAATAGGTTCAACGATCACGTCGACGAATACGCCACGAACACGAAGCTCTGGAACAAGCTGCAAGCCGCACACCGCAAGGAGTGGCTGGCCGAGCAGAACGGGAAATCCAAAGCGAAGGCGAGCGCCAACGGCAACGGCAAAAAGAGCAACGGCAAGCCGAAGCCGCTGACGGCCGCCCAGAAGAAGGCAGCCAAGGCCGAGGAGGCCCGCAAGGCCAAGGAGCGGGCCGCCCAATTCCGCCGCCGGCTCTACGGCTGGTGGGTCGACTGGCAAAGATGGTTGCTGGCCGAGTGGATTCGCGAGGAGTGCGGCGTCGACGATCTGTTACGCTTGGCGATCCTGTTGGACGTCGACTGGATGCGGGGCTACCAGTGGGACCGATCGCAGCGGCTGACGGCTCTGCTCAAACGCCATGACTTGAAGCCGAAGGGCCGAAAGTTTCTGGGGCCCATGTTCGACCTGGAGCCGGACAACGTAACCGCGACCGCCGCGGGATTCCTGGCCGCCATGTTCTGGGACGGCGACGAGCCAAACGCTCATATCGTGCCGGCCGATGACGTCGTCGCGTTGGCCAAGATATTCGAGATCGATCTGGAGAACGCCTGGCTGGCCGACCAGGCCGGGCCGATGAGCGAATCGTTTTGGAATTTGCACGGCAAGGACCAGTTGCTCGCCCTCGCGAAAGAGCTGGGCGTCGAGGTCAAGCCGGGCAAGAAGAGCGACCTGGTCGCCTCCCTGTTGGCCCAACGGCCGAAAGACAGCGACATGGAATGCGGGATCGATATGCCCGCGGAACTCAAGAAAGGATTGAAGCGGATCGGCGTCGACATCGACGCGGTCAATAAGGTTTTCCGGCTGGCGATCATGCCGGGCGACCTGGAAGCGGCCGAGGCCAGCCACCAGTCCGACATCGAGCGGCGGCTGCAAGACGGCTT
>Ga0180431_10008213_pt1 | contig 12010 bp, 10 predicted proteins | sample SS_ome_11_FD_132459 | JGI IMG/M metagenome (GOLD analysis project Ga0180431, IMG submission 132459) | Hypersaline lake sediment archaeal communities from the Salton Sea, California, USA - SS_1_MS_1 metaG | ecosystem: Environmental > Aquatic > Non-marine Saline and Alkaline > Hypersaline >... | reverse complement strand
TGCCGGTAGTGGGCGACTATATATCCGGGATGCAGCCGGGACCTCTTATCATCAGCACCGGCGTGCAGATGGCGCGGAATACCTTATCGGCAACGCTGCCAAATGCCCATCGGCTGGGACCAGTCCGCCCGTGGCTGGCCATAACAACCAGGTCACAGCCATGATATCGGGCATAGTAGGTGATTTCTTGCGCCGGATTGCCGAGGAGCACCCGGGTTTGCACCTTGAAGCCTTTTTTGGTGAGACCCTTGGCTATACGGTTGAGATACTTTTCGGCCTGTCTCTCTTTTTTACCCACGGCCTCCGGCATCAGCCGTTCTTCACCTGGCTGACTGTGATTCTTCACGGGTCGGTAGCCTGGGACACTCTCGGTCACACTAATCAGAATAACCTCGCTCTCTGAATTCTTTACCAGGTCATCCAGGAAAGGTAAGACACATTCCGCCAGCTTGGAGCCGTCCAGCGGGATCAAAATCTTTTGAAACATCGCTTTACCCTCCTCGTTTCAAAAATACTTCCCCGGGGGCATTACCCGTGTAATAAATATAATAATAAGGGAAAATATTCTCACCGACAAGATATCTTTAGGGTAAAATGAAGTGCGTGTTTTATCGCCTGCGGTTCCCGGAAAGTTTACGCTTGTTCCAGCATTATCCTGGAAGTGGCGAAGTCTACCTCGCGTAATTTCCCGCTGATGACCTTTTCTTCGCCGAAAAGGGTCGCCAGCCGGACTCGCTCTCCGTCAATGTGCAGATGGGCGATGTCTTCCAGGATGGGCTCATCGCTTGTTCGGTCTACGTATGCCTTGGCCAGACACATACGGGTGCCTCCTTTTGGCGGGGTGGGATAACTCCACCAGTTTGTATCTATTTCATGCCCGGTACTTTATCACTTGTACATTATCAATATATGAGCAGTTTTCAGAGTTGAAATCACTCCTTAGCGCTCACTCTACGGGAAAGGCAAACTGCCTTACAGACCGGTGCCTCAGGTTGGGCTGCTTGGCAGGCAGGAGCCGAAAGAGCTCCCGGAATGTCCTGTGGAGAAAGCGGACAAGACCCGTCGTATATTCCTGTCGCTGCATTTGGGGCACGTTATCTCATGGTCGCTGTCGTTTATACTGCGACGTAACTCGAATATTTCGCCACAGCTCTTGCATTCGTATTCATAGATAGGCATAAGTAACTCTACTCCCGTAGTCTGGTTAAGAATATATTATTGTCGGCAGGGCTTCTCCATCACTTACAGGCTATCATTACCGGTACCAAAATCAAATTATCAATGCTCACCCGACCCTTGCTTATACTATAGATGAAAAAATTCTTTTCCGCAAACTGATGAGTCCGTTTTTCACCTTGTATGCCGGCTTTTCCAGTCTGCCCGGTTTTACCGGGGGTTTCTTTTAGTACTAGACTTTTCGTTTTTATGGCTGTACACCCTTGCTAAATATCTCAAGAAAGCTTATCCTGTACTGTTAAGGAGGTGAAGTATGACAACTGCGCATGAGCTGATTATGGATGGCAGGACTGAAGAATTCTGGCAGAAGTGCTGTGGTTACATTGACCTGAGCATTGACCAGTTTATGACCATTCAGAACCAGCTACTCTTGGAGCAAATTGAGCTGCTGAAAAAATGTGAACTGGGTCAAAAGTTGATGCGTGGAGTAGCGCCACAGAGCGTTACCGAATTCCGGCGGGAGGTCCCACTGACCACCTATGCCAGTTATGTTCCATATCTCCCGGATAAGAATGAAGATGCGCTCCCGGCAAAACCGGTAATGTGGCAACGCACATCCGGCAGGTCTGATGAGTTCGACTGTAAGTGGGTTCCGCTCAGCGAACGGGCATATGAGGAACTAGGTGATGTCTTTATGTCATTACTGTTATTTGCGTCATGTAACCAGAGAAATCACGTTGCCTTGAAAGCCCGGAACAAGTTCCTTTATGGCCTGGCAGCGCCGCCCTACGCGAGTGGTTGCTGGGCACTCCGGGCAGAACGGGATGGGGTTTTTGACTGGATGCCACCCCTGGCAGAAGCACAGAGCATGGAGTTCCGCCAGCGGATAGAGGTGGGCTTCCGGCAGGGAATGGCTGAAGGAATCGATATGATGGGGGCGATTTCCAGTGTCCTGGTGGCGATTGGTGAGCGGTTCGGGCAGGGAGGTGGGATGGGACGGGTCATTCCTCTTTTGAATCAACCTCGAATGCTCATGCGGCTGTTAAAGGCGGTGTTGAAGAGCAAGCTGGCCCGGAGACCCCTGATGCCCCGGGATATCTGGACACTGCGCGGGCTACTGTCCGGAGGCGCTGATGCCAGTGTCTACCGGCATAAAATCAAGGAATTGTGGGGCAGAGAGCCTCTGGATGTCTATGCCGCCGCCGAGAGCAGTCTTATCGCCACGCAGACCTGGGACTATGGGGACATGACCTTTATTCCCAACTTGAGCTTCTATGAGTTTCTTACCGAAGAAGAATATGCCAAGTGGGCTCAAGACCATAGCTATCAGCCGCCTACTCGATTACTTGATGAGGTATCGCCCGGGGAGCGGTACGGCATTGTTATTACCAGTTTCCACGGCGGGGCATTTGTGAGATACGTGCTGGGGGACATTCTCACCATAACCTCATCGAGGAACGAGCAGCTGAATATAAATTTACCCCAGATGGTGTTCTATGGCCGGGCAGATGATATCATTGATTTTGCTGCCTTTACTCATGCCTTTTTCACCGAAAAATCTACCTGGCAGGCGATACATAACACGGGAATAGACTACGTGGACTGGGTGGCGCGTAAGGAAGCGGTCAATGAGGCGCCGCTATTGCATATCTATATTGAGTTAAAGGAAGAGGGTTCGATTGGAGAGGAGCAGGTAACCGAATTACTTCACCGGGAGATTGCGAAAATCAACAAGGACTACGAGGACCTGGAAAGGTTCTTTGGCTTCAGGCCGCTTAAAGTGACCCTCCTGCCCGGCGGTTCATTTGCCGAATACATGGCACGACAGAAGGAAGCCGGTGCGGACCTGGCTCATATCAAGCCGCCGCACATGAGCCCGTCGGATAGTGTCATGAATGCCTTGCTGGGCAAGGAAATGGTCACCGCTTTATTTCCCGCCGACACTTCCAAGGCGAAATTGACTTCTTAGCTATGGTACTTATCTTAGCGGCACGATAGCCGTTATTATTGAATCAGTTGGCAGCAAGAGCTGCTCAAGCCTGATGGGCAGGGTGCAGTTGCATCCGTATCCACCAGGCTTTTTCTTTTTCTACCGTTTGGTATTCCATCTTACCTCCCCGCCTGTCTAACGGGCAGGGTTTGACCGCACGCTCGGCGCTACTTGTAGGCGTACCAGTGGGTGCTAACCACCAGTTAAGTTACAGGCTGGCTATGCCCGGAAGTGGGGTTAGCTCGCAACCATTGTCTTCCGGTAACGGTTATCATCGGTATAGTACTTATTGGGGATAACCAAAGTATGGTGAACGCCGGTGAGTGTCTGAATGTTACGGAACTTTTATATCACCACCCCCGATATTTATGAGTTATTTAGCGTATTTTGGGTAGGTTATACACCGGTGAATCATAGACCGGGAGGTTAATACCCGATACTGGATACGAGCCTATGCTGTTTATAACCAGTTACTCAGTGGTACAACTCCTTACCCTTGTTGTCTATATTGCTCTCATTTTTGGCGTGGCGCGGTACGCTCAGACCAGGCTGAAAAAGTACTTCATAGCATTTTTGGTTTCTTCAGCCGCCTGGAGCTTTGTCAGCCTGATGGCCAATCTCCAGATACCCTTTGAACAGGCGGTATTCTGGGGGAAGATGGTGGTGCCGCTCGCAGTGAACTCCTTATTTTGCCACGCTCTCTTCATCACCGCTTTTACCAACCGTGGTACCGGTAAGCTCGCCTTGTTTGGCTCGGTTTATGTGGTGGCGATGGTCGGATTGGTTGTTGCCGGGTATATGCCGGAAAAATTCATCCTGCTGGAGAATGGAATTGTCTATAAGGATTACGGGAAATCGATAATTGCCATGAGTATTGGCAGCCTGGGCTTTATGAGTGTAGCCGCCTTCCTCCTGGTAAGAAGTTTTCGGGCTTCCAATAGTCCCGAGCACCGGAACCGGATTATGTACCTGCTGGCTGGCCTGGGGTGCATGGTAATTTTTGGCTTCATCTGGAAAGTCGCACCCATCCAGAGCTATGCGGTTGACCATATTGGTCATCTGGCTAATGCCCTGATAATCACCTATGCCATTCAACGGCATCAGTTGCTTGACATGAAGCTGGTGATGAGGAAGGGACTGGTATATTCGGGCGTAACCCTTTTTATCAGTGCTTCATGTCTATTTATGGTTGTCAGCCTCAACTATTTACTCCATAGGTGGTCAGCGCCCAGCAGTGTCGTGGCCACCGTGGTGATGGTGGTTGTCATCGCCTGCCTGTACACCCCGCTAAAAGCAGCTCTGGAGAAAGGCACCGCCCGGTTGTTCTACGGGAAGACGTATGACTACCGGCAGATGCTGCTTAATTTTGCCAGCCGGATGAGCAACGTGCTTGAACTGAAAGAATTGGCTGATGCCATGTTGGCGCCGTTGACCAATGCCTTACATGCCAGTCAGGTCAGCCTGCTGTTTTCCAGTAATGGCAGTTTCAATAGCCAGTTTGCCGAGCGGTATGTAGCCGGTGACCCGGTCATCCCGCTTAAATTTCGCAAGGATAGCCCAGTTGTAACCTGGCTATCAAACGAGGGCAAGCCGCTTACGCGGGAGACAATTGAGTTCCGGCCGGAGTTTAGAAGCCTCTGGCAGGAAGAGAAGGACAATCTTGATGCTGCCCAGGTAGAGGTACTGTGTCCCTTGAAGAGCAAGCACAAGCTGGTGGCTATACTGGCACTGAGTAAAAAGCACCCTCGTGGTTTCTATTCTCGTGACGATAACGACATGCTGATGACACTGTCGCATGAGGCGGCAATAGCTATTGAAAATGCCTATCTGTATGAAGGAGCCAGGCAACGGGCCAACACCGATGAGCTGACCGGACTATTTAACCATCGCTTTTTCCATCAGCGACTGGACGAAGAAATCGCCAGGTCCTCGCGTTTTGGCGCCATATTTTCGTTAATCCTGATTGACATTGACCTTTTCAAGACCTATAACGATGTTTCCGGGCACCTGGCTGGTGATGAAATGCTGAAACAGGTCGGTACTCATATCAAGGAATCGGTAAGGGATACCGATATCTGTTTCCGCTACGGTGGTGATGAGTTTGCCGTTATTTTGCCGGAGGCACCGCTTGAGGGCGGCCGCAAAGTGGCCGAACGGATTCGGAAGGGGGTAGAAGCCCGTATGGATTTGAAAGGAATACCGCTGACCTGTAGCATTGGTATTGCTTCCTGGCCCACTGACGGAGTGATGCGCGAGGAAATCATTCAGTCAGCCGATGCAGCGCTCTACTTTGCCAAGAATGTTGGCAAGAATCGTACCTGCCTTGCCTGTGAGGTAGCGCTCTCCGAAGTCATCAGAATTGGGGCAGGCGCTAACGTCCGGAGCACCAGGGCAATTCTGAGCACCATTTATGCTCTGGCAGCCACGGTTGACGCCAAGGACCACTATACGTACGGACATTCCAAGAAGGTGAGCAAGTATGCCGCCGATATTGCCGAGGCAATCGGTTATTCTCAGGAAGATATTGAAAGAATTCGCGCCGCCGCGTTGCTGCATGATATTGGTAAGATAGGCGTTTCTGACCGGCTGCTCAAGAAGAGTGCGGCGTTGACCCCTGACGAATGGGACTTAATACGCACTCACCCGGACCTGGGCGTATCTATTATCAAGCATATCGATAGCCTGCGGGGGTGTCTGGCTGCTGTCCAGTACCATCATGAGAACTACGATGGTACCGGTTATCCGGCCGGTCTCAATAGTGAAAACATCCCGCTCGATGCCCGTATAATGTCAATAGCCGATGCCTATGACGCCATGACCTCGGACCGACCTTACCGGCAGAAGCGGACCTCGGAGCAAGCGTTGGCTGAGTTGCAGCGGTGCGCCGGCACCCAGTTTGACCCCAGGCTTGTTGAGGTTTTTGTCGGAATTATGACGAGGCCGGCAAAGCCGGAAGCAAGACCAAAGCGAAAATTGCAGGAAAACCGCGCCATTACCAAGTAGAGTGCCCTTCCCTCTGGTTAAAATGTTAATTCCAGGAAGACTCATCAGTGTAATCAGCTCATTATAATGGAGCCCGGCGCCTTGTATAATATTATTTACATAACGTTAGTCACCGGTAGGCTTTCACTTTATCGGACAGACGAAACACCGGCTCAAAGGAGCTAAACAGGTCAAGGTACTGTTCCAGGTACCGTGTCAGCAGGAACTGCTGTCTCACTGTCTCCCGCGCATTCTGCCCCAGTCGCTGCCGTAGCTGGCTGTCTTTGACCAGCTGCACGATTCTCTCCGCAGCCTCCGCAACCGATGAGACCAGAAAGCCGTTGGCGCCGTCCGTAATCTGCTGGCGGATACCACCCACGTTTCCGCCGATAACCGGGGTTCCTTTCCACATAGCCTCAGCTACGGTCAGACCGAAACCCTCTCGAATGGATTTCTGGAGGACAGCCGCCGCCCGGCGCTGGAGCGCATTGACCAGCGCGCCGTCCTGCCGACTGAGAATAATGATGCGCTCATCGCGGGAGTCCAGCAGGGACCGGTATACTTCTTCGCCTTCGGGGTCATCGGTAGCCACATTGCCGAGCAGCACCAGGGTACAGTCCACCTCTTTCCTGGCCAGCTTGAAAGCCTGAATAACACCTTGCGGGTCCTTCCATCGGTCAAAGCGGGATATCTGTACTACCAGCGGCAGGTCAGTGGGTATCCGGTAATGGCTCAGGCGTTCATCGATACCCTGTTCGCTTAGCGGTCTATTGGTGATGGAAAAGGGGTCTATCGCCGGCATGAAGAATAGCTGGGGTGTTTTCAGTTGTTGCCGGTATTCCTTGCGACTGAGCACGACGGCGTCATACTTTTCGATAAAACGGAGCAGGTAACTCCAGAGCTTGTCGTTGGGGTGAGACAGGTCAACATGGCATCGCCAGACCCACGGGGAGTTCTTGCGGTAGTGATTTATCATGGGGAGCGGTTGCGGGTCATGGACGATGATAACATCATGGTCAAGATGGTTCCGGACCGAGTTCTCGAAGACGACCCCTTCGTATATTTCCGTCTTCATTTCACTGAGGTTTATTTCCCCGCCCTGGAGGGCATTATGCATCTTTTTGGTTATGCTGAAGAAATCGGGGGGACCGTGTATGGCCCGCCAGCCGGTCTTTATCCCCAGACTGTTCATAAGTAGTGTTAATGAAGAGAGTAGCTGGGCGACCCCGCCACCGTAGTAAGTTGAATTTACATTGACCACGTGGAGTCCCCGGAGCGGCTCTGACTTTCTATTGATGCGCTCGATAGTTTCGGCTCCCACATATTGCTCATAGTCTTCCAGTTGCACCATTTGGTAATTCATAGTTACCCCCAATGAATAGGTAGTCCACTTTTTCCATAGTATAGAATCAAGCAGTGGGTTCGGTAACGTCTCATCTTATCTCACCCTGTCGCCCCGCATCTTGACCAGCAGCCACTGGTTACTCTCGCCCATGCGGGCCAGGGCATAGCCGCCGTCAAGCTTTTTGCCTGCTAACCATAGCGCCAGGTGACCGTTTTCCAGTGCCCGGGCTGGCGGTATCTCTCTCCCATCTTTCCCGCTGAGATTTTGAAACGTTCCGGCGTCCCAGATTTCCACGGTGCCGGCGCCGTATTCTCCTTCCGGGATAGTCCCCTCAAAATCGGCGTATTCCAGGGGGTGGTCCTCGGTACGTACCGCCAGGCGCTTCTCCCTGGGGTCGGTGGACGGCCCCTTGGGTATTGCCCAGGACTTCAGTACCCCGTCAATCTCCAGTCGGAAGTCGTAGTGAAGCCGGGAAGCGTCGTGTTTCTGGATGACAAATCGCGGCTGACCGGCGGTTTTCCGCGTTGAGCCGGACGGTTCCGGCGTGCGCCGGAAATGCCGTTTGCTGCGATATTGTTGTAATGAGTCCTCTTTGTTCATAAGCAAGAGGCTGTCAGTAAGTATATTATGATTATTATAGCAGCAGTACCATACTGGTGGTAATCCCCCATCCGGAAAATGGTTTTACGATGGTTTCAGGTTGTCTCCTTCGCCGGTGCCTGAACCCGGCGGCGTAATCGGGAGACGCCGATAATAATGAGCATGGCAATCCCGCTGAGCAATATAATGGTGGCGCCTGAGGCAAGGTCGAGCAGATAGGATACCCATAGTCCGCCAAAGGTGAGTATGGCGCCAAACAGGATGGCGAGAAGCATCATGGTGCGAAGGCTGGAGGTGAACTGCCTGGCAAGAGCCGCCGGGATGGTAAGCAGCGCAATTACCAGAATTATTCCCACCACCCGCAGCAATACCACCACAGTCAGGGCAATCATGCTCAGCAGCAGCAGGTACAGGGCTTCGACGGGTATGCCTGTCACCGTGCTGAATTCCTCGTCAAAAGAGATAGCCAGGAATTCCTTGTAAAGCGCAATGACGGTAATGACGATCACCGCATCTAACGCCGCCATCAGGATAAGGTCAGACCGGGGCACGGTAAGGATGTTGCCGAAGAGGTAGCTGAACAGGTCAGGGGCGTAGCCCGGAGTCAGGCCGATAAAGACAATGCCCAGTGCCATGCCGGTTGCCCACAGTATGCCGATTACGGTATCTTCGGGTAACCGGGTCCTGCGGCTGACCAGTCCTATTCCCAGGGCTGAAGCCACTGAGAAAATCATGGCACCGATAACCGGGCTGATGCCGACAAAATAGCCCAGCCCGATGCCACCAAAAGAGGCGTGGGCAATACCGCCGCTGATGAAGACGATTCGCTTGGTTACCACGTAGACACCGACGATGCCGCAAGCAATCGACGCGAGCAGACCGGCGAGCAGGGCATTTATCATGAAGTCGTACTGCAGTGCTTCCAGCATGGTCTCAGTGCTCCTTCAGTACGCGGTGGGGAACGGTACCATGAGCTATCAGCTGTACCGGGCATTTGTAGGTGGCTTCCAGTACTTCAGCGGTGATTTCCTTGGAACCATGGTAGACAAGCTGGCGGTTTAGACAGGCAATCTTGTTCACATAAATGGAGATGGCGCCAATATCGTGGGAGACCATGATAATGGCGATTCGTTGCTTTAACTCTTCAAGGAGTTCGTAGAACTCGGTTTGCGCGGTGGAGTCAACGCTGGCGGTGGGTTCATCGAGCAGGAGCAGTTTTGGCTCGGTAGCCAGTGCCCGGGCAATCAGGACGCGCTGCTGCTCACCACCGGAGAGCTTGCCTATCTGCCGGTCCCGGTGTTCAAGAAGCCCCACGGTTTGCAGTGCCGCTTCTGCCCGTACCCGGTCTTCACGTCGGTACCGGCGAAACAGCCCGGTTCTGCCGTAGCGTCCCATTATTACCGTTTCCCCGACGCTTATAGGAAAGCTGCGGTCAAACAGGTTGTGCTGGGGGACATAGCCAATGTCCTTTCGGCTCTGCTCAGGCGCCTTGCCCAGGACAGACACCGTGCCGTGACTGGGGTTAACCAGACCGAGGATGAGCTTGAGCAGGGTCGTCTTGCCGCCGCCGTTAGGCCCGATAATGCCGAGGAAATCACCCTGGTCTACCGTCAGGCTGACTCCTTCGAGTGCCGTTACCCCGTTGTAATGCACCCATATGTCTTTCAGTCTTACCAGTTCCTGACTCATGCGGTTACTCCATCGCCGTAACCAGTTCTTCCAGAATGGTGTGTAAATTCATTATATAATCTCTGGCAAGCGGGTCAATAAATACCAGCCTGCCGTCTATTGCCTCGGCAATAACCTCTGCGCTCTGCGGATTGAATTGGGGCGAGGCAAAGATGACCTTTATGTTTTGCTGTTTAGCCTGCTCAATGAGCCGGGCCAGGCTGGCAGGTGTTGGCTCTTTGCCCGACTCTTCTATGGGTAGCATGGTAAGGTTATAGTCCCGGGCGAAGTAGCCAAGGGAGGGATGATAGACCATGAAATGCCTGGCGGTTGTGCCGGAGAGGGCGGTGCGTATGTCTTGGTCAAGCCGGGCGAGCTTTTCCAGGTAGGCATCCCGGTTCTGCTGGTAATAACCTTTATTTTTCGGGTCAACCTGAATCAACCCATCGCTGATATTCCGCACCATAATCCGGGCATTCTGTGGGGACATCCAGATATGAGGGTCCAGAGGACTCAGATCGTGATTTTCACTTTCTGGCTTGTGTCCAGGGATGACTGACCTCTCCTGCAGCTTGATACCCTGTGAGCAATCGATAACCAGCATGTCCCGGTTGATATTGATGAGCTTGTCCATCCAGGCAAGTTCAAACTCGATTCCGGAGCCTACCCTGGCGTATATATTCGCTTTTGACAGGGCAGCCATCTGTGACGGAGTAGGCTCAAAGGTATGTGGACTGGCTCCCGGTGGCACCATGACGGTAACACTGACTTTATCGCCGCCAATGTTTTCCACAAACTCAGCCTGCGGCAGTATGGTAACCGCCACGCCAACCTGTTCACTTGCCCCGGTCTCTGCTCCGCAGGAAACGGTCAAGAGTGGCAGCCCGGTGATCAGCAGCAGCCAGAAAATCCGTTTGCCGAATGGGGTTTTACTCATGTCTTACTCTCATAGTGCAGCGCTCATTGGAAGCGAAGTCTATTGCTCTGACGCTGTTTGCTGGCAATGGCGGCAGCGTCCGTGAAATTCGAGGAGATGACCCTCAATTTTAAATTCGGTTTCTCTGGTCAGCCGCTGCTCCAGTTCACTGAGGCCACAGCAGGCAAAGTCAATGGCTCTCCCGCAGTAGTTACAAATCAGGTGGTGATGGTGCTCGGTAGGTCTCCTCATCAGGTAGCTGCGGTAGTTTCCCTCGATATGCACCTCACAGATGAGCTTGAGCTCAGTGAGCAGCTTGATCATGCGGTAGACGGTGACCCGCCCGATAGCGGGGCATTCACCTCGAGCCCTGTCGAGTATGGCTGACGGGGTAAGGTGGTCATGGCTTTGCGCCATTGCCTTGAGGATCGCGTGACGCTGCGGGGTGAGCTTGTACCCCCGCTTTCTCAATATTCCGGCTATCCTGTTGGCGGTCAGTTTCATATCAGTGTGTAATTGAAACTTATTTTCAATTACATATATACAACAAAACACTGGTTGTTGTCAATCATTCCCATGCCAGATATATGCCCATGTGCCGGCGCTGAATTGACATGGTTTCATTTTTTACCTATACTATTTGACACTGCCGTTGCCGGCAGCCCGCAGAATGTAGTACCTTTTTACCTCTCTTACCCGGTTCGGGTAGACCGGGATAGACTTTCGGGGTCAGGTAATGATTTTACAGTGCGATTTTGATGGGACCGTCATACAAAATAATCTCAGTGTCTTGCTAAGGGAACATTTTGCCGGCGGTGACTGGCAGCGAATTGAGTCGGATTTTCTGCGGGGCAAGCTCACCGTTGAGCAGAGCAACAGACTGCAGTTTACTCTGGTTAAAGAACCGAAGGAACGGCTGCAGGACTTTGTTCTCCGGCATGTTAAGCTCAGACCCGGTTTTATGGAGTTGGTCAAATACTGTCAGCAGAATGCCATATCACCGGTTATCGTCAGTAGCGGGCTTGATTTTTATATTGAGCCGGTCCTGGCTCATATAGGTCTGGCTGACCTGGAATTTTACTGCGGGCGGACTGCGTTCACTGATAACGGGATTGAGGTTACCTACGTTGACCCCGGAGGGAATACCATCGACCGGGGTTTTAAAAACAAATACCTTTCCTGGCTCCGGCAGCGGGCAGGGAACATTGTCTACGTAGGCGACGGGCTATCCGATTTTGAGGCGGCACGGAACGCCGACTTTGTGTTCGCCACCGGCAATCTGGTCAGGCTGCTCAGGATGGAGCCGGTTGCCTGGAGCAGTTTTACTGACTTC
>Ga0180431_10008212_pt1 | contig 12011 bp, 14 predicted proteins | sample SS_ome_11_FD_132459 | JGI IMG/M metagenome (GOLD analysis project Ga0180431, IMG submission 132459) | Hypersaline lake sediment archaeal communities from the Salton Sea, California, USA - SS_1_MS_1 metaG | ecosystem: Environmental > Aquatic > Non-marine Saline and Alkaline > Hypersaline >... | reverse complement strand
TCGCCCCACGAAGGCCTTAAGCTTAACTGCCTTAGCGTTGTAGTAGCCGCAGGGGCGAATCAGGGTGGCGAGCCTATCGAGGGGAAGATCGCGGAGCGCCACGGGCGTGATTGCTGTTGCCGCCTTAAGGTTGGAAAGGGCCTGTTCCACATTGACCCATGCCGCCGCTTGGGTAAGGATGGCGCCTACGATTACCTCGAATGGATCCTCAGCGGGCCACCAGTGCTGAGGGCCATAGCGGGCGAGGAGACGCTGGTAAATCTCAAGCAGGACGTCGCCGATTGCGCTCACCTCGCCCTTTTCACCCAATCTGGCATCTGGAGATTATCGGGCGAGACAGCACGAGGAGGGAAATAGGGCTTAATGTCGATCACCGGGGTGCCATCGATGGCATCCAGTCCCTCAACCTTGAGCACGTTCCCTTTACGCTCCACAAGCCTGGCCGTGCTCACCCCCACAGGGTTTGGTCTATAGGGGCTGCGGGTGGCGAAGAGCCCTACTAGGGGCAGGTCAGCTCTGCCCCGGGGATGGATTTTGCCCACAGGGCGCTCCATTGCTGGCACCTTGTGCATCCAGAAGACCACGATGATATGGGAGAATTCCTCCACGCCCTCCAGAGACTCAGCCAGGCTCTCCTCAAATACGATCTCTGAGGTTACCTCCCCCCACCCCCCCTGCATTGGCTCTTTAACCTCATTTCTCACTATCCCGATGGGTTTAAACACTAACTCTGGCATTGGGTTTTCCCTCATTTCGAGATAGAGAAGGCCGGCTTGCCGGCCTTCTCCTTTGCACTAAAGGGACCGCTTTTTTCCTTTTTTCAGGGGGTTACGGTAAAGACCTTCTTTGCCTGCTCCGGATGGGTGGCGATGAAACGCAGCTCATCATCGGTAAGGGGCTTCTGGGTCTGGGCATTGGCCAGTTGCACCAGCTCCAGGATGCGTTGTGCCTCGGTGTTGTCAGCGAAAGTGATGCCTATCTGGTCATAAACATGCTTGAATCCAGCAAGCCCGCCAAATTCGCCGGTGGTGATCACCCGGCGGGGAGGAACACGCTCTTCCTCATCCAGGCCCAGGTTCTCATAATCGAAGAGTTCATAATTTCTTCGGTCCTTAAGGGCGCCATCGGCGTGAATCCCGGCCTCATGGGCAAAGACATTTGCCCCCACACCAGGCTGGTTGATAGGAATGGGAATATCGAAGGCATAGGAGACATACTGGGCCAGCTTGGCCGCTACCTTAAGGTTTATAGGGTCTCCAATCCGGTAGGATTCCATATCCCGCCCGAATCTGAGGCCTAGAATGCAACTCAGGAGGTCTGCCTGCCCCGCTCGTTCGCCCAGCCCGTTCACCGAGGTATTGATATAGGCATCAACGCCACCATCGATAGCGCCCTTGGCACCGGCGATGGAGTTTGCCACTGCCATACCGAGGTCATTATGGCAGTGGAGTTCCACTGGTATCCCCACCTTTTCTGCCAGGATTTTCACTCTCTCATAGATGCTCATCGGGGTGTCGTAGCCTAGAGTATCGCAATACCTGATCCGATCTGCTCCCGTCTCTTTGGCTGCCTGAGCGAACTCGATGAGGTAGCCCATGTCGGTCCGCGAGGCATCCTCGGCGTTAACCCCTAGGGTGTTAACCCCTCCCTTTTTGGCATAGCTTGCTGCCTCCACCATCTCCTCAATCACCTTTCCCCTATCTAGCTTGCCTTGGAACTTGTGGGTGATCATCTGGTCTGAGGTGGAGATGGAGATATTGAGGTCCCTTACCCCGGTGGGAAGCGACTCTGCCACATCGGCAACGATAGCGCGGCACCAGCCCTCGAGCACTAAATCGCCCAAAACCCCGAGCGCCTTCAGCTCCAGATTAGCTTGAATATAATTTCGCTCATGTTTTACGTAGGGGAAGCCGAACTCCGATTGATGGATGCCCATCTCAGCTAGAAAGAGATTGACCATCGTCTTTTCCAGCTTAGCCATGATGATGCGCGATGCCTGGACCGCATCCCGGTTGGTGACATCAATGAAAAAGATCTTAGCCATTTACCTCCCCCCTGAGCCTCTCTTGCCAAAACTGAGGTAAATATGCTAGCATATCTCAGGTCGGTTTGCAACCGGATTTTTACCTATGGGCAAAGTGTAGTAGTGGCTTGGACTTGACAAGGGACATAACTATAGATATAATCAATAATCTTTGCCTGCGCCAAGGAAATAGCATGGTAATCGATGTCTCTCAGCTGCTCAAGGAGCCAATAGGTTCGATACGCCGCTACAGCTTCAGCCAGAGCGGCGATTCCGCTGATACGACAGAATTCCCCTTTGGGGGGGAGCTGACTTTGCTCCGCACCGATCGGGGTATCTTTGTTACTGGCAACCTGAACACCAGGGTTGACGCGGTTTGCAGCCGTTGTCTTGGCGACTTCGAGCAGCCCTTGACCCTTAAGATCGAGGAAGAGCTGCTTCTTACCGTGGATCCCTCAACCGGGGCCTCTATGCCTGGGTGGAGGGAAAGTGGGGTTTTCACTATCAATGAGAACCAGGAATTCGACCTAGGCGAGGCAGTGCGCCAGTATGTGCTGCTGGCATTGCCCATGAAGCCCCTATGCCGTGAGGACTGTGCCGGGCTCTGTCCCTCTTGTGGTCACAACCTCAATCTGGGTCCCTGCGGTTGCTCTCAACCCATTGACCCCAGGTTGGCTCCGCTGGCAAAGCTGGTGTCCGGTGAGGGGAGGATAGATTAGGCGATGGCATTACCTAAGAGAAAGACGTCTAAGGCGCGCAAGGGTAAGCGGAGTGCTCACATGGCGCTCTCCTTGCCTGCCATAGATTATTGCCCCCAGTGTCACAACCCCAAACTTGCCCACCATGTTTGCCCCACCTGCGGAAGCTATGCAGGAAGGGAAGTTATGGAAGTAAAGACGGCAAAGAAAAGAGGGTAAGGGGCTCAGATGCGAACTGCTATATGCGACCTTTTTGGCATTGAGCACCCTGTGATTCAGGGGGGGATGGCCTGGCTCGGCACCGCTGAGCTTGCCTCCGCCGTCTCCAATGGTGGCGGCCTGGGGATTATTGGCGCCGGCAATGCCCCCACTAGCTGGGTGCGGGATCAGATTCGCGCCACCAGGGAGCGGACGAATAGACCCTTTGCCCTGAATATCATGCTCATGTCCCCCTTCATTGAGGAGATTATCCAGGTTGTCCTTGAGGAGGGGGTTCCTATTGTCACTACCGGTGGTGGAAACCCGGGGGTCTATATCTCCACTTTTAAGCAGGCGGGGATAAAGGTGATGCCGGTGGTCTCCAGTGTTGCCTTAGCCCAGCGCCTGCAGCGAGCGGGGGCTGATGCTCTGGTAGCTGAGGGTCTGGAGTCGGGGGGCCATGTAGGAGAGACTGCCACCATGGCTCTCGTGCCCCAGGTGGTGGATGGCGTTACTATACCTGTAGTGGCAGCGGGCGGGATTGGTGATGGACGGGGCCTTGCTGCTGCCCTCGCTTTAGGAGCGCAAGGGGTGCAGCTTGGTACCCGCTTTGCCTGTGCTGAGGAATGCGTGGCCCATGCCAATTTCAAACAGAAGCTCCTTCAGGCCCGCGACCGGGCCACGGTGATCACCGGATATTCTACTGGGCATCCGGTGCGCTGTATTGAAAACAGGCTAGCGCGTCAGTTTCAGGCCTTGGAAAAGAATGGCGCCTCGGTGGAGGAACTGGAGCTTCTAGGCCAGGGTAAGCTAGAGTTAGCCACCCTTGAGGGCGACATCGAGAACGGCTCGGTGATGGCGGGACAGATTTGTGGGCTGATCAAGGAGGTAAAGCCAGCAGCGGTCATCATCAAGGAGATCGTTGACGAGGCTGAGGCGATAATCGCCAGATTAAGCGATTGTTATCTAGGAGTCAGACATGTCTGAGCAACAAGGAAGGTTGGCCTATGTCTTCCCGGGACAGGGTTCGCAGCGGATAGGCATGGGGCGCGACCTCTATCATAATTTTCCCGCAGCTAGAGAGGTCTTTGAAGAGGCTGACGAAGCCCTGGGATTCCCCCTCTCCCGGCTCTGCTTTGAGGGACCTGAGGAGGAACTTGCCCAGACGGTCAATGCCCAACCAGCGATACTCACCGCAAGCATCGCCTGCCTCAAAGCTGCTTCCCGAGTAGCTGGTCAAATAATATGCCCCGCTTTTATGGCGGGGCATAGTCTTGGTGAATATACCGCCTTGGTTGCTGCCCAGGTGCTTGATTTTGCCGACGCGCTTCGGCTTACCCGAGAGAGGGGAAGGCTGATGCAGGAGGCAGGGGTGAGGGTGCCTGGAGGCATGGCAGCCATCCTTGGACTAGACGAGGTCTCCGTGGAGCAGGTTTGCCAGGAGACCGGTGCCGAGATCGCCAACCTCAACTCACCGGGGCAGATTGTGGTCAGCGGCACCAGGGAGGCTATGGTTCGGGCCATGGACCTGGCTCGGGCAATGGGGGCGCGACGCGCCATGCCACTCAACGTGAGCGGCGCTTTTCATTCTCAACTAATGCAGCCTGCGGCTGAGGGAATGACTAATGTCCTCTCCGAGATGGAGTTTCGCCACCCCTCTACTCCTGTAGTGGTGAATAGTACCGCTCAGCCTGCGACCACCGCCGATGAAGTAAAAGAAGAACTCATGCGCCAGCTCTGCCACTGCGTTCAGTGGCAGAGGAGCGTAGAGTACATGGTGGATGCCGGGGTTAGCACCTTCATTGAGATTGGTCCCGGACAGGTATTGAGCGGTCTCATCAAAAGGATTAGCGACGAATCCCAGATTCTGAACGTCGAGGATGCAAGCTCTATAAGAGCAATGAGCATCTGATTTTTTCCTCCTTTGACGTTACCTAGTTCCCTTGAAGTGATGAGGGGCTGGTGTGGAAGGGAAGCTTTTTCTGTTCCCAATCTTATCTGCTAGGATGTGATTGAGATGAGGCTACCACGGCAAGACCTATCGGCTAAAACTATTGTCAAGTGCCAAGGGTGTGGCCAGGAGTCCTTTCTTATCTCCCAGGTTCTTGAGCTTTGCCCCGATTGCATTCGTTCCAATTTTGAAGCTGCTATGCCTTATATCGAGAAGGCGCACCTTGAGGCGAGGAACTCCTTCGATCTGCCGCCAACGCCGCCCAAAGATGCTGGGGGAAAACAATGCAACCTTTGCCTCAATGAGTGTCTAGTTGGTCAGGGTCGAAAAAGCTACTGTGGGGTGCGGCAAAACAGGGAGGGTAGATTCATTGGGGCCAGTGCCGATAAGGGGAACGTTAGTTGGTATTATGACCCTCTGCCCACCAACTGCGTAGCCGATTGGGTCTGCTCCGGGGGAACAGGGGCAGGTTACCCCGATTTTGCTTATAGAGAGGGACCTGAATATGGCTACAAGAACTTGGCTGTTTTCTACCAGGCCTGTTCCTTCGATTGCCTCTTCTGCCAGAATTGGCACTACCGGCTGGCGGCGAGCAAGGAGGGGAGGATAAAGGCTTCGGAGCTCGCTGCCCAGGTTGATGAAAAGACCTCTTGCATTTGTTACTTCGGCGGTGACCCCACGCCTCAGCTTCCCCACGCCCTTCGTGCCTCCCGCCTTGCCTTGGAGCGGAATAAGGGGAGAATCCTCCGCATCTGCTGGGAGACCAATGGCTCGATGCATCCAGCACTGCTGAGGCAGGCCGCCGAGCTTTCCCTGAAATCGGGGGGCTGTATCAAATTTGACCTCAAAGCATGGAGCGATGAACTTAACATCGCCCTCTGTGGCGTGAGCAACAAGCGGACGCTGGAGAATTTTCGATTTCTAGCTCAGTATACCAAAGAAAGGCCCTCGCCACCCTTCTTGGTGGCCAGCACCCTGCTCGTCTCGGGATATATCGGTAAGGAGGAGGTGGCCAAGATTGCTTCCTTTATCGCCGCTCTAAACCCTGAGATTCCCTATAGCCTTCTCGGCTTCCACCCCCAATTCTTTATGAGCGATCTGCCTGCAACATCGCGGCGAGTCGCCTATGAGTGCCTTGAGACGGCAAAGCAAGCGGGGCTGAAACAGGTGAGGATCGGTAACCTTCACCTGCTTCGGGACTACTGAGCGGGCTTGACTGCGCTGATAGGATAACCAAAGAGGAAACAGTTAGTTACATGATGGCAAAAAGGGCGAAAAAATGGGGATTAGAAGAAAGGCGAGAACGATAGCGCTTCAGGTGCTTTTTGAGGTCGATTCTGTGGCTCACGATGCTGAGCAAGCCTTGGAGCGATTGTTTGCCGAGGACTCTTTGCCTGAAGAGGGGGTGAACTTCGCCCGAGAGCTGGTGACCGGGGTTTTGACAAATAAAGAGAGGATTGATAATATTATTCAAACTCATGCCCCGGCTTGGCCCGTGGCACAACTGGCTGCAATCGATAGAAACATTCTGAGGCTTGCCATGTTTGAGATTTTGTTGAATAATAAAGTCCCGGTGAAAGTTGCCATCAATGAAGCGGTAGAGCTGGCCAAGACCTTCGGCAGCGAAAACTCGCCAAAATTCATCAACGGAGTTCTGGGCACCGTTAGTGCTCAGGCTAATAGATAAAAAGAAAGGAGGGCAAGTTGGCAACTATCTTCGAGAGATTGAAGAAGATCGTTATCGAGCAATTGGGAGCGGAGGAGGAGCAGGTGGTTCCCTCTGTCTCTTTCACCGATGACCTCAATGCTGACTCCTTAGACTTGGTGGAGCTGGTCATGGCCATAGAGGAGGAGTTCAGCGACGACAGCAGGGAGCTGCGAATATCGGATGAGGATGCAGAGAAGCTCAAGACTTTACAGGACGCTATCGATTATCTTAAGGAGTTGGGAATAGAGGACGAGTAGCCAAGGAAGAGTTATAGCTGGATAGGAGTGTTCCACGATTTTTTATCTTTGTTCGCTGAGAAATCTCTCTGCGGAGAGGGCAGCAGTAGCTCCATCTGCGGCTGCGGTGATGACCTGCCTTGGCGAATCCTGGCGAATATCACCGGCAGCGAAAATGCCCGTTATTTCCGTTTTCATCTCCCCGGTGGTGACAACGTTCCCCTGTGTATCCAGGGAGAGTAGCCCTCTTAGGAACTCGGTGTTGGGATGCAGCCCAACGTAGATAAAGACCCCGGATACCGCGATGGTTGATCTCTCGCCTGTCTTTACATTGCGCAGGCTGAGCTCTTTAACCTTATCGTCGCCAAGGATTTCCTCCACCACTGTGTCCCACAGGAACTCCATCTTCTGGTTGGCAAAGGCTCTCTGCTGAAGGAGCTTGGTGGCGCGAAGCTGGTCGCGACGGTGAATCAAAATTACCCTAGAAGCAAATCTGGTGAGCAATAGCCCCTCCTCCACTGCTGAGTCCCCTCCCCCGATCACGGCCAAAACTTGGTCTCTAAACAGAGGGCCATCGCATGTGGCGCAGTAAGATATTCCTCGGCCCAGAAGCCTTTCCTCTCCAGGCACGCCCAGCCGGTTGGGGTCGGCACCTGTGGCCACGATTACTGCCTTTGCCTGATACTCGCCTTCCGTGGTTTTCACCACCTTGCCCTTCTCCACCAGCTCGATAGCGGTGACTTCGGCGGCGACTGTCTCCAGCCCATATTTGGTCGCCTGTTGATGCAGCAGCTGACCAAGTTCAAAGCCCGAGATGCCCTCGGGAAAGCCAGGGTAGTTCTCCACACGCTCGGCGTTGGCAATCTGACCGCCAAAGATGCCCTTTTCCATAAGCAGCGTACTCAATCCGGCTCTGGCAGCATATAGCCCGGCGCTTAAGCCCGCCGGCCCTCCGCCGATGATGACCACATCGTAGGCTCTATCCACAGCCAACCTCCATCTGGGTCTCGATGGCCTCCTTTACCGCCCGGAATTCGACGCCACCCGATAGCTTAAAGGTGCCATTTATCGCTACCACCGGCAAGGGTAGATAATGTGCTTTAATCTTCTCCATGACCGCTTCATGCTGGGGCGACTCAGCAAGGTCAATATATTCCACTGCCACCTGGTCCCCAAAGCTCCTTTTCAGATGCTCAGTGATAAAAGCCAACTCATCCTGCAATCGGTCGAGGCCGCATTGTCCATAGCAATGCTCCTCCCCGCTGTGGTCGAAAATGGAGACCCTAATTGGTACTGAAGTCACTGTATCTCTCTGCCGTAGGAATCAGGTGAGGGTTTCGTCCAAAGCCTTCTTCAGCTCAGCTTTAGGTCTGTAGCCCACGATCTGGGAAAAGGGCTTCCCCCCCTTAAAGATGATGAGGTTGGGGATGGCGGAAATTCCATACCTTGCGGCAAGTGTAGGGGACTCATCAACATTGAGTCTGGCGACGCCTATTTTCCCATCATACTCTGCGGCTAGCTCCTCAAGTATCGGGGCCACCGCCAGGCAGGGGCCACACCATGGGGCCCAAAAATCAACCAGCACTGGTGTTTTGGCCTTAAGCACCGTCTGATCGAAGGTTTCTTCAGTAACATCAACCGACTTTGTCATAACTGCTCCTTCTCCTCATAATATCCCTTGCCTCATTGCCTCCAAAACCCCCTGTTCCGCCTCCTGTTTGGCCATGAAGATGGCGTTTCTAATTGCCTTGGCGTTGCTTTTGCCATGAGCAATAATCACATTTCCATTCACTCCCAGCAAGGGCGCCCCGCCGTGCTCGGAATAGTCCAAGCCCTTAATGGCGTGGCGCAGAGCAGCCCCGAAAAAGAAGGCCGCAATCTTGAGCCGAGGTCTCGCCGCTAGCGTTCGCTGTAGCGAATGGAGCACCAGCTCGCCCAGCCCCTCGCCTTCCTTGATCATGACATTGCCGGTGAAGCCATCAGTGACCACTACATCTGCCTTCCCGGTGACCACGTCATTACCTTCCACGTTGCCAATGAAGTTTAGGCTGGTTTCCTTGAGCAGCGTGTGGCTCTCCCGAACTAGCTGGTTTCCCTTGTTTTCCTCCTCCCCATTGCTGAGCAGCCCGATTCTAGGGCGCTCCACGGCGAAAACCCGCTCCATATAGACGCTGCCCATTTGAGCAAACTGAACCAGAAAGCCAGGTTTACAATCGGCATTGGCACCCACATCCACCAGCAGAACGGGGTGCTCAGGGGCGGAGAAGAGGAACCCCAGGGCGGGGCGCTCGATCCCCTCAATGCTGCCCAGGGTAAGCAGTGCCGCCGCCATCACTGCCCCGCTATTACCTGCGGAGACGAAAGCAGCGACATCTCCCCTCTTGAGCAAGTTCATCCCCACAACAATGGACGAGTCCCGCTTATTTCGCACCGCCTGAGTCGGATGCTCGTGGAACTCGACGACCTCATTAGCGTCGACAATGGAGAGTTGCAAGTCTCTCAAGCTGTAGTTTGCTAGTTCAGACTTCAGGATGATCTCCTTGCCCACCAGCACTATTTCCCCGCAGTGATCGCGGCAAGCCTTCATTGCTCCCCTCACCACCTCGTGGGGAGCATGCTCACCTCCCATGGCATCAACAGCTATTCTCATCATCCCCCTAGGGTGCTAGTCACCCTTTCCCACATTTCGCAGCGCCCTCCCCATCGGGCGAGCACCTTGCTGTCAAGGAATATCTGGCTGATCTCACACATATTGGGGCAGGCTTTGCATTCGAAGGAAGAGGTGCGGAAATCGGCGTCAGCTACTCCAAACCCATTGAACTTGGTTCCATTGCCGCGAATTGTCATATCTTCGTGGGCCAGGAGCGCTGCCCCAACAGCTCCCAGCACCTCATGATGGGGGGGTACAATGACTTTGGTCTCTAGGGTTTCCTCGAAGGCTCTAATGATGCCTTGATTGAAGGCAACGCCTCCCTGGAAGGCTATTGGGGCTAGGATTTCCTTTCCCAAACCGACGTTGTTCAGGTAGTTGCGCACCAATGCCTGGCAAAGCCCATAGATGATATCCTCAATGCGGTGACCCATCTGTTGCTTATGGATCATATCTGACTCGGCGAAAACGGTGCACCGCCCCGCAATGCGCACCGCTTTTTTGCTCTCAAGCGCTCTGTTTCCGAAATCCTCAATCCTGATATTGAGACGCATTGCCTGCTGGTCGAGGAAGCTTCCGGTACCGGCAGCGCACACCGTGTTCATGCCAAAGTCGGTGACCATGCCATTGCGAATAAGGATGATCTTGCTATCCTGGCCCCCGATCTCGATGACCGTCTGCACCTCGGGGACGTAGTGAAGTGCAGCTACAGCATGGCTGGTGATCTCGTTCTTGATCACATCGGCGCTGACAATGATGCCTGCCAAGTGACGGGCGCTTCCTGTGGTGCCCACGCCTTGGATCTGGACATCTGATGGTAATCGCCGGGCAATCTGCCTCAGACCTTGCTGCACAGTGGCAATTGGTTCGCCCTGGGTGCGCAGATATAGGGCCTCGATAAGCTGGTCATCCTTGCCCAGCACGGCAAATTTGGTGGTCACCGAGCCGACATCGATACCGAGATAAACTTCCATCACTGTCTCTGATTCCCCTGTGCTAAAGAAGGTCAACAAGGCCGCGAGGCCTATTTATGCTGGGCAAGGAATTCCTCCTTGATCCTGGCCATAGTCTCGGGCTGGCCGATTAGTTCGACCACGGTCATGGCCAAAGCCTTGGCTCCGTCGATAAGCCCCCGATGTCCCATTTCCGAAGCAGCGGCGGAACAAAACTCCGGCGAGTGGGGGAGCGCTTCGATGGAGGCTATTGCTACCGTGGGATGAATGCTGGGCACCACAGTGCTGACGTTGCCCATATCGGTGCTGCCAAAAGCCCGGTTCATGGGTGGTGCCACATTGCGTCCCAGAGCCTCAAGATTCTTGCCGAAAACCTCTGCCAGAGCCATGTTTACACGCAGCGGTGCATAGTATGCCTCTGACCACTTATACTCTAACCGGGCCCCGCTAGCCAAGGAAGCTGCCTTGAAACAGTTTAGCACTTTTTCCTTTAGCTCATCAAGATAGGACTCATCCTCAGTGCGGACTAAGAAGTTCCCTGCAGCATAGGCAGGAACGATATTGGCGGCCTCTCCCCCCTTGGTGATGATACCATGGATACGGGCCTCGTCCCGGATGTGTTGTCTCAAGGAATTGATCCCATTAAAGGCAAGGATCATGGCCTCCAAGGCGTTTATCCCATCCTCGGGGCGGGCTGCGGCGTGAGCCGCTTTGCCTATGAATTCCGCCTCCAGACTGATGCAGGCTAGGGCTAGGCTGCTGGCGACGTCCACGACGCTGGGATGTACCATCATGGCGGCATCTATGTCATCAAACGCGCCCCTTTGAACCATGATTCCCTTGCCGCAGTGAAGCTCTTCAGCAGGGGTGCCGATAACAACAACGCTGCCGCCCAATTGGTCGATGGCACTTTTTAGGGCGACACCGGCACCAACAGCGGAGGCGGCTATAATATTGTGCCCACAGGCATGGCCCAGCTCGGGCAAGGCATCGTATTCAGCAAGCAGAGCTATCCTCGGTTTCCCCGAGCCGTATTCCCCGCTAAAGGCTGTGTCAAGCTGGCAAATCCCCTTTTCGACCTTAAACCCGTTTTTTTTAAGGTAGGAAGTTAGCCGCCGGGATGCTTTTACCTCTTGGAATCCCAGTTCCGGGTTTTGATGAATCCCGAGGCTGAGCTCGATCAGCTCCTCCCGTTGAGCCTCCACCTCTGCTGATACCCCTCGTTTTAGTTCCCCAATACTCAAGACCTAACCCCCAGCTACAGATTGCAAAAAAGTTTCACCATTATAAACTAAAAGGACAGCTATTTCCAGCCCGAAGGGGGCATAACATTTTGCTCTTCTGGTAGGCTGCGATCTAGGGGCTAGTGTCTTGGCTCCTGGAGACTCAGGGCAAACTGGATCAGAACATCACGCAGAATGATCCCCCAAAACCTTCCCTCTCCCACCACCGCCACTAGATTCAGGTTCTCCTCTTCCATCTGCTCAAGTACAGTCACGGCATCGTCGCTGGGGCGCACCGCCTTCACCTGCTCCACTGGAGTCATCGCCTGCCCTACGGTGGTGAGGTCCCACTGCTCTCGGGGCACTTGCTT
>Ga0180431_10008209_pt1 | contig 12012 bp, 7 predicted proteins | sample SS_ome_11_FD_132459 | JGI IMG/M metagenome (GOLD analysis project Ga0180431, IMG submission 132459) | Hypersaline lake sediment archaeal communities from the Salton Sea, California, USA - SS_1_MS_1 metaG | ecosystem: Environmental > Aquatic > Non-marine Saline and Alkaline > Hypersaline >... | reverse complement strand
TTCCGGCATGGGGGGCGGGTCGTCGGTAGTGACCAGCATCACTACCGTTTGATCCAGGTCCGGGCTGCCGCCCAGGAGGTGCGCGCGGGGCAACGTCGCTTCAACCCTGCCGCTCTCGAATCCCCCGCCCGTCGCCGGGCGAGCGCCCGGAAATGCCCGCTCCAGCACCTCCTCCGCCGCCTGCTGCGGCCCCTGGACCTGCTGCCAGAACCAGTCTACGACTGTCCATATCCTGACGTTGGGGAAGATGATGGCCATGGCGAGAAAAATCACCGCGGCAAACAGCGCGGTCATCAGGGTGTCGCCGTGGATATACTCGGCATAATCCATGTGCTGCGCATTCCACTGCTCTTCCTCCCGGCGCAGCACCATCAGCGGGGTCATCGTCACCACACAGGTAGTGAAGATCAACAGATATTCAGTTCCCGCGCTCCCCAGATACACACTCCAGGCCAGCGCGATGCCCAGGGGGAGGAAAGCGCGCAGGGGGTGGTGGCCGCGAGCTGTGGCCCACCCGGCGAAGGCCGCGCCGCCCCACAGGATCAGCGCCATCCACAGTAGGGATACTATCGCACCGGGGGTTCTTCCCTGCCCGCCCCAGGAATCGACCCAGGCGACCATCTCTCCCGCCAGCATCGCCACCCGTGTCCCCACCTCCTGCAGCCATATAGACACCAGCAACCAGTCTAGCCGCCACGCGGCTCTAATGACTGCCCACAGAGGGGCCGTCAGGTGGATCATTCCCCATCCCACGTAGGTGGCGCCCCCCACCACCAGGAGCGGTGCCGCCCATCGCCCCTGTATCCGCGTGCGTCCCAGTACCCTTCCCGCCAGGGCTCCGATCAGCGCAGTGTGCCAGAATAGCTCATCGCCCGGAACCCATTCTGCGGCTATGCCCCCCAGCGCGGCGCTTAGCGCGGCCAGTAAGAGCAGTGAGCATAAGAAGCGTCCTTCCACCGGGCGGAAATGCCGCCAAGGCCAGGCCAGGAGTCTCATGGCATCGCCTCCCGAGGGCGCTGTGTCACGATGGCCCGCCCTGTGGCGGTTATTTTGAACTCCCACGCCCCGCCTTCCTGCCGCGTGCGGGACAAAGGGCGAAATGGATATCCCTGGACGACGAGGTGGGCGGGGATACCCAGCCTGGCCAGCATGCCGCGCACGACAGACGTGTCGCCCTCTCCGCCGAACGAGGCGGGATCCAGGAGGATGGCGGTGGGTGCCACGCCCCGCCGCAACAGAGGCGACAGAGCTTCCACCCAGGCCGGGTCGTCGGAGGGAGTGATGACCGCCACTGTCGTTCGCTGTCCCATCACGGCCCGCATTTCGGTCAGCACCGTGGCCAGAGGGAAGCTCTCCCCGGCCTGTAACCGGGCCAGGGCGCGCAGCACGCGCCACAACTGCCCCTCGCCCCGGGCGGGCACGACGTAGGCCGCTTGAGCGCCGTAGGCTACCAGCCCCACTGCCCGGTTCTGGCGCAGCATCCGTTCGGCCAGGGATGCGGCCAGGATCACCCCATATTCCTCGGTCGATTCTGCCTCTTTCCCTGCCTGTACCTCAGTGTCCAGATCCAGGACGATCCACAGGTCGCCCGAGATCTCCGCGTCGAAGACCTTGGATATCAGGGTGTTGTGGCGGGCCGTGGAGGGCCAGTGGATGCGCCTCAAGGGGTCCCCCGGCACGTAATAGCGGGTGCTTGAGACGTTCAGCGTCAGGTCGGCTGCCGGTTGTCGGGCCACTGCTCCTCCTGTCGCCACGCCTCGGGGCAGGACCAACTGCGGCAGGTCTATGATCGGGGGCACTATCATCAGGCTGTGCGTCTGCTCGTACCGCTGAGTGACGGTGAAAAGCCCGAAGGGGTCCCGCATGTGCACGGTCCACGGCCCCAGCGTGAACACTCCTCGTCGGTGGCAGACCGTGCTTACCCGCCAGTAGGACACCTCGTTCGCCGCCGCCGCGATAACCCGTCCCGAGGGGTAGTCGGGCAGGGTGGATTCGTCGTCCAGTTCGGCCCACAGGACCGGCCAATGGCCCTCGTTGTGGAGGGCGAACTGTTCCTCCAGCAGGTCTCCCACCTGGGCCCAGACGTAGCGCAGCGACCGGGAGACCCGCACCGAGTCAGCCAGCGAGCGAGTCCACAGGTAGGCGACCAGCAGCATACCCCCTACACCGCACAGAAGGATCACCCAGGCGCGATTGGGTGAGAAAAGCTGCAACAAGACCAGCAGCACGCTCAGTGCGACTGGCATCCAGGAATGGAGCCGGACCGTCACTTCAGGGGCAGCGCTTTCTCGCTTCATGTCCTCTCTCGACTGCTGCCACTCTCTGTCCTGACCTCGCGCAACACGCAACACATTTCACGCCTCACGTTTCACGCCTCACGCTTCATCATAGGTGACACTGGCGTTACCTACCTGCGCTGGGCCCATTCATACAGAAATCGGTGGCCAAAGGTGATGCTGTTGATCGTCTCCTTGCACTCGGCGTATATGTTGGGGTCGCCCTCGAACCAGGGATCGCGGCTGCCGGTGCGAAACAGGGCGGCGGCGCGGGCCAGGTAGTCGTCCTCACCGCTGAGATGGTACGCGTAGGCCATGCTGTCGGCTCCCAATAACAGCCAGTTGTTGATCGAGGCCTCGTCGTTCACTGTCCGCCCGTCGAACCACCATTCGTAGGGATAGGCGGCGCGGGGACCGGTTTCAATAGGATCGAGATCGAGCCAGGGATATGTGCGCAACCAGTCGGCATAGGCCAGGAAGGAGTCCTGTGCCCCAAAGGCGTCGGGCAGGCCGAACTCGTCCCGCACCTCCAGGTAGTCGGCCAACGCGCGCAGGTACATATTCAGCATCCACGGGCGCATCATCCGGTCTTCGCCAGTGGGGCCGTCCAGGTAGGGCTGGTTCTCCGCTTGCGCCCAATCTACCACCGCGTCGGCCACGGCCAGGTAGCGGGGGTCCGCAGTGGCTCGATAGGCCGCCACCGCGATGGATAGACTGTTGGCGGCGGGCCGGCAGCCGGTCTCGTACAGGCCGTCGCTTTCGCCCAGTCCATATCCCTCTCCGCTGCACTCGGGGAAGTAGTCGCACAGGTGGCTGTCGTTGCGCAGCCGGTATTCGATGCAGTCGGCCAGTTCCAGCGCCGACTGGTGCGCTTTTTCATAGCCGGTGAGATAGTAGGCAAGCAGCATCCCGTTCATGCCAAAGGCTGTGTCGGGATGGTTCCCTCCGTGGTTACGATGGGGGTTGATGAATCCGTCCTCATCGTGATAGCTGTGGCCAAAGGCGATGCCGTCTCCCCAGTGGCGCGGGCTATGTCGGTTGTGCAATATGTCCACGTCGGCGAAGTGGCGGTCGGCGGCCTCGGCCAGATCGAACCAGCGTGGGTCGCCGCTGCGCATCCACTGGAGCCACATGCCGTAGTCGTTGTCGTATTTGCAGTTCAGTGGCGCGACCTCGTATCCCTCGTAGTCTATCGGCCAGTCCCCGTAGTCGAATATGCCGTACAAGTCGGTGGACGCGATGGCGTCGCGTATGTTGTCGAAGTAGTCATCCCAGCCATCGTGATCGGGGGAGGTGTCGAGCTGATGGACGACGTACTGCTCGTGGTCAGGCCAATTGCTCCAGTTGGGGAGGGCGGTCGGGCCGAGCGCACCGCTCTGGACGTACCAGGCGGGTGGGGCGGAGGCGAAGAGGGTGTCGAGGTTTGGGGGTGTGGAAGTGGGGGATAGGAGTATCTCGTGGGTCTTGTGCTCGCCAGCGCGAAGGGAGAAACCGTAATCGGCTGGGCCGAACTCGTCGGGGAACAGGCCGATCTCAATGGTTCCATCGGGAACGGCGCGCAGCGCCTTGGGAAAATTCTGCCAGAAGTCGTGCACGCCCACGGTCCAGCCGCCATCGGCTCCCGCTACGCTGAGCCAGCCGGTCGCGTGGTCGCCGCTGTCCACGATCGCGCTTCCCAGCGTCGTGCGGTAACCCCGGAAGGTGACGTAGGACTGCATCCGGGGGCGCGTGTCCAGCGGATTTCCTTCCCAATCGGTCATAGTGGGGTAGGTGTCCCAGGCGTCGGTGCCGCTGGAGTCCTGGTATAGCGCAAGATCGCTCGTCAGTCTCCCGCTGGCCGGTGTGCCTTCCCCCGCCGCGCTATACGTGAGGCTGCCGCCCAGGTCGGTGGTCAGCACCAACGACAGGTCCCTCACGGTTACGCTGCCGCCCGATCCGATGTCGTAGCAGTCCAGTTGTGCGTCCTCGGTCAACGGGCAGGAGGTGTTGTTCTCGACGGTGTGAAACAGGCGCACGTTGGGTTGCCCGGCGAAGAACCAGTAGTGGCTGGTGTAGTCGAGCAGAGGCGCGCCCTCGGCGTCCCGGTAGGCACCCTGGACGTGCACGGACACGCGCATAGGGCCGCTCAGTGGCATCGTGACGGTGACGGGTCCCGTGGTGTTGTGGACGGTACCGTCGCCATCCATCACCCTTCCGACCAGTGGTGCCGCCATGTGAGGCCCGAACAGGCCGCCGTCTGTTTTTCGGATGCGGAACTCAGCGTCTCCCACGTTCACGGTGATGGCGCTGGCTGTATCCGTCACGATCATGGTGGGGTACGTGGGATGGAGGCCGCCGCTGTTCACCAGCCGGTACGATGCGGACAAAAGGCGTCCGGCGGTATCGTTGGCCGCCACGTCGGCCTGGAAATCGACCAGCAACCAGCGGATCGGTTGGTTTACGTCTTCGGGCCCGCTCCCCCAGCGGGCCAGGGGCGTGAACTGGGCCGCGACAGGTTGACCGCTGTCGTCCAGCAGCCGCAGGCAGTCCAGGTCAGTCAGGTGCGCCTCGCGGGGGACTGGTACGCCGGACGTGACCGGTTCGCCGATGCGGGCGGTGGTCAGAGGGTTGTTGACGGTCAGCGTCACATCCAGGGAAGCGTGGTCCCTGTAGGCGAGAGGCAGGTGGAGGGTGGGGGTCAGCAGATCGCCTGTGCTGTCGCGGATGGCTGGTGGCTGGGCGGGCGTGTCGTCCGGGGCTGCCTCCTGCAGGAAGTAGTACGCCGTGCTCTGTGGGCCAACGGCAGCCTGGAAGGTGACCAATATTGAGCGGATGGGGGCGGTATGATCTTCGAGCGAGCTGTCCCAGCGAGCCAGGACGGTGAATTGGGCCGGGGTGGGGTTACCTGCGGCATCCACCAGCCGCAGGCGGGCCGGGTCGTTGATGCCCGATTCGCGGGGCAGGGGCACGCCGGAGACGACCGATTGATCCGTGCGAGCAGTGTCGAGGGGATTATACACTCGCAGTGGGAGGTTCAGAGCGGTCGGAGCGGGAGGCGTTATGGAAGGCGGCTTTGGCGGGATTCCCTCCCCCGTTCCGACGGGGGAGGGCGAGGGTGGGGGCTGGGATGGGGTGACTTGAGAGGGTGTCTCCGGGCCCTTCGGAACCGGGCCGGCGGATCTGAACGCAGACAAATCGCAGGCCAATGCGCTGAGGAGCGCCAGGCCAGCCAAGAGCACGACACCTCGACGTTCCATCTCTATATCTCCTTCCCTTGCCACGATAAGTATACTCTAGGCAGGTGTAAGCGCAAATGCAATCCCCTCCGGAGACAGGAGCAGCTTGCCCCGGGACTGAAATGCCTCTATAATGCTGGTGGGCACAATTAGGAAACGTTTGCGTAAGGAGGGCATCAGCCATGGAGTATCGTGAACTTGGACGTACGGGATGGAAGGTTTCCGCGGTCAGTTTCGGGGCCTGGGCCATCGGCGGCACGTGGGGACCGGTCGACGACGGGGATTCCATCGCTGCACTGCACCGCGCGATGGACCTGGGCGTGAATTTCTTCGACACCGCCGACGTGTACGGCGACGGTCGTAGCGAACGCTTGCTGAGCCAACTGCGACGGGAGCGCAGCGAGCCCATCTATATCGCCACCAAGGCCGGTCGCCGCCTTGACCCTCACGTCGCCAGCGGCTATAATCGCGAGAATCTCACCGCTTTCGTCGACCGCAGCCTGGCGAACCTGGGTACCGACACCATCGACCTGCTGCAACTACACTGCCCGCCCACCGAGGTCTTCTACAACCCCGAGGTGTTTGGTATCCTCGACGACTTCGTCAAGCAGGGCAAGATTCGCTACTACGGCGTCAGCGTGGAAAAGGTTGAGGAGGGGCTCAAGGCGATCGAGTATCCCAACGTGCAGACTGTGCAGATCATATTCAACATCTTTCGGCAGCGTCCCGCCGATCTGTTCTTCTCGGAGGCCCAGCGCCGCCGGGTGGGGATCATCGCGCGGGTGCCGCTGTCGTCGGGCATGCTCACCGGCAAGATGGCGCGCGACACCACGTTTCACCCTGAGGATCACCGCGCCTTCAACCGCCAGGGTGAGTCATTCGACCGGGGTGAGACCTTCTCCGGGGTGGATTTCGAACTCGGGCTGCAGGCTGTTGAGGAACTCCGTCCCCTGGTCCCGGATGGCATGACGATGGCCCAGTTCGCCTTGTGCTGGATCCTCACATTCGACGCCGTGACCTGCACCATCCCTGGAGCCAGGCGCATGGCCCACGTGGACGATAACGTCCGCGCCGCCGACCTGCCGCCGCTGTCCGATACGACGATGGCGAAAATCCGCGACGTGTACGATCGCCTGATCCGCGAGCAGGTTCACCATTACTGGTAGGCTCTTGTAACTGCTCACCCTCCCGCAGGTATGTCCAGTCTGCCCCGCCGTTCAGGCGGATCAGAATCCGATTCTGAAACCTGCGGGAGGGTAGCTGAGCAGTGCTTGACGAGGCCGCTGTTTCACTGTAAAATCTTTACCCGTGAATCATACACCACTTGTCACGATCACGACCGACTTCGGCACGGCTGACGGCTACGTCGGCACAATGAAGGGCGTCATTCTCGGCATCGCTCCCCAGGCCCAGTTGGTGGACATTTCCCAGGAAATCGAACCCCAGAACGTCCGCCAGACCGCCTACGTGCTCTACACGGCCTACCCCTTTTTCCCGCCACACACGGTGCACCTGATTGTGGTGGACCCCGGTGTGGGGAGCGCGCGGCGGCCCATCGCCCTGCGCACGCCAGCGGGCACGTTCGTCGGCCCCGACAACGGTGTGTTCAGCTACGTCATGGCCTGCGAGCCGGTCGAGGCGTTGGTCGAGCTCGCTGACCCGCGCTATCGCCTTCCCCAGGTCAGCCACACCTTCCACGGGCGCGACGTCTTCGCCCCCGCGGCGGCGCACCTGGCGGCCGGTGTCCCCATCGCGGACCTTGGTCCACCGGTATCTAACCCGGTCACTTTCCCACCGCCTCTCTTGACGGTCGGCCCTCGCAGTCTGAGCGGTGAGGTGCTGCACGCAGATCGCTTCGGCAACGTGATTACCAGCATCGGGCGGCTTTCCTGGCAGGAGAACGGGTTGTCGCTCGAATCGGCCTTTCGAAAGGCCGAAGGCGGTGAGCGGGAAGCCGGGGGCGGAAAGCATGTGAGCTTCCGGGTTGAGGGGACCGCCGTCACGGTGGCCGGACAGGAACTCACCGGCGTGCACCGGACCTACGCGGAGGTCGAGACCGGTGAGGTGCTGGCCCTGGTGGGCAGTGAGGGGCATCTGGAGATTGCGGTACGCGAAGGGAGCGCTGCCAGGAAGCTGGGACTGCGTCCGGGCGATCCGGTGACGCTGCTCTGGCGGATGCCTGGATGAATTCCCTGCTCGTGGTTGGAGGAAATGTGTGGCAACGTGCATGGATAAGTACATTATCGAGGGGGGAAAACCCCTATCTGGAACCGTCACGCCCAGTGGAAACAAGAACGCGGCGCTGCCGTTGCTGGCTGCCTGTCTGTTGACCGATGAACCTGTCACGCTGCATAACCTGCCGGACATCGGCGATATTGTGACGATGGGCGAGCTGCTCTCCAGCGTTGGGGTTTCCGTCGAGAGACTGGATCCGCATACCTGGCGAGTGCATGCTCACAATGTTCGCACGTTTGAGCTGAGCCCCCATCTCTTCGGGCGCATCCGGGGTTCCATCACGCTGGCTGGGCCGATGCTGGCCCGGACGGGCACGGTGCATCTGCCTCGTCCCGGCGGCGACGTCATCGGACGACGGCGGGTGGACACCCACTTCCTGGCCCTGGGTGCGCTGGGGGCGGAATTGGACGCCGATGGCATTTTCCGCCTGCACGGTGAGCGGCTGCATGGCGCTGACATCCTGTTGGATGAGGCCAGCGTCACCGCCACCGAGAACGCGATCATGGCCGCCACGCTCGCCAAGGGCACGACCATCCTCCGCAACGCGGCCTGCGAGCCTCACGTGCAGGACCTATGTCACATGTTGTGCCGGCTTGGGGCCCAGATTGAGGGGATTGGCTCCAACACCCTCACCATCCGTGGCGTGGAGCGGCTGGGCGGCGGGGAATATACCATCTGCCCGGACCACATGGAGGTGGGGAGCTACATCGCCCTGGCTGCCGTGACCGGCGGCCAGTTGCTCATCAAGCACGCGGCCCCTGAGCATCTGCGTATGGTCCGCCTGGTGTTCAGGCGGCTGGGGGTGCAGTTCGAGGTTCGAGGTGATGACGTCTTCGTGCCCGCGGAACAGGCTCTCACCATCGTCCCCGATATCGGCGGTGCCATTCCTTCCATCTCCGATGCCCCCTGGCCAGGATTCCCCGCCGACCTGATGAGCATCGCCATCGTCCTGGCCTCCCAGGCTCGAGGGACGATACTGGTCCACGAGAAGATGTTTGAAAGCCGTCTCTACTTCGTGGACAAGCTCATCGCGATGGGGGCGCGCATCATTCTCTGCGATCCGCATCGGTGTGTGGTCCAGGGCCCATCGCCACTGCACGGAGACGAGGTGGAAAGCCCCGACATCCGCGCTGGCATGGCGCTCCTCATCGCGGCGCTCTGTGCCGATGGGCGGAGCACGATTCGCAACATTCGCCAGATCGACCGGGGCTACGAGGGAGTGGAGGACAAGCTGCGCCAGTTGGGGGCCAGGATCAAGCGGGTCTGAATTCAATCAGGGATAAGGTGCAACGCACCTTATTCGGTGGGCTACGGCACGATGTAGGTGTCCACCACGTTCCTCGCCGCGTCGCGCATTGTGATCAGTTCCCCCCCGTTCCAGGCTGGCGTCGTGCGACCCCAGTACAGATCGCTGGGCGTGGGCTTTCCCACAGCCGAATGCACGCGCACCTGTGTATCGGCGAAGAGGGTGATCTTGGGGAAGGTGAACGTATTGCCTTCAGCATCCGACAGCGTCCATTCCTCCAGACTGACCGCCCCGCCCCGATTTCGCACGACCACCACCTCAGACGCCACATCGCCTGAGCCCAGCACCTGGCCGATCTCGACCAGCGGTGGCCCGGAAGGGGTGAGGGTGGGCACGAGAGGGGCCGCCGGCGCTGCCGTTGCGGACGGTTCAGATGCCGTTTCGGCGGACGGACTGATGTCTGGTGAAGGGGCGGGAGCCACCGGGATGATGAGTATCTGGCCGACCTGGAGCAAGTTAGGATCGGTGAGACCGTTGGCCGTCATCAGGTCATCGATGGAGACCCCATAGGTCCGGGCGATAGCTGCCAGCGTATCGCCGGCTTCAACAGCGTACGTCAACGGTCCCGGCGGGGTGGGGGAGGCGGCGGGAGGTGCCGTTGGGATGCTCGTTGACTCTGCACTGACCGGCTGTGTGGGCGTGGTGGTTGGGGCAGGTGGCGAGGACGTGCGCGTGCGTTCCCAAATGTACAGAATCGCCAGCATAACCGCTGCCGAGACAATGGCGTTCACCACAAGAAAAACGATCCAGGTACGCTTGTTCATATCTCGGGTGACCTCCCTCGTTGGTGGACGCGGACGCGCCATCAGAATGGCGAGCGCGCACGGAGCGAGCGCCATCGGAATGGCGGCGTCCGTGGGCTCTCGGGCTATTCTATCACAAAAGCCGGTAAACGGGTACATCGGTGAGCGACCTAAGGCCGGATCGGGCCTCAATTTCCCAATCTCCCGATATTGTGCTACACTTTGACCAAACTGTCTAGGAGTGTGATTATGCCGACCTTACTTGTTAAACACGCCGATTTGCTGGTCACGATGGACGACGACCATCGCCGGATCATCGATGGGGGCCTGTTTGTGCGGGACAATGTCGTCCAGCAGGTCGGTCCAACCGCTGAGTTGCCTGACGATGCCGATCAAGTCATCGACGCGCGCGGGATGATCCTCCTGCCAGGGCTGATTAACACCCATCATCACTTCTACCAGACCCTGACCCGGGCGGTGCCAGCCGCTCAGGATGCGACGCTGTTTCGGTGGCTCAAGACGCTTTATCCCATCTGGGCGGGGTTGACCTCCGAGGCCGTCTACACCAGCGCGTTGGTGGGGCTGGCAGAACTGATGCTTTCTGGCTGTACTACCGCATCCGACCATCTGTACATTTACCCGAATGATTGCCGCATTGACGACGAGATCCACGCGGCGCAGGAGATCGGCATCCGCTTCCAGCCGTGCCGGGGTTCGATGAGCTTGGGGGAGAGCAAGGGAGGCCTTCCGCCGGATAGCGTCGTCGAGGATGAGGATTTCATTCTCAAGGACACACAACGTGCCATCGAGACCTACCACGATCCCGATCCCTACGCTATGCTCCGTATCGTCGTCGCGCCCTGTTCTCCCTTTTCCGTCACGCCGGACTTGATGCGGGAGGCGGCGGCGCTGGCGCGCTCCTGTGGCGTGCGCTTGCATACTCACCTGGCGGAGACGCTGGACGAGGAGAAGTTCTGCCTGCGCGAGTTCTGCCGCCGGCCGGTGGGCTACGCCGAGGACTTGGGTTGGGTTGGGGATGACGTCTGGCACGTGCACTGCGTACACCTGAACGAGGAGGAGGTCTCGCTGTTCGCCCAGACCGGTACCGGCGTCTGTCACTGCCCCAGTTCCAACATGCGGCTGGCCTCTGGTATCGCCCCCGTGCGCGCTTACCTGGACCAGGGGGTCCGGGTGGGCATCGGGGTGGATGGTTCCGCCAGCAACGATTCCTCCCACCTCCTGGCTGAGGCGCGCATGGCGCTCCTCTTGCAGCGAGTATCCGGCAATCCGGCGGGACTTTCGGCCGAGGAGGCGCTGTGGCTGGCGACGGTGGGCGGTGCGCGCGTGTTGGGCCGCGACGACATCGGTCAACTGGTCCCTGACAAGGCTGCCGATTTCATCGGCCTCCGGCTGAACCGGCTGGACTACGCCGGGGCGCTCCACGACCCGTTGGCAGCCCTCGTCTTCTGTGCCCCGCAGCGGGTGGATCTCTCCGTTATCAACGGCCAGGTCGTCGTCGAGGATGGCTACCTCTTGACCGTAGATTTGGAGCCGGTGATCGAGCGGCACAATCGGATCAGCCGGGAGTTGGTGGAAGCGGTCTAGGACGCGGAGTTTCAGGCTGATGAAAAACTATTCCAGTGCCACGTTGCTCATATCGGACGGTACCCTCGTCACACCTGAGGGCGCCGTTGATACGGACCTGCTCATCCAGGGGGAGCGCATCAAGGCTGTCGGGCGCGGGCTGCCGGCGGTCCACGATACCGTCGTGATCGACGCCGCGGGCTGCTACGTGTTCCCCGGTGTCATCGATGCCCATACCCATATCCTGCTGGACACCGGCATCTACCATACGTCCGACGACTGGCTCACCGGCACGCGAGCCGCGGCCTGTGGGGGCGTCACCACCGTGGTCGACTTCGCCACCCAGTTCCCGGGGCAGACGCTGCGGGAGGCGGTGGCGGCGCGGCTGGAAGAGGCCCGGGACGCGGTAATTGACTATGCCTTCCACGTCATGGTCACCGACCTGCCGCCGGGCCGGGAGGATGAGTTGGCTGAACTGGTGGAGCTGGGCACCCCCAGCGTCAAGCTATACACCACCTACCGGCCCAACTACTACGCCGACGACGCCACGGTCCTGCGCCTCATGGCTGCCTGTGCGGATCTGGGACTGCTGCCGCTCGTGCACTGCGAGAACGACGCGCTGGTCACGGCCTACACCGAGGCACTGGTCGCCG
>Ga0180431_10008208_pt1 | contig 12012 bp, 8 predicted proteins | sample SS_ome_11_FD_132459 | JGI IMG/M metagenome (GOLD analysis project Ga0180431, IMG submission 132459) | Hypersaline lake sediment archaeal communities from the Salton Sea, California, USA - SS_1_MS_1 metaG | ecosystem: Environmental > Aquatic > Non-marine Saline and Alkaline > Hypersaline >... | reverse complement strand
TGGTAGGCCCGTATGAGCAACGGTATACGCCTCGGATTGCCTCCGCAGGCAATCACGTATATCTCACATGGGAGCACGTAGTACCCTTCTGGCTTGAAGATACGAAGGAAGTCTTGCTTCGTATCGGCAATCATACCTCTGCCGGTTCGACGTTGTCAAGCTGGACAAATGAACGCCAAATGAATCAGCATTTGGCGAGTCTAAACGAAAGCCCCGCCTTGCCGTTGACGTTGCAATGGGTCATAACGCTTCCCGATGCGGTGAAAACAACGCCGATACGACATTGGAATATAGAAAGAGTCTATGTGGGTTGCGATGACCGCAGGATTTACGCCCTTGATCCCTCGACGGGATCTGTCGTCTGGGATATCCCGACGTCCGGACGTGTCGGTACATCTCCGACCATTGAAGTGGGCAAGGGCTACGAAAATCTCTTCGCGACCTCTGAGGATGGAAAGCTCTACAAATTGAATCCTCACACGGGAGAGACAAAATGGGCAATCGACACCCCTCCGAGTTCTTTGATATCCTCCCCGATGACCGATGCCGGTATCGTTTACTATGTTGCTCAGGACGAACTCAGCAGCGTATTGCGCGCCATTGGCACATTTGACGGAAGTATAATGTGGGATGTGCCCTTGGATGCCGTTACCGCATGTACACCGATGGAAGCTTTCAGAACAATCTATATCGGCATCCCCCAAAACCATTCCGCCCTCCTGGGCGTGCATGGTATTCACAGCAATATCGTGTTCCGCCTGACCGACGACAGTCCGTCAGCCGGTTCATACACGAGTGGAGTGCCCGATCTGCACGCTGGGGATTACAATATCGACAGTTACCCGATTTACGTCGGGACGCGAGATCGCATTGTCAAAGCCGTCCGCAGCAATAACGGACAGGTCCTGTGGGAAGAAGAGCTTCCCGGATTCGGGGCCGGCCCTGTCACGGGGATGGCCCTGACTCAAAAGAGGAGCACGAACACCTTAGTCGCAAGTCAATTGAATCAATTGCATGCGCTGGGACCCAGCTTTTCTGATCCTCTTCGTTTCGAGGTTCAATGGAGCCGTACGTTCAGTGGAAATCTCATGGTCGATAGCTACAAAACGCCAAAACCGTTGATTTGGGGAAACTACGTGTTTCATGTTGTCGAAGAGAATAGATTAGTGGCGCTTTCATTGGCGGATGGGAGTGAGCAGTGGAGCTATACTCTGGCAGCGCCGACGGTGTCCTCTCCTTCGGTCGATGGCGAATCGCTATATATTGCGGATAATAGCGGAAACGTCTATCGGTTCTTAAATCCCCTGGCCCCTTAAAGTGCCCGCAAATTGGATGTGACGATTATGGAAATGTAACGTCATCCGTTTCGCTATTCGCGGTCCACGTCAACGCGTTAGCGAGCAGGAGGGCTCCGTCGGTTGAGGCATCCCACCAATGGCTGTTGATCTCGGATGAGACCGGGTAAAATCCGAGATCGACGCGTCTGACATCGCCGATCATTTTTGTTACGACCAGGGGGCGGCCATCCGACCAGTCTGCGATCCGAACCGCATCCGGCATCACCTCAAGGGTGGACGGTCGATAGCTGTCGGGGCCGCCGTCAAAGACCGACACGCCTTGCACAATCGGATGGCCGGGATCGTGGACCACGCCCAATGTCGCCCGGGTGCCGCTCTTGACCTTGCCGCGAGGGATCGCATAATATTGCTCGCGGTCCCAGCGCCCCATCATCATGGCATAGCCGGACGCAGCTTCAAACATCGTACAGACGACACCGCCGCCGGCATCGACGTAATCCGCCATAACATCTCCGAGGGCCGCCGGATCGTTGTAAGGAACATTTCGATAGACCAGCAGGGCGTCAAACGCCTGCAAGTCGGCCAGGACCGGCGTCGCCGCATTGATGTTCATTGTATGGACGTCATTGAACCGACCGGTAGCTAAAAGTTTCTGTCGAACGTCATCAAGAATCACGTCTTTATCCGCCCCGCAGATTAACACGTTCGGGAGGGCGCCGTCGGGATCGACGGTCAGCCCCTTAATGCAGACGCTCGTATTCGGGTATTCGTCGGTGATATCGGTAAAGGTCGTTCCGTTTTTGCTGACATAACTCTCCCCCGCGTTGGCGGTCGAGCCGGTGTTGTAGCCGTCAATCGGCTTTTCGATCGGGACGGGCCAGGCGTATCCCGGCGTCGTCAATTTGACAACGATACCGAAATCATCGCCTTCCTCGAGAGATATCGGTGTCGGCAACGTGATGGTGTGGTATCCCGGAAAAGTCAAAGTGCCTTCGACAGAAACCAAAAGTTCGGAAAACGAGCTTCCGTTAAAACGGTCGTAGATGCGAACCTCGTAAGAGGTATTCTTAGTGAGAGCATAAAAACCGACCGCGCTGAGCGTCTCGTTCGCCTCGGCGCTGAAAACATTGGCGCCCCACGCCGTTTCCTGGCCCCCCCACGAGGTCGTCTGTCCAAGCGGGTCGTATTGATAAATATGTCGATAGGACGACGTCGGCACGGCGTCGTAGTAACCGACCGCCTGCGTGACCGCCTTCGTATCGTCATAAGAGATATAGAAGTACCCATTCTCACCGAAATGCCGTCCCCAACTGTTCTTGACGATCCAGGCCCCTCGGCCCGGCGCGCCCGCAACGCTTTTCTGATCGTCCCAGCCGACGATGGTGATATCGTGATTGACTCCGTCTTGATCGCCGCCGTAACAATACGTTCTCGCGGTCGTATTGTAATAATCATCATGGTAAAACATCCATGCATGCACCGCTCCACGATCCATAATCGCGTTCTTAATCTCATCGGGATGGCTGTATCGTAAGACGGTCGTCACATACTTCCGGCATATTCCTCCGGGGGAAGGGCGATCGTTCCAGTCGTGATAGGGATCGTCCGATTCGCTCACGGGCCCCGCCCAGCGGGCCAGATATGCGATGCCCATCTGTTCGTTGCCTCCGTCGCACGGGTTCACGTCAAAACCATGGTGGTTCTTCAAGTGATTCTCCGAGAAATCCCAGTATTCCCCCTCCAGCTTCAGCAGCTCACTCTCCAGGGCGCCATAGGTGCCGAAGGTCCAGCAGGCCCCACAGAGACCTTGATCTCTTACCGGTGTGACGCATCCTTCGTCTCTCAGATCGAACGCCGCCGGGATGGTCGTCCGAAACATCAATGAGACGTTTTGAGTTTCTAAATGCGTCCAGTCAAGCGGAGAAGGTACACGGCCCAACGCCCGGCCGGCGGCCTCGCGCGGCTCGAACATCAGCATGGATTCTTCGACCCATCGGTTTTGAAATTCCGGATGGAGAGGCGCTAACTCATCCTCCAACGGTACACCCATCGCCCAACCCACCTGCGCCGAGATACCTACTCCGCCAAGAAGAAGGAGGAATATCCACTGCACCCTAAGAAGAGTACGACAAAATGCCGATATTCTCCGGCCCGGATTCTCTCGCCGGTGTGGTACACTCCGAGGTGTCGATTTTCTCATTCGTGAGCCCCCCATCCAGGGTCGCAAGCTGATACGTTTCAGTTCATATGCTCCTATTTTGCCCTATTTAACCAATTTTGTCAAGATAATTATTCCCAATCTTGGATGCGATGGGGGCGCACATTCCTCGGTCAGTAAAAAATCTCCACAAGCCTCAGTATATAAAACTTTTATTTTAAAGGGGTTATGGGGTCCTGAGGAAAAAAAGTGAATTTTTCTTGCATTTTGTGAACATTAATTCATAATATGAATATATAGTCAATATCTTAAGAATCTTAGAATCAATAGGATGAAGGTAATCAGATGGCTCAACAACAGTTATCACGCAAGGAACGGGAGCGATTGCGGCATCGGCAGGAAATCCTCGACAAGGCGTTGCGACTATTTACGGAGCAGGGATTTCACAATGTTTCAATGCAACAAATCGCCGAGGCGTCGGAATTCGCTGTGGGTACGTTATACAACCTCTTCGAGAGCAAGGAAGCGCTCTTCGATGAACTGATACGGACATGTGGGGAGAAAATCATCGACGCGTCCGTGGCTATTTTGGATGGCCCCGGGACGGAAGTGGAGCGATTGATTCGCTTTATCAGGTACGCGCCCGAATTGCTCGAAGAACATGCCGCTTTTACCAAGCTGTACGTGTCGGAGTTGGGTGTGCGCGGCGCCAAGATTTCAAAAAGAGGGGACAGAGATCAAATTGATACGGCGATTAACGCCCGATTGGAGCAGCTTCTGGCGGCCGGGATACAAAAAGGTGTTTTTCGCCGCGTCGATCCGGCCATTACGGCAAAGACGCTCAAGTCAACCATAGAGACATTGGCGTTTGAAATGGCCGATCAGTTTGACAAGAACGAAGCGAAGGAGAGGTTCGATAAGGTCGAGCAACTCTTCATCGGCGGGCTCCTTCGACCGGAGGGACAAGCCGATGGCTAACAAGGTAATCACTTTTTGCATCACAACGGCAGCCGTACTGATATTGACCGGTTGCGGCCGTTTCGATGGGCCAAAAGTCCGACGGGAACATGCTGAAAACTACCCAACGGTCCTGGACCAGCGGGCCGAAGATTTTATTGCGGGCAAAGGGCCGTTGACGCTTCAGGACTGTATTCTCACCGCCTTGCAGAACAATCTGGATATCCGCGTGGCCCAGGTGCGGCAACGGGTGGCCCAACTCAATCGAAAGGTCTCTTTTTCCCAGTTCCTCCCCCAGGTCAGTCTCAATTACGATTATACCCGCTGGGACCCTCAGCCTGAGATGGTCACCGGAGCGACGTCACAACCGTTGCACGATGAGCGGATTCGCGAGCTGACGCTGGATATTCAAATGTCGATCTTCAATCCATCGACCTGGTTCATGTACACTCTGCACACACGCGGCGAGGAAATCGCCGAGATTGCCGCCGACTATACGCGCCAGATGATCGTGCTCCAAATCACCACCTATTACTACTATTGTCTGGGCCTTGAGGAAATCGCCAAGGTGCTGGACAGCCGCATCCGGGCGGCTGAAAAGCTGGCCGAACAGTTACAACATTACCACACGGAAGGACTCGTCTTTGCCTGGCAGAGCGATCAAGCACGCACCAACCTGCAATCTCAGACGTTGCAGAAACAGCGCGTGCGCCAATTCCTGGAACAGACCCGAGGGCAATTGCTTACCGTCATGGGACTTTCACCACTGTACCCACTTGAACTGGACGTTTCCGAATCCATGACCGTACCGCAGGGCAACCTGGAAGATTGCATTACTGAAGCCCTCTTGAGTCATCCGCAACTTCGTATCGCCGATCGCGAGATCGCGATCGAGAAGGAAAAGGTCAAGATCGCTCTGTCCGCTTTTTTGCCGTCCCTGACCGGCTTTGCCGACCGCGTAAACACGACGGACGCCTTTCAGAGATATTCCAGCTATTGGATGATGGGACTGTCGGGCGTGATGACCCTATTCAACGGCTTCGCCAATCTCTACGAATACGACGCGGCCAAGGAAAACGTCAAAAAAGCCGCCCTGGAGCGGGAGCAAGCCACGTTGACCCTGATGCTCGAAGTTTTCCGGGCGTACCAGAACCTTCAGATAGCTCAGGACGCCGTGACGATCGCCGAAGAGAATTACCAGGCCGCCCACGCGCATTACGATCAGGTCCATTTGCAATGGCAGGAAGGCTTGGTGGATGTCCCCGGCTTAATGTCCATCCTCACCGAGAAGGATCTCGCGGAAATGGTACAAATCAACTCTCAATTCCAGGTTCAGGTGGCCATCGCAACGCTTGTCAACGCGATGGGCAAAACGAAAATTGACTATGAGGAGTTAACGAATGACGGTCAATCCCAAAAGTGACGTTCAAACGAAGAAGATGAAAACGATCGGCCGAGTCATCATTGTATTGGCTTTGATTCCTTTGATCGCAGGGGGAGGGTATCGCCTGAACAAGAAGCTCCACGGCCAGGAAGCCCCCCGCGACGATAGTGATCCATCGACCGAGGCGAAGGCGATTCCCGTCGTGACCGCAACGCCCCGGACGCTTGATTTCGAGCGACTTCTCGTCGTGCAGGGCAATATCGAGGCCAAGAACTTCGCGATGGTCTCCCCACGGATCCCCGGCACCGTTGAATCCATCTTCGTTGAAGAAGGCGACTCCGTCACGGCCGATGAGACCCGGCTTTTCCAAACCGACGCGGCGAATCTGAAGGAGAGCGTGGAGATCGGACGTCATAACCTGACGGTGGCCCAATGTGCAAGGCAACAGGCCGTCGCAAATGTCGAGAAGACACGGGCCGACCTTCACAAAGCGAAACTCGATTACGAACGTTTTCAGCGATTACTCCAAAAAGACGCGGTGACCGTGGATGCGTTCGAGCAACAGGAATCCCGCTATTTGCAGTTGCAGGCGGCCGAGAAACTATCCAAGGCCCAGGTTGATCTGGCCGCGGCACAGGAAGACCAGGCCCAGGCCGCCCTGACGATTGCCCAAAAAAATCTGGCCGACGCGACCCTCGTCGCACCGATCAGCGGGAAGGTTAGCGCCCGCCTGGTGGAACCGGGGGAAATGGGCAGCCCCGGCATGCCGGTCCTTCGCATTGACGATACAACCGTTGTCGAAGTGGCCGTATTTCTTCCGGCCCAATACTATCCCGACGTCGTGTCCGGACAGACCCTGATGACCATCCAGGTCGCCGGGATCGATATCGGTCGGCACACGATCAGTTATAAAAGCCCGACGATCAATCCGAAATTACGCACGTTCGAGGTCAAGTGCCTGTTGAGCAATCCACCCGAGGGTGTGGCGCCGGGGGCCATGGCACAAATAAGCGTCATTCTGGAAAGCCGCAAAGGTCTGGGGATTCCATCGGCCGCGATTCAGCAGCGCAGCGGCCACAATGTTGTCTTCGTTATCAAAGACAGCATTTCGCGCCAGGTTGTCGTCCAAACCGGCATTGAGATGGACGGCTGGACCGAGATTCGTCAGGGCGACGTGAGTGAAGAAACCGCCGTCGTGACGATGGGCCAGTACATGATTGAAGAAGGAACGCGTGTGGCCGTGCAGAAAGAGGACGAATAATGTTTCTATCGGATGCTTCCATTAAGCGGCCGATTGCCATGAGTTCTCTGATCATCGGCCTGATGCTGCTCGGATTGAACGCCTACCGTAAAATGGGGCTCGAACTGATGCCGAAGATGGACGTTCCATTCATCACGGTGACGACGATCTATCCCGGGGCCAGCCCCGAGCAGATCGAAACCGACGTGGCCAAGCGGATCGAGGACCAGGTCGTGACGATTGACGGGCTCAAACACGTCAGCTCCTCCTGCATGGAGAACGTGTGCCAGACGTTTCTTGAATTCGAACTGGACGTGGACGTGGATATTGCCGCCACGGACGTTCGCGAGAAACTCGATCTGGTTCGTGCGGACTTCCCGGAGGACGTGGAGGATCCCAAGATTCTCAAGTTCGATATTAATGCGACAGCAATCATCCACCTGGCGCTGACGGGAGAGGTGACGCTCGATGAACTCTATGATTTTGCGGATAATACGCTTCGAGATCGAATCACGGTGATTTCCGGCGTGGCGAACGTCGAACTGATCGGCGGCGCCGAGCGGGAAGTCCACGTTCTGCTGGATCCGGACGCACTGGCGGCCAAGGGGCTGTCGAGCACGGATATTGTCGGGGCCGTTCAGAATGGCGTTCGCACAATCCCATCCGGGCACATCAAAGACGCCGGACGCGAGTACTCCGTGAAGTTCGACGCCGAATACGAAGCCGTCGCAGATATCGGCGGGCTCGAGGTGGCCAACCAACAGGGCCAGCGAACGTATATCCGTGACGTTGGGCGCGTCGTGATGACGACGGAAGAGCTTCGCCAGAAAGCCGCCATCGACGGCAAACCATGCATCTATATTAAGGTCGTCAAGAAGGCGGAGGCTAACGCCGTTCGCGTGGTCAACCGCGTTAGGGCGGCTATGGACAAACTCAATGAGGAACTGCCCGGCGGCATGGAACTCGTCTGGATTACCGACGACGGACGTTTCATCGAAGCCACCGTTCACAGCGCCTGGATCAACATCGCCCAGGGGATTCTGCTGACTGCCGCTATCTTGTTTTTCTTCCTATACAATGTCCGATCGACCCTCGTCGTGGCCATTACAATGCCGCTGACGATCGTGATCGGGCTGTTCTTCATGCAACTCGTCGGATTCACCCTCAACACCTCCACGTTGATCGCCATCGGTATGTCCGTGGGAATCCTGGTAACGAACTCCATTGTGGTATTGGAGGCTGTTGTCAAGCGGTTACAGCAAACCGGTAATCCGAGAGAGGCCGCACGATTGGGCACCAAGGAAGTCACCATTGCGGTGCTGGCCAGCGCCGGGACCAATATCGTCGTGCTCTTCCCGATCGCCATGATGGGCAGCATGATCGGTATGTTCATGAAGCCGCTGGCCCTGAGCATGTTGATCATGACGGCGGTCTCCTTGTTCATATCGTTTACCTTAACGCCCATTCTTTGTTCAATCATGCTCAAACCCGCCGATCCCAAGGGTAGGGGATGGTTGAGCCGCATGGAAACCGGATTCAACCGCCTGCTCGGCGGAACGGTTCAGGGATATCGCCGAGTTTTGTCCTTTAATGAACGGCATCGATTCGCAGCACTGGGGACGTTGGCGTTCATTATCCTGATGTTCGTGCATGCGTTGTCGCTGACGCCCAAGGTGGGCTTCGGTATGTTCGATGAACCGGATAAGGCTCAGTTATTCGTGAAGCTGGAGTATCCGACCTCTTATAACCTGGACCGAACCGTCGAACGGGTGCGTCGGATCGAAACGCGGCTCAAAGATACGCCCGAGTTGGCGCGTATCCTCAGTTCCATCGGCAAAGTCGAAGGTGTCGTGGGGCAATCCACGCAAGGGGTTTATTTGGCTCAAATCTTGCTCATTTTCTCCGACCGCGACCAGAGGACGTTGACGATCGACGAGTTACAAGAGGAAGTTCGTACACGCATCGCCGATTATCCCGAGTGTATCGTGACCGTAGCCCAGCCGGCGATTATCGGCGGCCAATCTCAGGACATCGAGTTGGAGGTGGCCGGTCAAGAGCTCTCGACCCTCGACCAACTTGCGCTACGTATCCAGGACTTGGCCGATGAGATAGAAGGCTATCAGGACAGCGATACAACGGTCCGGCCGGGTAAGCCCGAACTTACGGTACGACCCAATCGAGCGGTCATGGCCGATCTGGGAGCGCCGGTCGTCGGACTCGGCATGACCCTTCGAGCCAACATCGAAGGTCTCAAGGCCGGGGCATTCAAGAAAGGCGACCGCAACTATGACATCGTCGTCGAATTGGCCGACCGCCCCGGCAAAGAGCAGGTAGAGAGATTCCTGTTCCCTGCCGCACCGGGCAAGCCCATGCTGTTGGGCAATCTCGCCCACGTGGAAGAGCACACGGTGCCGATCCAGATCACGCGGGAAGACAAACGTCGAGTCTCCAAACTCCTTGCGAATCTGGCGCCGACCCTGCCGATGGGGACCGCGGTAAACGTGCTCTCGGATCAAATGGATGCCAGGGAACAATTTCCTGTCGGCTACGAGTACAAATTTGCAGGCACATATGAGATGTTCGAAGAAATGAACGCCGCATTCGGCGAAGCGGGTCTGACCGCCATAATCCTGGTCATTTTGACCCTGGCGGCGATATTGGAATCGTTCAAGCAGCCCTGGTTGATCCTCGTGACCTTGCCGCTGGCCCTGATCGGCGTCATCTGGGCGCTGGCCCTGGCCGGGCAGAGCATTTCCGTGTTTGTGCTGCTCGGCATCGTCATGATGATCGGGATCGTGGTCAACAACGCCATCTTAATCATGGACCAGTTCAACGTGCACGTCGCCGAGGGCATCCCGCGACACAAGGCCATGATCACCGCCGCATGTGAGCGTTTCCGGCCGATCGTCATGATCACGCTCGCGGCCGTCCTGGGTATGATGCCGCTGGCGCTGGGCCGGGGCATCGGGGCCGAAATGCGTAACGGGGTCGGCATCGCCTCGGCGGGCGGAATCCTGATCTCCGGCATCCTGACGCTCATCGTCATACCGATCCTCTACGATCTGTTTACACAACGATCCAGGAAATAAGTGAATCATTAGTCTTCTCTGAGGAGACATGGGCCATGCCATATAACGTAGAATTCGACAAGGCAGAATACATCGCGCTGTCGCACATCGGAAACATATATCTGGTTGAACGCAAACACACCGAAGACGGAACGGTCATCGCCGAGCATGGGAAATCTAAGAATGTCCTTTTCGACTTACGCATGCAAAAGAACGGCTTGAGCGTCATGCAGGACTATCTATCGGCGCTGAGTCCGCCGGGCGCATCGGAGACGACACGCGTTGCAGTTGTGGTCCCCGACGACCTGGTTTCAAGAAAAGAGGCTCTCGAAAACCCGGTCCGAAGGCATCGCATTGGATTGAAAATCTTCGATGACCTGGAAGAAGCAACGAAATGGTTATTATGTGGAGAGCAGACAACTCCGGAATCCTCGGATCAAAACCGACCTCCGAATTGATATAGCTCATGACACATCATCCTGTTTTACACGGAAATATGTTTGAACCTGATACTCATCTTCAGCAGAAGGAGTAGAACAATGGCAACCCAACATCTTGAACAAGACAATGAATTGTTCGAAGCCAAACAATACGGAGACATCATCTTCGTCTCTTTCAAAGAAATCTCTCTGTTATGGCTGGGTAGCCTTAAAACGAAACAAAAACTCCTCTCGTATTTTGACCAGATTGAACGTGCCCCCTCCATCAAAGTCGTGATTCTCTATGAGACCCATAGCCCACGGGGTCAGAAGAATTATCTTGAATTTTATGGTTTGTTCACAAAATCCAGGATTGATTCCGATGAAATACTGAGGATGTGCAACGCGCTCGATCAGATGATGCTCAGTGTTATTCAATCAACGAAACTCTATATTTTGGCCCAAAGCGGAAGAACCTTATTGCCTATCTTCACAATAGGTTTTTCTTGTGATTACAGAATCGTCGGTGACAATCTTGTCGTTCATAATACCACGCCCGAAATCGACCTGCCTCCGAAAGGGGCCGGCGGCTTTTTTCTGCCCCATATTGTCGGCCCGGCTAAAACTGAAGAAATCCTCTTGTCCGGCAAAGACATGGATGCCGATCAACTATTGCAACTGAAGCTTGTTGACAGGGTCGTGCCGTTCGACACGCTCAAGGAAGCTGCCTTGGAAACCGCAAAGAACTATACCGGTCAGAGCGGCGTCTCTCTGGCCGGCGTCAAAAGGCTCGTTAATTATTCGCTCAGAGATATCAAAAGCTATCTTCAATTTGAGAACGAACAACTCATTCAATTACTCAATGTGAGGAAATCAAAAAGCGAACCGATGTGATCGCTGCGAGCTGCATATTATGAAGCGTTTCGAACAAAAACTCAAAGCGCAGATCTTCTTTGTTGACGATGAGCCGGAAATATGTAGAGTTGCAAAGAATACACTTGAGCAGACCGGGGCGACCGTCAAGTGTTTTGCGAATGGATCCGAGTGTCTGGCGCAACTTCCCTCCCAGAGATGCGATTTGCTCATCATCGACATGCATATGCCCGGTATGAGCGGGATAGAGCTTTTAGTCGAAGCTAAGAAGATACTCCCGGAGATACCGGTGCTCATTGTGACCGGTTATGCGGATACAGCAGCGGCGCGTACGGCGATGAAGGCCGGGGCGAAACATGTCGTAGAAAAACCCGTATACAAGAAGAGTTTTTTACTGAAAGTTAGATCGTTGCTGGACAAAAATACCGGAGCGAAACAGCCTGAGGAGAAATTCTCATGCGTGAGTGATGAGGAAAGTTTAGGAAAGAAAGATGTAAGGTTCCGAGCAACAGCATCTTGTAGCGTTCTTTGAAAAGTTGATAATCTGCTCGTGATTTCATTGGAGATTAATCATGAGCAGCAAACAGGCAAAATCAAACACCGAACGGCGGCAGT
>Ga0180431_10008207_pt1 | contig 12014 bp, 7 predicted proteins | sample SS_ome_11_FD_132459 | JGI IMG/M metagenome (GOLD analysis project Ga0180431, IMG submission 132459) | Hypersaline lake sediment archaeal communities from the Salton Sea, California, USA - SS_1_MS_1 metaG | ecosystem: Environmental > Aquatic > Non-marine Saline and Alkaline > Hypersaline >... | reverse complement strand
GACGTCTTTAATGGAATCGCCTATGATCCCGACAACCAGCGCTTGTTTGTGACCGGCAAATATTGGCCGAAACTCTTCGAGATTAAGCTAATCCCGGCGAAGTAATTCTGGCCAAACATGCACATTTCTGCTATAAGAATCCGTACCGGTTATATCTGTCAATACCTGAATTTACAGATAAATTGAGAGAGGGTGGGATCCTCAAAGCCGAAGGCTTTGGGGATGATGGGCGGAAAAGCCATCCCCAAGCTGCGCTTGAGGCTGCCACCCAGCTCGTGAATTAATCGATATGAATAGAAGAAGTAAAATGCTCGTTGTTTTTGGAGAGATGGCATGAAAGCAGTTTATTTAACAGGCTTAAGGCAAATGGACATCGGGGACGAACCGGAGCCGAAGATAGAGAAAGACACAGATGTCCTGCTGAAGATCGAGAGGATCGGCGTGTGCGGCTCGGACGTGCACTACTATGAGACCGGGAGAATCGGTTCGCAAGTCGTCGAATATCCCTACATCACGGGCCACGAATGCGGCGCGACCGTCGTAGAAATTGGTCATTCGGTAACGCGCGTCAAGGTGGGCGATACCGTCGCAATCGACCCGGCGGAATCCTGCTATCAATGCGCCCAGTGCAAGCTGGGCCGGGAGAATACATGTTACAACTTGCGTTTTCTCGGCACGCCCGGCCAGGGCCACGGCTGCCTGTGTGAGTATCTCGTCATGCCGGAGCAATCCTGTTATCCGACGCACGGCGCCATTACGCTCGAACAAGCCGTCATGTGCGAGCCGCTGTCCATCGCCGCCTATTCGGTCCAACAGGCCAAACTACCTGAGAAAGCGAACATTGCCATTCTCGGCGCCGGCCCCATCGGTTTGTGTACGTTCGTGAGCGCGAAGGCCGAGAATGTGAACACCTGTTATATGACGGACAAAATCGATGCCCGCATCGAGGCGGCGAAGAAAGCCGGGGCGACCTGGGCCGGAAATCCCGACAAGACAAATATTGTCGAAGAAATCCTCAAGCAACAACCTTTAGGCTTAGATGTCGCCTTCGAATGTGCGGGCGAGCAGGAAGCCATCGACCAGTGTATCGACCTGCTCCGGCCCGGCGGCACGTTGATCCTGACGGGGATTCCGCGTCTCGACAGAATTTCTTTTGCTATCGACCTCTTACGACGAAAAGAGATCACCATCGTCAATATCAGACGGCAGAACCAGTGTGCTCAGAAAGCGATCGACTTGATTGCTTCCGGCAAAGTCGGTGTGGACTTCATGATCACACACCATTTCCCGCTTGAACGAACGCAAGACGCCTTCGAGTTGGTCGCCGGCTATAACGATGGCGTCATTAAAGCCATGATCGAACTGGCAACATAATGCATTGAACCTTGTCAATTAGCATTTAGGATTTCTCGATATATGAGAGTTTTATAGCTTTTGGACGTTTATCATAAGTTTTTAGGAATCAAATATGAGTTGGCTTAATTTGGAAGGTAACGTCGCTATCGTAACCGGAGGCGCCGCGGGGATCGGCAGAGCTTGCGGTGAAGGATTGGCCGAGGTGGGTGTCGGCACCGTCGTCGCCGACGTGGACGGTCCCGGAGCCCAAAAAGCCGCTGCGGATCTAAAGGACCGATTCGGCGGCGAACACATTTCGACAACAACCGATGTAACCGATAAGAAAAGCATCGATGCAATGGTGAGTGCGGCGCTCGACGCGTTCGGCAAGATTGATATTCTTGTTAATAATGCGGGAATTCTTATTCCACGCCTCCTCGTCGATCCAGCGGGCAAAGAGGAATTGACCGAGCCGATTTTGGATAAGATGATCGCCATCAACCAAAAAGGATATTTTCTGTGCGCTCAAGCCGTCGCCCGCGTGATGATCGAGTCCGGCAAGGGTGGCGTGATTATCAATATGTCATCCGAGTCCGGCCTGGAAGGCTCGGAAGGCCAAAGCGTCTATGCCGCAACCAAGGGGGCGATCTATTCCATGACACGTTCCTGGGCCAAAGAGCTGGGTAAGCACAATGTCCGGGTGGTCGGTATCGCCCCGGGCATCGTCGAAGCCACCGCCCTGCGTTCCGATGAATACGAGCGAGCCGTGGCCTATACGCGCGGCATCACCGTCGAACAATTCCGCAAAAAATACGAGCAGGTTTCCATCCCCCTGGGCCGAAGCGGCAAGCTCAGCGAGGTCGCCAACGCGGTTTGCTTCTTGGCCTCCGACCGCGCCGGCTACATCCACGGCACCGTCCTCAACGTCTCCGGCGGTAAAAGCCGTGCTTAAAACTGATCGAGATCCGCACATTCTTTTATTGTCTAAATGGTCTCTCTTCACAAGAAAAAGCTTGCAAACGATAGGAGGCTATGCTATCCTGTTTTTGTAAATCATATTATTTGTTCATACGAAGTCATAAACCGCCCGCATTCGGAACGGGCGAAAATAATCACATCGCAGGAGGCTGGAATAGACGATACAGGTTTGCCGGGTTCACATGGTCTAAGATATCATCGTCAGGCCAAGGTATATTTTGGTTTGAATATTGAATCACTTTTTTTTGAAGGAGGCTTATTATGTCTAAGACATGGTTTTGTTTGATCGTTTTGGCCTTGGTGGCTATGGTCGGTTCCGTCCAGGCCGACACACTTAGCGGTCTGGCGGATGTGACCGTCGTTGACGGCGCGATCGTCAGTCTGCAGTATGAGGGGAAGGAGTATGTTGTCGCTAACGGCGATCTGGTCCCTGGAACAACGACTCGGTGGTATATCCCCGCCGATACGGGTATTCCCACCTTATGGGTGGAAGGAGATCCGGCTCCAACGGCAACGGTGAGCGGAACTTCAAATCCCAAGGCGGGCGACGTAGGCTCGAAAGCCGATGACTTTCTGTTCACCCTGGATGGAAGCACCAGCATTTCATCCATCGACGGCATCGACTACCAGGAGACGATCTTTGCGGCGCCGAGCGACACGTTCTTTCTGTTCGAGCGAGGCGGCAACGATGTGGGAACCTGGCAGGCGATTCTTACCGATGGCTCGCTGGGAGCGGAGGTCGCGTTTGACAAGGCGACGAACGGTGGACCTTACGCCGACACGTCAGTCAGCGTGAATGGTCAGAACGCCTACGGTGTCGTCTTCACGACCGACGCTCCGGCGATCGGCGTGCGAATCACGGCATCCGGACACGACACGCTCAGCATCTCGACGCCGGCTCCGGAACCCATCCTTGTGGAGCCCGATAGCGATCTGGCCGCAGCCGCGGCGGCGGTCCAGCCCGGCGGCAGGATCGAGTTCGCCGAGGGGACATATTACATCACGTCCCAACTGGAAATCAAAGATGGTGTCACCTATCGCGGCGCAGGTCCGGGGCTGACGATCATCGACGGCAATGACATCACGCGCGCTTTCTCTGCCTGGGGCGATCGCAGCGTCGGCAACGGCCAGGTCGATGCCGACGGCGTTGCCGTACAGAACACGACCGGTCCGAAGGGCTGGCTCATAGAAGGGATGGCCATCCAGAACTGCGTAGCGGACACGGCAAATCGCTATGATATCTTGAGTGCCGCCCGCGACCTGCTCGACAACTATCCCGGTGCGCCTTATACCCTTGCGACCGCGCAGGAAGAGAACGGCGGCATGACGAGCGTACCTGAGTGGTTCGATGTTCTCAGTGGCGGTGCCGACGATAATCTCACCGACGCGGAGCTTCAGGCCTACCTCGGCGCCAATCCCGTCGGCAGCGCCGGTCACTTGATTGCCAATGACGACAAGAACGGCGACGGCGGCGCGATCACCATCCACAATGAGGCGGTCGGCACCATTCGGACCTGTGATTTTATAGGCAACCACACGCCGGCTGAAGGCGACGGAGATGACGGGGGCGCGGTGAACATCACGGGATTGTCGGTTGTGACCGTTGATGACTGTTGGTTTGACGGCAACTATGCTGTTTCACCAACGAGCGTTTCTGTGGTGGATGCCGACGGGGACGGCGGCCATATCAAGGTGCAGGGTAGCTCCGCATCGGCTAACATGCCCGGCACCACACTCATCGCCACACGCAGTGTCTTCCTGAACGGCAATGCCTCGGATGACGGCGGCGCCGTTCAATCAGCGGGCGTCGGCTGTATTGTTCGCCTCGACGGATGTTGGTTCGAAGGCAATACATCCTGGGATAACGGTAACGTTCTTATGACTGGAAACGAGCAATCGGGTGAATTGACCGTCACGAATTGTATCTTTGTCAATAACGTCACGAATGCCAACAACTCACCCGACCGGATGTGCCAGGTGAGGCGGAATTCCAAGTTTGTCAATTGCACGTTCGTCGGCAACAATCAGGAAGATCAGGATTTGATCTACAACAATTCAGACGCCACCGACACGGATGGAGATGGCGTCGATGACGAAACGTCGGATACGACACAAGTGGTCAACTGCATCTTCCTCAACAATGTGGTGGGCAATGGCGACGACATTCTGGGTTCCCGCAACGCCGATTTTACGATCGCGGCGATGAATTGCATCTTCTTTGGCAATACGCTCCAAAACGGTGATCCGGCGGACAACACGCAACGACCGGAAAACGAGGGAGGCAGTATTATGGCCGATCCGTTGCTGGATGTCGTTTATATCCCGGAAGCCGGTTCACCGGCCATCGATGCCGGCATCGACCCGGCTACAGTCGGTGTAACGCTTACAACCGATCTGGACGGCAATCCGCGTCCGCAAGGCACCGGCTATGACATCGGAGCCTATGAAGTCCCCGCCAACTGATATACAGTCAGTAGGGATTGAAAACGAGGCCATCCTCGGCCTTTAAGCAAATTGTGAAAGGGATTGGGCCGGTATTACGGTTCAATCCCTTTGTTTATATTCCGTGCGGAATCTCCAGCATATTGAAAGAACCTGCCGAATCAGGTACATTTGCTGATGCTCGAGAGCAGACGCGTATGAAAGGTAAGACGGTATGAAAAATCAGGATTTATGCAGAATCTGGATAGCGTACGTACTCATTGTGGGCTTTTCTCTAAGCGCGGAGGCGAACGGCAGAACGTGGCATGTCTCCGGCAAGAGACTCACCGGCATCAGACAGGAGCAGCAGGTTCGCACGATAAGCGAAGCGGTAACGCTCGTTGAGCCGGGGGATAGGGTGATTATTCACCACGGTATCTACCGCGAGAGCGCTATCATCGATAAGAGCGGACAGCCGGATAAGCCGATCACGTTCCAAGCTGCCGTTGGGGCGACCGTGATTATGACTGGTGCCGACGGCATTAATGAATGGACAAAAGTACGCGGTGAAGACAACGTATTCCACACTGACTGGCCGCACAAGTTCATCACATGGAATGAGCAATATACCCATCCGAATGATGATTACCATCGTCTCATCGGCCGGTGCGAGCAAGTCTTCATCAACGGCTATGCACTCCGGCAAGCCCTCGAACGTAACAAGCTTTCGCGAGGAACCTTTTTTGTCGATCTGGTCAATAAACGTCTGTATGTCTGGAATGACGACAATCAGGACATTCTGGATAAAAAGTCAAAGGTTGAAGCGTCCGTCCGAGATCAAATTCTGTCCGTTAAAGGTGATCATATTGCCATTAAAGGCCTTCGTTTTCGATACGCCGCCAATCGTGCGCAGCATGGCGCTGTGGAATTCTCCGGTAATCATCTGAGCATCGAGGACTGCGTCTTTGAATACACCAATGCCTGCGGGGCTAAGTTCGGAGGCGAAGATATCACGGTCCGACGCTGCACGTTCCAGCACAACGGCCAGCTCGGTTTCGGCGCCGGCCGGGCACATCGGCTTAAGATGGCCGGGTGTACAGTACGAAACAATAACACAAAAGGATTCAATCGAGGTTGGGAAGCGGGCGGTAACAAGATATGTCTCAGTCGCGGGGTGGTGCTTGAAAAGAGCACCTTCATCGAGAACCGAGGGAACGGCATCTGGTTCGATATCGGCAATGAAGACTGCACAGTCCGCAATTGCCTGATCGCCCATAATGAAGACGCCGGCATCTTCTACGAAATTTCTTACGGCCTGCACGCCCATGACAACGTCATCATAGGTAATGGCCTGGCCGGCACATCGGGTGCCTGGGGCGCCAGCGCAGGTATTAGCCTCTCCAGTTCGCCGGACTGCCTCATCGAGCGTAACTTACTCATAGGCAACAAAGAGGGTTTCAACTTCCGCGAGCAAACGCGTTCCACGCCCCGGATCGACAATAGAAAGAGCGAGACGGTCTGGAACCACGATCAGATTATCCGCAACAATGTTATAGCGTATAATCGGGACGCACAGACCTGGGGCTGGTTCGACATTTCGGACAATCGCCACTGGCCCGCTCAGGCAAACGAAACGGAACAAGGAGGGGTATCCCTGGAAGACCTCTCGCTGACGATGAGAAACAATCTCTACTTCGCCGGTCCCCAAGCTGAGTTATTTAACTGGGGCGTTACCTGGAAAAAGCACAAGAGATACAGTAATTTGGAGCAAGTGCGAGAGGAACTCGACCTTGAACAGAGCAGTGAAATAGCCGAGTTCAAGATAAACGATTTCACCGCCCTGGACTTCCGCATCCCCGCCGACAGCCCGGCCATCACAATGCACTGCTACCCCAAGGGGACCATCCCCGATGTGCAATTGGGCATCCTCGAATAGTAAGAAGTGAAGAAACTACATTTTTGTTGAACCTTTACCGGGCAGGTGTCATCGTTATACATAGTAGGAAAGCTATTTTAAGAAGGATGAGCCGCTTCTATACGCATTGAACCATCTTCATCCGTGCCGATTTACCGCCAGATCATCGATCAGATCCGGCATCAGATTTCCGTATAACCTCAGCATTGAGCGGGTGAGACGCCCTCGCCACTCGCCACGAATAAAAACGATTTTGGCTTGCTTGTGCTTCCGACGAAGATTACAATCCCGCTCTTATGAAAACGGCAAGTCTCGTCAGTATCGGTAATGAGCTTCTTAGCGGGCAGACAATCAACTCGAATGCCGCGTATTTGAGCGTCGAGCTGTTTTCAGCCGGTTTTCCCGTCGTCAGCGCTTATGTTATCGCCGACGAAATCGAGGCGATCGCCCGAGCATTTGACTTGGCGGGCAGTGAGGCTGACATCGTCATCGCAACTGGAGGATTGGGGCCGACGGATGATGATGTAACACGCCAGGGATTAGCACAATTTCTCGGTGTAGAATTGGAAATGCGGGATGAGCTTTTAGAGAAGATAGAAAGTTTTTTCCTCAATCGAAACCGGAAAATGCCTGAAAAGAACACGATCCAGGCCTGTATTCCGGCCGGGGCGAAGGCCTTGGCGAGTATTGGCACGGCGCCGGGGATTCTGGCGAAATCTCACGGCAAAATGTTTTTCGCCCTGCCGGGTGTGCCGTCGGAGATGAAGCGGATGTTCGCCGAATCGGTTCTTCCGGAACTGCAACCGTTTACAGACGGACAGGCTGTCGTCGTGAAAAAGCTCAAATGCTATGGGGAAGGCGAATCGACCATCGCTCAAAAGCTCGGCGCGATGATGCAACGAGGCAGAAACCCGCTCATCAACTGCACCGTTTCGTCCGGCGTTATCACGCTGCACATCATAGCGACGGCCGAACAAGAGGCGACGGCCCGGCAAATGGCCCAAAAGGATGAAACAACGCTCCGAAACACCCTTGGTGAGTTGATTTTCGGCACGGGCGAGCAGAGCCTGGCCCTGGTCGTGGGCGAGGCATTGGCTCGAAAAAATAAAACCATCGCCGTCGCCGAATCCTGCACGGGGGGCTTGCTGGCAAAGATGCTGACGGACTATCCCGGCGCGACGCGATATTTTCGCTCCGGCTGGATTACTTACAGCAACGAGGCAAAGGTCAGCGAGCTTGGCGTATCCAAGGAATTGATTGCCGCGTATGGCGCCGTCAGCGAACAAACCGCCGAATCCATGGCCCGCCGAGCCAGGAAAAAAGCCGGTACAGACTTTGCCATAAGCATAACCGGTATAGCCGGACCCACCGGCGGAACCGAACAAAAGCCCGTCGGGTTGGTATATATTAGTGTGGATTCCAAGGTCGAAAATCAGACCATGCGTTATAATTTCTCGCATGACAGACAGGCCATACGACGGCGAGCAGCACAAACTGCATTAAACATGCTCCGGCTGAAATTGAATATTTGACTCATCCCGGCCCAGATGGTATAATAAGAGGATATTGGGGTCATCAGGATCTTTGAGGAGACTATGGCAAAACAGCGCAAGCACTTAGGTGAGATCATATATAAAGCCGGGCTTGTTAAAAAACAAGACCTGATTAAGGCAATTAAGGCGTCCAAGACGAACCATAAGCGTCTCGGCGAGATTCTCGTCGAAAAAGGTCTGATCGGCGAAGATGCATTAGCGCAATGCATCGCCAAGCAATTCGGTTTGGAGTACATCGATCTGGACACGGCTTCCGTCTCCCCGGACGCCGCGTCGCTCGTTCCGGAAGAACTCGTTAAAAAACATAACATCATTCCGATGGAGATGAACAACGGCCGGCTGAAGCTCATTATCAGCGATCCGACCGACCTCGAGATGATGGATGCAATTCGATTTCGTCTGAATACCGATCCGCAATGTTATCTTGCCAGCCTGACGAAAATCCGCAACTATCTCGAAGATTCGTTCGACCAAACGCGGAAGGAAGAAGATGACCGGCTCAGGCACAGTATCGACGCGACGGCCGCCGAGCTGGCCGAAGTGGGCCATGAACTCCAGGCCGAAACGCTTCGGGCACAAGCCGCCGGCGCCGACGACGACGCCCCGATCATTCGACTGGTGAACCTGATTATCGACAACGCCTATCATATGCGGGCCAGCGATATTCACATCGAGCCGATGGCCGAAAGGGTCCGGCTGCGATATCGTATCGACGGCGTGTGTATGGAACGAGACAGCATTCCCAAGGGGATGCAAGCCTCGCTGCTCACCCGTTTCAAGATTCTCTCCGGCATGGATATCGCCGAGAAAAGACTCCCGCAGGACGGCCGTATCAAACGCGAGATCGCGGGCCAGGATATCGACTTCCGAGTGTCGTCTCTGCCGGGGACGCATGGCCCCAGCGTCGTGCTCCGAATTTTGCGCCCGGACGCGGTCAACATCGGTATCGAGTCGTTGGGATTCGAGCAGGACAACTACGAGCAGTTCCAGCAGATTATCAAGAGGCCGAACGGCATTTTTTTGGTGACGGGCCCGACCGGTTCCGGCAAAACCACAACGTTGTATGCGGCGCTGCAGGAATTGAATAAGCCGGACAAGAAGATCATTACCGCCGAGGACCCCGTGGAGTATAACTTCGCCGGGATGAATCAGTGTCAGATTAGAGATGAAATCGGCCTGTCGTTCGATAAGATTCTCCGAGCAATGCTCCGGCAAGCACCGAACATCATTCTCGTCGGTGAAATTCGAGACGGCGTCGTGGCGGACATCGCCATTCAGGCGGCCCTGACGGGGCACCTGGTCTTTAGCACGCTGCACACCAATGACGCTCCCAGCGCGATCACGCGTCTAATCGATATGGGCGTCAAGCCGTTCCTCGTCGCCAGCTCGATCCAGGCGATTATGGCCCAGCGACTCGTTCGCGTCATCTGCAAAAAATGCAAAAAGGTGGATGACAATCCGAATCTGGAACATTTACAGGCACTGGGTATCAATCCGGATAATCTCAAAAAAGAGCCCGTTTATATCGGGGCCGGATGCAGCCAGTGCCAAAACACAGGGTATAAAGGCCGAATCGCAATCTTCGAGATGTTCGAGATGAACAATGAGATCAGGGAGCTGGCCTTTACAAAAGCTCCGACGACGGAATTGCGAAAGGCGGCCAAGGCCGGCGGAATGAAAACATTGATGGTGGATGGTATACGAAAAGTGTTCAAAGGAACAACGACACCTGCTGAGGTCGTGAGAATCACACAAACAGAAGGTTCGTCGGTGGACTAAAAAAGTGAATATTGAAAAATGACGATTTGTATGCGAACGGCAATCCTATTCGCAGCCATCTGACAATCGTCCATTGCAAATAGTCAGTTAAAAGAGGATCATTACATGGCATCAACAGTCAACATGGATCGATTATTGCAGGCCTGTGTGACACAAGGGGGATCGGATATTCACCTTACCACGGGTCGGCCGCCCGTCTTGAGAATCGACGGCCATCTCAGATCGCTGGAAACCAAGGTGCTCGAACCCGATGATACGGCGGCTTTGATGCGCTCCATCACGCCGGAAAAGAACCAGCAGGAGCTCTCGGAAGAGGGAGGAACCGACTTCGGTTTTGCCTTTGGCGACCAAGGCCGATTTCGTGTATCTGTTTTTCGACAAAAGGGCAATCTTGCGCTGGTTTTGCGTCTGATCCCGTCGAAGATACTCACCTTCGAGGAAATCGGTTTGCCGAAGATCTGCCAGGCGCTATGCCGCAGGCCCAGAGGCATGTTCCTGGTCACCGGACCGACCGGAAGCGGCAAAACAACCACGCTGGCGACCATGATTAACTACATTAACGAAAAACTCGATCGTCATATCATCACGATTGAAGAACCCATCGAATACTACCACAACCACAAAAAGTCGATTATTAATCAACGATCGGTCGGCGTCGATGTATCGAGCTTTTCTGAGGCCTTGCGGCGCGTCTTGCGGCAGGACCCCGACGTGATCCTCGTCGGCGAATTGCGTGACCTCGAGACGATCGAAGCGGCCGTCCGGGCCGCCGAGACGGGCCACCTCGTCTTCAGCACGGTCCATACGACCAGCGCCGCCGGTACGATTACACGATTGATCGACGTCTTTCCCGTGACCCAGCAGGAGCAGATTCGCATTCAGTTGAGCAGCAATCTCATTGCGGTGCTCAGTCAGGCGCTTTGCCCGTTGGCCGCCGGCAAAGGCCGGATCGCCGCCTATGAGTTTATGGTCGTCACCCCGGCTATCGCGAACCTCATCCGCGAGAATAAAACCTATCGAATCGACTCCAGCATCCAAACCGGAAAAAAGCTGGGCATGCAGCTTCTCGACGAACACCTCTGGAAGCTCTACGACACGGGCAAGATCACCTTAGAGGAGATGCTGGACAAGGGCCGTCAGCCGGGCGCCTTGCAAGACAAAGCCACAGCCAAGATCGAGGCATTGAGGGGCGGAAAACACAAGCACAAGAAGAAAAAAGCACAGCAGGAAATGGAAGACCTGGGCCCCATTCTCAGAGCCTAAAGACATTGACGATGGTCTTTTGACGAGGGGGCATTGGCAGCTTGTGATCCGTGGAATCTCCGCCGAGGTTCGACGAGTTGATAGTTATCTGTACCGGATCAATCTCTTTCAGATTTCTGCAAAAAATCCTTGCTCCCTTGTGTATTTATCCTTTATGATCTACGATTTATGAATCGGGCTGACGCTGAATTGAATGTCCCGACGGGACGCCTTACGGCATCATAACCGTAAATCGAAAATCCTATATCGAAAGGCTTAAAAGTGGTTGAAAGCGGCGATATTCGCAACGTTGTACTCATCGGACACGGCGGCAGCGGCAAAACCTCTCTGGCTGAGGCCATGCTGCATAAAACGGGTGTAACCAACCGGCTTGGGAGCGTTGATGAGAAAACGAGCATCTGCGACTACTATGATGAAGAGAAAGAACACCAACATTCAATCCAGTCAGCATGCATTCACGTCAAGCACGCAGGTAAACTGATCAATATTGTGGATACGCCGGGCTATCCCGACTTTACCGGTCCCGCCATTAAAGCGCTCCCCTCCGCCGAGACCGCCGTCCTCGTGATCAGTGCGTCAGCCGGCATCGAAACCAATACACGAAAAATGTTTCAACTGGCCACCGAGGCGGAAATGCCGCGGGTCATCGTCATCAACAAAATGGACGCTGAAAATGTCATGTTCTCCGAACTGATTAAAAGTATCCAGGACACGTTCGGTTCGCAATGCCGCTGTGCGAATCTGCACTCGGCAGATAAATCCTCCGTGAT
>Ga0180431_10008206_pt1 | contig 12016 bp, 9 predicted proteins | sample SS_ome_11_FD_132459 | JGI IMG/M metagenome (GOLD analysis project Ga0180431, IMG submission 132459) | Hypersaline lake sediment archaeal communities from the Salton Sea, California, USA - SS_1_MS_1 metaG | ecosystem: Environmental > Aquatic > Non-marine Saline and Alkaline > Hypersaline >... | reverse complement strand
TGAGGGAACGGAAGTCGGCGTGCAGCAGAAGCAGGATGCCAAGGAGCGAGAACGCCGAGTAGGCAAGGAGTCGCTTCTGCGTCGCCTCCCGTTCGGCGTATTCCCCAGGAATTCAGGATGGTAGCCGCGATCAAATGACAGCTTGCGAACCTTCTGTTCGATCTCGCGTGCGACGCTGCCAAGGTCACGATCCGTGACATTGCAGGTGACGTCGATACGACGGGACGCGCCTTCTCGCTTGATGCTGTTGGACGTGGGCACAATCTCGACATCCGCGACGTCGCCGAGAGGCACGTGCCAGCCCCCAGGGGTGTCGATCAGGAGCTGACGGAGTGCCCCGATGTCCGTCCGCACCGATTCGGCCCCCCACACGACCACGTCGAAGATCTTCTGCGCCTCATAGACCTCGCCGACCTTGGCCCCCTTGACCAGCGTGGTTTCCGCTCGCCGTACGTCACCGGGCGTCAGGCCGAAATTGGCTGCCGCTTCCGGACGGAGTCGCACCTTGATCTGCGGCACGAGCACCTGTGGCTCGACCTTCAGGTTGATGACGCCCTCGACCTGCGAGACGATGCGGCCGATCTCCTGGGCCTTGTCACGCAGGACGGCCATGTCCGGGCCATATGTGCGGACGACGATCGTCGCACTCGCACCCGTCAGCACCTCCTTGATGCGCTCCTTGAGGTAGGTCAACACGTCGCGGTACAGGCCTGGATACCCGTCTATGGTCTCCTGGATGCGGGCGAGCGTGGCAGCGTATTCCGCATCGGGGTCGATGCTGATCCACAGCTCGGTGAAGTCGGTGCCGACGACTTCATCGGCGACCTCCGCCCGGCCGATGTGTGCCCCGAAATTGCGAACGCCCGGAATCGAACGGAGTTCACGGCTCACGTCGATGGTGATACGTCGCATGGCGTCGAGTGACGTACTTGGCTTCTCGACCCAGTGCATGAGGAAGTCCCTTTCCTGGAAGTTCGGCAGGAACTCCTCGCCGAGCCATGGGGTCACGATGCCGGTGAGTACGAACGCAATCAATAGGAAGCCCAAGGCCAACCCAGGCCGTTTGATGAAGCGAGGAAGGATGGATCGATACAAGCGCTTCAGGACGCGGGCCAGTGGGGCGTCACGATGTCGCTCCGCCGATCGCGGCAGCAGGATCAGCGACATGGCGGGTGTCAGGGTCAGTGCGACGAGCAGCGATGCGACGACAGCCAGGATACAGGACAATGCCAACGGCCTGAAGAACGTCCCCGCCAGACCTCCCAGGAAGAAGACGGGTATGAACACAAGGATCACGATGAAGGTCGCGTAGACCACCGCACTGCGTACTTCCAGCGAGGCCTTGAGCACCACCTGGAATGCGGATTCGGGGTTCCCTGCCGCCCGATTGAGTCGCAGTCGGCGCGCGATGTTCTCGACATCGATGATCGCGTCATCGACCACGATCCCAACGGCAATGACGAGTCCCGCGAGTGTCATGACGTTGATCGTGCCGCCTCGCACGTACAACACGATGGCCGCAGTCAAGATCGAGAGGGGAATGGCGACCAGACTGATGAGCGCCGTCCGCCAATCGAACAGAAAAGCGATCAGCGTGACCGACACGAAGACACAGCCCAACAGCATCGCATGAGACAGGTTGTCGATGGACTGCTCGATGAAGGTCGCGGGGCGGAAGATCGTCGAATCGACCTTGACGTCTTTGAGTCCGCTCTTGAGTGCGTTCAGGGCGGCCTCGACGGCCCGCGTTACCTCCAGCGTGTTCCCCCACGGCTGCTTCTCGACGATGAGCAACAGCCCCGGCCGGTCGTCGATCACGGCATCCCCGATCGGCGGTGGGAATCCCTCCGTCACCTCGGCCACGTCACCGAGCCGGAGGGGAACGCCGTCGCGAAACGCAACGACCGTGCGGGCGAGGTCCTCGGGTTCCTGGATCGGGGACCAATGTCTTACGGCCAAGCGTTGGTTGGGTGTGTCCACGAAGCCGCCCGCACTGACGACGGTTGCGTTGCCCGCGGCCGCGACTACCGCGTCGAGCGTGACGTCATGTGCCCGAAGCACCTCTGGGTCCACCAAGACCTGGAACTGCCGGTCGCGTTGTCCCCAAATCGCGAGGTTGGCCACACCTGGGATGGCCATCAGACGCGGTCGGATCGTCCACTTCGCCAGGATGGTCATGTCCATCTGCGACAGCGTCTTCGACGACATCCCGATCTTTAGAACGCGGCTGGTGGACGACAGCGGGGAGAGCATCACGGGAGGCCTGGCGACGGCGGGAAGACGAGCCGCCTCGACGGCGAGACGTTCTTGGACGAGTTGCCGTGCCTGCATCAGGTCCGTGCCTTCTTCGAAGATCAATACGATCGAGGACAGGCCCAGCACGGATTTCGATCGAATGGTCTCTAGCCACGCCGTCCCGTTCAAAGCGTTTTCGAGGGGGACGGTGACGAGGCTTTCCACCTCCTCGGTGGATAGACCTGGTGCCTCCGTCTGAATCTCGACCAGCGGCGGAGCGAATTCGGGGAACACGTCGAGCGGCGTGACGCGTGCGGTCTGGACGCCGGCAATCATCAGGATGATTGCGATGGCGACGACCATGACACGGAAGCGAAGCGAGGTGGATACGAGCCAGGTAATCATGACAAGGGGGCTCTCGCGTTGTGGGGGCTACTTGCCCACCCCAAACTCGACGCCGAAGAGTTCCGCCGCTCCGGTCACGACGATCCTCGCACCAATCGCAGGACCACGAGCCAGGATTGCCCTTCCGTCCGCAACCCGCATGACTTCGACCCGCCTGCGAACGAAGACGTGCGGCTGGATATTCTCGTAGACCCAGGTGCCGCCGTGAACGTCATGTAAGATCGCCGACCACGGCACCGTCTTGCGCTCCTCAAGATCTCCCAACGAGACCATCGCTGCGAGTTTCTGGCCGGGTCGAAGCGTACCGTCGCCGTTTTCGACCTCGAAGAACAAGTCAACGGTCGAGGCGCTCGGGTTCCCGGAGGGCGGTGCGGTCACGGGTTTGGCCGCGCGGGTCGGCGAGCCGACCGGATCGGCCAGGCCGCGTACGCGAACCGCCTTCTTGTGATCGATTCTCTTGAGATCCCCGACGTAGACGGGCACGCGGACCCAGACCGGGTTCACACCGATGACCTCGAACATCGGGGTCCCCGCCGCCACAGATTGGTTCGCACTGACCTGGACGGACCTGATGACGCCGTCGACGGGCGAACTCATCGTCAATGTGGCCAGGTTCCCTTTCCCCAGATCGATGATCGTTGAGTCGAGTATTTCCGTCTTCGCCTTTGCAGCCTTCAGTCTCGCTTCCGCTAGCTCGTAGTCTGCTTGTGCCTCATCGACGGCTTTGACGCTGCCGACGTTGTTCTGACGGAGTTGTTTCGTGCGATCGACCTTGATCTTCGCGGCTTCGAGCTGCACCCTTGCCGCCTCCGCTTCGCCCTTTGCCTGGACTCGTGCGGCCTCCAGGTCGGCTCGGGCACGGGCAAGACTGATGCGTTCAGACGGCGTGAGTACCTCGCGTTCCGTGGCCACCACCGGAAGCAAGCTAAGGATGGGCTGGCCCTTGGCCACACGCATGCCGGGCATCGGAAACTTGCCGGACGCCACCGCCGCTACCGTGCCGGTCAGCGGGGCAGAAATGATGATCGACTGCCCCTTGGGAACGATGACGTCTCCCCCATACATCCGTGTTTGTCGGACTTTCTGAAGCTTCACGGCGGCAGTTCGCACCCCCAGGCGTCCTTCGGCTTTGGGTTGCAGCTTGATCGTGGTGAGGTCGGACTCTTTGACGGCGTTACGGACCACGGCAGGCGCGTCGGATTTCTTGCCGCTCGTCGTCGGTTGATCTCCCGCCCCGACGAGCATTGGCATGAAGGCATAGAGAACAGCGATACAGGTCTCACAGGCCATAGCTTCTTCCTCAGAGCAACAGAGCGGCCGCCGCCTGCCGGGCGAAGTCCAGGAGAAACTCTTGGACAGATTGGGCGGTGGATGCCAAGGGCGACGCAAATTGACCATTTTCGCCCTCAGCAAGTTGGCACCCCGCCAACAGCGGCGGTCCGGCAAGAACGGCTGTCACCAACCATCTCCGAAGCGTCCAACTACACACATCCGTCCTCCCAGGCCACGCCTTTCATTCAGATGCGGCCGCCGAAGTTGCTGGCGGTGGCCCCATCGGCTCCGTTATGGCCGGGTCCAATCGCCCGCCAACGGCCGCGGCCAGTTCCGCAATCGCCACGGCACGGTCCCGAACGGCATCCTCATACAACCGACGTTGCTCTATGAGGAGCTCTTGTGATTCGATCAGCACGAGGATGCCCTGCTCTCCCGCCTGATAGAGCAGCCTGGCGGCGTCGACGTTCCTTTCGGCCAGAGGAAGTACCTTTTGCTCGTGATAGCGGACCTGGGCCGCTGCATTTCGGGCAATCGTGGATGCGTCTTGGACGTCGTGGGCCACCGAGTCAAGCAGGTCCTCATATTCCCTTCGCTTCTGAAGGACCTTGAACCGGGCCTTGGCGATCTGGGCCTGGTTCTGATCCCAGATCGGCAGCGTGAACGTGATGGACGGCCCGAGCAGCGAGTCGACGATCTGGCGCCGCTCCAGCGCCCGTTCCGCCCTGGTCTGGATGTCGGGGGCAGCGAGCCGTCCGTTTCTCACGGACGTCCTTGCCGTGTCCGCCAGTATCTTCCGGCCCGGCAGGGCCCGGCGGTCTGGCCTCTCGAAATCCACCCCTGCCGTGACGCTCGGGAACACCTTGAGCGCCTCCAGCCTGAGTTGTTGCTCGGCGGCATCGACCTTGGACTTGGCGAGCTGCCCGTCGATTCGCTGTGTCATGGCCAACGTCAGGAGCGTCGTGTCATCTGGAAGCGGTTCCGGTTGTGGCAGCGGTCCGACAAGCGTCCACGATTTGGTGCTCCGACTCAGGCCCAGGACGCGTGCTAGCGCCGCTTCTGCCAGACGTCGATCTCGCTGAAGCGCGAGTAGTGCGAGTTCAACATGGGCCAGTTCCGAGCGGACCAGATCGACATCGAGCTGGCTGGACTCACCCGCCTTGAACCGCTGTTCCGCCAGGTCGAGCGATTCTCGAAACAGTTTGACGCTCTTCATGCCCGTTGCCTCGGCCTGGCGGGCGGCGAGAAGTCGGTAGCATTTGATCTTGACGTCTGCGGCCAGGCTGATCGCCTGCTGGGTGACCTCCAACACCATCTGATCGAGCTGGGCTTGGGCGATCCGCTTTCGGACGGGGATCTGCCAGAGGTCGACCAACTCTTGGGCGAAGCCGATTTCGAGCTTCATCCGGCCGCCACCTTCGGGGAACTGGGTGAGCAGTGACACGGATGGGTTGGACAGCAACCCCGACTGCACGACATCCGCACGCGAGGCCCCGATGTTCTGAAACAGCGCCTGGAAGGATCGGTTGTTGAGTAGTGTCACCCGGACGGCTTCATCGACGGTCAGGCCGTCTGCAAGCAACTCGTTCAGCTTGCCGTCGATCATCTCGTCGATGGCGGGGTCGTAGACGTCGTCAACGCCCGTGTGCTCGTTGATCAGGTGGGACGTGTGCTGAAAGTCTGGTTGGGGGTCAACCGTCGCACATCCGGGAATCCCAAATGTCACGAAGAGACCAGGGAGAAGGCCCATCGAAATGGCAAGACGCCAAGTCCTCAGCAATCTGTGCTCCAAGCGCTTCTTCACGCGTGATCACCTGGCCGACCCGCGACAGATTCTCCCTGGGGCCGGGGGTAGGATCGAGACCAGCCCGCTTTCGCCTGGATGCTTAGTGGCTGCGGCGACTCCCGTCCGGCATCAGCTTGATCTCAGTCTCTATGCCGAGGAAGCCCGGGTATTCAACTTCGTAGTAGACCTCGGGCGTATCGAGCTTCTGAGCCTTGCCCGCCTTGATCGTGGCCCGTCTCTCGACCTTCTCGACCTCCAGGACCTTGCGGCCTTTCGTCGCTTCCGCGATCGCATCCGCAACGGGCTTCGGAACATCGCTCAGGGCAACTTCGGTCTCGACCTTGAGGATCGTGCCGTCCTTGGCGACCCTTACCTCCAGCTCCTTGCCGCCGTCGTTCAACTTCACCTCGCGGACCACCGTGAAGTGCTTGAGCTTGCTTTTTGTCGAAACGACGCTCGCGTTTGGAAAGCTCTCTTTGATCTGCGACTCGATGGGGGCATTGGCCACCTCGGTAGCTGGCTGGCAACCGCTGACGATGAGCAACACCATCCCCATCCCGCAACAACGTGTCATCAGGAAGCTCATGTTGAATCCTCCTTCACTTCATGCCGAAAACGTACTTTATCCCCGCTCCGACGTTAGGGGTCAGCGAGGTATTGGCCGGAGTTTCCAGGGTGCCAGTCAGTCTTCGTCGTCCTTGTCGGTCACGATCTTTCCCGTCGGCGAGACCAGGATCTCATGTTCTTTATCCCCGATCTTGACCTCGACCTCGTAGAGGATGACCGTCTTCTTCTCGAACTCCGCCTTGGCAGCATTGGCCCCGAATTTCTTCTTCGCCGCCTCTCTCACGGCCTCCGGCACATCCTTGGCATCGACTTCTTCTTCCCGCTCCAGCAACACGCCGTCCGCCGTCACCTCGATCTCGAACTCCTTGCCGTTGCGGACGGCCTCGGCTTCGTAGACGGTTACGCCGTGCTCCGTCTCTTGCTCGATCTCCTTGATTTGTGCTCCCTGTGTCTCCCGAAGGATCGCCGCCTTGGCCGCGGCGGGCACCTGGTCGATCGTCACCTTCTCTTCCCGCTCATCGCCACCGGCCCAAACACCGGCCGTCAACCCGCTGAGCAGGCCCACAGTCACCAGGCCCAGTAGAACCCATCGCCTTACCATGACCGTTCTCCTTCTTCTGGAGCCCCTTCAGTCGTCCGCCATCGGCGGACTCTCACCTTTCCGAGATCTCACAGATATCATCAGAAGGCCCAGCGCCTGGCCCTCCTAAACGGTATCGAGGTACCGACATCGTACCCGCCGCACCGCACGGCACAAGCGATCAGTCTACACGTCCAACCTAACGGCAGGATTACGTGTACATGACAAATGTGTAATCTTGTAAGGCACCTTTCCCAGATACTGCAAGCTGCATTGTCCCAGACCCCCGGCGGTGGTTGAAGGGCAGTCAAGCACGCGAGGCTTATCGGGGGATGACGACGCGATTCTGAGGCAATGGGGAAACGCCAATACGTCGGTTGACGGGCATGCTCCCTATGCCCATGCACTGCAGATCAGACGTGCGCGCGTGAGTATTGGCATCAAATTTCCTATCAGGCAGGTGATATAAGTGACTGGCAGCGGTCGACGGCGAATGAGGCACCACAGGCCGGGCGTACTCGCCAGACCTGTGCGGGACGGACAGCGCAGGTCTCGGGGTACCGCGACCTATGCACCCTACCGCCATTTGTCGGGCTCAAAGCGTCGAAGATAGCTCGGCATGCCCCAGAAGATCGGGTTGCCACCATATTCCTTCATTTCAGCGATCGCCTGCTCCCGCGGCCAACCCTGCTTCGCGATGCGGTACGCCGCCACAACGAGACTGGTGCGGTCGCTTCCCAGTAAGCAATAAACCAGCACCGGAAGGTTGGCGGGATTTTCCATGACCTGCAGAAAATCCCGGCATGTCCGGTCGTAGGAACGAATCGCGGACGTCGGCATTCCCACGTACTGAAGACCCATGCTCTGGGCGAGTTTACGGTCGTTGCGCGTCCGGCGCAGACTGACCACGGTCTTAATGCCCATGGTCTTGGCGGTGGCAAAGCCTTCGCGCGTGGGCTGGGCGCTTCGGTAAAGGTCAGGCGAAACCTGTGCAAATCGTTTCAAGCCCGTGGGATCGTTCGGCTGGCGTGAAACACAGCCGCCGATCGCGATTAAGCAGAACAGCAGCAACCACCATCTGCGATGCATGTTCTTCAGAACCAATATTCCTCCAAACGTAACCCCCCACCCCCGGCGCTGTTCCGCCCCCGGCTCCGGAATCAAATTTCCTATCAGGCGAGGCTGACAGGCGACGAGAACCGATCGTCACGTGCCCTCACGGAAGCACAGGATCTTGCCATCCATACTGGCCAGGTAGGCCGATCCACCAGCGGCGACCAAGCCGTCAAAGCCGATTTCCCATTGGGCTCCCGTCAGGCAAGCAAGCTACCGAACCGGGTCCTCAGGTCAAGCCGCTGTCCGACGCGATCTGGAAGAGGTGCTGTTGGGGCAGTCTTGCCAAGGCCGTGGAATGGAGCCGCCGGTTCGGGACGTCACTTCATGCCGAATACGTACTTCACGCCCACGCCGAGGTTGGGGGTCTCTTCGTTGTCATCCAGACCGATCGTCACACCCACGCCGATGGTGTGGTGTTCGGCAATCTCGCGCTGGACGCCAAACTCCAACAAGTTGATGTTACCGTGGCCCTCCTCCTCACTACTCTTGTTGAAGTAGTCGGCTACAAACAAGGTCTTGTCGTCGATGATCGGATGATCGTACCCCACGCCAACGGCCCACTGGAAATGTCGTACGTCTTCCACGTTGTGCCCGTTGGCCGTCTTGAGAACCCCGTTAAGCGTCACCCGATGCAGGCCGAAGTTCTTGTCCAGGACAAAGGTAAACGTCCCGTCCACGCCACTGGAATCAACGCCCGTCGGAAGCCTGATATTTCCCCTCACAGCGAACCCAGGGTACCAGTCCGCGTCCTTCCAGAGACGGTAATGCGCGTAGAGATCGAGGTCGCCGTTACCTTCCACACGGCCATCGCCGTACTCGACGGGAACCGCCAAACCGACTTCGAGATTCGGAAGCAGCCCGTAGTTCAGCTCGAACTCGTTGCCCACGTGGTCGTCCTCGCCATCGGATTTCGTCGACCAGTCAAACGTGATTTCGACCTCGAACTCCTTGTGTTCGGTGGGTGGCGCTTCCTCCAGTTCGATAGGCAGGTCGATGCCGCGATCCCTCGGGTCCTCCTGAGCCTTCAACTCCGTGCTCACTGAGGCCGAGTAGGTGGTCTCCTCTGTCTGCTCCGCCAGCTGAAAGCGTGGCAGCTCAGTTGCATACCGGGGTTGTGGGTCCAGCCATGCCCGTTTGGCGCCGGACCGCCGATCGTTATTTGCCTTGGTCGCTCTCGGCCCTGGGTGAGGGCACCGCACAGCGCTTTCGACAGCTTGCTGCGCTACGGCGGACGGTCCAGCCACGAACCATGCCAGCAGTCCTATGGCCGGCACGAACAAGGCCCCCTCAAAAAGACCCGTGCGGTCCTCATCACGGTGATCCTCCACTCGCCCCCTGGTCGGTCCCAACGACGTGCCGGTCGATCCGACGATCGACTTATCCGCCGGGACCGAACGAGACCACAACCATGAATCTACCGAGAAATTCTAACAGCGCGATTACACTAAGATTACAAATCCGTAATGCTTCCGTAACCCCTTCCAGTAAGGCCTGGGCCGACTTACCATGATCCCCATGCGGGCACTGGTCATTGAAGACGATGCGGCCATTCGGCGCTTCCTGAAGAAGGGGTTGAGAGAGGCATCGTTTGCCGTCGACGTTGCCGAAGACGGCGCGGTCGGCCACGAGATGGCCTGCGTGGAGAAGTACGACATCATCATCCTGGATCTCATGCTGCCGGGAAAGGAAGGGCTCAGCGTCCTGCGGGATCTACGTGAGTCGGGGGATACCACGCCCGTGATCTGCCTGACGGCCCGTGACGCCGTGGAGGATCGCGTGGAGGGACTGGACCTCGGCGCAGACGACTACCTCTCCAAGCCCTTCAGCTTCGCCGAGTTGCTCGCCAGGATTCGGGCCCTGTTGCGGCGCGGGCGAACCGTCGTGAATTCGCCGATCAAGGTTGCAGACCTGACCATCGACCTCTTGGCTCATTCCGTCGAACGCGCGGGCAAACGTATCGACCTGTCCGCACGCGAGTACGCGTTGCTGGAGTACATGGCCAGGCATGTCGGGGAAGTCCTGGCCCGTACGATGATCCTGGAACACGTCTGGGACATGAACCAGGACCCCTTGACCAACATCGTGGATGTGCACATTAATCGTCTTCGGAAGAAGATCGATCACGGCTTTAGCCAGCCGCTGATCCACACCATACGAGGCGTCGGCTATGTTCTCCGGGAAGATACGACCTGAGAAACGCCCCATCACCATCGGCGTCCAGCTGACCCTCTGGGGCACCGGCATGACGCTAGGCGTCTGCGTCCTTCTGTGCGTGATCCTCTATGTCGGCATGTACTACTCGCTGCTCCGCGAGGTGGACGCCTTTCTTCAAGACGAGGTACACGAGCTAGCCGCCAAGGTCCGAGAGCATCCGGACGACCCTCGCGCGGCCGAGCAAGCCATCCGAGACGAGCTTGGCCACCGCACTCGCGAGGACTTGAGCTTCCGCCTGTTCGATCCCAATGGTCATGTTCTAATCAGTAGCGACATGGACGACTCGCTGTGGGCCCATCTCCGGGTGCCGCTGGACCGCGCGGGCGGGCAGGAGGCTTCCTGCTTCCAGACCGTTCTGGTTCCCGGCGTCTCACACGCCTTGCGGACGTGCAGCATTCTCCTTGATCATCCGGGTCAACGCCCTCTGGTCGCTCAGACGGCCTACTCGCTAAAGCAGATGACGCACTCTCTGGGCCTGCTGCGCAAGATCAGCGGGGGCGGTCTAGCCCTCGTAGCGATCTTTGCGCTGGCAGGAGGGTACGTGCTCACCCGACGCAGCCTTCACCCTATCGACGCCATGACCCGGAAGGCCCGCCGGATCAGCGCGAGCCGATTGGATGACAGACTACCGAGGTCAGGTACGGGTGACGAACTGGACAGGTTGGCAGAGACGCTCAACGAGATGCTCGGTCGCGTCGAGGACCATGTCGGCCGGATCAGGCAGTTCACAGCCGATGCATCGCACGAATTCCGGAGCCCCCTGGCAGCGTTGCGCGGCACGGCGGAGGTGGCCCTGAGTAAGCCGAGGTCGGCTGACGAGCTTCGCGAAGTCATCGAGGCCAGCATCGAACAGTACGACCGGCTGCGTCGCTTGGCCGAGGACCTGCTCCTGCTGGCTCAGGCGGATGCCGACCGGGCGAAACTGCGGCGCGAGCCCGTTCGGTTGGGGGACGTGATTCGCGATGCCGCCGAGCTGTACGGGCCGCTCGCCGAAGAGGCCGGCCTGACGCTGGAGGTCCACGCCCTGCCAAACGTCGAACTCCTCGGCGACGGCGGTCGGTTGCGTCAGATGGTCGGCAATCTGATTGACAACGCCATCAAGTACAGCCATGCCTCGGGTAAGATCGAAATGACGCTGGGCTGCCAAGACGGCACGGCGGACATTACGGTACGGGACATGGGTGTTGGCATCGCCCCGGAGGATCTGCCACACGTGTTCGACCGTTTCTACCGGGGGGACAAGGCCCGCGCATCGGACGGGGCGGGGCTAGGCTTGGCCATCTGCCAGTGGATCGCCCAGGCCCATGGCGGCAGGATCGAGTTGTCCAGCGCGCAGGGTCAAGGCACTACCGCAAAGGTACGCTTACCCGTCTCGCTCACGCCTGCTGCTTGAACCCACGCAGGCGCCCATCACGTTGTCACCCGTTCTGTCAACCCCGATCGGGCGAAGAACAGCATTACAGGAAGTTCATTCTCACGTCATGCTGATGTAATCGGTCACTTGATATGGTGCCTGCTTCGTTGAGGTGGCAGCTCCAGCCTGGCATGGCGACGCAGCGGCGCCGTATTCCGAGCTACGGAGCTGATTCTGTTGATCTGGGGGGATACGTAGGAGAGGTCATATGTTGCATCATTGGGTGCGAGGTTACAGGCGCTTGATTCTGCTTGGCGCGACGACCCTTCCCGTCATCGCTGCAGGCGGCTGCACATTGGACCAATGGCTCATCCCGATCGCAGCAGGCGTCGGGGGCTACTTGGGCTGGCAGTTGTTGAGCGGGGCATAGCGGGTCGCTGGCCAATCCTGATCACCCCCTCACCGCGTCGTCCGGCGGTGAGGGGGG